>Ga0070741_10020170_pt1 | contig 10550 bp, 6 predicted proteins | sample Coa_R1_4_FD_66440 | JGI IMG/M metagenome (GOLD analysis project Ga0070741, IMG submission 66440) | Surface soil microbial communities from Centralia Pennsylvania, which are recovering from an underground coalmine fire - Coalmine... | ecosystem: Environmental > Terrestrial > Soil > Unclassified ... | reverse complement strand
AGGACCGCGGTGATCAGCTGCATGAACAGCGCGCCGGCCACGGTACCGAGCACGCGCACCCGCCCGCCGGTCAGCGGGGTTCCGCCGACGACGACCGCGGTGATCGCGTTCAGCTCCATGTTCAAACCCTGGTTCGCCGGGTCGGCCTCGGCGCCGTGCCCGACGATCAGCGCGCCGGCGAGCGCGGACAGGACGCCGGAGATCACGTACACGGTGATCAGCACCCTGCGGACCGGCAGCCCGGCCAACCGACTGGCGGGCCTGTTATCTCCGATCGCCACCAGCTGCCTGCCGAACGTGGTCAGCCGCATGACCAGGCCCGTGATCACGGCGGCGGCCAGCGCGATCCACGCCATCACCGGAACGCCGAGGGCGCTGTTCTCGCCGAGCCCCAGCAGGGTGCTGTCAACCACCGGCTTGGCCGCGTCGCCGTTCATCAGCTCGGCGAGGCCGCGCAGGCCGATCATCAGCGCGAGGGTGGCGACGATCGGCTGCACTCCCGCGAAGGCGACCATCGACCCGCCGAGGCTTCCGGACGCGGCGCCGAGCAGCAGCGCGATGCCGAGCGCCGGCCAGGCGCCATAGCCGATGTACAGCGGGACGACGGCCGCGGCGAGCGCGATCACCGCGCCGACCGACAGGTCGATGCCCTCCGTGCCGATGACCAGCGCCATGCCGAGCGCGACGAGGAGGGTGGGGCTGAGCTGGAAGAGCTGGACCCGCCAGTTGCTCGCGGACATGAAGCCGCTGTTGAGCGCGACCGCCACGATCAGCAGGACGACTAAGGCCCCGTACACTCCGTAGTCCTGCAGCCGGCGCAGCAGCCGGTCGCGGCCGACGGCGGTCGGAGACCAGGTGGTGGAACTCATCGCTTCTGCTCCTCATCGCGGGAGTCCGCGGCCGCAGCGGTCTCGGCGGCGATCGGTCCGCCCGTGCCCGCACCAGAGGCTGAATCAGCACCCTGATCGCCGCGTGCCGGATCGCCCGGCGCTGCCGCCAGCGCGTGCAGCAGCCGTTCCTCGGTGACCTCGTCGCCGTCCAGGTGGCCGACCACCGAGCCGTCCTTGAGCACCACGACCCGGTCCGAGCCCTCGATCAGCTCCTCGAGCTCGGAGGAGATCAGCAGCACGGCGAGCCCCTCGCGGGCCAGCTCGTCGATGAGCGCCTGCACCTCGGCCTTCGCGCCGACGTCGATGCCGCGGGTCGGCTCGTCGAGCAGCAGCACCTTCGGGTTCATACACAGCCAGCGGGCCAGCAGCACCTTCTGCTGGTTGCCGCCGGACAGGTCGCTGACCCGCTGGTGCGGGCCGGAAGCCTTGATCCGCAAGCGGTCCATGAACAGCTTGACCACGGCGTCCTGCTTCTCGGCGGACAGCACTCCGGCGCGCGCCATGCGCGGCAGCGCCGCCAGCACGATGTTCTCGCGCACCGACAGGCTCGGGATGATGCCCTCGGCCTTGCGGTCCTCGGCGAGCATGACCACGCCGGCCCGCATCGCGGCGGCCGGGTTGCGCCGGTGCAGCCGCTTGCCGTCCACCTGCACGCTGCCGCCGTCGGTGGGCAGCGCGCCGATGATGGCCTTCGCGGTCTCGCTGCGGCCCGCGCCGAGCAGTCCGCCGAGCCCGACGACCTCGCCCGCGTGCACGTCGAGGCTGACGCCGTGCAGCCGGTGGCGCATGTCCAGGTTCTCGGCGCGCAGGGCGGGACGGCTGTCGGCGCTGGCCGCGTGCGTCGCCGTGTTGAACGCGGTCGCTCCCCCCGCGCGCACCGTGGACAGTTCGCGGCCGAGCATCAGCGAGATCAGCTCGAGCCTGCCGAGGCCGGCGAGCTCGCCGGTGTGCACCACGCTGCCGTCGCGCATGACGGTCACCCGGTCGCAGATCTCGTACAGCTCGTCCAGCCGGTGACTGACGAAGACCACTGCGATGCCCTGCTCGCGCAGGGTCCTGATGACCGAGAAGAGCGTGCTCACCTCCCGGGCCTCCAGCGAGGAGGTCGGCTCGTCCATGATGACCACGCGCGCCTCGGTCTGCACGGCGCGCGCGATCGCGACCATCTGCTGCGCGCCGAGGCCGAGGGTGCGCAGCGGCCGGGCGACATCGACCCGCACGCCGTAGCGCTCCAGGGTCTCGGCGGCGCCGCGGTGCATGGCCCGCAGGTCGACCAGGCCGAGGCGGCGCGGTTCGCGGCCGAGGTAGAGGTTGCGGGCCACGGACATCAGCGGCACCAGGTTGACTTCTTGGTAGATCGTTGAGATGCCCGCGGCCTGCGCCTCCAGCGGGGTGCGGAACGAGCGCTCCCGCCCCGCGAGCCGCACGGTCCCGGCGTCGGGACGGTATACGCCGGTGATCACCTTGATCAGGGTCGACTTGCCCGCGCCGTTCTCGCCGACCAGCGCGTGCACCTCGCCCGCGCGCAGGGCGAGATCCACCCCGCGCAGGGCGTGGACCCCGGCGAAGCTCTTGGCCAGGTCATCGGCCTCGAGTACGGAGGGGTCCACGCCCGGTTCCGGTAGCTGTGTAGCCGACATGCCGCTCAGTACACCAAGCCGCCGCTGAGCGCCGACTGGGCGTTGGCGCTGGTGAAGTGGTTGTCCTTGATGATCACCTTCTGCTGCACGCCGGCGGAGCCGTAGAAGTTCTGCAGGGACTGGAAGGCCAGCGGGCCGAAGCGCGGGTTGGTCTCGATGTCGGCGAAGATCTTGCCGCCGGCCACGTCCTGCACGGCCTGCTGGATGCCGTCGATCGAGACGATCTTGACGTCCTTGCCCGGCGTCTTGCCGGCCGCGGTGATCGCCTGGATCGCGCCGAGCGCCATCTCGTCGTTCTCCGCGTACACGGCGTTGATCTCCGGATGGGCCTGGAGCAGCTGCTCCATCACCTTCTGGCCGTCGGTCTCGTCGAAGTTCGCGGTCTGCGACGCGACGACCGTCATGCTCGGGTGCTTAGCCTTGAGCTGGTCGGTGAAGCCGTTGGTGCGGTCCGTGGAGACGTTGTTGCCCGGGGTGCCGGAGAGGATCGCGACCTTCGCGCTGCTGCCCGTCGCCTGGGCCAGGTCGTCCGCGGCGATCTGGGCCTGCCCGTAGAAGTTCGAGCCGATGAAGGCGATGAAGTCGGAGCAGGCGGTGCCGGTGACGGTGCGGTCGATGGTGAGCACCGGGATCTTCTTCGCCTTGGCCGCGGCCAGCGCCGGGCCCAGTCCGGCGGAGTTCTCCGGGGCCACGATGAGGACCTGCGCGCCCTGCGCGATCATGTCCTGGATCTGCGAGTTCTGCGCGTTGACGTCCGCGTTGGCGTTGCGCTCGATCAGCTTGACGCCGAGCGACTTGGCCTGCTCCTCGATGCTCTTGGTCTCGGTGGCGCGGAACGGGTTGCTGGTGGACTCGGACTGGGAGAAGCCGACGACGGTCTTGCCGTCCGCGATGTTCAGCTGCGGCACGCCGCCGCCGTAAGTCTGATAGGTGCAGGCGGGGCCGGCGCTGGAGGTGGGGTTGGCCACCTGTTGCGCGGCCGCGGTGTTGTTGGCGGCCGCGGCGGTGCTCGAGCCGCCTGAGCTGCCGGAATTGGTGCACGCGGTCGCGGTCAGGCCCAGGGTCAGGGACAGCGCGGCCAACGCGGCGGCCGGGACGGCCTTGCCTCGCGCAAGGGCGGTCATACGCCGATCACATCCTCGTCGATGCAGGTGGTGGGCGTGGGAGAAAGTCCGTGGCGAGGCGGCGGCCGTCCGGCGGGCCACGGATTCAAGGTCGTTCTAACGATGTAACGCGCATCATTGAGGCATGGAGGTCTGGACCTGTCAACCGGTCCGCTGTTGCGGAACCGGCGCGACCGGGAAAACGAGACCGAAACGAGACACGCGGACCGCTGCGCGCCGTAGAAGCACGTCCGTTTTCGTCAGTACACGGAGGCAGTCTGGGCGCGGCCGCAAGGCGAGTCCGCGCCTCGGCTCCCGCCGGGACGCGTCAGCAGCGCAGCGCCCGGTGCTGCGGCGATGAGTTTCCATCACAGATTGGTCTGTACCGCAAGCGTTTCCGGAACGCAAGACCCCGCGCCTCCCGAGACGGCGTCGAAGCCGGTAATTCCGGCTGCTAGCTGCGACTATCCGAAACCAGAAAAGGTTCCTTACATCGGGCCCCGCTCAAAATGCGCGCCAAGTTTCCGTGATCGGGCGATGAGAGCCTTGACGCACCCTTCCGACGGTGCCTCAATAGGGCGTTACAACGATGTAGCGCTTCAGCCATCCACCCCAGTTCCAGCTTGTCCCGCGCCACGATCGCCCGGTCAAAGACGCAGCACCTTGACAAACGACCTCTCCCGGAGCTGTCCCGTGCCCATGTCACGCCGAGGGTTCGTCCGGAGCGCCGCGCTGTCGGCCGCCGCCTTGCCCACCGTAAGCAGGACCGGCACCGCTGGCGCGGCGGCACGTGACCTCACACCGCCGCCCGGCTCTCACCGCCGTGCCCTCCCCGCCACAGGCGGCCTCTACGCACCTAACGCAGCACCCTTACAACCGACCGCGTTCCAGCGCCTGCCGCCCGGCAGCGTGCGCCCGGCCGGGTGGCTCGGCGGCCAGCTTCAGCTCCAGCTCGCCGGGCTGTGCGGCCGCTACCAGGACATCTCGCATTTCCTCGACTACTCGGCCACCGGCTGGACCAACCCGGCCAACGCCGGATGGGAAGAAGTGCCGTACTGGCTGCGCGGCTACAGCGATCTGGCCTACGCCACCGGCGACCAGACCGCGCTGTCCGACACCGAACGCTGGATCAACGGCATCCTGGCGACTCAGCAGCCTGACGGCTTCTTCGGCCCGGGCGCGCTGCGCACCTCGCTGAACGGCGGCCCGGACTTCTGGCCGTACCTGCCGTTGATCAAGACCCTGCGCATGTTCCAGGAGTACAGCTCGGACGCTCGTATCATCCCGGCGCTGCGCTCGTTCTTCTCGTACATGGCCGCGCAACCCGGCTCCGTCTTCGCCTCCAGCTGGGTCTCCTACCGCCTAGCCGACGCGCTGGACAGCGTGTTCTGGCTCTACAACCGGACCGGCGACGCCTTCCTGCTCACCCTTACCGACACGATCCACTCCAACGGCCAGAACTGGGTGAACAACATCCCGACGCCGCACAACGTCAACATCGCGCAGGGCTTCTGCGAGCCCGCGTTCTACGCGCAGCGCAGCGGCCAGGCTTCGCTCACGCAGGCCTCGTACCAGAACTACGCGACGGTGATGGGGATTTACGGGCAGTTCCCCGGCGGCGGTTTCGCCGGGGACGAGAACTACCGCACCGGCTTCACCGATCCGCGTCAGGGCTTTGAGACCTGCGGCATCGTGGAGTTCATGGCCAGCCACGAGGCTCTGGCCCGGATCACCGGCGACCCGGTCTGGGCGGACCGCTGCGAGGAACTGGCCTTCAACCTGCTGCCGGCCGCACTCGATCCGTGGGGTAAGGGCACGCACTATCTCACCAGCGCGAACAGCGTCGATTTGAACAACGGCAACACTACCGAGGGCCAGTTCAACGAGTACGCCGACGCCCGGCTTGCGTACATGCCGGGCGTCGATCAGTACCGCTGCTGCCCGCACAACTACGGCCAGGGCTGGCCCTATTTCACCGAGGAACTCTGGCTCGCCACCCCGGACAACGGCCTGTGCGCGGCGATGTACGCACCGTGTACGGTCGCTGCGAAGGTCGCCGGGGGCACCGCGGTGACGTTCACCGAGAGCACGGACTATCCGTTCGCTGAGACCATCACGCTCAAGCTGTCCGCGCCGCGCGCCCTCGCCTTCCCGCTCTACCTGCGCGTCCCCGGCTGGTGCGCCGCCCCCGCGCTCAAAGTGAACGGGCAGAGTGTCTCCGCTCCACCCGGACCGGCCTTCACGGTCGTCAACCGGCTGTGGCACGACGGCGACACGATCACGCTGCGGCTGCCGCAGCAGACCAGCGTGCGCACCTGGGGTGCGAACCACGCGAGCGTCAGCGTGTACCACGGTCCGCTGGCCTACTCGCTCCAGATCGGCGAGAACTACGTGCAGTTCGCCGGCACCGGCGAATTCCCGCAGTACGAGGTGCACGCCACCACGTCCTGGAACTACGGCCTCGCACTCGATGCGTCGAACCCTGCCTCATCGCTGAGCCTCGCCGACTCCGGCGTTCCCCTCGCCTCGAACCCGTTCACGCACGGCGGCAACCCGCTCACGATCTCGGCGCCCGCCCAGCAGATCCCGGCCTGGCAGGCCGACGATCAGGGCATCATCAGCACGCTGCAACAGAGCCCCGTGCTCGATGACGGCTCGACCGCGACCGTCACGCTGATCCCGATGGGCGCCGCCCGACTGCGCGTCACCGCCTTCCCCACGACCGCCGCCACCGGCAGCGCCTGGGCTTCGGCCGGCGCCTGGTTCCGGCTGCGCAATGCGAACAGCGGCAAGGTGATGGGCGTGGACGGCATGTCCACCGGCGACAGCGCCAACGTGGTCCAGTACGACGACAACGGCACCGCGGACCACCTCTGGACCTTGATCGACAACGGCGACGGCAACGTGCGCATCCGCAACAGGAACAGCGCCAAGGTGCTCGCCGTGCACAACATGTCGACGGACGACAGCGCGCAAGTCCAGCAGTTCTACGACAGCGGCTCCCTGGACCACGTCTGGGGCCTGATCGACAACGGCGACGGGCAGCTGCGGGTGCGAAACGCCAACAGCGGCAAAGTGCTCGGCGTCACCGGCATGTCGACCGCGAACAGCGCCGCCGTGGTCCAGTTCACCGACAACGGCACCCTCGATCACGTCTGGCAGCTGATCCCGAACGGCCAGGTGCGGGTGCAGAACAAGAACAGTGGCAGGGTCCTCGCGGTCTGCGGCATGTCCACCGCGGACGGGGCCCGGATCCAGCAGTTCGCCGACGACGGGACCGCCGACCACCTGTGGGTCTTCCTCCCCGACGCGGACGGCTACTTCCGGATCCAGAACGCCAACAGCGGCAAGGTCCTCGCGGTCTGCGGCATGTCCACCGCGGACAGCGCCCTGGTCACCCAGTGGGACGACAACGGCACCGCCGACCACCTGTGGCGGCTGCTGCCCGGCGGCGGCCCGTGGCTGCGCGTTCAGAACAAGAACAGCGGCAAGCTGCTCGGCGTCACCGGCATGTCCACCGCCGACAGCGCCGACGTGGTGCAGTTCTCTGACAACGGCACCGCGGACCATCTCTGGCAACTGATCTAGCCCGGCAGTCGCAACGAGCCCACGCGGAAAGAGAGGGAACGATGGGAGCGGCGCCCGCACTGACCAGGATGCGCCACGAACTCATCCGCGCCGAGCTGGCCCGTGCCGGCGGCGTGCGTATCAGAGACCTGGTGAACAGCCTCGGCGTCTCCCGCGCGACCGTGCGCCGCGACCTGCACGCGCTCGTCGACGCGGGCGAAGCGGTCAACGCCCGAGGCGGGGCGCTGCTGCCGGCCGACCGTACACACGGCGTCGCAGCGCTCGAACACGAGGCGATAACCCGGGCCGCGGCCGACGCGATCGCGGCGAGCGACGTCAAGCAGCTCGGCCTGTTCGGCGGTCCCCTGGTCCGCGACCTCGCCCGCCGCCTTGCTGGCCACACGCACCGCCGCGAGCTGCATGTCGTCACCAACTCGCTCGCTGTCGCCCGTATCCTCGCCGCGCCGACATCGCTCTTCGAGCCGCATGTACACCGGGACTCGCAACTGCGCCGCGCCCCACAGGTGACCCTGCTCAGCGGAACGCTCAGCCCGGCGGGCACGATGCTCGGCAGCCTCGCCACCGCCGCGCTCGCCGGCCTCCGGCTCGACGCGTCCTACTTCGACTGCGCCGGTTTCGACTCGCGCTCGGGCGCGACGGTCGACGATCTCTACGAAGCCGATCTGCGTCGCCACGCCGTCGAGGTCTCCGAGCGTGTGGTCCTGCTGGTCGAGCGCGCCAGCCTCGGCAACAGCGCACTCGGCGCCTTCGCCGCACCCGCGCAGCTGCACGCCATCATCGACGCCGACTCTCGGCGCGGCGGCTCGCCGGCCTCAGCCAAGGCGCGAAGGTCCTCGGTGCGGTCGCTCGCCGCTCAGTTCAGCGTCGAGCCGCTGACGGAGGGCTTTCCGGAGCCGAGGAAGAAGATCCCGGGGTAGCCGGCGGTGGAGAATCCCTTGCTGGGGTTGCCGGACAGCGTCGAGTCGCGGATCGAGAGCGTGCCGGTGCGGTCGTTGCTGACGTAGAACAGCGCGCCGCCGCCCTCGTTCGCGGTGTTGTGCTCGATGATCGAGCCCTGAATCGTGACTGTGTAGGTGTTGCCGTCGGTGTAGATCGCGCCGCCGCTGCCTCCGCCGGGGGTGCCGCTGCGGGCCGGGTTCGCGCCGTGGCCGATCGCGTCGTTGTAGGTCATGACGCAGTTGAGCACGCTCCACGAGACGCCGATGCTGCTGAGCGCGCCGCCGTTGGAGCACACGCCGCCCTGTCCCGGCGCTCCCCCGAAGGTGCTGTCGACGACGTACACCGGCATGCCCTGCCACTGCTCGAGGGCGCGCACGGCCGCGCCGCCGAGATCAGGGCCGGCGGAGTCGCAGCGGTTGCCGGTGAAGCGGGAGTGCACGATCTTGAGCCGGCCGCCCCGGTCGAAGATGGCCCCGCCTCCGCCGCCGTTGGTGACGTCCGCCGTCAGACCCGTCGCGTTGCCGTCGGTGAAGGTGAGGTTCTGCACGGTCAGCTGCGGATACTGCTGGTTCTGGCAGTGCGAGGTGGTCCAGCCCTGCGCTTGGTCGCAGGTGTTCAGGTAGAGGATCCGGCGCGCGCCGCCGCCGCTGAGCGTCACCTTGCCGCCGCCGTCCAGGACCACGCGCGCCGAGGCGTTGCGGATCTTCGCGGTCGCCGCCATCGTGATCACGACCGGGTCCGGTCCGCAGGAGAAGGTGATCACGCCTCCGGCCGCGACCGCCGCGACGACGGCGGCCGAGGTGCAGCTCGCCGGGGCGCCGTTGCCGACGACGTGGTCCGGGTGCGAGGTGTCGAGCGGCTGACCGTCCGCCGGGACTGCGGCGTGGCCGTCGGGGTTGCCGGCTGCGAGCGGTGAGCCGGGTGCGGCCGAGGCCGACGGTTTGGCGGATGACGGCGCGGCTGTCGGGCTCGCGCTCGCTGTGGGCGCGACGCCTGGTATGGCGAACGCGTTCGCCGACGCGGTCACGCCCGCGGGCGTCGCAGAGGGCGAAGATGTGCCGCAGGCCGCGGTCAACCCGCCGCTGACGAGAACGGCGAGCAGGAAACCGGCGCGACGCGAGATGGCCACCGCGCGATCCTATCCACGCCTGCCCGTGCGCGCGGGAGAATCCAGTGGCTTGTATCGGGCGGCTCGCGCGGCGACGGCCGGTCAGGCGGACTGCCGCACCACGAGCACCGGGTCGAATATCACCGAGGTGATCGCGTGCTCCGGCTGGTCGATCTGTTCCAGCAGGATGCGGGTCATCTCGCCGGCCATCTCCTCGACCGGCTGGCGGATCGTGGTGAGGGTCGGGCGGCAGAAGGTGGCCGCGCTGCTGTCGTCGAAGCCGACCACGGCGACGTCCTCGGGTACGCGGCGGCCGTGCTCGCGCAAGGCGATCAGCGCTCCCTGCGCCATCACGTCGTTGGCGGCGAAGACCCCGTCGAGGTCCGGTTGCTGGGCCAGCAGCCGGCTCATCGCCTGCTCGCCGCTCTCCAGCGTGAAGTTGCCTTCAACGCTCGGAACGTAGCCGTGGCCGCGTCGCGCCATCGCCTCCCGGAAGCCGTTGAGGCGGTCCTGCGCGGCGGCGACGTCGAGCGGCCCGCAGATCGTGGCGACGCGCGTGCAGCCGCGGGCGAGCAGGTGCTCGGCGGCCAAGGCGGCGCCGTCCCGGTGCGCGAGGTCGACGTAGCTGATCGGCAGCATCCGGGCGGGCCGGGCGAACAGCACCGCGGCCAGTCCGGCGTCCGCGAACTGCTCCGGCAGCGGATCGTTCGGATGCGTCGAGACCAGCAGGGCGCCGTCGGCGTTGCCGCGCCGCAGGTAGGCGATGACGTGGTCGCGGTCTTCCGGCGTCTCGGCGAACATCAGGGTCGGGTGCACGCCGCGGGGCCGCAGGAACCGGGTCACCCCGTTGGCGATCCGGCCGAAGAAGGGGTCTGCGAAGACCTCGCCGTTGTAGGAGCCCTCGTCCGTGCTCTCGCCGATGCCGGAGAACACCAGCGCGATCGCCCCCGCCCGCCGGGAGGCGAGGGACCGCGCGGCGATGCTGGGCACGTATCCGGTCTCCGCGATCGCCTTGCGCACTGCCTCGCGCACGGTTGGCGCGAAGTTGCGGCTGCCGTTGATCACGCGGGAGACGGTCGAGCGCGAAAGCCCCGCCACCCGCGCCACGTCCTCCAAGGTGGCGGACGGCCGCAGCGGATCGCTCATAGCGGCCAGTTATAGCACGCTGCGTACTAAATTGGAGAGCGCTCTCTGCACGGGGGTGAGAGGCCGCCCGGAGCGCCGCGGCAGGCAATCCGGAAACGATTCCGGATTGCCCTCCGCAGCCCCTTGACATCGCAAC
>Ga0070741_10020169_pt1 | contig 10550 bp, 11 predicted proteins | sample Coa_R1_4_FD_66440 | JGI IMG/M metagenome (GOLD analysis project Ga0070741, IMG submission 66440) | Surface soil microbial communities from Centralia Pennsylvania, which are recovering from an underground coalmine fire - Coalmine... | ecosystem: Environmental > Terrestrial > Soil > Unclassified ... | reverse complement strand
GACGAGCTCGCGCACCAGCTCGGCATCGATCCGATCGAGCTCCGGCTGACGAATTACGCGGAGGTCGATCCGACGGAGGGGAAGCCCTTCTCCAGCAAGTCGCTGCGGCGCTGCTACGAGATGGGGGCGGAGCGGTTCGGGTGGCGGAAGCGCACGAGGGTGCCCGAGGTGACGCTCCGGGCCGGCAAGCTGGTGGGGACCGGGATGGCGACGGCGTCGTATCCGGCGAACTTCACCAAGGCGAGGGCGCTGGCGCGGATGAATCCGGACGGGACCGTCCTCGTCCAGAGCGGGGCGGTGGACATCGGCACCGGCACCTACACGGTGATGGCCCAGGTGGCGGCCGAGACGCTGGGCGTCCCCTACGAGAAGGTGCGCTTCGACCTCGGGGACACGGAGATGCCCGAGGCGCCCCGGTCGGGCGGCTCGATCACCGCCGCGAGCGTCTCCTCGGCGGTCGAGGCCGCGTGCCGGGCATTGCGCAAGAAGCTCGACGCTGCTGGCGGCAAGCCGAACGGGCCGGTGGAAGCCCTCGGCGAGGTCGCTCCGGACGAGGAGCGGAAGAAGTACGCGCTGCACTCGTTCGGCGCGCAGTTCGCGGAGGTGGAAGTCGATCCCGAGCTGGGGATGGTGCGGGTGACGCGGATGGTGGGCGCCTTCGCCGCCGGGCGCATCCTCAATGCCCGGCTCGCCCGCAGCCAGTTCATGGGGGGAATGGTCTGGGGCATCGGCATGGCGCTGCACGAGCACTCCGTCTACGACGAGAAGCTCGGGCGGATCATGACCCGCGATCTCGCCGACTACCACGTCCCCACGCACGCGGACGTCGTCGAGATCGATCCGATCTTCGTCCCCGTGGAGGAGGACGGCGGGGTGGATCCCGCGGGAGTCAAGGGGATCGGCGAGATCGGGATCACCGGCGCGGCGGCCGCGATCGCGAATGCGGTGTTCGCCGCCACGGGGAAGCGCGTGCGATCGCTGCCGATCACGCCGGACAAGCTGTTGTAGCTTGCGGCGGTGCTCCGCCTGCTCGTCATCTGCGGCCCGACCGCTTCGGGAAAGACCGCGCTCGCCGTCGAGATGGCTACGAGTCTCCAGGCCGAGATCGTCTCCGCGGACTCGCAGCAGTGCTACCGCGGGCTCGACGCGGGAACGGCGAAGCCCACCGCGGAGGAGCAAGCGCGCGCCCGACACCACCTCCTGGACGTCGCCGATCCCGAAGAGCAGCTGGACGCGGCGCGGTTCGTGCAGCTCGCGGACGCCGCCATCGCCGGCATCCACGCGCGCGGGAAGCGGGCGATCGTCGCCGGCGGGACCGGGCTCTGGATCCGGGCGCTGCTTCGGGGGCTCCTCGACGCTCCCGGCGCCTCGAAGGAGTTCCGCGCGGCGCTGCGCGAGGAGTTCGAGAGGCTCGGCGTGCCCGCGCTCCACCAGCGGCTGCGGTCGATCGATCCGGCGGCGGCGGCGAGGATCCTCCCCAACGACCGGGTGCGGATCGAGCGCGCGCTGGAGGTGCACGCGCTCTCGGGCAAGCCGCTCAGCGAGCTGCAGCGGGAGCATCGCTTCGCCGAAACGCGGTACGACGCGCTGATCTGGTTCCTCGATCCGCCGCGCGAGGTGCTGCGCGAGCGAATCGACGTCCGCACCCGGCGGATGTTCGCCGGCGAGGGGCTGCGGCGCGAGACGGCGTGGCTCCTCCAGCGCGGCGCGACCAAGGCGCTGAAGATCATCGGCTACGGCGAGTGCGCCGAGGCGCTGCGCACCGGAGAGTGGGCGCTCGCCGAGGAGCGCACGAAGGCGCGCACGCGGCGGTACGCCAAGCGCCAGCGCACCTGGTTCGCGAAGGATGCCGGTCCTCCGCTCGACTGGCCATTCGACGCGGTGCGCCTTTGCGAGGTCGCGGCGCGGTGGTACGAGGGCGCGCCGGCGGAGCAGGAGAAGTGAAAGGATCGATGGCCACCTACGCGCTCGACTTCGAAAAACCGCTGCTCGATCTGGAATCCAAGCTCGCCGAGCTGAAGCGCCACGCCGCGACCGGCACCGGATCCGCGAGCGCCGGCAGCCTGGACGGCGAGATCCGGCGGCTGGAGAAGCGCTGCGCCAGGCTGCAGCAGGAGATCTTCAACGAGCTCTCGCGCTGGCAGGTGGTGCAGCTCTCGCGTCACCCGAATCGGCCGTACATGCTCGACTACGTGCAGCGGCTCTTCACCGACTGGATGGAGCTGCACGGCGACCGATCCTTCGGCGACGATCAGGCGCTGATCGGGGGCCTCGCCCGCTTCGACGGCGAGCCGGTGATGGTGATCGGGCAGCAGAAGGGGAGATCGACCAAGGAGAACATCGTGCGCAGCTTCGGGATGCCGCGGCCCGAAGGCTACCGGAAGGCGCTGCGACTGATGAAGCTCGCGGAGCGGTTCGGGCGTCCGGTGATCGCCTTCGTGGACACGCCCGGCGCGTATCCCGGGATCGACGCCGAGGAGCACGGCCAGGCCGAGGCGATCGCGGTCTGCCTGGAGGAGATGGCCGGACTATTGGTACCGGTGATCTCGGTGGTGATCGGCGAGGGCGGCTCGGGCGGCGCGCTCGCCATCGGGGTCTGCAACCGGCTCTTGATGCTGCAGTACAGCTGGTACTCGGTGATCTCGCCCGAATCCTGCGCCGCGATCCTCTATCGCGACGCTTCCAAGGGCGAGCGTGCGGCCGAGGCGCTGAAGCTCACCGCCCGAGACGCGTACCAGCTCGGGATCGTCGACGAGCTGGTGGAGGAGGCTTCCGGAGGCGCGCACCGGGATCCGGATCTCACCGCTCAGAACCTCGGCGCCGCCCTCCGGCGTCACCTCCGCGCCCTGCGCCCACTCGGGCCGGCCGCTCTCGTCGACGACCGCTACGCCAAGTTCCGCAAGCTCGGCCCCGTCACGCAGTCAGGCGCGAACGGCGCCTAGAACCGGCGGCTCATTTCGGGGACACTTTCCGACTTTAGTCGGAAAGTGTCCCCGGATTAGAACGGGACCTCGAATGGGCGTTCCGAACCGATCTTCGGCGCGCGCAGATCGGTTCCGGCCATCCTCCTCCGCGCGCGTTTGCTGGGGCGCGGCTCTCCGGAGGGGCGGGGGAAGTCCGCCTGGCTGCGAGTCGATTCGCCTTCGCCCGGCGCCTTCTTGCGGGAGACGTGGCGCGCTTCCAGGGTGGCGCGCGCCCGGATGCCGCGGCTCTTCTTCGCGGCATGCTTGCTCTTCGCCGCGGGGCGGAAATCGCCGTCGTGGATGGCCACGGGGACGCCTTCGCGCTTCGCCTTCTTCGTCCGCTGTCGCAAGGACTTGATCGGCATGGGCCGAAGCTGCGCACAAGCTCATTGCTTCGCCAGATCCTCGGCGATGGTGGCGATGAACGCCTCCGCCTTGACGTAGCCGGTGCCCCAGTCGGCCCAGGGAGCGAGGACCTTCTCCTTCTGCATCTGCTCCACGCTCTTGCCGGCCGCGCGCCCCTTCTTCACCGCCTCCACCGCGCCTTCGAGCATCGCCCGGTACTTGCGCAACCCGGCGACGTCGGAGAGCGGTCCATGTCCCGGGATGACCTTCGCGTCCGCCGGGACCTGCCCGAGGATGGTGTCGATCGACCCGACGAGCTTGACGACGCTGCCGCCGCTGCCGAGGTCGACGAAGGGGAAGCCGCTCGCGAAGTAGTCGTCCCCCATGTGCACCACGTTGCTCTTCGTGAACCAGAGCACCGTGTCGCCGTCGGTGTGGCCGACGCCGGGGTGGATCGCGCGGATCTCCTCGCCGTTCCACCAGAGCGAGAGCCCCTGCTCGAAGGTGACCACCGGCAGCGCCCTCGCCGGCGCCGGGGGGATCTCCATCCCGACGGTCTTGCCTCCGCTGAGGAGCCGCTTGCGCACGTTCGCGTGCGCCAGGATCGTCGCCGTGTCCGCGAACTCCGCGTTCCCGCCGGTGTGATCGAAGTGCCAGTGCGTATTGATCACGAAGCGCACCGGGGTGGGCGAGAGCTTCTGCAGCGCCGCGTGGATCTTCGGCGACAGCGGGGCGAACTGGTCATCGATGATCGCCACGCCGTCGCTGCCCACCGTGGCGCCGATGTTGCCGCCGGCTCCTTCGAGGAGCCAGACGTTCCCGGCGACCTTCGTCGTCTTGATCTCGACCTTGGAGAAGTCGGGCTGCTGGCCGAGGGCGGCAGAGGAGACGAGCAGGCTCAGTGCGAGTGCGCGCATGGGCGCGGACAATAGCAAAGCGCCTGCTCGCCTGTCCGCTCGGCAGCACTAGCCACTCCATCCGCGGAGCGCACAGCTTGCGGCCATCATGGAACCACTGGCGATCGCTCTCGCGGCGGCCCTGGCAATCGTCATCCTGCTCCGCAGGCCCGGCGCGTTCTCGCCGGCCCTGGTTCTGGAGTCCGCGATCCGTGACCCTGCGCCGACGGCGCCCGGAGACGAGGAAGATCAGCTGCCCGAAACGGACCGTGCGCCTCGACCGTGGTTGCCGTGGGGCGTCGCGGCGGTTGCCGCCTTCCGGCTCGTGCTGCTCCTGACGCTCCACGCCTGACTTGATGCGCGTCTCCAGCCGGGGTATCTCCGGCCGCAGTGACCCCGCCCATCGTGGCCATCGACGGGCCCGCCGGGGCGGGCAAGAGCACGGTCGCCCGCCAGCTCGCCAGCCGGCTAGGCTTCACCATCATCGACACCGGGGCGATCTACCGGTCCGTCGCCCTGGCGGCGCAGCGCGCGGGCATTCCATGGGACGAGGACGCGGGCCTCGGCCGGCTGCTCGACGCGGGCCTCGGGATCTCCCTGGAAGGCGACCGCGTCCTCCTCCACGGGACGGACGTCAGCGCCGCCATCCGCACGCCCGAGATCAGCCGCGGCGCGAGCGTCGTCTCCGCGCGCCCGGTCGTCCGCCAGAAGCTCCTCCAGCTTCAGCGCGATCTGGGGGCGCGGGCGCAGCGCGGCGCGGTGCTCGAAGGACGCGACATCGGCACCGTGGTGTTTCCCGACGCCGACGTGAAGTTCTTCCTCACCGCCTCCGACGAGGCGAGGGCGGCGCGCAGGCACGCGGAGCTTGTGGGGAAGGGTGTTCCGGTGCCGCTGACCGAAGTGCTCTCGGACCAGCGAAGGCGCGACAAGGACGACACCGAGCGGACGCTTGCGCCGCTCCGGCGTGCTCCGGACGCGATCGTGGTGGATACAACCGGACTGGATCTCGACCAGGTCGTCGAACGCTGCTATCGGGAAGCCTTTGCGCGGCTGAAGCATCTGATATCCGGGCAGCCTTGACACTCCGGGGGTCGTTCTGTAGGGTCCGCCCCCGCTTTCAGGCGGAAGTGTGGAGTCCGCCGTTTGCCATCACTCCCCGTGGCAAGCGGCTTCTTCTTTTAGGGGGCGCAGAAAAAAAGAATCGCAGGCAAACCTTTACATGGCGAATCCGCAAAGTGATTTGATCGGCGGCGAGGAAGAGAACTTCGCCGCGATGCTCGAAGAGTCCTTCAAGGGGAAAGGAAACGCGAAGGGCGGCGAGCTGAAGGAGAACGAGATCGTCCGCGGCACCGTGGTCCAGCTCACAAAGGACTACGCCGTGGTGGACATCGGGTACAAGAGCGAGGGCCAGGTCCCCATCCAGGAGTTCGGCCTCGCGGACGGCAAGCCCAACGTCAAGGTCGGCGACGCCGTCGAAGTGCTGCTCGAGTCGCGCGAGAACGACACGGGCATGGTCGTCCTCTCCAAGGAGAAGGCCGACAAGATGCGCATCTGGGACGAGATCTCCGCCGCGTGCGAGCGCGACGAGCTCGTCGAAGGCACCATCGTCGGGCGCGTGAAGGGCGGACTCTCCGTCGACATCGGCGTGAAGGCGTTCCTCCCCGGCTCCCAGGTGGACCTCCGCCCGATCCGCAATCTCGACAAGCTGATCGGGGAGAAGTTCAAGTTCAAGGTGATCAAGTTCAACAAGAAGCGCGGCAACATCGTGCTCAGCCGGCGCGTCCTGCTCGAGAAGGAGCGGGAGACGCTGAAGAAGGACACCCTCCAGAAGCTCAAGGAAGGCGCGGTCCTCACCGGCATCGTCAAGAACCTCACCGACTACGGCGCGTTCATCGATCTGGGCGGCATCGACGGGCTGCTCCACATCACCGACATGAGCTGGGGCCGCGTCGGGCACCCGAGCGAGATGCTCAACGTCGGCGACGAGCTGCGGGTCATCGTCCTCAAGTTCGATCCCGCCACCGAGCGGGTCAGCCTGGGCCTCAAGCAGATCCAGGAGGATCCCTGGGCGCACGCGGCGGAGAAGTATCCGCCGGGCACGCGCGTCACCGGCAAGGTCGTCTCCTTGACGGACTACGGCGCCTTCATCGAGATGGAGCCCGGCGTCGAGGGCCTGGTCCACATCAGCGAGATGAGCTGGACCAAGCGGGTGAAGCACCCCTCGAAGGTCATGGCCATCGGCGACCAGGTGAACGCGGTCGTGCTGGACGTGGACGCCAAGGCGAAGCGCATCAGCCTGGGCATGAAGCAGATCGAGCCGAACCCCTGGACGCTGCTCGAGGAGCAGTACCCCATCGGGTCGGTCATCCGCGGCCAGGTCCGCAACGTCACCGACTTCGGCATCTTCGTCGGCGTGCAGGAGGGCATCGACGGCCTGGTGCACGTGAGCGACATCTCCTGGACCCAGCGCATCAAGCACCCCGGAGACCTCTACAAGAAGGGCGACGAGGTGGAGGCGGTGGTGCTGAACATCGACGTGGAGAACGAGCGGTTCTCCCTCGGCATCAAGCAGCTCCATCCGGATCCATGGACCGAGCTGCCGACGAAGTACCCCATCGGCAGCCGCGTGAAGGGCAAGGTCACCAAGGTCGCCGACTTCGGCGCCTTCGTGGAGATCGAGCCCGGCATCGAGGGCCTGGTCCACGTCTCCGAGCTTCGCGACGAGCGGGTGGAGAACCCGCGCGACGTGGTGAAGGAAGGCGACGAGCTGGACGTGAAGGTCATCGACATGGACCCGCACGAGCGGAAGGTGGCGCTCTCGGTCAAGGCCGCGCTCCACGAGGGCGAGGACTACCGCGAGTACATGCGCAACCAGCAAGGCGGCCGCGCCAGCCTCGGCGACGTGTTCGGCGAGAAGCTGGGCCGCAAAGGCCGCGACCGGTAGGCGTCGCTCCAGCTCACCGGCAGTGCGAGGCCCCGCAGGGAGAACCTGCGGGGCCTTTCTTTTTCAGTCGATCAACACGCCCGGATTGAGCACGCCCGCGGGATCCACCGCTGCCTTGGCCGCCCTCAGCGCCTGCGCGAAGAGCGGCGGCCGCTCGCGGTCGTACCACGGACGGTGCAGCCTTCCCACCGCGTGGTGGTGGGTGATCGTCGCGCCGTTTGCGGCCAGCGCTTCGGACGCGGCGCGCTTGATCTCCGCCCACTGTTCCAGCTCCGCGCCGGGGCGCCCGCTGGCGATGAACGTGTAGTAAGGCGCCGGTCCGTCCGGATAGACGTGCGTGAAGCGGCAGCCGAGCACGCCGCCGTTCGCGCCCGCGCCGGCGCGCCGGATGGCATCCTTCACCGCGGCGCAGACGGCCTGATGAAGTCCTGGGAAGCGGTCCCAGGTGCACGCGGTCTCGAAGGTGTCCGCGATCATGCCCAGGCTGACGAGCGTGTTCTGCAGATACGGCGCCTCGAGGAACGCCGCCCTCCAGCTGCCCGCCGCGCCGCTGGGAGAGGGGTGGACGCCGTCGTCGCGGATGGCGGGCCCGTCGGGGCAGCGGCCGTGGTGTGCGATCGCGATCGCGAGAGCGCGGCCGACCCACGCCTCGAGCGCGTGGTCCGCGGATTCGAACGCCAGCAGCAACACCGCCGAGCCGTCCGCGGCCACCAGATTGATCCGCGCTTCCGTCGGATCGAGCAGACGGCAGTTGGCGGGGTACAGGCCCGCCTGCGCGATCGCGCGCGCCGCGTCGACGGCCGCCGGGAATTCATCGAAGAACACCGTGGCGCTGGCGCGATGGCGCGGCCGCGCCTGCACGCGCATCCACGCCTCGGTGACCACGCCGAGGATCCCCTCCGATCCGAGCACCAGACGGTCAGGAGCGGGCCCGGCGCCCGACGCTGGCAGCCGGCGCGATTCCCACGTTCCCCGAGGAGTGATCATCCGGACCGACTCGACGAGATCGTCGATGTGCGTGTACAGCGTGGCGAAGTGGCCGCCGGCGCGCGTCGCGATCCATCCGCCGAGCGTGGAGAACTCGAACGACTGGGGAAAGTGGCGCAGCGTCAGCCCGTGTCCGGCGAGCTGCGATTCCAGGGCGGGACCCGTGGCGCCGGCCTGGATGCGCGCGGAGCGCGAGACCGGATCGACCTCCAGCACCCGATCGAGCGCGCCGGTGTCGACGGCGACCGCCGCCGCGAATCGCCCGCCGCGTGGAGGCCGCTCGACGCCGCCGACGACGCTGGTGCCGCCGCCGAACGGGATCGCGGCGACGCCGCTCTGCGCGCACCAGCCGAGCACCCGCTCGAGCTCCTCCTCACTGCGGGGCCGCGCCACCAGATCCGGGGCGCCCGAGAAGTCGCCGGCAAAGCCGCGAACCAGGTCGCGGTACCCCTTGCCCCAGCAGTGCGAGATGCGCTCGTTCGCCGCGGCGGTGCAGAAGGGCGCGAGCGCCGGGGGGATCGCCAGGGCCGGCGGGGGCAGGGCGATCCCGTCGATCCGCGGCGCCGGTCGCGGCTCCGGGCGATCGATCCCGAGCATCGATGCCAGATGCGCGGCGAGCGCCCGGCGGCCGGCGTCGTCGGGAAACCGATCGGCCCAGCCCCATCCCCAGAAGCTTCGCTCGCGGGCCATGAGCGGACACTAGCGGATCGGCGCGCCCGGTTCCTGGTCCGGAAAGCGAGGGGGCGGGGGAACCGCTCGCGAGCTGCCTCGCGGTTCCGCCGCCCCGCCCGTGCGCGCTTTCCCCCCACAGACGCGCCGTGGGGTGCAACTTTCCACGGTCGAGATGTGTGGAGTCAACTGACCGGAGGGATTACGCGACCTTCGTCGGAGGCGGAGCCGCCGGCGGGTGCGCTGCCCTCGGACGCATCAGGATGCCCAGGATGATGCCGACCACGAGCCCGATGAGAGAGCCGACCAGCTGCGTCAGGACCAGCTTGCTCATCGCCCACTGGACGGCATCCGTGCAGTTGAACGCCGACGCCGCCCCGGCGGGCACCGGGGGGGTGTACCAGTAGGCGATCATCTTCGGCCCCAGCCAGGTCGCGAGCAGCCCGAAGATCAGGGCGCACAGCAGAGCGGCGATCGTCACGCGTTTCATGCCCGTACCGTATCAACTTCCCGGGCGCATCGCCTTGACTTCGCGGCGACTCCACCTTTAATAGGCCGCTTTCTCGAGAACCAGCCGTGAACGATCTCATCCTCAACGTGGACGCCCTCGAAGGGGCGAACCAGCCCATCGAGGCTGATCTCCCTCGGGAATTCCTCGACGGCGTGCTCCGCGCTCCCCCGCCGACGGAGTTCCATGCAGCCGGCGCCGCCCGCCTGCGCGGAGACGCGACGCGCCTCGGCCGCAAGGCGCTGGTCCGCGCGAAGTTCCAGGTCCCGCTGTCCGGCCAGTGCAGGCGGTGCCTCAAGCCCGTCCGCCTCGAAGAGCCCGTGGAGCTGATCCGGACCTATGCCCCGCTGGAACAGGTCCACGCGCCGGCCGAGCACCGGGCCGACGATTCCGAAGGCAGCTTCGATCCCGCGCTGGTCGACGAGGAATCGTACGCAGGCAAGGAGATCGATCTCGCGCCGGCGATCCGCGAGCAGATCCTCCTGCAGATCCCTCCTCCGCCGCTCTGCGCCGACGATTGCAAAGGCCTTTGCCCGCGATGCGGCAAGGACCTCAATGAAGGCGACTGCGGCTGCGACCGCACCGCCCTGGACCCCCGCTGGGCGGCCCTCAAGGGCATCCAGCTGGAAAAGAAGAAGGAGAAGTAAATGGGCGTTCCGAAGAAAAGGACCAGCCGGCAGAAGCGGGACTCGCGCCGGGCGCACTGGAAGGCCACCGCGCCGAACGTCTCCGCTTGCCCGAACTGCGGCGAGCCCGTTCTGCCCCATCGCGCCTGCCCGAAGTGCGGCCAGTACCGGGGCAAGCAGGTGCAGAAGAGCGCCGAGGACTGAGGCGAACCGGTGATCGCCCTCGATGCGATGGGGGGCGATCTCGCGCCCGCCGCCACCGTCGAGGGCGCCCTGCGCGCGCACCGCGAGCGCGGCCTCGAGGTGCTGCTGGTCGGCGACGAGTCGCGCCTTCGCCTCGAGCTGAAGCGCCTGGGGGCGGCGGACCCGGAAGTGCGCATCCGCCACGCCTCGGAGGTGGTGGAGATGTCCGAGCACCCCGGCCAGGCGCTGCGGCGCAAGCGGGACAGCTCGCTCCGGGTGTGCTTCGATCTCTGCAAGTCCGGCGAAGCCTCCGCGATGGTCTCGGCCGGAAACTCCGGGGCGGTCCTCGCCGGAGGGCTGTTCGTGCTCGGGCGCCTCGATCACGTGGATCGGCCGTGCATCGGCGGCTCGCTGCCGACGCTCTCCGGC
>Ga0070741_10020167_pt1 | contig 10552 bp, 9 predicted proteins | sample Coa_R1_4_FD_66440 | JGI IMG/M metagenome (GOLD analysis project Ga0070741, IMG submission 66440) | Surface soil microbial communities from Centralia Pennsylvania, which are recovering from an underground coalmine fire - Coalmine... | ecosystem: Environmental > Terrestrial > Soil > Unclassified ... | reverse complement strand
TCGAGCATTTTCAAGAAAAGCCCGCGCGAGATGCGCAGCACCGTCGAGGGCTCGCGCGCGGTGGCGGTCGCCAGCCGCGTCGTCGGCGTGACCATCGCCAATTCGCCCAACAGCGTCCCCGGCCCGGCCACGACTTCCCGCGCCTCGGCGCGGTCGGGCAGCAAGGCGAGCGAGCCCTCGCGGATCACATAGGCCGAATCGGCCTGGTCTCCGGCGTGAAACAAGACCTCGCCGTCTTGCACGAACCGGCTTTCCGCCCCGATCGCCAGGATTCGCAGCGCGGCGCGGCCAAGCAGATTGAGAGTCGGGACCGTTTCGAAAAAGGCGATGTCGCTATCGATGCTCATATTTCAAAGTCATTCCGGGACACGCGCCAACGGGCCTGCGCAAAAGCGGTCCCATGGTCAACGCCGCGCGTGGACCTGGAATCCGGATGCATATGCCGAACTCATTTACTGGATTCCGGAATCGCCGCGTCGCGGCGCCCCGGAATGACAGACACTGTAATGATTCCCTTTGCTCAGGGCACCAGCTTATAGCCGCCGGCTTCGGTCACCAGGATCGACGGATTGGCGGCATCCTGCTCGATCTTCTGGCGCAGACGGTAGATATGGGTCTCCAGCGTGTGCGTGGTCACGCCGGAATTATAGCCCCAGACTTCCTGCAACAGCGTCTCGCGCGAAACCGGCTCCTGGCCGGCGCGGAACAGAAAGCGGAGGATCGCGGTCTCCTTTTCGGTCAGGCGAATTTTCTGCCCGCCGCCGTTGACCAGCACTTTGGAGCTGGGCCGGAAAGTATAAGGGCCGATGGCGAAAACGGCGTCCTCGCTCGCCTCGTGCTGGCGCAACTGAGCGCGGATGCGCGCCAGCAGAACCGCGAAGCGAAAGGGTTTGGTGACATAGTCGTTCGCTCCCGACTCGAGGCCGAGCACGGTGTCGGTTTCGGTATCGCGCCCGGTGAGCATGATCACCGGCGCGCGGAAGCCGTTCTTGCGCAGCGTGCGCACGACTTCGCGGCCGTCCATGTCCGGCAGGCCGATATCCATGATGATGAGGTCGACCGGATTGGCCTGCGCCGCCTCGACCGCCTTGACGCCGGTCTTTACCGCCGTGGCCTCGAACTCCTCGTGCAGGGCGAGCTGCTCAACGAGCATGTCGCCGAGATCGGGGTCGTCGTCCACGATTAGAATTTTGCGGGTATTCGCCATCGATTACGGCCCGGCCGGGACCCCCTGAAATCCACTAGCGTGCCAACACGTTACCGCGAATACGCGGGCGAGGCTTCCGGCAATGAGATATTTGCGACCCCCTTCGAAGTACAGAGATGCCGCACAAATACGCAAAACGGGCTCATAATTGGCCCTTCCAGCCTTCCTGCTGTAAGAAATCGGCACAGACGATGCGACGAACCTCCTACAGGATCATTTACGTTCGGCGGCGCTCCGGGTTCCCTACCCGGGGGTGGCTAATGGCAGGGGCAATCCCCGTGCCAGTGGCCCTCGGCCGCGGGGGGATCCGGGCCGACAAGCGCGAGGGCGACGGCGGCACGCCCCGTGGCCGGTTCCGGCTGGTCCGCCTCTGGTGGCGCGCGGACCGAGGCCCGCCGCCGCGGACCCTGTTGCCGCTCCGCCCGATCACGCGTTCCGACGGCTGGTGCGAAAACCCCGCCGACCGCCGCTACAACAAGCCGATCACGGTCCCCGAGGGGGCGGCCGCCGACCGGCTTTGGCGGGCCGACCGTCTCTATGACCTCATTATCGAGCTCGATCACAATACCCGCCCGCGGGTCGCGGGTCGCGGCAGCGCGGTCTTTATTCATGTGGCGCGCCAAGGATTTAAGCCGACCGCCGGCTGTGTCGCCTTGGACGCGGGCGCACTTCGCCGGCTCCTGGGGCGGCTAAGCCCCAAGACCCGGATCGACATTCGGTAGACAGCACCACGCCCGGCCTCGGTTGCCGGCGGGGGCCGGGCGCCAAGTGCAACGGCCGCTTAGGGCTTGGCGATATGCCAGACGCCGTTGACGCCGTCGCCGGTCACGTCGCCGGGCTTCTTGTCGTTCTTCCACGTGTAAAGCGGCTTGCCTTTGTAGGCCCATTGCTTGCTGCCGTCGTCACGCGCGATGACCGTGTAATTGTCGCCCGCCTTGGCGTCGGCGGACGCTTTCAGCGGCGGCCAGTTGGCGGCGCAGCCGCCCGAACAGGCGGACTTGCCGCCGGAATCCTTGTCGAAGACGTAGAGTGTCATGCCCTTGGAGTCGGTGAGCACCGGCCCCTTGGCGCTGTTTCCCGTTTTGGTAGGCGCTGCCTGCGCCAAGGCGACGGTCGCGACAACCGCAGCGCCGGCCGCAATGAGCCATTTCCGCATGGAGTCCTCCTGTTTCGCGTGGGGCATGTGCCCGACTGACAAATACTCCAGCGGCAGCGCCTATTCCAAAGCCGGCCTGAGAAATTTTTCTGCCTGGCGGGAATAGCGGCGAACCGAGGCGAAATGATCGGCCTATTTGCGTCCCACCAGATCGATCAGCGCCGACATGCCGCCGTGCCTGCTGCCCTCGTGAAGAACCATTTCATGCTCCCGAATGTCGAGAGAGGAAAAGTCGCCGAAAGCCTCCTCCAGCAGCGCGCGCGTATAAAGCTGATCTCCTTCGGAGGGACCGCCGGTTTTGTATTCGAGCTGTTTCGGGCTGTAGCCTTCCATCAAGAGCAGGCCGCCCGGTTTCAAGGCGCGCTTGATGCCGGCAAAGATTTTTGCCCGTTCGGCCGGCGGCGCAAACTGAATGAATATTGCGACCACGACGTCGAAGGCCGCGGCAGGCCAATTCCAGTTTAGGACATCGGCGCGCTCGATGCGCAGCGTGACGCCGCGCTCGCGGGCGAGGGCGCGCGCTTTTTCCTGCGCGGCGGGCGAGAAGTCGATCGACAGAACGTCGAGCCCATATTCGGCCAGGAAGATGCCGTTGCGGCCCTCGCCGTCGGCGACCGCGAGCGCCGTTTGTCCCTTGCGCAACAGATGCGCGTGAGCCTTCAGAAAGGCGTTTGGCTCCTTGCCGAAAACATATTCGGGCGCCGAATAGCGCGCCTGCCAGCGCTGGAACTCCGCGTCTTTCATGAATCCCCCTGGGCTTCGTCCGATAATCTCTGGCCGAAGATCGCGCTGCCCACCCGCACATGCGTGGCGCCGAATTCGATGGCAACGGTGAAATCCGCGCTCATGCCCATCGACAGAAACTTGAGTCCGTTGCGCTTGGCGATCTTCGCCAGCAGCGCGAAATGCGGCGCTGGCGCTTCCGCTGCCGGCGGGATGCACATCAGGCCGGAGATCGTGAGACCGTAATCGGCGCGGCAGCTTTTCAAAAATGCGTCCGTTTGTTCCGGCAGCACCCCGGCTTTCTGCGGCTCGGCGCCAGTATTGACCTCCACGAAAAGCAGCGGCGCGCGGTTCTGCCGTTCGATCTCCCGGGCCAGCGCCGCGCAAAGACTCGGCCGGTCCACCGTGTGGATCGCATCGAACAAGGCCACCGCGTCCTTGGCCTTGTTCGATTGCAGCGGGCCGATCAGGTGCAACGCGATATCCCGATAGCGGGCCTGAATCGGCGGCCATTTGCCTTTGGCTTCCTGAACGCGGTTCTCCCCAAACGTCCGCTGGCCGGCGCCGAGCAAGGGCTCGATGGCGGCGGCAGCAAAAGTCTTGGACACCGCGATTAGCGTTACCGGATCGTTGCGCCCGGCGGCCTTGCGCGCGCGTTCCATTTCGCTGCGCACGTTGGCCAATCTGCCAACGGAATCAGATGCTTGAGTCTTGGCCGAAATCGCCATGTTTTTCCCGGGAATGCCTAAAAGTTTAGCGGGCGCGCCAAACGGGCCTTTAGGTCTTTCTGGGTAACATTAAACCAGGGTCCGGGGGAAACCATGCCAGCTGCCGACGGCATCAAGAAGATAAAACAGCCGATCCTCAGCATCCGCGCCCGGCTGATGCTGCTGGCGCTGCTTGCCGTGGTGCCGTTGATGTTGGACCGGGTTCGCGTGCTCGAAGCCAGCCGTAGCGACCGCATCGAGGCCGCCTCCCGTGAAGCCATGGACCTCGCCCGCCGCGCCGCCGATGCGCAGAACGAGATGGTCGTGACGTTGCGCGCGCTGCTGCAAACCACTGCGCACGCCTATGTGACGGCGTCCACGACGCTGAAGCCTGCCGACGCCTGCGCCGCGCTCGACTCCGGATTCGTCGAGCAGATCCATTGGATCAACAGCCTGTCGGTCGCCGCTTCCAACGGTACGATCATCTGCTCCACGGAACCACGGGCGGTAGGCATTCATATCGGCGACCGCGGCTATTTTCTTTCCGCGCTCAGCAACGGCGGTTTCGTCATCAGCGATTATCTGGTTGGCCGCGCCACGCACCAACCGCTCGTTATCGCCGCCTATCCGGTCGTGCTGCGCGACGATACCATCGTGATGATGGCGACCGTCAATCTCGCCTGGATGTCCGGCATTGCCGCGCAGATCGGGCGGCATCCCGGCACGGTGGTGAATCTGATCGACGGCAATGGCGTGCTGCTGTCGCGCTATCCGGCTTTGGAACACATGGTTGGCACGAAGCTTGGCAACAACCCATTGCTTGATGCCATGTTGAGCCGCCCCGAGGGATTGATCACCGCGGAAGGCATCGACGGTGAGCGGCGCATCTATGCCTTCGCACCCCTGCCCTGGACCGGGGCGCATATCGCGGTCGGCCTGGCCGAAACCGAGGTGCTCAGCCGCATCGATCGCATGATCTATTTTGCCTATGGGCAGCTCGGCATCTTCGGGCTCGTTGCGCTATTCGGCGCCTGGTTCGCCGGCGAGAGGCTCATCGTGACGCCGGTCCGCGCCTTGGCGCGACACGCGGCGCGATTCGGCCGCGGCGAATTTGAAATGCCGCTGCAGCCGCAGGTCTGGATGCCGGAATTTCAGGCGCTGGCCGAGGCGCTCGACGACATGGCACGAAAGCTTGCCGAGCGCGAACGCGAGCTTCGCAACGCCAACCATCATCTCACCGAACTGGCGACCAGCGACGGCTTGTCCGGGCTCGCCAACCGCCGCGGTTTCGACGCCCGGCTCGAGGCCGAATGGCAGCTCGCCGCCGAGCTGAAACGGCCGATCGCGCTGTTGATGATCGACGTCGACCACTTCAAATCCTTCAACGATCGGTATGGGCATCTCGAGGGCGACCACTGCCTGCGCGGCGTCGGCGAGGTCCTGACCAAGATCTGCAAGGGGGAAGCGGAATTTCCGGCGCGTTATGGCGGCGAGGAATTCGCGCTGCTGCTGCCCGGCGTCGATTTGGAAGCGGCCTGCGAACTGGCGGAACGGCTGCGCCGTGCCGTCGAATGCCTGAGCTTTGCCAACTCGGCGTCGCCCTGGGGCTATGTGACCATCAGCGTCGGCGTGGCGTCGCTGACCCCGGAAGAGCAGGAGACCGCGGAGAAACTGGTCGAGGCCGCCGACGCCGGGCTCTATGCCGCGAAAAACCGCGGCCGCAACACCGTTGTCGCCCACGCGCCGCTGATGCTCGCCGAAGCAGGCTGAGCGCAGACATTATGCGCCGGCGGCGATTCATCGCCGCGCCGGCTCTCATCCCTCGGGCGCTAGGCGTTGACCCACCGGCGCCTTTCGTGTTTCTGGTCGCGGCCGATAACCGTCTGAAACGCCAGCGATTCAATGGCCACCGACCGCTACAACGCCCGCGAGGCCGAGCCGCGCTGGCAGAAGATCTGGGACGAGCGCGGCATCTTCGCCACCAAGAACGAAGACCCGCGGCCGAAATACTACGTGCTCGAGATGTTCCCCTACCCGTCCGGGCGCATCCACATGGGGCATGTGCGCAACTACACCATGGGCGACGTGGTCGCGCGCACCAAACGCGCCATGGGCTTTGCCGTGCTGCATCCGATGGGCTGGGACGCCTTCGGCATGCCGGCCGAGAATGCCGCGATGGAACGCAAGGTGCATCCGCGCGCCTGGACCTACGACAACATCGCCGCGATGAAGGCGCAGCTCAAGTCCATGGGGCTCTCCCTCGACTGGGCGCGCGAGATCGCCACCTGCGACCCGGCCTACTATAAGCATCAGCAAAAGATGTTTCTCGACTTCCTCGCCGCCGGCCTCGTTGAGCGCAAGCAGTCGAAGGTGAACTGGGATCCGGTCGACCAGACCGTGCTCGCCAACGAGCAGGTGATCGACGGCCGCGGCTGGCGAAGCGGCGCGCCGGTGCAACAACGAGAATTGACTCAGTGGTTCTTCAAGATCAGCGACTACGCCGAAGATCTGCTCGCCGCTCTGGATAAGCTCGACCGCTGGCCGGAAAAAGTCCGGCTGATGCAGAAGAACTGGATCGGCCGATCGGAGGGTTTGCTCGTTCGCTTCATGCTCGATATCGCCACAAGCCCCCTCCCTTTCCCTCCCCGGCAAGCCGGGCAGGATTGGGGTGGGGGCGAACTGGAAATCTTCACCACACGGCCCGACACATTATTCGGCGCGAGCTTCATGGCGATTTCGCCCGATCATCCGCTGGCGCAGGCGGCGGCGGCGAAAAATCCGGCGCTCGCAGAGTTCATCGCCGAATGCAAGCGCATGGGCACGGCGCAGGCGGAGATTGAAACCGCCGAGAAGCGCGGCTTCGATACCGGCATCAAGGCGGTGCATCCGTTCGACGCCACATGGAAGCTGCCGGTTTACGTCGCCAATTTCATCCTGATGGATTACGGCACCGGCGCCATCTTCGGCTGCCCGGCGCATGACGCGCGCGACTTCGAGTTCGCCAGCAAATACGGCTTGCCGATCACGCCGGTGGTCTGCCCGCCGGGGCAGGACCCGGCGACCTTTTCGGTGCGCGAGGGCTCCTACGAAGGCCCCGGCCGCATGATCAATTCGCGCTTCCTCGACGGCATGACGGCGGAGGAAGCAAAAGAGGAAGTGGCAAAGCGGCTGGAGCAGGAGACGCGCGGCAACCGCCCCGTGGCGCAGCGCCAGGTCAATCACCGCCTGCGCGACTGGGGTATTTCGCGCCAGCGCTATTGGGGCTGCCCGATCCCCATCATCCATTGCGAAAAATGTGGCGTCGTTCCCGTGCCGGAAAAAGATTTGCCGGTGACGCTGCCGGAGGACGTCACGTTCGACCGTCCGGGTAATCCGCTCGACCGCCATCCGACCTGGAAGAACGTCGCCTGCCCGCAATGCAGCGGGCCCGCGCGGCGCGAGACCGACACCATGGACACTTTTGTCGACTCGTCGTGGTATTTCGCGCGCTTCACCAATCCGTGGAGGACCGACGCGCCCACCGATCGCAAGGCCGCCGACCGCTGGCTGCCGGTCGATCAATATATCGGCGGCATCGAGCACGCGATCCTGCATCTGCTCTATTCGCGCTTCTTCACCCGCGCCATGAAGAAGACCGGCCATATCGGCCTCGACGAGCCCTTCGCCGGCCTGTTCACCCAGGGCATGGTCGTGCACGAGACCTACCGCACGAAGGACGGCGCTTACGTCACGCCGGCGCAGGTGACGATCGATTCAAGCGGCGCCGAGCGGCACGCGACGCTCAGCGCCACCGGCGAGCCGGTGGAGATCGGCGCCATCGAGAAGATGTCGAAGTCCAAGCGCAACACCGTGGACCCCGACGACATCATCCGCGAATACGGCGCGGACACCGCGCGCTGGTTCATGCTGTCCGATTCGCCGCCCGAGCGCGACGTGATTTGGACCGAGGAAGGCGTGCAGGGCGCCTGGCGCTTCGTGCAACGGCTATGGCGGCTGATCGGCGAAATCGCCGATATCGGCGGGCCGCAAAGCCGCCCCGTAAGTTTTGGTCCGGAAGCGCAGAAAGTTCGCAAGGCCGCGCATGCGGCGCTGGCCAGGGTCTCCGAGGACATCGACAAGCTGCGCTTCAACCGCTGCGTGGCGCATATCTACGAATGCGCCAATGCGTTGAGCGACGCCATCGGCGGGGTCAGCGCCGCGGAGCAAATGACGCCGGATCTGGCCTGGGCGCTGCGCGAGGCCGCCGACATCCTGGTGCTGCTGTTTCAGCCGATGATGCCGCATCTGGCCGAGGAATGCTGGGCGGCGCTTGGCCATAAGAGCCTGGCCGCCAGCGAAGCCTGGCCGCGGCTCGAAGCCGAGCTGCTGGTCGAGACCGCCGTCACCCTGCCGGTACAGGTTAACGGCAGGAAGCGGGCGGAAGTCACGGTGCCGCGCGCCGCGACAAATGCCGAGATTGAGGCTGCCGTTCTGGCGCTGGATGAGGTAAAACGGGCGCTCGAGGGGAAGGCTCCCAAGAAAGTCATTATTGTCCCGAATAGGATCGTGAATGTCGTGGCATGAAGACCGCGCCGCCTGGGGCCTTGCCGGCCGGCTCGCCGCCATCTGCGCTTTGGCGGCGCTGCTCGCCGGCTGCTTCCAGCCGATGTACGGCCAGCATTCGTTGGGCAGTCAGCCGAGCCTGCGGACGGCGCTGAGCACGGTCGCGGTCGATCAAATCGAGGCCGCGCCCAACACCACGGAGGCGCGTCTCGCCGTCGAGGTACGCAACCAATTGCTGTTTTCCTTCACCGGCGGCGAGAGTTCGAAGGCGCCGACCCATCGCCTCACGATCAAGCTCAACTCGAAACGCGAGAAAATCATCGTCGATCTGCAGTCGCAGCGGCCCGACATGGAAAACTTCGGCCTCGACGCAAGCTACACGCTTACCGATCTTGCCACCGGAAAGGCCGTCGTCAACGGCACGACCTTCGCCCGTGTCTCCTACGACATTCCCGGCGCCGAACAGCGTTTTGCACGCGTGCGCGGCATGCGCGATGCGGAAACGCGCGCCGCAAAGGTCATTGCCGACCAAATCACGGCGCGGCTTGCCTCCTTCTTCATCGCCGGCACTTGAGCCTTTCCCGCCTCCGCCGCGAGGGAGCAGAATCCATGACCGCCCTCAAAGCCGCCGAAGTGGACAGGTTCCTCGTTTCGCCCGATGCAGCGCGGCCGGTGGTGCTGGTGTTCGGCCCGGATACCGGTCTCGTACGCGAGCGCGCCGAGAAAATCATCCAAGCTTCGGTGGAAAATACCGCCGACCCCTTCTCGCTGGTCCGGCTCGAGGGCGACGACCTTGCCGCCGATCCGGCGCGGCTCGTCGATGAAGCCAATACCATTCCCTTGTTCGGCGGCCGGCGCGCGATCTGGATCAAAAGCGGCGGCCGCAATTTCGTGCCCGCGGTGGAGGCCTTGATCGAGTCCAAGGCCGATTGCCGCGTCGTGATCGAGGCCGGGGATCTGCGGCGCAACGCGCCTTTGCGGAGCCTCTGCGAGCGCGCGAAATCGGCGGCGGCCATCGCCTGCTACAGCGACAGCGAGCGCGATGTCGCCCGGCTCGTCGACGACGAGATGCGCGCCGCCGGCCTGAAGATCGATCCGGATGCGCGCAGCGCGTTGGTGGCCTTGCTCGGCGGCGACCGGCTTGCGTCGCGCAGCGAAATCCGCAAGCTTGCGCTCTACGCGCAAGGCAAATCGGAAGTCACCCTCGACGACGTAGCCGCCGTGGTCTCCGAGGCCTCGGCGCTGGCGACCGATGGCATCGTCGACGCCATGTTCGCCGGCCGCACCGGCGAAGCCGAGTCGCAATTCAGCAGAGCGCGGGCGGCGGGCACGGCGCCGGGAACGATCGCCTCCGCCGCCTTGCGCCAGCTTCTGCAATTGCACCGGATGCGCTTGACCGTCGAGGCTGGGCGCAGCGCGGCGCAAGTTGTCGAGTCGGTTCAGCCGCCGCTTCATTTCCGCCGCAAGCCGCTGATCGAAGCGGCGCTCAGAGCTTGGACCGCGGATCGGCTGCTGCAAGCGATGCAGCAGCTCGCGGAAACGGCGCTGGAAATCCGGCGGCAGCCGAACCTGGCCGATGCCTTCGCGCTGCGCGCGGTGTTGTCATTGGCGACGGCGGCGCGGCGGCGTAGCGCGCAAAGCGCCGGCATCGCCGATTGACGCCGTGGGCAGCAAGGCGCCGGTCTCTTGCTAATGCATCATCAGCACCGGCAGACCGGCATGGCGCATCACATAGCGGGTGGAGCCGCCGAATACGAATTCGCGCAGCCGCGTATGCCCATAGGCGCCCATGATGAGCATGGAGGACTTCGCGGCCTCTTTCACGATCGCCTTGCCCACGTCGTCGCCGCTGCGCCGCTTGTGCGCGGCGTCGAGGCCGTGGCGCCGCAAATTCTCCACCAGCATGGTCACGTGCGTTTCCGGCTCTTTGCTTCTTTCCCCGACGGTCAGGATCTCGATTTTCTTGGCGCGCTTGAGAATCGGCATGGAGGCGCCGACCGCGCGCGCCGCATGCAGCCCGCCATCCCAGGCGATCGTCACCTTCTCGGTGATGAACTGGCTTGACCCTTTCCGCGGCACGATGATGACCGGGCGGCCCGAATGAAATAGCGCGGCCTCGGCGAAGACGTCGCCCATATGGGCGAGACCCTCGGCCGATTGCGTCAGCACCGAAACGTCATAGGTGCGGCCGATGAGCGCAAAAGAATGCGCTGCCGC
>Ga0070741_10020166_pt1 | contig 10553 bp, 8 predicted proteins | sample Coa_R1_4_FD_66440 | JGI IMG/M metagenome (GOLD analysis project Ga0070741, IMG submission 66440) | Surface soil microbial communities from Centralia Pennsylvania, which are recovering from an underground coalmine fire - Coalmine... | ecosystem: Environmental > Terrestrial > Soil > Unclassified ... | reverse complement strand
ACATAGGAGAAGAGATCATGTGAGCAGTTTTGCTGCTCTGAGGCTGCAGCAAAGCGAGGCATGGTCGGGTTCTGCCAGGACTGATGCGAATTGCCCAGGCGCGTACCTAACAGGATGCCTGCGATCCAGCCGTCAAAGGTGAAAGCTAACTGTTGAGCCTCGGTATTGCTAAACGTATCAACGTTCTGAAGCATTGCCAGCTCGTGAATCTGCTGGGCATTGAACCGGAGATGGTTACTCCCCACACTGGAGATCTTTTGTCCTGCCAGCAGATGTACAAAGTCGAGGTTGGGGATAGTGCGGCTCTCGATAATCAGCACACATTGTGACGGCAACTTCTGGAGCAGGTAGTTGATTATCGTATTGATCTCTTGAGATTCGTTGATCTCCTGGTAGTTGCAGAGCAGGATTGCAAAATGATCCGCGATTTCGGTTTCCACTGCGCCAACCAGTATATCCACGATCGTCTTGACTTGACTCATGCTCCTGGAGGAGGAACTGACGAGTAAAGAGTCAAGTGCATGACCAAAGTCAGGGAAACATTGACGAATGCTCATGAGCAGATTTGTAAGAAAGGTTATACAATCGGCATCAGTTTGATCCAGAAAATACCAACAACAAGGGAGACTACTCTGTTTGGCAAAATCGGCCAGGAGCGTCGTTTTCCCATATCCTGCTGGAGCATGAAGCAACACAAGTTTATAGGGGAACGATTGTCCTTCTCTCTCTGTGACAAGAGTATTCATGTGATGAACCAGCGCCTCACGATGCAGGTGAATAGCAGGCAATGCTGGACAACTCACCTTTCTATAAGGGCAAAGGTTATTCAAGGTCTTCAACCTTTCCAGATAGCATGTCAACAAAACTTTGAAAATTCTAACATAAGTAATAAAAAAAGGAAAGGGAAGAATTAAAAGCGAAAAGTTACCCCCCTTTGGTTAAGTTACTCGCGGCCAGAATACGGTCGCGTAGAAGGATCAGATCTTTGCTAGGACGTAGTCCCGTACCTTGCTGAAGTGATCTCAAAAAAGCATCCAGCCGATGTTGAGCTCCAGAAGTGTTCTCCTGTTGCAGGTATGTATCGACGATCGCGCGAGTAGCTATCTCATTAAATGGATCGATGAATAACGTTTGGTAAGCATACTCTAGTACCTCTTCTGACTCGTGCCTCTGCATATGAATCTGGATCAAACGCTTGAGCACATGATAATATACATGTTTGTAATGGCGACGATAGGGAAGTAGCCAATCTTCGGACTCATCTTCGGGCAGGAAGCCCTGACTACAGTACCCTGCAATTTTACGATAATAGTATATTGCCTTGTTAGAGTCTGCATGTCGATCAGAGTCACGTGCTCTTTCAAGAAGTGTCTTGATATCACTCGTATCCACCCACCAGCTCTCATCTGGCTCAAACCAGTAGAAGTTGTTCGGCTTACGATGAATGAAGGTTGATGCTGTTCTAGCTTTCAAATCTGGTTCGATTATGCGACGCAAGTAATGCATAGTGACATGAAAATTTCCCAGCGCCTGCTCAGGAGAAATTTCGGGCCAGAAAAGATCAATGAACTCGTCAGCCGAAACGAGTTTGCCAGGGTTGAGCAAAAACCACTTGAAGATCAGGCGAGCCTTATTACGCCGTTGCATCAATTCTCCTGTTGGCTGTTCTGCTCGAAAAAATCGAAATGATCCAAAAATGTATGCGCGATAGGTCGCCTGATACTCATACTCGCGCGGATGCACAAGATGACTGGCAGTAAAATGGAGACGTTCATTTGGTAGAATCGGCACAGCTATCCTCCTTGAACAGATTTTCTTGTAAGGTCAGATTACTTATAGAGAAAGTATAGCGGAGGCAAGTGGATGGCTACTACCTTATCAACTCTCCCATCTTATAAGGGATTTCCCTCACAACTTCTTTCACCAACTGCCTGCCGTAGTTGGTGAAAGAAGTCGTTTCTCCTCATTCCTCCCTTCTCATTCTTTCAAAAACACGCCGATCTGACCTGGCATGCATCGCTTTTGCCCTCACCTTTTAAGCCCTTGGTAAGTTCTCGGTAAAGAGAGTCAACAAAATTCCTATTACCAGTAACGCTTAATTTTCTTGTAAGGAGCCAGGTATCCGTGGACAAGGAGATCGACGTGTTGATTTCTTCTTACCCAAACACTGACGCCTTAGTTATTGGCCTGTTTGGGTTTTACATCTCGGTCTCGATCAGGAAGCCTAATTCGCGTAAATTGCGAACCTCTTCCAGATCCTCTGGTAAGCAGTCTGTCCATTGTCCCTGATCTACCATCTTTTTTACTCTCGTCGTGATGACCACCTGGGAATGTGTCTGACGATGAGTGCAAAGATAATAATCAGGGTGACTGGTCAACTCAACTGTAGCGGCAAATTTGAGCATGATGTTGTCCTTCCTTCCTTCTCTCAAGGCGGATGCACAACTCCTTGCAAGGTTAAGTTCCCTACCAAAAAGGCTTTTTTGCAATGTACAAGACATCTGAACCCCAGATGAGAACTGGCGATGGGGCAACAATGCCTCAGGAGGTGTACACCCTCTAAAGAAGAAGGAGAGTTTATGCTTGGTCTACACATTCAGCCCACACCCAGTCCTACAACGGACCCAAGGCTCATTGTGGCAAACACGATCATCCACTATTCGTCAGTGGAGCTTGAGCAAGCTATCATGCGTGAGATGGAGGAAAACCCGGCTCTAGAACTGGCGGAGCGTATAACCTGCCCCATATGTAGCAGGGCGCTTCATGGAAGCCAGTGTGCTTTTTGTTCACGTGAACCTGGTGAGCGAGGGGCACGCGATCAAGGTTACCTGACTGAGGACAACTTTTCTGGAGTTGTAAAACCTGACCTGGAAAATGATCTCGATCCTTTCTGGGCTACTGCTGATCCCGTAAGCTTACCAGAGTATCTTCTGGGATTGCTTCGACTCACTTTGGAGGAGAGCGAGCATGAAATAGCTCTCCAAGTCGTAGGCAATCTTGATGCACATGGCTACTTCACCTCTTCTCCAGAAGAGCTTGCTCGCACATTGCAGGTAGAGGTAAGCAGGGTACAGAGGGTCTTAGAGGAGCTCCAGGAACTCGATCCACCTGGAATTGGCGCGCGTACAGTGCAAGAGTGCTTGCTACTTCAGTTGCAGCGGCTTGAACGCCAGGGGATTACCATCCCATCAGCAACCCGCGCCATCATTCAGCATCACCTTGAGGCCCTTGGGCACCACTACTTCGAGCATATTCGACATATGCTTGGCATCAGCCGGGAAGACGTACAGACTGCCTTCCTCTTTATTCGTGCTAACCTCCATCCCTATCCTGCTCATCAGTATTATGATGAAAACAGTGATTCTCAACCTGCTCGTCTGCGGGTGCGGCCCTCTGTCCTGATTCATCGTCAACTGACAGAGCCTGCTGGCTACGAGGTGGAAGTAGTGGAACCACAACGTTTTCTGGTACGTGTGAATCCTCTGTACCAGCAGTTGCACCAACAGTCTCATCGAATCTCTCATGACGAACGGAAACATGTGATCCATTTTCTTGAGAGAGCCAGGTTTTTTATGGGTGCACTGCAGCGTCGTCACGACTTGCTGCAACGATTGGTTACCTATCTTGTGACCTTTCAACGCGATTTTCTTGATCACGGCCCGCTTTACCTGCGGCATCTTACCCAAACGGACGTAGCGAAGGAGCTTGGCATCCACGCCTCGACGGTGAGCCGTGCTACTTCGGGGAAATTTGCACTGCTCCCATCTCAAGATCTGCTTCCGTTACAGGCCTTCTTTGCATCCGAAATGCGTGTCCAGGACCTCGTTCGTCAGATAATTCTCCAGGAGACCGTACCTCTGAGCGACGAGCAGATTGCCAGACAATTGCGCAAACAGCAGGGCATTACCGTTTCTCGGCAGATGATCGCAAACTATCGCGCAGACCTCAACATCCCGGCTGCCCGGCAACGAGCCTTGTTGAAGCGTGGAAAAGGAATTTTGAATGAAAACAACTGAGCAAGACCTCCTTCTCCACATCTTGTTAGTTGATCCTTATAAAGAGAAGCGCCCTGCCCTTGCGTTGGCCTTGCACGAGCAATACCGGGTCACTGTTGTAGCAAATGGAGAGGAAGGAATCCAGGTACTAAAGCATGACCCACCTGCTCTGATTATCATTGATGCAGGTGAGCGCAATATGGCTGACCTGAGCTTGTTTGACGAGTATGATCAACAGCTTCCCTTGACGCTCGTTGGTCAGCATCCTGATGACGAATATGCTGAGGATGGATTTAAGCACAGTGCCCTCAAAGCCTGGATTGAACATACGATCAATGCGCGTCAAATCCACAAGCGGGTTGCCAATCTTGCTTCAGGAGAAGGACGGATACAAGAATTTGGTGGTTTTGTCACTTGTAATGCAGATGTGATCAATACCTTTCGTATCTTGCGACGCGTGGCAGAAACCGATGTCTCGATTCTGATCACGGGCGAGAGCGGAACCGGGAAAGAGCTGATTGCGCGAGGTATCCATGAGTACAGTGGGCGCAAAGCACAACCCTTTGTCGCCATCAATTGCGCTGCCATCCCGGAACATCTGCTAGAAACAGAACTCTTCGGATACGAGAAAGGCGCTTTTACAGGTGCGGTCTCTGTCAAAGTAGGTAAACTAGAATATGCTGCTGGTGGAACGGTTTTCCTGGATGAGATTGGAGATATGCCACTGCTCACGCAGGCCAAGATGCTGCGTGCATTACAGGAACGAACGTTTGAACGTGTGGGAGGCAATCAAGTGAATGCCTTCCGAGCGAGGGTGCTAGCAGCGACCAATAAAAATCTCCACCAGGAGGTCCAGAACAAAACCTTTCGTGACGACCTGCTTTACCGACTCAATACGGTACATGTGCATTTACCGCCGCTTCGAGAGCGCCGTGAGGATATTCCGATACTTATAGATCGTTTCGTCAAGACCTTCAACCAGCACTACCATAAACAGCTTTTGGGGGTCTCTCCCTGGGTAGCAAATACCTTACAAAAACATGATTGGCCTGGCAACGTGCGAGAACTCCTCAATGCCATTCAGCATGCGATCTTACTGGCTGATAGTCCTCGTATTGAACTCAAGGACCTCCCTGCTCAATTCCAGCATGGGATGAAGGCCACAATTCTGCTGGACAAACTGGGAATATTACCACTAGGCGAGCTGGTTGAGCAGGCTAAAGCAGACCTGGAGCGCCAGATCATCCTAAGCGCCCTTGACAAATTCAACTATAGCAAGCTCCGCTCTGCCTATTATCTAGGTATTAATCGGAAGACGCTTTATCGGAAGATGAAAGCCCTGGACATTCAGGATCGGGAGGGCGAGAATGGTTAGCACATTGCTCCAACGTCTCTTTCATCTTCGATTTAACAAATCGAGCATTGAGAGGCCGCAGTATCTCTTCAAATGGCTCTTTATCAGTACCTCTATCGGGCTGGTAGCCGGAGCTGGCGCGATAGCATTTTTACTGGCGATTGAGTTTTCCACCAACTTTTTCCTGGGCAGAATGGTTGGCTACTTTCCTCCTAACGCAGCAGGTGAGGGGACAATCAGGGCTATGTCACTATGGGCAGCAGCCCGACCCGGGCTTTTGCCAGTTATAACTACTCTAGGTGGTCTGCTCTCAGGGATCATGGTTTTCAAGCTGGCTCCAGAAGCAGAAGGACATGGCACAGATGCCGCTATCGCTGCCTTTCACCAGGGCAAACCTATTCGCGCACGCATCCCGCTGGTGAAAATAATCGCATCGGCGATTACCCTTGGTTCCGGTGGCTCTGGCGGACGCGAGGGACCAGCGGCACAAATCAGCGCAGGATTTGGTTCGCTTCTGGCTACCTTGCTCAATCTGGACATCCAGGATCGACGCATCGCTATTGCTACAGGGCTCGGTTCAGGAATCGGAGCCATTTTCCGCGCCCCTCTTGGCGGTGCAGTGTTGGCGGCTGAAATCCTCTACCGACATGATCTGGAGGTAGAAGCGGTGATCCCTGCGCTCATCGCTTCCGTTATCGGTTCCAGCGTATTTGGAGCCTGGTTCGGTTGGAATCCGATTTTTGCTGTACATGGCATCCTCGCTTTCCAATCTCCTGCACAATTGCTCTACTATGTCGTGCTCGGCTTCCTCTGTGGGCTCATCGGACGGCTCTACTCGCACGGCTTTTATGGACTTACCCGCCTCTTTTGCTGGCTTCCATTCCCTCACTGGCTTAAACCTGCCATCGGGGGGCTCTGCGTTGGTTTGATTGGCTTGGTCCTGCCACAAACACTGGGGATGGGGGATGGCTGGATACAGGTTGGAATGGGTTCTGGTCTGCTTTCACTGCCTTTATGGGTTATCGTGCTGCTGCCATTTGTCAAGATTGTGACAACCGGTCTTTCGATTGGCTCTGGTGGCTCTGGTGGGATCTTTGGTCCCGGAATGGTCATCGGAGCAATGGTAGGAGCCATTGTGTGGCGGCTCTGCTATCATGTGCTACCTGGCGTGCCTGATACACCAGCTCCCTTCGTCATCGTCGGTATGATGGCACTTCTTGGTGGGATTGCGCACGCGCCTCTGGCGGTCATGCTTATGGTTGCCGAAATGACAGGAAGTCTTTCTATGCTTGCTCCTGCCATGATTGCGGTTGGTATCTCCTCAATTGTCGTTGGGAATGAGACGATCTACGCCAGTCAGGTTGGCTCTCGCGCTGCCTCGCCTGCCCACAGGCTTCAACTCTCGTTCCCATCGCTCTCTACACTCTCAGTTCGTCAGACCATGATAGAGCTTCCACCACATTGCCCCTCAGAACAAACGCTGGTCGAATTGGAGGATCGTATGGGTGAAAGCTCTGCCCATAAACAGGTGGATCTATCATCGTCACTGCCATGATGAAAAGAGGAGTTGGTTTCTGGAGGCTGAATGAAAACGGCTAGCAACCAGCATGGAGTGCGAAAGAACGCGTGTGGTAAGTAGCAGGTAATAGGTATCAATTTTACTTTACATAGTAACGCAATAGACACCTTTCTTTGGTGGCTAAATGTGTAAATAGTTTCATTCAGTGCGGTACGTCCAGTACGGCCTGATTTGAGAACCAGAAGGAGAGAAAATGAAAACGCTACTCGTAAAGTATACGCCAAGAAATGCCATATCTAAAACCGGTATACTCCTGGATGCCTTTCGTCAAGAAATCACTAATTCAGAGATTGAGGAACTTGATCTCTGTAGTGACGTTCCCGATTTGTTGACCCCTGAGATAGTAGAGGCGATCTATGCACGTAACATTTATAAGCGGATTCCTCTCGACTCATCAGTGAAGGTATTGGCGAAAATTGATCGTATGGTTGCGCAGCTAAAGTCAGCTGACGTGCTCGTTGTTGCGTTTCCAATGTTCAATTTCTCGATGCCTGCTGCTGTGAAAGCCTGGTTTGATTCTGTTATGCTCGTAGGTGAAACGCTCAAGGTAAAACCTTTTTATGGATTGATGACTGGTAAAAAGGCACTCGCTTTAGTGTCTGCCGGTGGCATTTTCAGTAGCGGAGACGGGCACGTGGTAACTAGCGGAACATTCGGTCCAACGTGGGAGCATGCACTATCGCTTGCAAAAATTGAGTTTCGCAGAATGGGATATTCTGATATTCGTGGGGTTATGGCAGAAGGCACAGTGGTAAATGCAACACGTCAGGAAGTCATGGCGCGCACACTGGAAGAAGCCACTGAGCAGATACGAGCCATCACCCAGATGTGGTACGGACACGAATCAACAAAGACAAGTGGAGAATCAAGTGACTCACAGATGGCAGCAAAAGCTCGTGCTGTATAGCATATGACTATAGGCCCATGAGTGCCATTTTGATAGTATCTCGGCTCCTTGCTTCTAGGGAATGCGACGAGTTACTGTTGAGCGTAAGAGAATGTAACCTTTCTTATGTGGTAACTCGTGTGTAATGTATGTCAGCTTTAATTTTGTGAGAGTTCGCTCAATTGGAGCTGTTTACGTCATTGTAAAAAAAGGAGAGGTAATTACATGAGTAATGCGGATATGCATTCATCGAATACAGGTATCAGCGGTCCCGGTTTTGTCTCTTTGCTGGTTCGCAATGTCACCACTGCGGCAGACTTCTACGAGCATAAAGTTGGCCTCACGCGCGACCCTCAGGCATTTCCAGGGTCGGTCGCGTTCAAGAGTTCTCCCATTCCCTTCGCAATTATTCAGGCACCTCCGGGAGTAAATTTGGATAGTTTGCCCACTCCTGGGCTCGGCATTTCTGTCTGGCTCAAGGCGACTGACGGGCAGGCGGCTTACGAAGCCTTAAGTAAGGCTGGAGTGACTATTCGGAAGCCTCCCTACGATGGGCCGTTTGGCAGGACATTCGTTTTCGTTGACCTCGACGGTTATCCTATCACCGTCTACGAACAGGATGAACCTATCGTTGATCGTCTACCACCAGTCCAGTGACTGACAAGCGCTACAAGAGAAGGAGCTGTGCGCGGCTCCTTCTCTTGTAGCTCCATATCCTTCTGTCTCCCCTTACAAACTAAAGCCGAAACTCTCAGCAAGATAGGAAGAATCAAGAAGCAAAACTGTACCATCCTCAAGAAGTTCAACCCATTGTTGAACAACGGGAAAAGATCAGAAAACGATAGTTTTATTTTCGTAAACTAGAATGCGATCGGTTGTGTGCAGTCTTACAGCTTCGGCAAGCACACGACGTTCGACATCCTGGCCTTTGCGACTCAAATCCTCAACAGTATCTCGGTGATCACATTGGATGACATCCTGGGCAATAATGGGACCTTCGTCGAGGTTATCAGTCACATAGTGCGCTGTGGCCCCAATGAGCTTGACACCCCGCCTAAACGCCTGCTTATACGGATAGGCTCCTACAAATGCTGGTAGAAAACTGTGGTGAATATTAATTATGCGACTTGGATACATTTCTACAACAAACGGTTCAAGGATCTGCATGTAGCGTGCCAGAATGAGGAAATCTACCCGATCCGCAATGAAATCGACCATGCGCCGTTGGTCTGCACGGCGTGTCTCGTGGTGTATGGGAAAGTGGTAGTAAGGTATGCTGTACTTGTTAGCAAGTCCTTCCAGGTTACGATGGTTGCTGATGATGAATGGAATATCCATATCAAGCTCACCTACTTTCCAGCGCCAGAGCAGATCCACCAGACAGTGATCAAACTTGGAGACCACAATACCTGCCTGTTTGCGTTGTCGCGAATAGCATACTTTCCACTGCATCTTGAAGGTTGTTGCTATTGGCCGAAAGGTATCGAACAGTTCAGATTGGCTCAAATGAAAGCTGTCTTCCTCGAAACTGATGCGCATAAAGAACGCGCTGCTATCCTGATTCGCTGAATATTGATCAGATTCGAGGATATTGCCACCATGCTGAAAAATAAAGTTAGACACGGCAGCAACGATGCCAGGCTGATTAGGACACGAAATCAACAGTGTAATGATGTTTTTGCGGGTGGACAAGGTGAGCCTCCTATCCTTTCGTTCGCACGTGCAGACGTACGCTAGTCAGAATGTTAAATCGGGGCAAGGTGCTGCCCTTTGCCCCTATCTACTATAATCTTTACATGCGTGATGAGCGGCTAGGGACACGAGAGATAATCATGGGAGCTTTGCCACCCGCGTTTCTTACAAGAGTGGCCACGCGATGGATCTCGATGGGAGGGATAATCACTCCCCGCCGGCTCAGCATCTGCCGCAGCACATCGAGCACATGTTGGTCACTCAACTCTTCTGAGACCCCGGTCAGGAAGACATGCAACCCATCCTGCTCGTGGATCACCTGCCAGCCGCTCACTGGCAACGGATCGATGACAGTTTCAAACTGAAGAGCTGTGAGCCCCTCTTCACGTCCTGTGGGAGACATGAGATAGAGCATCTCTGCCGTCCTTCCCTGAATGTCCTCAAGCAGAGTGAACGGGCGTCCACACGGACAACACTGGTTGACGGAAGTCCGCACCAGATCCCCTAGCTCATAGCGGATCAGCGGCTGCGTCCGCTGGTAGAGCACGGTGATCAGCACCTTTGCCCCTTGCTCGCCAGGTGGCACCGGGCGATTCTGCTCATCGACGATCTCGACAATGGAGAAATCCTCAAAGAGGTGTAACCCTTGATGCTGCTCACACTCCGCTGCCAGGACCCCACTCTCGGTCGTCCCGTACACATGAAAGAGCCTCGTCTGCCAGGTCTCTTCAATGCGCCGTCGTGTTTCGCTCATCAGTGTCTCTGCTGCACAGAAAATCGCGCGGGGAGCGATATGTAAACGTCCCTGACGCTGCTCATTGGCAAGAGCAGAGGCAATCGAGGGATACGGGAACAGGACATCTGGTTGCCACTCATTGAGGCTTTGGACGAGCATCTCCAGCGGATGACTGGCAGAGAGGCGCAAGGGCGATAGGTCATGCCCATTGATACGTATAGGAAACTGCGATGACATCTGTGCGTGAGCCACAGAGGCTACAACAGCTGGTCTGCTTTCGGTTGTTACTCCCCCCCACAGTTGGAAACGGG
>Ga0070741_10020165_pt1 | contig 10553 bp, 9 predicted proteins | sample Coa_R1_4_FD_66440 | JGI IMG/M metagenome (GOLD analysis project Ga0070741, IMG submission 66440) | Surface soil microbial communities from Centralia Pennsylvania, which are recovering from an underground coalmine fire - Coalmine... | ecosystem: Environmental > Terrestrial > Soil > Unclassified ... | reverse complement strand
GGGCTGATCGATCCCGGCCAGGCGTGGGTGCCAAGCGCAGCCGAGGTCACCGCCGTGATCGAGCTATCGGTGGGGCAGCTCGTCGCCGGGTACGGTCGCCGCCGGCTCGTGCGCCGCGGCATTCCCATCAGGACCGACACCTACATAATCGGCGACCACCTGATCTGGGGCGCGACCGCGCGGATCCTGGCCGATCTGATCGACCGGCTGGCAGCTATCGGGGTTTGATCAGCATTTCTACGCCTGCCAGTGCGGCCGCCAGCCACGCCTCACCGTCCGCGCGAGGCGTCTCGAGCAGCTCGAAAGGCGTGCGCGAGTCTCCGCAGGCGCGCCTCACCCGCTCCGCCCCGGTCGCCAGCACCTCCTCGGACACGGTCCCGCGGGCCTCATAGACGACGCCGCGAGCGGTGGTGTCGATCAGGCGGGCAAGCAGCATCTCGAGCCGCGACCCATGCAAGGCGTCGAGGTGCTCGCGCTCGCCGCTCGCCGAGCCGAGCAGCACGCACACCACCGTCACGTTGTCGAGCGCCGGCATCACGCTCGCGATGCGGTCGGGATCGGCAATGAACGCCTCCGCCCCCGCGGCTTCTATTTCAGACGTCCTCGCCGGTTTGCGCGTGGTCCCGCGGACCGCATGACCGCGGTGCACAAGCGCGCGGGCGAGCTCAAGCCCGTGGCAGCCGCAGCCGATGATCAGGCAGCGGGCCAGGCGATCAGGGCCGTTCGTTGGGGCCGGAGCCGGCCTCGGGCCCGAACTCCCGGCGGACGTCCTCGCGGGTGCGCTCCGGCAGGCCCTTGGAGCGCCGGCGGGCGTTGGTCACCTCGAGCAACTGCTCGAGGTCGCGCTCAGCGAGGTATGCCTCGTGGCGGCGGCGCTGCTCGCTGACGTCGTCCATGACCTGCATCTCGACCTCCTCGAGGCTTTCCTCGCGCTGCCCTCGTGCACGCCGGCGGGCGTTGCGAGCGGCCACCATCTGCTCGACGTCCTCGGCCTCGAGCGCCTCGCGCCGTTCCATCAGCTCCCGCTCGCTCTTCCAGCCAAGCTGTTCGAGCCCCGAGCCGGGCGCCTTGCGTCCGACGAGGACCAGCACCAGCACCAATCCCACGAGGAGCCCGGCGATCGCAACTGCGAACGGGTCCACGCGCGCGAGTGTACTCCGCTACCGTGGCGCCGGATGGATCTCGAACTGACCGACGAGCAGCGCCTCATCCGCGAGACGGCGCGCGAATTCACCAACAAAGAGGTGGTGCCGCGGGCGCGGGACAACGACCGCAACGAGCACTTTGACCTGGAGCTGATCGACAAGCTGGCGGCCCAGGGGTATCTCGGCGCGATCGTCCCGCGCGAATACGGCGGCGCGGGGCTCGACTACCTGAGCTACGCCCTGATCGTGGAGGAGGTCGGACGGGGCTGCTCCGCCATGCGCACGGTCGTCTCGGTGCAGACCTCGCTGGTGTGTTCGTCGATTCTGAGATGGGGGACCGAGGAGCAGAAACACGAATACCTTCCGAAGCTCTGCTCGGGCGAATGGCTCGGGTGCTTCGGGCTCACCGAGCCCGACACAGGATCCGACGCAGCCAACCAGCGCACGCGGGCAAGGCGGACCGACTCGGGGTGGATCATCAACGGCTCGAAGATGTGGATCTCGATGGGCAATCACGCGCGCGTGGCCCTTGTCTTCGCCCAGACGGACCCGGAGAAGCGCCACCGCGGGATCGCCTGCTTCCTCGTGGACACCGACCAGCCGGGCTACCAGCCACAGACGATCCATCACAAGCTCGGGCTACGCGGATCGGATACCGCCGGGATCTCGCTCGACGACGTGGAGGTGCCCGAGGGCGCGATGCTCGGCCAGGTGGGTGACGGCTTCAAGGTCGCGATGAGCGCACTCGATTCGGGCCGCTACAGCGTCGCCGCGGGCTGCGTTGGTATCTGCCAGGGCTGCCTGGACGCATCCGTGAGCTACGCCAAGGAGCGCCAGCAGTTCGGTCGCCCAATCGCTTCCTTCCAACTGGTACAGGAGATGCTCGCCGACATCGCCCTGGAGACCGAGGCGGCGCGCATGTTGGTGTGGCGAGCGGGCTACCTCAAGGACTCGGGCCAGCCCAATACGACCGAGACCTCGGTCGCCAAGCTGTATGCCACCGAGGCGGCGATCCGTTGCGCCAACAATGCGATTCAGGTCCACGGCGGCTCCGGCTACGTCGATGACTATCCGGTCGAGCGCTACATGCGCGATGTGCGCGTGACCACGCTCTACGAGGGGACGTCGCAGATTCAAAAGCTGATCATCGGACGGGCGCTGACGGGAATCGACGCGCTCGTCCCGAAATGACGCTTCCGCCACGGTGACAAAGCCCGCCGTGATCGGGGTCGCGGGCGCGGGAACGATGGGCGCCGGCATCGCCGAACTCGCCTGCCTGTCCGGGGCGCGCACGCTGCTGCACGACCCGCAACCGGAGGCGCTCGCGTCCGGGCTCGAGCGGATCAAGCGCGACCTGAGGCGCTCGGTGGAGCGCGGCCGGTTGGGCGAGGCGGACGCGACCGCGGCAGGTGACCGCCTTGGCTCAGTGGCGGATCTCGATGGCTTCGGCCCCTGCGAGCTCGTGATCGAGGCCGCCCCCGAATCGCTCGAGCTCAAGCGCGAGCTCTTCAAGCGCCTCGTTGAGGTGGTCTCCGACGATTGCGTGCTGGCCACAAACACCTCGTCGCTGCCTGTCACGGCGATCGCGGGCGGTCTGCGCGCACCACAGCGCGTGGTGGGCATGCATTTCTTCAACCCCGCCCCGGTCATGCGCCTGCTCGAGGTCATCGCCGGCGAGGACTCCTCCCCGGAGGCACTCGCACGCGCCAGAGCGGCGGGCGAGGCGATGGGCAAGCGGGTGATCCAGGCCTCGGATGGACCGGGCTTTCTCGTGAACCGCTGCGCCCGGCCGTACGGGCTCGAAGCCACCCGACTGCTGGTCGAGGGGGTGGCGTCTGTGCAGGAGATCGACCGCATCTGCCGACTGGGGGGCGGGTTTCGCATGGGGCCGTTTGAGCTGGCGGATCTCGTTGGGCTCGATACCCGATTGTTCGTCGAGCGCTCCTTCTACGAGCAGAGTTACGGGGAGCCACGGTGGCGGCCGTCGCCGATCACGTCGCGCCTGGTCTCGGCGGGGCGGCTGGGGCGCAAGAGCGGCCGGGGCTTCTACGACTACTCGGGCGGTGACTATCGCGAACCGGACGCGGAGCCGCCGTCGCCCGGGCGGGGTGAGGGTGCAGTCGTGATAGCCGGGGACTCGCCACTGGCGATGGAGCTCGGCGCGTTCGCTTCGTCGGCGGGATTCGCCGTGCTGTCGCCAGACGACGCCGCAGAATCGGGCGCGGTTCCGGAGCTGATTCTGGATCTCCTTGGCTACGAGGAGGCCGAGGTACCGCTCCAGGGCGGCCCGCGGGCGGTCTGCTGCGCGGCGGGGTCGCTGGCAGCGCTGGACCCCGCCGGGAATGCCGTGGGCTTCCATGCGCTGCCGCCGTTTGCCGACTCCCGGCTGGTGGAGCTGACCCGTGGGCCTGATTCTGCTTCCGCCGCGGCAACGAAGGCCGAGCGCTTCTTCACCACGCTGGGCAAGCAGCTGTCGTGGGTCGGCGACTCTCCGGGGCTGGTGCTCGGGCGAATCGTCGCGCAGCTCGTCAACGAGGCTGCGTTCGCGCTGACCGAGCGCGTCGGCAGCGCGGAGGACATCGACGCCGGGCTCGTGCATGGCATGAACTATCCGCGCGGCGCGCTCGAGTGGGGCGACACGATCGGTTTGGACTACGTTTTGGCGGTGCTCGACGGTCTCTTTGAGGAGCGCCACGAAGAGCGGTATCGCGCCGCGCCGGTGCTGCGCTCAATGGTGTGGAATGGTCGCCTCGGTCAGCCGACGGGCGAAGGGTTCTTCACGTATGGCCCGGAGGGGGCTCGCCGCCGGTGAGGGCTGTCGCGTTTCAAGCGCCCCGGTCGGTCGAGGTGGTCGAGCGGCCCGAACCTGAGCTGCAGGCGCCAGATGAGGCCCTGATCGCCGTCGAGTGCAGCGGGATCTGCGGCTCTGACCTGCACATCTATCACGGCCGCGTCAAGATCGAGCCGGGGTTCATCATCGGCCATGAGTTCGTGGGCACGGTGCTCCAGACCGGCGATGCGGTGGTGAGCGTGAGCCCTGGAGACCGGGTCTGCGGCTCCTTCTTCACGGCCTGTGGCACCTGCTTTTTCTGCCTGCGCGGCGACTATCACAAGTGCGACCGCTCGCGAACGTTCGGTCACGGCTCGACGCTTGGTTCGCTTCCGGGAACGCAGGCCGAGCGGGCGGTTGTCCCTCACGCCGACCTGACCTTGCGGCGCGTGCCCGACGGCCTCTCCGACGACGTGGCTCTGTTCGCAGGCGACGTTATGGCCACTGGCTATCACGCGGTTCAGGAGGCGCGCTTGGCTCCGGGCGACAGTCTGGCTGTGCTCGGGTTGGGGCCGGTGGGGCTGTCGGCGGTGCAGGTGGCGCGCGTGGCCGGAGCCGAGCCGGTGCTGGCGATCGACACGGTGCCCCAGCGGCTCGAGCTCGCCGAGAAGTTCGGAGCGGTCGCGGTGCACCTGACCGAGGAGCAGCCGCGCGAGGTGGCCAAGCGCCTCACCGGCGGCCGGGGAGTCGACGCCGCGATCGACGCGGTCGGCCACGCCGACGCGCTCGAACTGGCTCTGCGGCTTGTGCGCAAGACGGGGACGGTTGTCGTACTGGGCGTCTACGCCGAACCGGCCCAGATCCATATGGGGCTCGTGTGGCTCAAGGCACTGACCCTGCGCGCTGGCCCAGCCAACGTGATCGCCCACTTCGATCGCGTCCTCGAGCTGCTTCAGTCGGGCTCGCTCGACCCGCGGCCGCTGGTGACCCACCACATGTCGCTCGACGAAGCGGCCGCCGCCTACGCGCTGTACGACCAGCGCGAGGCGCTTAAGATCGCGCTGACGCCGTAGTTTTCGCACCGTCGGCGTTCAGAGTCGCGCTGCGTGTGGACGCAGTCTCTCCAGGTCGCGGACGATCAGCTTTCGCCTGCTCGTCTCGAGCAGGTCCAGCTTGCGGAGGGTCCGGAGTGCCCGCGCGGTCGATTCCCGCGACGAGGCGCTCCAAGCCGCCAGTTCCTCTTGGGTCAGGGGAAGCCCAATCTCGACAGTCCCGTCGTCGCGCTGGACGCCAAACCGCTCGGCCAGCTCGACAAGCCGCGTGGCGACGCGAGCGAGGCTGCCGGCCGTCGCAAACTCGATCCGGCGCAGGTCAGAGACCTGGAGCCGCGCGAGCGCCATCTCTAGGAGGGCCGAAGAAGCCCGTGGGTGGCTGCCCAGGAAGGCGCGCAGCGCTGAGACCGACACGACGACGCCTTGCACCGGTTCGAGCGCCGTCGCGTCGGCCGAGCGCACACCTCCGCGGAGAGCCGACCCCTCGCCCAGCAAATCGCCGGCCCCGAGTAACGCCAGCACCACCTCGGCTCCTTCGGCCGCTGTCACGTGGACCTTGGCCGAGCCGCTCAACAAGACGGTCGCGCTGTCGGCGGGATCGCCGGCGCGAACCAGCATCTCGCCGCTTTCCCATTCCCGGGGCCTGCCCGCGCCAAGCAGCCCCTCGCGCTCCTGGTCGAGCAGTAACTCGAGGAACGACCGTGCCGGAAAGCCCCCGCGCCCCATGGCGACGCAACCATATCCGGCCGCCGCGACCCACCGCTCGCCTATATGTCAAATGACGTGGTAGCCGCTCCTGGGGGGGCCTAAGTTGCCCTCCACAGCGGCAAGCAACCGGGCAGCCGCAGAGAGGAGAGCAACGGACATGTTTTCACCGCAATCCATCACACGAGTCACGGCGATCGCGCTCACGGCAGGCGCCGTCGCCGCGCCGGTGGCCACGGCGAGGCCGGCCAGAATGGCTCCGCGCCAGAGCGTCGCCGCGATTAGCGTCTCGCAGCAGCGGCAGCTTCAGGCGAAGCAGCACCAAGCGTCCACACCGCCGGTGTACTCGCGCCAGGACAAGCAGCTCGCTCCGAGCTCGTCCTCGCAGACGCCGGTCAACGCTGCGGCTCCGAGCCCACCGACCGCCACCGCCAGCGACGGCTTTGACTGGGGCGATGCCGGCATCGGCGCCGCGGGCGGCCTGGCGATCTCGATCGTCGGAATCGGGGGCGCGCTCACCCTGTCGCAGCGGCGCACACGTAGAACACGCCCGACGGCGGTCGCAGCGAGCTGACGGCGTCGCTCAGACCAGCGAGGGCCAGTTTCCGGCGCCACCGCCATCGGCGGTGGCGCCGGGCGTTTACGCCCTGAGCGCGGCGGCGAGTTCGGCGTCGGGAAGCGGCCCGGCATCGCGCAGGTACCACTCGGCATCGAGCGCCGCCTGACAGCCTGAGCCGGCGGCTGTGACCGCCTGGCGATACGTGTGGTCGACGAGATCGCCCGCGGCAAACACGCCCGCGAGGTTGGTCAGCGTCGAGCGGCCCTGTGTGACCACGTAGCCGGCCGCGTCGAGCTCAACCTGGCCCCGGACCAGCTGTGACTGGGGCTCGTGTCCGATCGCGATAAACGTTCCGCCCACCTCGAGCGAGCGCTCGGAGCCATCCTCGACATTGCTTAGGCGAACGTGTCCCAGCGAGCCGTTCTGTCCGGCCACAAACTCCTCCACCACGTACGGCGTGACCCACTCGATGTTGGCGACCTCGCGAGCCCGCTCGAGCATGATCTTGGAAGCGCGAAACTCATCGCGGCGATGAACGATTGAGACCGTCGAGGCGAACTTCGCGAGAAACATCGCCTCCTCCATGGCCGAGTCCCCTCCGCCCACGATGATCGTGGGAACGTCGCGGAAGAAAGCCGCGTCGCAGGTTGCGCAGTAACTCACGCCACGCCCGGCCAGCGTGTCCTCGCCTGGGACGCCGAGCTTGCGGTGCTGAGCTCCCATGGCCAGGATCACGGCGCGGGCGTGGTGAAGCTCGTCGCCGATCCAGACCTTGTGCAGGCCACCGCCGGACGCAAGCTCTACCTTGCTCACGTCGTCGGTTACCAGCTTGGCGCCAAACCTTTCGGCCTGGTCGCGGAAGCGCTGCATCATCTCGGGCCCCATGATCCCCTCAGGGAACCCGGGGTAGTTCTCGACGTCGGTCGTCTGCTGCAACAGTCCGCCCCAGGCGAAGCCCTCGATCACCAGCGGCTCGAGGTTTGCCCGCGCGGTATAGAGCGCTGCCGTATAGCCGGCAGGCCCGCTGCCAATGATGATCACGCTTTCGTGTCCCCGCTCCATACTTCAGTAAGTATAGCTTGGCTTCTCGACGCCTACGCGACCTCGAGTTGGGTCTGTAGGCGCTCCAGAGCGCCCGTCAGCCGGCGCGCGAGGGGAGCGACGCGGGGAGCAGCCCGGCGAACCGTCTCGGCAAGCGCGACACCGCCGATCAGGTCGACCACGTAGTGCTCGCCCAGATATACGAGGGCGAGGCCGAGCAGGCCGGTGTAACCCCACCCCACCGCGCCGGCGATCGGGCCGGTGTCAAAGAGGATCTCCGCGGCCATGAGCGAGGTGGCGATGTGAAGCGAGGGCATCGCGGCGAGGGGGTTGCCCCCGAGAAGCTGGAAAAGGACGCTCCAGCGACTGCCCCAGAACACCGGGCCGTACTCGATCATCATTCGACGCACGTTCAGTGCCCGTCCGTCCTCGAGCTGCCCACGGGCCGCCGCCCACCAAGGGGGAGCCGTGGGGATCGCCCAATAGAAGAACGCCCCGACATCGAACACGCCGTACATGCGCGCGGCGGCCGATGGGAAACGGTTGTGGCCGTCCCTGTCACGCGCCAGCACGTAGGCGACAGTGCCGTGGGGAACGAAGAACCACAGCCAATGGCACCACACCAGCACGCGCTCGAAGCGCCTGATCTCGCCGGGCCTGGCAAAGGCGCGCTGGAGGCGGGCCGTCGGGGTCACTCCGAGCCCGAGCGCGCGGTCGATCGCGATCGGGTAGTCGATCAGCACCCGGTTGGCCAGCCGCCCGGGGTCGTCGTGCGGCATTTCGTAGGCGGCTATGTAGGCCCACATGTTGAGCCCACACACGGCGACATCGCGAAGCGGGGTCCGCCTGTAGAGGACGGTTGCGGCGATCGGGGAAAGCGCCGCGGCGCCGAGCACGGCGGTTGGCGGCAGTGAGAGGCGGCGACGCAGCGCCGGTGCAGCCACCCCCGCTAGGAGGAGGCCCCAGGCAAGCGCTCTGATGCCCCTCCGTTTGCGCAAGGGGGGCCAGTATAGGTTGGGCCGCCGGGCCGGGGCCGTCCCGCCTCGGGAACGGCCCGACGGAGCCGACGCGGGACCGAGCGCGCGACGCCGTGACGGCCCGGTCGTGGTTGGGGTGCGGGTAGAATGCCCCGCGCTTTGCGAGCCGAGCCGACACGACCAAGCCGGCGGCGCACCCCGCGCTGGATGATGGCCTTCGCGGTCGTGCTCGGCGCCTCATTGGCAATCTCGCTCGTGCTGGCGCCCGTCGCCTCGGCCAATTTCTTGGTGCCCAAGTCTGGGGGCTCACCCAACGCCAACCAGATCTCCTCGCTGTACAAGATCATCCTGTACATGGCGGCCGTCGTGTTCGTGATCGTCGAGGGCGCGCTTGTGTACTCGGTCTACAAGTACCGCGCCAAGAAGGTCAAGCACGCCGCTCAAATCCACGGCAATACCCCGCTCGAGGTGGGCTGGACGGTCGCCGCCGCACTGATCCTCGTCGCAATCACCGTGGTCACCTTCATCAAGCTGCCGTCGATCATCAACCCGCCGGATTCCTCGGCGAACAGCTCATTTCTCTCGGCCTCGCTCAATGAGCCGAGCCCCCCGAATGGCAAGAAGCTCACGGTCTGCGTCACGGGGCGCCAGTTCATCTGGATGTACTCCTACGGAGCCACGTGCAACAAGCATCGGTTCGATGCCAAGCTGCCGTACTCCTACCAGCAGATGGTCGTGCCCGAGCACACCACGGTCGTACTGGTGATCCAGAGCATCGACGTGATCCACTCCTGGTGGGTGCCCTCGCTGGGAGGCAAGGTCGACGCGGTGCCGGGATACACGACATACACGTGGTTCAAGGCCCTCCACACCGGCCTCTTCCACGGGCAGTGTGCGCAATTGTGTGGCCGCCAGCACGCCTTCATGACCGCGCAGGTCAAGGTCGTGCCGCCGGCGCAGTACCGCACGTGGCTAAAGCAGCAGGGCGACGCGATCAATTCGGCCAATGACCAGGTCGGAAAGCTTCGCCAGCAGCTGACCAACGAGGGACAGTTGTAGCCATGGCGGTCACGACCCCCACCACACCCGCCGCAACCGAGCCGCGACCGGTCCCGCAGATCGTCGCGCACCAGGTCACGGTACCCCGGACGTCTCGCCGGTGGATCGACTGGGTGATGACGACCGACCACAAGCGCATCGGGATCATGTACCTGGTCCTCACGTTCGTCTTCTTCATCCTGGGCGGCGTCGAGGCACTGATGATGCGCCTGCAGCTCGGCGTCCCGAGCAACACGCTGCTGACAGGAGAGCACTACAACGAGCTGCTCACGATGCACGGAACGACGATGGTCTTCCTGTTCGTCGTGCCGGTGATGGCGGGCTTCGGCAACTACTTCCTGCCCCTGATGATCGGGGCGCGAGACATGGCCTTCCCGCGATTGAACGCGCTTTCGTTCTGGCTTTTGCTGTTCGGCGGGATCGTCTTTTACGCGACCTTCTTCTGGCAGCCACCCGAGGCCGGCTGGTGGAGCTATCCGCCGCTTTCGAGCATCCAGTTCTCGCCCAGCGGCGGCCAGGATGCGTGGATCTTCCTGATCCACCTGACCGGTATCTCCTCGTTACTTGGCGCGATCAACTTCTACGCGACGATCGTCAACATGCGGGCGCCCGGAATGACCTGGGGGCGCCTGCCCCTGTTCGTGTGGACGCTCCTCGTCTACGCGATCCTTTTGATCATCGCCCTCCCGGTGGTGGCGGCCGCGGTGACGATGTTGCTCGCCGATCGGCACTTCGGGACCCACTTCTTTGATCCAAACGCGCACGGCTCGCCGGTGCTCTGGCAGCACCTGTTCTGGTTCTTTGGTCACCCCGAGGTCTACATCATGGTGCTCCCGGGCTTCGGAATCATCTCCGAGGTCATCCCGGTGTTCTCACGCAAACCGATCTTCGGCTACAAGGCGGTCGCCGCCTCGAGCGCGGTGATCGCGTTTCTCGCCACGCTCGTGTGGGCCCACCACATGTTCGCCTCGCCGGTGCCAATCGTCGTGCTCGGGTTCTTCATGCTGAGCTCGTTCTTGATCGGCATCCCCACGGGGGTCAAGATCTTCAACTGGATCGCGACCTTATGGCGAGGATCGATCGTGCCCACGACCGCCCTGTACTTCTCGGTGGGCATGATCGCGATTTTCACCGTCGGCGGGATCACCGGCATATTCCTCGCCGTCTTCCCCGTGGACTGGCAGCTCAACGACACCTACTTCGTCGTCGCCCACTTCCACTACACGATCTTCGGCGGGGCCATAT
>Ga0070741_10020164_pt1 | contig 10553 bp, 10 predicted proteins | sample Coa_R1_4_FD_66440 | JGI IMG/M metagenome (GOLD analysis project Ga0070741, IMG submission 66440) | Surface soil microbial communities from Centralia Pennsylvania, which are recovering from an underground coalmine fire - Coalmine... | ecosystem: Environmental > Terrestrial > Soil > Unclassified ... | reverse complement strand
CGGCTGCTCAAGGCGATCACGCCGGTCCTGCGGGCCGCGGCGCGCCGCGGGCTCGCGCGCGCAGGCCAACCGATCGATCAGTCCGAGGATATCGTGCAGGACATTTTGCTGGCGGTGCATCTGAAGCGGCATACCTGGGACGCCAACGCGCCGTTCGCGCCCTGGCTGTTCGCGATCGCGCGCAACAAGCTGATCGACGCGCTGCGACGGCGCGGCCGCCGGGTATTCGTCAACATCGACGACTTCTCCGAAACTCTGGCCGATCAGCCTGCGGCCGAGACAGCGTCGCCGGCCGAGGTCGCCACGCAACTCAATTCGCTGCCGGCGCGGCAACGCGACGTGCTGCAATCGATCGCGGTCGAGAGCGCCTCGATCAAGGAGACCGCGGCCAAGCTTGCGATGAGCGAGGGCGCGGTTCGGGTGGCGCTGCACCGGGGGCTTTCCAGTCTCACCGCGAAACTGAGGGAGCAGTGATGATGGACACCGACCAACTCATTCGCTCCCTGGCCGCCGACAATGCGCATCGGCCGCGTCCGGTCGGCTTCGTACTGGCACTGGCGCTGCTCGCGGCCTTTCCGGTGTCGCTGTTGATATTCATCGCCGAGCTCGGCGTGCGGCCCGACGTGATGACGGCGATGCATAATCCGTTCTTCGATCTGAAGTTCGCGGTGACGCTGGCGCTTGCGGCGGCCGCGATCATCGTGAGCCTGCATCTGGCGCGCCCCGAGGCCGAGCTGCGCGGCTGGGCGTGGCTATTGGCAATTCCGGCCGGCCTGCTGGTCGCGGGCATATCCGGCGAGATGATGATGCCGCAGCGGCTGCCGATGATGACGCGGCTGGTCGGCAGCAATTCGAAGGTGTGCATGTCGGCGATCCCGGCGATGTCGCTGCCGCTTCTGATCGCCGCGCTGATCGGGCTGCGCCACGGCGCGCCGTCGCGGCCCGCGGTGGCCGGCGCGATCGCCGGCATGGTGTCGGCGGGACTGGCGGCGACGCTCTACGCCTCGCACTGCACCGACGACTCGCCGCTGTTCGTCGCGACCTGGTACACGCTCGCGACGGCGATCGTGACGGCGGTGGGTGCGGTGGTTGGCTCGCGGGTGCTGAGGTACTGAGCGCTAAACTCTCGTGCCAGACCAGGCCCCGGACCGAACCAGAATCTCAGGCAGGTCTTCGGGCCAGACCTGTTCACTGGTCGATCGCAACTCGTCGGGCGACCACCAACGATGGGCGGCCATCACCTCGTGTTCGAAATCGGTCCAACGTTCGGTCGAAAGCAGCCGGGAAGCTTCGATCCGGACCAGAAAGAAATGCTCGTCGGCACACACCCATTCGCCGTCGGGCAGTTGAAGCGTCACGCTGCGACGCTCGACAACGGGGCCGGGATCATCGATCAGGAATCCGGTTTCTTCCAACAGCTCGCGGCGCGCCGCCTGCGCGTGATCCTCCCTGCGATGTAGCCCGCCGCCGGGTGTCGCCCAGAAGTTCTGCCCCGCGAGCGGTCCCTTCCTGTGCTCGAATTTGAATAGCAGGAGCCGATTCTCGGGATCGAGGACCAGCAGTCGCGATGACGGGCGCGTACGCATGATGGCTTCGATTGTAGGAGGACCGGCGCAGCACTGCCAAGCCGGGCCAACGCTGCGCCTTGCGCAATTGTGCACCGACCCTGCTGCCCAGGGTCCGCGCATGACCGATGCGCACACGCCCCCTTGGACACCCCCCTAAAACTGCTTACGCTCCTGCCAAGACCAACAACAATTCAGGGCGAGGAAACAGATGAAGGCGTCGATATTCTGCCTGCCGAGCGTCGGTTCGCGCGCCGAGATCGAGGCCGGCATGGCGGCGACCAAGCCGGAGCTCTACCAGCGCATGCTGAAAGAGCTCACCGAGCTCGTCAAACTCGCCGACGACCTCGGCTACGATTCAGTGAGCTTCACCGAGCATCACTTTCACATCGAGGGTTTCGAGCTTTCCAACAACCCGGTGTTGCTCGACCTCTACTTCGCGATGCAGACGAAACGGATCCGCGTCGGCCAGCTCGGCATCGTGCTGCCGGCCGCCAATCCGATCCGCGTCGCCGAGGACATCGCCATGCTCGATCACATGACCGGCGGGCGAGCCTGCGCGGGATTCGCGCGCGGCTATCAGCGGCGTTGGGTCGACGTCATGGCGCAGCAGACCCATGGCGTGTCCGGTACGTTGCCGCACCAGCATGACGCGATCGACGAGACCAACCGCGAGGCGTTCGAGGAGAACTGGCAGATCATCAAGAAGTGCTGGACCGAGGAGATGCTGACGTTCCAGGGCAAGTACTGGAAGGTGCCGGCCGGCGCCACGCCCTGGGATCTCGAGACCACCGTGAAATACGGCAAGGGCGTCGAGAACGGCATGCTGACCTCGGTCGGCGTGGTGCCGAAGCCGTTGCAGAAGCCATACCCGCCGGTATTCCTGCCCTTCGCGTCGTCACCGAATTCCATTCGCTGGGCGGCGCGCGAAGGCGTCACCGCGATCCTGCCGCCGATGCATGAGGCCTATGCGAACCCGCTGTACGATCTCTACGCCGAAGTGTCGGGACGGCCGCGCGGGCAGGGCACGGGCCTGCTGCGCGATGTCATCATCGCCGACACCGACGAGGAGGCGATGGCGTTGTGGGAGGACTCCGGCCGCTTCTCCGGAAGAGCGTGGTTCGAGCCGTTCGGCTTCCGCCGCGGCCTGATGGACCCGGTGACGAAGCAATTCGCGACCGCGCAGCAATCGATCGAGCTCGGCTATGCGCTGGTCGGCACCGTCGACACGGTCACGCGCGCATTGGAAGCCAACATGAAGCGGCAGCCGGTCGATTGGCTGTTCTGCTACACCTACAACGCGCTGGTGCCTCACGCCAAGCTGATGAAGTCCACCGAGGCGCTGTGGACCAAGGTGCTGCCCAAATTCATGTGATCATGGAGAGCCGGACATGAGCGATGCGGAGGCGGGACGTTTGCGCGATTTCGTGGGCTATGGCCGCCGGCCGCCGGATCCGCGCTGGCCGAACGGCGCGCATGTCGCCGTCAATTTCGTGATCAACTACGAGGAAGGCGGCGAGTATGCCGTGCCGGACGGAGACAAGGCTTCCGAAGCCGGCCTGACGGAAGGGGCGACCGCCGCCGTCTCGGGGCGCGATCTCGCCGCCGAAAGCATGTTCATGTATGGCAGCCGCGCCGGTTTCTGGCGCCTGCATCGGATCTTCACGCGGCGAAAGCTTCCCTGCACCGTGTTCGCCATCGCCCGCGCGCTCGAGCGCAACGCGGAAGCGTGCGCTGCCATGCGCGAAGCGGACTGGGATGTGGCCGGCCATGGCTTGCGCTGGGAGATGCATGTCAATCTCGCCCCCGAGACGGAACGCGAGCACATTCGCCTTGCGACGGAGATCATCACCAAATGCATCGGGAAACGCCCCGAAGGCTGGTACACGCGCTACGCGCCGTCGCTGTCGACGCGCGTGATGCTGCTCGACGCCGGCTATTCCTACGACAGCGACGCCTATGACGACGAGCTTCCCTACTGGGTGAAGGTCGGCGCGCGCGACCAGCTGGTGGTGCCTTATTCGCTGGTTCACAACGACGTTCGCTTCAGCCGGCAAGGCATCACCACGGGCGACGACTACTTCGACTACATCAGGAACGCCGTCCAATGCGTGATCGACGAGGATCCGCCGCGGATGCTCTCATTCGGGCTTCACAACCGCATCATCGCCCATCCCGGCCGCGCTTACGGACTGGCGAAGGTCCTCGATTGGCTTGCGAGCAATCCCAAGGTCTGGATCACGCGGCGTGTCGACATCGCCGGCCACTGGCGCAAATACCATCCGCGCGCGGCTTGACGCGGTCCGCTTCCTCGAATTGACAGGGAACAATCCAGGCATCACCGCGGCGCCTTGGACTAAGGTCGGTAGCCGGCCGGCGCGTGGAAGAGCAACCTCCCTGACATGGTAAGCGTTGACAAATGGGGGCGCTCGACGGAGCCGCCCGATATGGCCGAAATCACCCACGACGAACCCGTATACCGATCTGACAAATCGACACGCCGGGATTTTCTCTATGTCGCAACCGCCGCCTTCGGCGCGGTCGCGACCGCGGCAGCGCTGGTCCCGTTCGTCAGCAATTTGGAGCCCGACGCCTCGACTCTCGCCGCAGGCGGCCCTGTCGAGCTCGATATCGGAAAGATCGCACCGGGGCAGCAGGTTGTCATTCGCTGGCGGAGCAGGCCCGTATTCGTAACCCACCGTACGTCGGAAGCCCTGAACAAACTCAAGGATCCGGCGCTGTTGACGTTATTGGCGGATCCTCAATCCTCCGAATTGCAGCAGCCGCCTTACGTCGAAAACTGGCACCGCTCGGTCAAGCCGGAATTCGGCGTCGTGATCGGCATCTGCACCCATCTCGGATGCATCCCGCTATACGAGCCGCAGCCCAATCCGTCCTCGCCCGCGGCGAATTGGCCCGGCGGCTATTTCTGTCCGTGCCATGGTTCGAAATATGATCTCGCCGGGCGGGTGTATCACGGGGTGCCGGCGCCCTATAACTTGCCGGTCCCTCCCTATCATTTTCTCAGCGATACGACGCTGCGCGTCGGCGAGAATCCTCCGAGCTCCAATTTTGAATTTGCCTCGATCAAGCAGATCTAGTGCCCACTTTCCGAAGTCCGCGCACCATCGCTGCAATACCTTTTTCGCGGACTTCGGAAAGTTATGGGCACTAGCAAATCTATGATTCTAGTGCCGCTTTCGATCTGAAGTCCCTGAACCCGATCTTGCCGCGAGTGAGTCAGGGACTTCAGATCGGCGGCACTAGGCGGCGATCTCCGAGTCTGCACCCGACCTCAGTCGCGCCGACGCACGAGCCTCCCGCGTCGCTAACGATGACCGCTCCCTCCCCAATTTGCGCGCGCTTCTGCGGGTGCAACCGGCGCGCTGCGGCAGCAGCCTACAGCGGTCGTGCGAGCAGGCGGAAGGGCGGGACTCCTGCCGGCCCCGGGACCGATCCGATGTCCGCCAGATGTCCGATCGCGGGTGTGGATCGGACTGGAAGTCACTTCGCGTATTTGCCGGTCAGCTGCGGGGTGATGTCCGGGTAGGCGCCTGCCGCCTTCTCTCTGGCCTCTTCGTGCATCTGGAGGCGGGTCTTGCGCGCCCAGGTCCGCTTCAGATCGTCCTTCACGACGAATTTCAACCGGCCGAGCCCATCGGTTTCCTGCTCGATCGTGTCGCCGTCCATGAACGGGTTGAGGCCCCGGTGATTGGTGCCGGTGGCGACGATGTCGCCGGGCAGTAGCGTGTGGATGCTCGACAGCCAGGCGATGCACTTCGCAATCTTGTGGCCCATGTCGTCGGTATTGAAATTCTGCATCAGCACGCCGTTGTTCCACTGTCTGATTTGCAGCTTCTGCGGATCCTTGATCTCGTCCGATGTGACGAGATACGGGCCGATCGGCGCAAATGTGTCGCGGCTCTTCATCTGGAAGAACACATTGCCCTGCGGCGGCAAGCCGCGCGCCGAACCGTCGATGAAGTTCATGTAGCCGAAGACGTAGCTCAACGCATCAAGCTCGCCGACATGGCTGCACTTCCTGCCGATGACGGCGGCCATCTCGGCCTCGCCCTCGAAGATCGTGGCCGGCACGTCGGGCAGCACCATCGTGTCGCCGTGTCCGATGATCGCACTCGGCGATTTGTGGAAGGCGTTGATCGGCGCCGGCGCGCTGCGCGTGCCGTCTTCCATGTAGTTGACCGCCATGCAGTCGATCGTGCGCGGGCCCGGCACCGGCGGTCGGATACGGACGCCCGAGACCGGCACGCCTGTGCCGCGCGCGGCCGCTGCCTCGAGCCGCGGCTTGTAGCTGTCCCAACGCTCGATCAGCCCGTTCATCAGATCGCCCGGGCCGGTATGCGGGATGTCCTTGACCTCGGCACTGACATCGACCACGGCCTCACCCTTCAGGACGCCGAGCTTGAAATCATCGAAATAGGCCAATTTCATCGTATGGTCCTTCCCCCTTTTATACCGAGTTTGCGCCCATTTTTGTTTCCTCGCCCCCTCAGGCCAGATAGCCGGAATATCTATTTCTGGACCGTTGGAAACGAAATCGCTCTGCGGTAGCTTATCGCCGTACTACGGTACGTCTTTTACAGTTCTCAGGGAGCGAAGCATGAAGAAAGTCCTTATTGGTTTGGCTATCCTCGCTGTCTCCACTTCCGGCGCTTTGGCCGCCAAGAAGCACGCGATGAAGCCGAAAGCGGCCGCCGCCACGACCGCCACTAGCCCGGGTCCCGTGATTGGCCAGGTGAGTGCCGCCGACAAAGCCCTGTATATGAAGAATCTGCACGACTCCGGGATGAAGAAATAACTTCACGTCGATCGTCAAGACCAAGGCCTCGGTTAGCGCCGCCGTCCGCTGGATGGCGGCGTGAGCTGCTGTATGCGCCTTGATCTGCGGTCGGCGCACACGTCCCCTCGGGCGAACAGCTCGGCGCCGGCCTGTGTTAACCTCACACAGGTGCGGCTTTCACGCAGCTCGAGCCGACCGCGCGCAATCGCAAGCGCGGCAATTCAAGGCAAGATCCAAATCAGCGACGCGAGTGGGCTTCGGGGAATAGGGACGAGCACGGCTTCTGTTGCCGCGATCGGCCTTCAATTCAGGTGGCGGTCGAGAAACCGGTGCAGGCGCTGCGTTGCGTCGTCCGCGGCCGCGCCATTGTATTCCAGCCAGTGGTCGAACATCATCCTGCCGGGCTGGAGGTACGAGTAATAGAATCCGTGATAGGTGCCGGGATAGACAACGAGCTCGACTGGCGGCCCGTCATTGCCCCAGCCGGCGATTTTTTTGGAGCAGTCTGCGGCCGGCGTCCAATCGTCAAGAGCCCCAATGAGAATAAGGGTGGGTATCGCGGGACGCGCCATGGCCTGCTCGCATGGAGGATTGAACGCAACCGCCGCCCGAAGCCGCAAATTGCTTGGCGGGTCGAACAGTTCGAATGCGTTGGGCTCCGCCACAGAGAGGGTAACCCGACCGCCCGACGAGAAGCCGACGACGGCCACACGGCGCGGATCGACGAAGGGTTGGTTGCCCAGGAAGATCAGAGCCCCGTATGCATCCGGCCTGCGTCTGAAGAAGGTGACAAACCCGCCCGATGTGCAGGCTTGATCGATGCGACGCGTCGTATGGCTGTCGACCAACAGGACAGCATAGCTCCAGCCGACAAGTTCATCGGCCAGCTTTTGCTTCGTCGCCTCGTGCATCCCGGCGCAGCCGTGCAGCACGATGACAGCCGGAAAAGGGCCTGCGCCCTGGGGCTTGGCGAGATCGCCCTGGATACGGTCGCCCGGACTGGGTACGCCGCCCGAAACGAACCGTTGAGAGGCGCTTTCAAACTCGACGCGCTCCAGCGGCGTGGCCCGTGCATCGGCGGTCAGCGCAGCCACGGCGCACCAAAGCATCAGCACCAGCGCGGTCTTGAAAGCGACTGTTCCAGGCAATGGCGTCTCCTTGATTGCCGGCCCGAAGTCGTCATGCGGCGGCGGAGCCTTTCCAGTCTCAGCGTCTGCGATAAGTCAATGCGCGGACGAGAATGACGCAAAGCTCGGACATTTCATACCGCGGGAATGCTGCCCCAAGTCATCTCCGCTGTCATCGCCCGACTTGAGCGGCCGATCCAGCATCCCCGAGACGGCCGTGTTCAAGCGAGGGCCTCTGGAATACTGGGTCGTCCGGTCAAGGCCGGACGACGACGCTGAGTGGTTGTCGAGAGGTGAGCCGGCTTTGAACAAGCTCACGCAGCCGGCGCGGCCTGCTGCATGCGGTGGAAGCGCAGCACCTGCTGCGCCGTCGAGGGCCGCAGCCGCTCGTAGGTGTCGCGGCAGGCCTGCAGGTCGGTCGGCGCGCCGCCGAACAAATTGTCACGCATGTCGATGATCGCGCGCACGGTCGACCATGACATGCCGGAGACTTTGGCGAGGATCATGACGCCTTCGGCTGGCGCTTCCACCATCATGGTCTCGGCGATCGTCACCGGCACGTTGGCGAGCGCGGCGATCGCGGCATTGGTCTCGTCGAACTTGCCGGTTTCGGCAAACAGGGTGACCTGGTGCTCGTCGAGCCTGCCGTCGTCGTAGAGCGACTTGACCAGCGCATGCGCGATCGCGGTCTGCTTCGACATCGCCGATGGCGCCGAGCGCGCGTGCCGCACGGCCTCGCGCACCGCGAAGGACACGTCGGCCGCCTGTTTGGGATGGGCGGCCTCGAGCCGCTCGCGCACCGTGGCGGAGGCCCGCGCCAGCAGCTTCAGATAGAGATGCCGCGGTAGGGATGGACGCAGGCCGAGGCAGGTGGCGAGATTGTCGTCGCCATCGGCGCGGTTGACCAGGCGCGTAAAACCGCGCTCGGAGATTTCGGCTCCGGCATTGTTGACGGTGCTCTGGACCACCTCGTCATTGCCGCGCAGTACCAGCACGTCGGTGACCGCGTCGCTCAGCGACTTCCGCGAGGAGATCGCGAGCAGATGCGCCTGGCTCTTGCAGCGGGCGAGCTCGATCAGGGCGTCGTCGTCGAGCCGGGCCGATTGCGACAGCACGGGGCCGGCGACCTCGATCGCGTCGTCGAAGGCCAGGGTACGGATGGTCCGCGGCGGCGCGGTGTCGATGGGGGCAAGTCGGCCGGACAACAGCGCGCGCGCCGAGATTTCGAGATGCTCGATCAGGCACTGGAAGACGTCGTCGAACAGGCCGACCTGCGCGTCGGAATAATCCATGGCGCCGTTGACGAAGAGCTCGGTGACCTTGCGCAGCGCTTCGACGCGCTTGGCGACCGTGCCGTGCGTCAGCGTGTTCTGCAGCTCGTCGAGCAGGTGGTCGGTGGGGACGGCGGGTCTCGAACTCATGGTCTCTGTCCTGGAGCTTTGAACGGCGGCGCTTTCTTCGCCGCCGGGAGAATCGTGCGCTGGTCAGGCGCTGGTGATGCGGTTGCGTCCGCGGGCCTTGGATGCGTAAAGCGCCTTGTCGGCGCGGGCGAGGAAATTGTCGGAATGCTCTTCGGCGCGCAGCGTCGCGACGCCGGCGGAGAACGTCACCTGCATGCCGGCCGAAAACGCGCTCCAGTCGAGATCGGCGACGATCACGCGCAGGCGGTCGAGCAGCCGCGCGGCGGCCTCGGCCGGCGTGTTGGGCAGCACCAGCAGGAATTCCTCGCCGCCGTAACGGCCGAAGCGATCGATGGTGCGGATGTTGGCGAACATGGTGATGGCGAAGGTGCGCAGCACCTCGTCGCCGGTCGGATGGCCGTACGCGTCGTTGATGCGCTTGAACCAGTCGAGATCGATCAGGGCGATCGAGCAGGGCTGACCATGACGCGTGCTGCGGGCGATTTCCTCTCCCAGCACGCGCATGATGCAGCGGCGGTTGAAGGCGCCGGTCAGCTCGTCCAGCTCGGCGAGCTCCTCGATGCGGCGATAGGCTTCCTTCAGTTTCAATCCGCTCTGGTACAGCGAGGCGCGCAACGAGCTCGAGAAGATGCCGAGGAACATGCAGCGCCCGATGGCAAGCGCGAACACCAGCATGCTGGCGAAGCGCTCGACCGGGCCGTCATGCGGCAGGCTGATCGGCTTGTCGGTCATCACGAACAGCCAGGCCAGTCCCGCCGTCATCGCCGTCCAGGCCAGCGCTGTCTGCCACGGCGTCGAGCGTAGCGAGCCGAAGTTGAAGACGGTGAACAGCGTGCAGAGAAACATCACGCCCACCTGGGGCGCGAGGTAAGTGAACGCCAGCATGATCGTCGTACTGATGAAGAGCTGGGGGAGCACGAAATAATGGTCCTCGAATCGCTCGATGAAGCCGGTTTCCGACAGCACGAGATAGAACAGGACGGAGGCAAGGCCGCTGACAACGAAGGCCGGGCCGACGGCAACCGGGATCGCGCCGGTATGGGCGTAGATCATTAGGACCAGCCCATCGACCATGTAGCTCGCGGCCACCATGACCTGGATCTGGCGGCGCTGCTTGATCCGACGGCGCAGGTCCTTGGCGGTCCGAAGGGGACGTGCGCCCTCGATCTCGCCCGCAATCGGATTGACGGATGGTGTCGCAGTACTGCCCATTACCTGGCCATGAACGGAACTCGCCGGCAAAAATCTAAGTGGGAAAGCCTTTAGGTTTGGTATCTTCCAAAGCTGAATCGGGGCTCAGAGCCATTGATCCCCAAGGGAAATTCGCTCTTGCGGGGCCGTGCGGGGCGGCTGCAGCCAAACGTTGTCTTGGGGATAGCCCTTGCTATGGTCGGCGGCCGGTGCCGGTCGCCTTCAGAAGCGAGTTTTTACATACTATGATACCTATTTGTTGGTGCCGTCCGGCTCATTTTCCGTATTCCGCGCAGGAAAAATTTGTGTGGGGTAGATCACACACGCGTCCAAGTCATAGCGCTAAGCTGAAGAATCTTGGCTTTGGCATCGAACCCGCCGCCAATCCTTTCCGACCAACCTTGCGAGACGGCCATTGAGCGCAGCTGCGGCTACGGACGAAGTCCTG
>Ga0070741_10020163_pt1 | contig 10553 bp, 10 predicted proteins | sample Coa_R1_4_FD_66440 | JGI IMG/M metagenome (GOLD analysis project Ga0070741, IMG submission 66440) | Surface soil microbial communities from Centralia Pennsylvania, which are recovering from an underground coalmine fire - Coalmine... | ecosystem: Environmental > Terrestrial > Soil > Unclassified ... | reverse complement strand
GGGGACCATTAGAAAGTTGGCCGTCGAATGCTAGAAAGACCGGAATCCGCCAGTGTGGTCGGGACGACGATCAGCGTTGATCTTCGAACATCAGTGACCTGATCAGATCACCGCGACTCACGATCCCGACCAGCACGTCCTTGCGGCCGCGCCGCTCCACGACCGGCAGACTGCGCAGCCTGGACGAGAGCATCCGATCGACTGCCGTTACCAACAAGTCGCGGGGGCTGACTGTGATGACGCCGCGCCGCATGATGTCCGCGACGTGCTCGGCGAAGAGCTGCCCGAGTCGCGGACGGAGCGACGCTCGATCATGACGAAATATCCGCAGCAGGTCGAGCTTCGTCACGATACCGAGTAGCACTCCCGCGTCGTCGACCACGGGAAACGCGTTGTAATTGTAGGACGCGAACAGACCCTGTAGATCCCGCACGGGCGTCTTGGGCCCAACCGTCTTCGGTCCAGTCGACATCACGTCTCGAATCATCCGAGGCAAGATTCGTCTGCCCATGAATGTTTCCCCTGCGGGCACGAGGCAACGAGGCCCGCCACGATTATAGCCGCCGGCCGACGCCCGGTCCGCCACGGCGACGATGTCAGCGGGCACGGCGACGTCAGCTACGAGTGAGCGGTCGGCGACTCCGTTCGCCGCCGGCGGAACGCGTCGGCGTTGCGCGGTGCAGCGACCCAGACGGCGATGGCCGACCCGATGATGGCCAGGGCGCTGACCGCGAACGCGAGCTGGTAGTTACCGGTCGTGTCGAAGAGGTAGCCGGCGAGAAACGGACCGATGAAGCCTCCGAGTCCGCCGCCGCCGTTGGCGAAGCCGAGAATCGCGCCGAAATGCCGACCTGCGAAGAGATCGGCTGGAATCGCCGTCAGGAGCGAAATGCGCATACCGAAGCCGAGGCCGGCGGCGGCGTAGATCGAGAGGAGCGCCGACTCGTGCGGTCCTCCGAGGGCACTGAAGCACCAGATACCGACGACCCCGATACCGCTGCCAAGACTGAACACCCACTCGCGGGTCCATCGATCCGACAGGAATCCACCGATCAGGTTTCCAAGCGCAGTGGCAAGGCCGGATAACCCGAATGCCCATGCGATCGTGCGTGAGTCGAAGCCGTGCGCCAGCGCGTGTGCGACCTGATGCGTCGTCATGATCTGATAGCCGATGACGCCGAGCCCCCACATGGCGAACAGCGCCCAGAGCTGATGGGTGCGCACGGCCATGGCGAGCGTGAGCTCTCGTCCGTCGGACGGTGAGTGTGCAGGCGCTTGCGGCTCTCTGGCCGGGGATCGCGTGCCGTGCGGCACGGCGCCGACATCGGCGGGGTGGCGTCGATACAGGACCGCGCCCAGCGGTGCGACGCCGGCGACAATGATGAGCCCGTAGACATCCAGGGCGCGGCGCCACCCGAAGGTCCCAATGAGCCACGCGTTGAGCGGATAGAAGACAAACGCGCTGACCGAGGACCCTGCGCTGATGATGCCCATGGCCGTCCCGCGCGAGCGGACGAACCAATCGCTGATGACCGCCGCCGCGGGCATCATCATGCAGGCAATGCCAGCCGCGACGACGAGGCCAAACGACAGATAGTAGTGCCAGAGGGTCTGCGCGCGAGCCGTGAGCGCCAACCCCGTCGCCAGCAGGACTGCGCCGACCGGGACGAGAACTCGAGGCCCGAAGCGGTCGTTGAGCCGGCCGGCCACGGGCGAGAAGAGCATCAGGAATAGCCAGCTGAGCGAATAGCCCAGCGCGGTCGCGGCACGGCCCCAGCCGAATTCTTGCAGCAACGCAACGTAGAAGAGCGCGAACGTCGAGCGCACCGACCAGGCCAGCGTATTGGCCAGCGTGGACAGACCCGTGATCACCCAGCCGTAAAAGATGCGGCGCGGTCGCCCCACGACTCCACGCCCGCCGGCGCTACGGCTGACCACGACGGCGGTCGGTGCTGGTGGCGCTGTCGGCGCCATTCTGCTTTCCCCCCGCGGTGGGCAGTCGCCAGCCGCGCCATAACGCGACGACGCGGATTCCGAAGCAGACTGTGGCGCCGGCCAGCGCCGATGCCCCGGGCAGAGCATGCATGAGGTGGCCGGCGACGACGACCAGCGCGCCGGCCAGCGCGGCCACTGCATACAGATCGGAGTGAAGCACGGCGGGGATGTCCGCGACGAGCACGTCGCGCAGCATGCCACCCCCGATGCCGGTGAGCATGCCGAGCAGCGCCGCCATCACAGGGTTCAGGCCGTGGCCCAGCGCCGTCTGCGTCCCCGATACGGCGAACAGCGCCAGCCCCGCCGCATCGAAGGTGAGAACGAGATTACGCAGTCGCTGCTGTCGCTCGGGACGGGGCGACGAGAAGAACGCCAGCAACCCGGCGACGACGGCGATTCCGAGGTACCGCCAGTCTCGCAGTGCCACGGGAGGAACCGCGCCGATGAGGACGTCGCGCGTGATGCCGCCCGCCGTCGCCGTCGCGCACGACACGACCAGCACGCCGAAGAGATCGAGCCGGTGCTTGATCCCGGCCGCCGCGCCGCTGAGGGCGAATACGAACGTGCCGGCCAGCTCCAGGACCAACAGCGTGGTGGCCGCGTACTCCGTGAATCCGCCGAGCCTTTGCAGGGCTTGCTCGGCGCCCGACGCCGCCATCAGCTGTGCGTGCATGCGGTTGCGTCCGTCGGGAGCGACTAGCGCGGCGTCGCGGCCGATTCAGGCGGAGCCAGGGGGAGGCGAACTTCGAACTCGCTGCCTTTACCGACGCCCTCGCTCGTGGCCATGATCCGGCCGCCGTGCTGCTCCACGAGGCCACGCGCCAGCGCCAGACCGAGGCCGAGTCCGCCGCCCGCCTGCCGCACGGCATCGGGACTCTGTGTGAACGTCTCGAAGATGTGCGGAAGATCCTCCGGCGCAATCCCGATGCCGCCGTCGGCGATCCGCACGACCGCATGTGACCCGTCGCGCTCGACGGACGCTCGCACCGGCGCCGCCGGCGGACTGTACTTCACCGCATTGTCCAGGAGGTTCCGGAAGACCTGTTCCATTCGAACCGGGTCCGCCATGACGACGAGCGGGCCGTCGCGCTCGGCCAGCGCGATCTGCTTGTCCTGCACGCGCCCGGTCGCTTCGACGGTTTCGATGGCGCCTCGCAGTAGATCAGTGAGATTCACCGGCCGGGATCGAAGCGCCAGCTTGCCGGCGGCGACGCGCGAGACGTCGAGCAGCTCGTCGACGAGCTTCGCGATGTTCATCGCCTGATGGCTGATGATGGCTCGCAGCTTGCCGCGCTTTTCTTCTTCGTGACGCGACAGCACCGCCAGCGCGTGGGCCGAGCTCGTGATCGCCATCAGCGGCGTCCGCAGCTCGTGAGCCAGGGTCGCCAGGAAGACGTCCTTCCGCCGATCCGCTTCCTGGAGCTGGCGGTACAAGCGCTCGGTTTCCAGCTGTTCACGGAGGTTATCGGACTGCTCCTGCAGCTGGGTGAGCATCGCGTTGCGGCCGGCAATGAGCTGCCGCCATTCGACGTAACGAAAGTCCACGGGCTGGAGCAACGCGCTGCCCGGTCGATCTCGCGCGGCGCGGAGGTCGGCCGCCAGCACGCTCTTCATCGGCCGAACGACACTGCGGTGAATGACGGCCCCGATCGCGACGACGGCGGGGATCATGCCCATGCCGAGCAACGCGAGGCCGACCTGCAGTTCACGCACCGGCCGGATGGCCTCGCCGCGGTCGATCTCGGCGACGACGACCCAGCCCAGTGGCGGGATGAGCGCGGAGGCGCCGGTGACCGGCACTCCGCGGTAATCGGAATAGTCGTCGAGCACATTGGTGCCCTTCGTCATCGCGGCGCGCACGGGGACGGTCTCCACGCGCGCGTTGAGGATCGCCTCGTCGATGAAGCGCGAGTCGGTGATCATGAGGCCGTCGCGGTTCACGAGATACAGCTCGCCCGTGCGACCTCGTCGAAGCGACTCGTCCGGGATCCCGAACTCCCGGAGCTTCCGGCCGGTGGTGAAGCTGCTCAGCGCCCGCGGATCGATCCGGTTCGCGAGCACCGCCAGCCGCATGCCCGACCGGCGATCGCGGATGGGGGCGGCCAGGATCCATTGCGGACGCCCGTCGGCACCACGAACGATGTCGCCGATGTGCATCCCCTGGCGTCCGTTCCTGAAGTAATCGGTCGCGGAATCGTCGCGACCGATCGACGCGGCATCCGACGACGCCACCACCCGACCGGTGTCGTCGAGCACGAACAGCTCGTCGCTCTCGGGGATGTGCGAGCGGCTGACGGAGAGGGTCCGGTCCAGCTCCTTGCCGAGACGGCGGCCGGCCAGCGCGTCCTCGATGTAGAAATCGTCGGCGACGTCGAGCGTCCGGCTCTTGAGATAGTCGAGGAACTCCAGGATCGTGGCCTGCGTGAGATTCACGGCGACGCGCAAGCTGGTCTCGGTCTGCCGACGCACGACGCGATCGAGCAGCGTCGTCGCAAAGATGGCCGCGATGGCGACCGGCACGACGAGAAGGAGTGACAGTGCGAGGATCAGCGTTCGGGAGAGACTGAAGCTCGTGAGACGCCGGAACATCATTGCTTGTTCTGCAGGCCCGACCCTCTTTACCATCGAGCCGGACGCGCGTCAACTGAACGACGAGCGTCAGTCACGCGTCTTCGGCTCGGGCTGCGGCGCGTGCGACCTCCGCTCGAGCCGAATGGCCGCCCTCGCCAGCATCAGCGCGGATACCGGCGCGGTCACGAACAGGAACAGCGCCACCAGCACCTCGTGAACGACGAACCGGCCGGTGCCGGCGAAATAGAGGAGCGAGGCGGCGAGCACGCCTCCGACACCGAGGGTCGTTGGCTTGGTCGCCGCGTGGAAGCGCATGAACGTGTCAGGCAGCCGGAGGAGCCCGATCGCGCCGACGAGCGCGAAGAATCCCCCGGCGACCAGGCACAACGCCGTCGCGCCTTCCCAGACGCCACGCAGCACGAGGGCCACCGTCACTCCAGGACCTTGCCGCGCGCGGCGTAGCGCGCCAGCGCGACGGTGGAGACGAAGCCCATCAATGCGATGAGCAGGGCCGCTTCGAAGTACGCGAAGCTGTCGTAGCGGATCCCGTTCAGCACCGCGATGGCGACGGTGTCGACATACAGCGAATCGAGCGCGACGATCCGGTCCGGCAGCCCGGGGCCGATGGCCAGGCGACATGCAGCGACCGTGAACGCCAGTGCGAACGCGATCAACGTGACGTCGACGGCGAGGCTCAGCATCCGAACACGTCCTTCAGCGGACGCTCGTAGCGCTGCTTGATGTCGGCGATCAGCTGCGCCGGGTCATGCAGGTCGAAGACGTGCACCAGGATCCGGGTGCGTGCCTCGTCGACGTCTGCGACGACGGTGCCGGGCGTTATGGCGATGATGCTCGCGAAGAGCGCGACGGCGTCGGGATGGCTGAGGTCCAGCGGCACCTCGATGAACCCGGGCCTCAGACGCGCTAACGGGCCCAGTACCCGCCGAGCCACGGCCATGTTGGCCACGATGATGTCCCAGAGCACCACGGCGGCGAGGCGGACAACGACTGCGGGCCGGCGAATCGTGACCGGGTCATCCAGCGCGCGATGCAGCAGGAGTGGTATCACGAGAGCCAGGAATACGCCGCTGATGACATGGAGCGGCGCGACGCTCGAGTGGAGTGCGAGCCAGACGACGAGGACGAAGAACGAGACAATCGGGTGGGCGAGCCAGGGCGTCACCGCGGGCGCTCCGGCGGAAACGGGCGAACCGCCGGTCGATCGGTCTCGCGCAGGATCCGCGCGGTATAGGCGTGCCGATCGGTGAGCTGCGCCGCCGCAGCGTCGGTGAAGCGCAGAACCGGCGCCGCGAAGAGAGCGAGCGCGACGCCGCAGCCGAGCACGACGATGGTCGGAGCGAGGTGAGCGACACTGGTGCGGGCCGCGGGTGCGCGATCTCCGGTCGTCTTCCAGAACAGCGCGCTGCCAGCCCGGGCGAGCGCGATCGTGGCCAGGAATCCCGTTGCGAGGAGCAGGCTCCAGATCGCCGGCACGGCAGGCGAGGCCGCGCTCGCCTGAAGGATGGCGAGCTTGCCGACGAAGCCCGACAGCGGCGGCAGGCCGGCGACCGAGACGGCGCCGACGACGAACAGCGTGCCGAGCAGGGCCGGCTGCGCCACGGCCGTCGTGCGCTGGAATCGATCGTGCCCGCGCTGAATTGCCGTGCGCTCGCCGAGCAGGAAGAGCCCGGCCAGGACGAGCGTCGAGTGAACGAGATAGTAGAGCGCCGCGCTCAGGCCTGCGTTGGAGGCCATGCCGACCGCGATCAATGAGGTTCCCACCGAGATCAGCGTCAGGTAGGCCGTCATCGTGCCCAGGCTCTGGGCGGCGAAGGCGCCGAGGCCGCCGACGATGGCGGTCGCCGCCGCCCCACCCAGGAGCCAGGATCCCAGAGCCAGCGTGCCGAAGGCCGCATCGAGACCGAACACAGCGCTGTGCACGCGAACGATCGTGTAGATGCCGACCTTCGTCATGAGCGCAAACAACGCCGCGATCGGCGCCGGTGCTGCGTCATAGGCCCGCGGAAGCCACAGGGAGAGCGGGAATACCGCCGCCTTCAGCGCGAAGACTACCAGCAGCACCAGTCCGGCCGCCTGGACGAGCGGCGCGTCAGCGGCGGAGACTTGCCGCACGCGCAACGCGAGGTGGGCGAGGTTGAGCGTCCCGGTCACGCCATATAGCAGCGCGATGCCGATCACGAACAGGCTCGAGGCCGCGAGGTTGACCACGACGTAGTGGAAACCGGCGCGCACCCGTTCGCCACCGCGACCGTGAACGAGCAGGCAGTACGAGGCGATCAGCAGTACCTCGAAGAAGACGAACAGGTTGAAGAGATCGGCCGTGAGGAACGCGCCGTTCAGTCCCATCAGCTGCAGCTGGAAGAGCGGATGGAAATTCCGGCCGCGAGTGTCCCAGGCGGGCGTCGCGGTCAGCGCCGCGGCGATCGCGACGGCGGCGACGACGGCGGTGAGCGCGAGCATGAGGGCCGCGAGTCGATCGAGCACCAGCGCGATCCCAAACGGGGCCGGCCAATCGCCGAGGCGATAGACCTCGATGTCGCCGGACGAGGCACGGAGAACGGCCGCGCTTGCGATCGCCAGCGAGATCCCGCAGGACAGCACGCCGAGCGCGCGCTGCACGCCCAGCCGGCGCTCGCCCAGCAGAATCATCACGACTGCGGTGGCGAACGGCAGCAGCACGGGAACGATCGTCGTCTCTGTCACGAGTGCTCCGCACGATTTCGGCGCGGAAGGTCGAGGCTGCCGTCGACGTGATCGGTGCCGCTGGTGGCGAACAGCACGAGAGCCAGCGAGATGGTGAACGCCGTGGTGGCGAGTCCGATCACGATCGCGGTCAGGACGAGCGCCTGCGGCAGAGGGTCGGCATAGCCCGACGCTGCCTCGGTGACGATGGGCGGCGCGCCGACGGCGAGGCGGCCCATCGCGAGAACGAAGAGATTGGCCGCATACGAGAGCAGCGTGAGCCCGAGCACGAGCGGAAATGTCCGGCCCCGGAGCATCAAGTACACCCCGCACGCGGTCAACAGGCCGATCGCCCCGGCGGCCAGCAGCTCCACGGTTCAGTGCTCCTGGCCGTCGCGCGAGGCGGTGGCGAGGGAAACGATCGCGAGCATCGTGGTGCCGACCACGCCCAGGTAGACGCCGACGTCGAAGAGCGCGGCGGAGGCGAGCGCCAACGCCCCGAGGCCCGGTACGACCGGCTCGGCGTGGGCGCTCGTGAGGAACGGCTTGCCGAACGCCCACGCGGCGATGCCCGTCGCACCCGCGACCAGTAAACCGGTTGCGGCAAGCCGTCCGTAGTCGAGGCGCAGGCGCGCGGCGGCGCTCACCGTGCCGTGGGCGATGTACTGGAGGACGAGCGCGACCGACGTGATGAGCCCGGCCACGAACCCTCCGCCCGGCGCGTTGTGACCACGCAGGAGAATGTAGATGGAGACGACGAGGGCCAGCGGCAACAGCCAGCGTGACGCGACCACGAGCAGGAGCGGAGATGAAAGTGCAGGGGCGGCCGCCGAAGGCCGCCGCAGTCGCGCACCGTCCAGCACGGCGGCCACGCCCAGGGCGGCGATGGTGAGGACCGTGATCTCGCCGAACGTATCGTAGCCACGGAAATCGACAAGGATGACGTTCACGACGTTCGCGCCGCCGCCGAGCGGCACGCTGTGCTCGATGAAATACCACGAGATCGTCTGGAGGTCGCGCGTCATGGCCATCAGCGCGAGCCCCGCCGCACCAGCGCCGACCAGGCACGCGAGGGTGACGTCGCGAGCCCGGCGCGGCAGCGAGCGCTCGCGCGGGCTCGTCTGGGGCAGCCGTGCGAGCGCCACCAGCATGAGCACCGTCGTGACCACTTCGACCGCAAGCTGGGTCAGCGCGAGATCGGGTGCCGAGAGACCGAGGAAGGCCAGTGAGACGACGAGCCCGACCACACTGGTCAGAATGATGGCGACGAGCCGTTCGCGATGCCAGGCCACGCAGCCGAGGGCGGCGGCGGCGAGGACAAGTCCGGCCAGCGCGCCGAGCGGTCTCACCGGGACAAGCTCGCGCTCGCCGATGTGCGCGCCGCCGCCGACGACCGCTGCCGCACCGAGCGCGAGAGCGACGACGAACAACACGAAGAGCGACCGTTGCAGCGAGCCGGTGTCCAGACGGGCCGTGACCTGCTCGGCCACGTGCGTGAGGCCGCCGACCAGGGCATAGGCGAGCCGTCTCGCAGTCCATGCGAGGGGCACGTGCAGATGCAGGTTGTACCGGCGCTGCAGCGCCCAATAGACAACCGCCCCGCCGGCGAACGCGAAGACGCTGAGCAGCAGCGGAGCGGTGAATCCATGCCAGATCGCCACCGAATACGCAGGCAGCTCCGCGCCGAACACCGCGCGCGCCGCCAGGTCGACCAGCGGCCCAACCGTGCGCCCGGGTAGCACGCCGACGGCGATGCACACGGCGACCAGGATCTCGACCGGCACCTTCATGAAGCGTGGCGCCTCGTGCGGAACTCTCGGCAGGTCGTGCGGCTTGCCGTGGAAGAACACGTCGTGGACGAAGCGAGCCGAGTAGGCGACGCTGAAGGCTCCACCGAGCGCGACGGCGGCGGCGGTCAGCGCCCCCAGCTGCCCGAGGTGCCGTAGCTCGAGCGCCTCCGCGAAGAACATTTCCTTCGAAAGGAAGCCATTCAGCAGGGGCACTCCCGCCATCGCGGAGGCGGCGACGATCGCGAGCGTCGCGGTGTAAGGCATGCTCTTCCAGAGGCCGCCCAGCCGCCGCATGTCGCGCGTCCCGGACTCGTGTTCGATGATGCCGGCCGCCATGAACAGCGAGGCCTTGAAGGTGGCGTGGTTGCCGATGTGGAAGACGGCGGCGACGTTGGAGAGCGGGGAGTCGAGGCCGATCAAGAAGGTGATGAGCCCGAGATGGCTCATCGTCGAATGCGCGAGCAAGCTCTTGAGGTCGTGCTTGAACATGGCCACATACGCGGCACCGACGAACGTCACGAGGCCGACGGTGGCGACGACATACATGAACAGCGTCGTGCCGCCGAGGACGGGATAGAGGCGTGCGAGGAGAAACACGCCGGCGTTGACCATCGTCGCCGAATGGAGATAGGCAGAGACCGGTGTCGGCGCCGCCATTGCCCCGGGGAGCCAGAAGTGGAACGGAAACTGCGCGCTCTTCGTGAAGGCCCCCAGCAGGATCAGGATCAGCGCGACTGGATACCGCGGATCGGACCGGACGCGATCGCCGGCATCGACGAGCGCTGAGATGTCGTACGTTCCGGCCGCCTGGCCCACGAGGAGAAAGCCGGCGAGCATGGCGAGACCACCGCCGCCAGTGACGGCAAGCGCCATGCGCGCGCCCTGCCGCGCGCCCTCGCGATGCTCCCAGTAGCCGATCAGAAGGAACGACGCAAGACTCGTGAGCTCCCAGAAGACCGCGAGAAGCAGGAGGTTGTCCGCGAGCACGACGCCGAGCATCGCCCCCATGAACAACGCGAGCCGCGCGTAGAACTTGCCGGGTGGGTCAGTCGGTTCGAGGTAATAGCGTGCATAGAGAATGACGAGCAATCCGATGCCGAGGATCAACAGCACGAAGAGCAGGGCGAGGCCGTCGAGCCGCAGGCTGACGTTGAGGTCGACGCGGGGGATCCACGACCAGCGGCCGCTCAGAGGCCGGCCGGCGAACACCTCCGGCGACGCCGCGAGGACGACACCGAGCGCGGCAGCGGTCGCGGCGGCGACCGTCCACGCTGCTGCCCGCCCGGAGTGACCGCCGGCCGCCGCCGCGAGCAGCGTGCCACCGACCAGGGGCAGTGCGATGATCAGCGACAGCGCGATCGCTGGCTCGATCAAGGACGCGGGCTATTGCGCGGTCCACCCCGAGCGCGCTCGATCGGCGTGCGACTCGTGTCCGTCATGGCTTTCGGAGGCCCGAGCCTAGCACGTCGCCGATCGCCGCCGGCAATCGCTACA
>Ga0070741_10020162_pt1 | contig 10554 bp, 11 predicted proteins | sample Coa_R1_4_FD_66440 | JGI IMG/M metagenome (GOLD analysis project Ga0070741, IMG submission 66440) | Surface soil microbial communities from Centralia Pennsylvania, which are recovering from an underground coalmine fire - Coalmine... | ecosystem: Environmental > Terrestrial > Soil > Unclassified ... | reverse complement strand
CGACCCCCGGTACACCGACCCCCGGTACACCGACCCCCGCTTTGCAGACCCCCGGTACGCCGACCCCCGCGTCGGTGGTCCGGGGTATGACCCCCGCTACGGCGACCCTCGCGTCGGCGCGCCGCCGGACGACCCGGGCTACGCCGACCCCCGGGTCACGCCCACCTACGACCCCCGCTACGGCGGCCCCCGCGTGGGCGGGCCGGCCTACGACCCCCGCTACGCCGACCCGAGGTTCGCCGACCCGCGCGTGGGCGACCCGCGGTTGGCGGACCCGCGGTTCGACCCCCGACTGGGCGACCCGCGCGTCGACCCCCGGTTCGCCGATCCGCGCGCCGTGCCGCCGGGCTATGCCAACCCGCCGTACCCGGGGCCTGCCGCGTACGCGCCCCCGGGCTACGCCCCGCCGCCCCCCGCCGGCTTCGATCCCCGTGGCCTCCCGGCGCCGCCGCCGGTGCCGCCGCACGCGGCCCCGGTCCCCCCGGTCGCCCCACCTGCCGCCGCCGTGCCGCCGCGCGCGCGACCCCTGGTCTCCCCGCCGCCCGCTGCCGCGCCTCCCCAGGCGCCGGCGCCCCCCGGGGCGCTCGTCCCCCCGCCCGCCGGTCCCCGGGCCGCCGCACCGGCCGCGCGCCCGAGCTTCGTCCGTCCCGCGACCGCGCCCGGTGCGCCAGACGACGACGACATCGAGGACGCAGAGCTCGTCGAGGACGAAGCGGAAGCGGTCGGCCAGACCCACGCTGCGGCGCCCCACCGCGACGCGGTCGTGTACCCCCTTCGCCCCTTCGCCGATGGACGTGGCCCCCGCCGCTCGGCACCCGAGCCCGGCCCGGCTGGCCAACCGCCGAGGAGGGGCGTTCCCGCGGTGACGAACGCCACTCCCGCCGGCGTGCACCGCGTCGCGGCCGACGGGCGCGTCCCCGACCGCCGCCCGGTGCCCCACCACGCGCCGGCGCTACCGCCGGAACGGGCGCTGCCCCCGGGGACGGCGCTGGTGCCCACGGAACCGCCGTCGCCGAGCCGGCCGGCCACCGCGGAGGCGCAGTCGTTCGCCGCCGACGGCCGGGCCAGGCCCCGCGGTGCCGTCCCCGCCGACGGGCGACCCGACGACCGCGAGGGTCCGTCCGAGCGGGTCTCGGGCCGTCTACCGTGACCGCGTGGCCCGTCTTGCGCTGATCGAAGACGACCCGAACATCCGCAGTTCACTCGAGCGGGCCCTCCGGGAGCGCGGCCATGACGTGCGCTCGGCGGCGACGGGCCTCGCCGGGCTGAGCCAAATCGTCGACGACCGCCCGGACGTCGTCATCCTCGACCTCGGCCTCCCTGACATCGAGGGCCTCGAACTCCTCAAGATGCTGCGCGCCGTGAGCGCCGTCCCCGTCATCGCTGCGACCGCCCGGGACGACGAGCGCGAGATCGTGCGCACGTTGGACGCCGGTGCCGATGACTACGTCGTCAAGCCCTACAGCGCCGACCAGCTCGAAGCGCGGCTGCGCGCCGTGCTCCGTCGTGTCGGGTCCCCGGTGTCCGACACCCTTGTGGTGGGCGGACTGCAGATCGATACCGCCAGCCGCGTGGCGAGCCTGGACGGCGCCCCGCTCGACCTGAGCCGTAAGGAGTTCGACCTCCTTGCCCACCTGGCGCGCAGCCCGGGCCGGGTCGCGACCAAGCGCGAGCTGCTCGCGGAGATCTGGGACCAGCCGTACGGGGGCTCGGACAAGACCGTCGACGTCCACTTGTCGTGGCTGCGGCGCAAGCTGGGCGAGACGGCGACCGAGCCCCGGTACCTGCGCGCCGTCCGCGGTGTGGGCGTGAAACTCGTCGACCCGGAGACATGAGGGGCCAAGGCAGCGTGGCCCCTCGCCCGAGCGCCCGGTCGGTCGTGATCGTGGCATGAGGGCCCGCCTGGCGGCGACCGTGCTCGCGGTCACGGCCATGGTGACCATCGCCTTCCTCGTACCGCTCGGTGCCGTCGTGCGAGTCGTCGCGGCCGACCGCGCCGTCTCGGCCGCCGACCAGGAGTCGCGGTCCCTCGCCACCCTGCTCGCCGCCGTCGACAACGCCGGCACCATCACGACGGTGGTCGCCCAGCTCAACGCCGGCAACCAGCGGTCGGCGGCGGTGTTCCTGCCAGACGGCACGAGATTGGGCGCGCCGCTCACCGTGCCGCCCGCCGAGCTCCAGCTGGCGCGCCAGGGCCGGGCGTTCACTGCGAGCACCGGCTCGGGACGGCGGGTCTGGGTGCCGGTCCGCCAGGCCAACGGGTCGACGAGCGCCGGGGTGGTGTTCGTCCCCGAGCATCTCCTGACGAAGGGCGTCTACAAGGCGTGGATCGTGCTCGGCAGCGTCGGCCTCCTCATGGTCCTCATCGGCGTCGGGTTGGCGGACCGCCTCGCCCATTCCATGGTGGTCTCGATGGAGGAGCTGCGCGAAGTGACCGAGCGTTTGCACCAGGGCGATCTCGACGCGCGCGTCGAGCCCCGCGGCCCCGTCGAAGTGGTGGCTGTCGGCAACGCCGTCAACGAGCTGGCGCGCCGGATCGGCGAGCTCCTCGTGGGGGAACGGGAGGCGGCGGCCGACCTGTCCCACCGTCTCCGCACGCCGCTGACCGCCCTGCAGCTCGAAGCCGAAGGCCTGCGTGACGCCGACGAGCGCGACCGGATGGGGTCGGCGGTGGCCGACCTCACCAACGCGGTGACCGCCGTTATCCGCCAGGCGCGTGAGCCCCGTCCGCAGCGCAAGGGCGTCCCTGTCAGTGACCTGCTACGGATCATCCGCACTCGGCTCGAGTTCTGGAGTGTCCTCGCCGAGGACCAGCGGCGTGCCTGGCACCTCGACGCGTTGCCGGGCACCGTCGTCGTGGGGGTCGCGCCGGACGAGCTCGCCGCCGTGGTGGACGCCCTCCTGGCGAACGTCTTCGCCTACACGCCCGAGGGAACGGCGTTCAGGGTCGCGGTCGTCCCCCGAAACGGCGGCGGCGGGGTACTCGTCGTCGAGGACCGCGGCCCGGGCTTCAACGCCCCGTCGCCCGAAGTGCGGGGCAAGAGCGGTGCGGGCTCGACCGGCCTCGGCCTCGACATCGTCCGCCGCACCGCCGAGGCGTCGGGGGGCTCGATGCGCCTGGGCCGGCCCACCGAGGGCGGGGCAGCGGTCGTTGTGGAGTTCGGCCCTCCCCGCGACGGCACCCGCTGAACCTCGACCGCCAGAGGCGGTCTCATGGGGATGCCGGCCGGGGCGCGCCCGGCCGGGGATCAGTCGTCTCCGCCGCCCCAGCTCTGCACGGGTGCGCCGTTCGAACAGTGTGCCCGGATGGTGAGCGAACGCCCGTTGGCGGTGAACGTGACCACGACCTGCGATGGCCCCGAGCTCTGGACGCCGAGGCTGTAGCCGTCGAAGGGCGTCGCCGTCGTGAGGCTGATCGACGAGCCTTTGCATGCCACCGTCGCCGCGCCGCCCGCATCCGAGAACGTCGCGCTCACGCTCGCCGCCGGAGTGGAGCTGCTGGCGGTCGGCTGGACGGAGCCTGTGCGGGACCCGTCATCAGACGTCCCCGAGCCGGTGCGGTGATGCGTACCGGCAGGCTGTGAGGTGTCGGTCGGGACCGTCGGCGCGGGCGCCGGCGCGCTCGAGCTCACCGGGCTCAGGGGAGCCGGGGCGGGAGCGGGAGCAGGAGCGGGCGCGGGAGGGGGCGGAGGCGGAGGCGGTGCCTGGCTGCCCGAGCCGTCGGACCCGGCGCTGTACGAACTGGCCCCTCCGTACGAGGAGGTCCCTCCGGTTTGCCCGGCGCTGCCGCCCTGCGGTGCAGCGGGCGCAGCCGCGGGACCGGGCGGCGGCGCGGCGGCGCTTGGACCTCCGGCGTCGTCCGGAGTGGCGCTGGTCGTGGGCGGCCCGGCGGCGAGCTCAGGGTGGCCGTGGGCGTTGACGGCGGCGCGCACGGCGCCAGCGGCGATGGCCGGGGTATGGGAGTTCGTAACCGTCGCGGTGACGAGAGAGGTGCCAGCCCACGCCACCGTCGTCGCGACGGCGGTGGTCGAAGCCCAGAGTGCAGAGATGAGCACACGTCTGCTCACGGTGAGAGCGTGTCGCACTTCACGCCGTGAATACGCTAAATGCGGACTAAGAAGGTCTCATCATTCCGGCAGGACGGGATCTTCCGGTCATTTTACCCTTGGGCGGAGGCCGTCGGCGAGCGCCTGGTACAGGGCGACGTGGTCGGCCACCATGCGCTCGACCGAGAAGTACCCCTCGACGGCGGCACGGCACGCCCCGCGGTCGAGCGTGGCCGCCTGGATGATGCCCTCCGCCATCTCGGCTTCGTCCGCGCAGACGAACCCGGTGCGGCCGTGCTCGACGATCTCCGGGGCCGCGCCTTCGGCGAAGGTGACGACCGGCGTCCCGCATGCCAGCGACTCCGTCATGACGAGGCCGAAGGGCTCCGGCCAGCGGATGGGGTTGACGAGCGCGATCGCCTCCGACAGCAGCGCGATCTTCTCGTCCTGGCCCACCTCACCGAGGTAGGTCACCTCGTCGGACAACAGCGGTGCCACTTCAGCCTCGAAGTACGCGCGCTCCGCTGGCTCGCGCATCTTCGCGACCAGCTTGAGGGGGACACCGGCCTTGCGCGCCGCCTCGATGGCGCGGTGCGCGCCCTTGTCACGCGCCATGCGCCCGAGGTACAGCGCATAGCCGCCGCGGCCCTGACCGAAGCGGAAGGCGGAGGCGTCGATGCCGTGGTGGATGACCGCGGCGACGGGGACTTCCGGCGCCGTGGACCGCTGGTGGTGCGAGATGCAGACCAGCGCGTGGCGGCGGGCGACGTAGCCGTAGAACGCGCGGAGGTCGGCGTCGAAGGGCCCGTGCGCCGTCCCGACGACACGGAGGCCGGGGATCGACTCGGCGTAGATCGGCCCGACGATCGTGTGGTCGTGCACCACGTCGAGCTCGAGCTCGGCGATGTCGGCGTAGGCGGCCAGGACGTGGTGCGCTTCGGGTGCCGACATGCCCATGCGGAACCCTTCGGCTTCGGGAAGGGCCCACCGGCGGGGCACGGGGCAGGTGGAGTCGCCCGTAGTGAACAGCACGACGTCGTGCCCGGCCGCCTGAAGGCCGCGGCACAGGAGGTCCACGATGAGCTCTGTCCCGCCGTAGAGGGGTGGCGGGACCGGCGTCCACGGGGGGGCGACGACTCCGATCCGCATCTGCCCTTCACGGTACAGGGCGTCGGACCGGGGCGATCCTCGCCTATGGCCGCGGCGCGATGACGTAGGGTTTGTGCGCCCCAGGGGCGTATGGCTCAGTTGGTTAGAGCGCAGCCTTCACACGGCTGAGGTCACAGGTTCGAGTCCTGTTACGCCCACCCTCGAGACCCTCTGCTCGGCGCGAGTCATCCGTGGCGCAGCCGACCGACGAATGCGCCGAAACACCATTCGGGAGGGGAAATGGACTACGTCGGCATCCTGAAGTTCCGCCCGTCGGTCAGCGGAGCCGACCGCGACGCGGCGCTGATGCGCCGAGCGGGATGGCAGTATCCCAGCGGTATCGACGTCATCGCTGAGTACTGGCCGATGGCCGGGGACATCCAGGTCGTGACCGTCTTTTCCACCGACAGCGCGGCCAGCGTCATGGAGCTGTACATGGAATGGGAGGACGTCTTCGACATCGACATCCACCCCGCGGTGTCGGCCGAGGAGGGCCTGAAGATCGGCCCGGATGTGTTCGGCCGCCTCACACGCATGAAGTCCTGACGGGCTTCTCCTGGCGCGCCTGCGCCCGAGCGGTGGGTTGGCGCGACGGCCGCCGGCGCCGGCCGTAGCGCCACGAACGCAGGACCGGCCGGTCCAACGAACCCGGAAGGACGAATGCGCGAAGCCGGAAGGGGGTAGGCGCTCGGCGCCGCATGGCCGGGAGGGTGCCGGGCTACTGAGCCCACCGCACAGGCGAGGTCGAGCAAGGGGCCCGCCACCTCCCGGCCCGCGCGATCGAAGCGGCCCGCTCCCCCCGCCGCCCACGCCGCGGGAACCTGGGGTTGCTAGCCCTCGATGCGGAACACCTGGTCGAGGCCGACGAGGCTCAGCGTCTTGCGCACGTTGGGAATGGGCGCCCGCAACACCAGGACGTGACCCCCGTCCAGGGCGCGTTTGTGCGCGACGAACAGTGTCGAGATGCCCGTCGAGTTGGCAGGCCGCCCGGTCAGTACCCGGAGTTGCCTCCCGACGTCGCCGCCGTCGATGCGCCGCCCGGCATGACGATGTTGCCCGAGGCGTCGAGCGCGTACCACGTCCCGCCGAAGCTCTTGATCCCCTCACCATGGCCTTGCCCCGGCGCGGTGTCGTTCTTGAACTCGTACATCAGCCACCCGTTGTACGTCGGGTACGTCTCGCCATCGGAAAGCTTCTTCGACGCGAGGAGCGACGATTGGGCGCCGGCACCGGCCTTGGCGGCGGTGACGCCGTCGGGGAGCGGCAGGTCGGGCCAGAACTTGGTGCAGCCGGATGCGTCATCGCAGGGGAGGTTGGTCTTGCCGTCTGCGGTGAGCACGTACACCGTGCGGCCAGAACCGTCGACCATGACCGTCCCGAGGCCCGAGACGTCCGCGGTGCTGAACATCGTGCCTGGCGACGAAGAAGACGAAGAACTCGATGACGCGGTCGATGACGACGCGGTGGGAGCGGCGGTCGTCGACGGTGCCGCGGTCGACGCGGGTCCGTTCGATGCGACGGCCGTGCTGCTCTTTCCCGACGAGCTGCACGCGGTGGCCAGCAGCAGCGCGGCGCCCGTGGCCGCGGGGACCGCGAGCCAGCGGCGCGAGCGCGGGTGACCAATGCGATGACCGTTCACGACGTCTCCTTCGAGGTGATGAGCGATGCGGGGTAGGCGGAGTCGCTCCTGAGGTACGAGGAGCGGTGCTCGCGAGATTGCGCGCTCGGACGTACTACGGCGCGACAACAGCGGGGGATTGCGCGTGCACGCGAAAGCCCCGTCCGGCACCGCGGGCATGCAGCTCGCGAGACGTCCCGCGGCGCGTGCGTGTGCCGTGCCAGGCCAGCGTCCCCGTCACCAACGCGCCCCGCGCCCGCGCGACGGCTCACACGTATGCGGAACGGTCAGGCGTTCGGAGGTGACCCGCTGATCTGCCCGAGCGCCGACGCCGGGTCGCGCTCGATGGCAAGGTCGCCGAGCGAGAGGATGCCCACCGGCTGGTCGCCCTCCATGACCGGAAGGCGGCGGAGCGCGCGGTCGCGCATGAGCCGGACGGCGTTGCACCTCCTTGCACGGCGTCCGCGGCTGCCTGCCCCTTCACTGGCGGGGCGACTCGCGCGCGCTCAGCCCTTGCGCCAGAACCGGCGTGGCCGCTCGGGCTCGGTCACGGGCGCGTCGTCCATCGCCGTGCTGTACGACGCGAACGTCCACGGGAACTCCGGGTCGATGTCCCGGTAGGCGTCGCGACGGCGGATGCGTACCTCTACTCCGCACGCCGTGCAACGGAGCAGGGCGTGCGTCCAGCGCAGGCGCACGTTCTCGGGTTCGATGCGGACGCGCTCACCACACGCCCGGCAGGCGATCAGTCCGTCGGCATCCGGTTCGGGGCGCCGCCGCTCGGCTCGCCCCGGCCGGACCGGCGGCTTCAACTCTGCCGGCACGTCGGCCACGTCCACGTCGGCCTCGGGGGCCTCGGGGGCAGTCTCCTCGGTGACCGTCGGTCGGTCGTTGCTCGGTGCCGCAGCCGTCCGGCCGAGGACGAGCTCGTCGAAGCCGTCCGCATCGAACGCGGGCACGTCCACGGCTGCGGCACACCGTGGGCACGGGATGATCGGCTCACCCGCGCGCAGCTCCACCGCTCGCACATCGAACGGGACGGTCGTGCCGCACCGCCCGCAGCGCACCGCCGTCGTGAACCCGGACCAGGCGTCCCCGTCGCTCATGCACAGGCTATCGGCAGGCTAAGCACGGCCTAAATGACCGCTGCGGGGAGTTGCGCGACTGTTGTCCCACGTCGGGGGTGGTCGTGCCCCTGACTGCCGCCGTCCGCCCTTAAGTGGCGGCGGCGGCGGCCGATGCATGAAGTCGTGGAGGGTGGAACCAACGAGCCTGCCCCGTTCGGCACGACCTTCGGTGGTCCTGCGGGCGACGGCGAGGACACCAATAGGATGCGGGACGTGCTGGACCGCGAGACGATCGAAAAGATCGAGGAGCTGCACGCGGCGGTGGTGCGCGCCGAAGCCGAGCAACGCTTCGGCCTGTTGCGGGGCAAGCGCACCCGCCAGGCCGGCGAGGCGGAGGCGGCCGAGCAGGCGTTCCTGCAGCTGCACGGCTTCGCCACCTACAACGACTTCCGCCTGCGGATCCGGCGTTCGACCGTCGCGGAGCCCGACAAGGGGCGCGATCCATGGCCCGAGGCCTACCGTTTCGGCACCGATGCACCCAGCGGCCCCATGCACGGGGACGCGGACGATGACCGCGCGTACGCAGAGGGCGACGACGACCCCGAGGCGACACAGGAAGGAAGTGACGAGATGGCTCCCACGCCCGACTCGGCGATCTCCCAGCCGTCACCGACTGTGCCGGCCTTCGCCCCGGACCCCGTGACGCCGGCCGCGCCGTCGTTCGGCGCCGACCCGCAGGGCGCCATCCCGACCTTCACCCCCGAGCAGGCCGGTGTGCCCGCGTGGGCGGCCGATGCGCCCGGCGCCGGTGCCCCGAGCGCCGTGCCCGACCCGGCAGCGCCGGCGGGCCTGCCCCCCGTGCCGTCGTTCGTCCCCCGGGAGGACGGTTCAGTGGCGTCCGCGACCGCCGACTTCCGCCGGTTGACGGAGCCGCTGTTCGCGACCCTCCAGGCCGAGACCGACCGCTACGTGGCGGCGCGCATCGAGGCTGCCGAAAAGCAGGCGGCGGACATCGTCGCCCGTGCGTCGAAGGAAGGCGCCGAGATCCTCGCCAAGGCGACCCGCATGCACGACGCGGTGCGCACGTTGCTCGACGACGTGACCCGCCAGGCCGAGGCCTTCATGGGCCACACCGAGGAGCTGACGGCGCAGGTCAACCAGGCCCGCCAGGGCGTGAGCGGCGACCTGCAGCGCCTGCGCGAGCTCGCCGAGCGCGGCCAGGCCGCCCAACCGTCGGCGAGCGCGCCCGCCGAGGCCGCGCCGGCGTGGGCTGCCCCTCCCCGCGTCGCCCCGCCGCCCGTGTCGGCGGTGGGTTCGCACAACGACTGACGCGCACCCGAGCGCGCGACGCGCGCCCTATGCGTCGACGGTCTTCGGTGCCTCGATGCGGTACAACGCGGCTGCGTTGTCCCAGAGGATCTTGCGCCGCGCGTCCGGGGTCGCCGCCGCGAGGCTGGCGTCGATCTGCTCGCGCACGTTGCCGTACAGGCACGTCGGGTGCGGGAAGTCGGTCTCGAAGAGGATGCGGTCGACCGGGATCTCGCCGAGCAGGTGCGCAGGCGCGGCCCGCTCGAACCAGTAGCACGCGTACACCTGCCGGCGGAAGTACTCCGACGGCAGCATGTCCCACTCGCACTCACGGTTGAGCCGCGCCGCCAGGTAGCCGTGGTCGGCGGCCTCGAGCACGAACGGGATCCACCCGATGCCGCTCTCGACGGACACGAACTGCAACGTGGGGAACCGCGGGAGCACGCCGGAGGTGATCAGGTCGGCGACCTGCAAGCCGTTCTTCAGGAACATCTCGATGGAGCTGTAGGCGTTGGTCGCCGCCGTGCCGTGGGCCGCGGCGCGCTCCGGCGTGTAGGAGCTCGACGTGTCGCCGCTGCCGATGTGGAAGTGGATCGGCAACCCGGTGTCCTGTGCGACGGACCACAGCGGGTCCCAGTGGTGCTCGCCGAGGAAGGGTAGGCCGAAGCGCTGCGGTTCGCCGGTGAAGAGGATCCCGCGGTGCCCAGCGGTGGCGCACCGCTCGACCTCGGCGACCGCGGCGTCGATGTCCCAGAACGGGACCGACATGATCGTGATGAGCCGTTCCGGGGCCTCGGACGCCCAGTCGCGCAGGAAGTCGTTGTAGGCGCGCACGCACACGAGCTTGAGCTCGTCGTCGCGCAACTGCAGGAAGCGCTGGCTCCCGAAGCCGGCCACGTTCGGGTACATGACCTGTGCCCAGATCCCGAGCTCGTCCATCATCTTGACCCGTGCCGCCGCGTCGTAGGCGGCGAGGGGGCAGTCCTCCAGCGTGGGCGGCGCGTCGGGGAAGGGACGGGGCCACCCGGCCACGGCGGTGTTGCCGACCGTCGACAGGTGCTGGTCGTCGACGACCCACACGTCGCGCCCGGCGTCGTTGCGGACCATGCGGGGCACGTGCTCGACGTAGCGGGCCGGCACCCGAGACGTCCACACGTCGGGGGGCTCGGTGAGGTGGGTGTCGGCGTCGATCACCAGGTCCAGGGCCATGCCTCACGCTATCGCCGAACCGCGCTAAGAAGTCGGCCGTGTCCACGCCGCCCTCGGGCCGCGACGGCCCGCCGGTCCTCACGCCCAGGCGCGTGGCCGGCCTGATCGTCGTCGCCCTCGCGATCGTGTTCGCCGCCGAGAACACCCGGCGGACGCG
>Ga0070741_10020161_pt1 | contig 10554 bp, 8 predicted proteins | sample Coa_R1_4_FD_66440 | JGI IMG/M metagenome (GOLD analysis project Ga0070741, IMG submission 66440) | Surface soil microbial communities from Centralia Pennsylvania, which are recovering from an underground coalmine fire - Coalmine... | ecosystem: Environmental > Terrestrial > Soil > Unclassified ... | reverse complement strand
TGTTGGCCGTAATCGGGAGCTATCGGTTGAACCATGGTGATCCGATCCTTTTGCCGGCGGTACGTTCAAAAATTCCTTCAAGAAGTTTTGAGACAGTCTCAGCGCGATGTCCCTACCTCACGGGCGCTCTTTCTCGCGGTAGGGATGGCGCGCTGCGCCGTCCGCGCCGCGTTCAGCGGCGCAAGGGCTGGAACGTGAACGTACCTTCTCTCGCATTTGTTCCGCCCGCTGGACGCGGGCGGGGACATCGCAGCGCGATGTCCCTACCTCATGGAATTTAGATGCGTTTGCCCTGCCCTGTACCACCTGTACCCCCCCTTCCAGATTGACTTCGAGTTTGAGTTGCAATAGTTTTTCGCTACCTCCATGAAACCTGGGCCGCGCTATTGGCCCAGTTTGGCGGAGGATTGAATGTTATCCAGCGATCCAAATGATGCGCCCAACGCCTTCGATGCCTGGGCTCAAGGACTAGGGGTTTCAACGCAGAGCTTCGCTCAATCAGGCGAGGACGCCGCCGCCAACGCCGGTGCCGCGGCAAAACCGACCATTTCGGTAACCGACAACGGCGGCGGGAGCTTCACGGTTACCGGCTCGGGCTTTCTGCCGAATCACGGCGTCAGTGTCCGCGCGACCAATGGCGTCCAGGATATGATCTTTCCGTGGGCCCAGACGACTTCCGACGGCCAGGGCGGCATTTCCTGGACCTCTCCCGGCGTCTGCGCCGTGGGCCAGGCCTTCGTGTTTTTCTCCGCAACGGACGGGAGGAAGCCGACTGAAAAGGACGATACGGGAGACCTATGGAGCAATAGTGTTCAGATGTCTTGCCCGCCCCCGCCCGAGCCGGATGACCCCGATGACCCGGATGATCCACCCGATCCGTCTGATCCGCCGGCACCGGCTGACCCTCCTGCCGAGCAGTCCCAGGGTTCGGGCGGCGACTAGAATTCCGGGAGGTCCATTCTCCAACCGCCGGCCGTATACAGAATCAATCTGGAGTCGGTACGAACCGTGTCGAATGTCGGCCCAAATCCATCCCGATGATCCTTACGGCTCCGCCAGTTGGGAACCCCATCCAGAATCGCAGGCCCAGCTGAAGCAGCAAAGCGAGCAGGGCCCACGGCTGCGAGTTGGCTCCACGAAGGCCAAAGGCCGAGGCGTGTTTGCCGGCATGCCCATTCTCGCGGGCGAAATCATCGAGGCAGTCCCGGTGATCGTGATTCCAGCCGAACAATGGCAGCAGGTGGAACCGACCGTGCTGGCGCTTTACATCTTCAACTTCGGTCCCGAGGGAGAACACGCCGCGATCGCGCTCGGCTATGGCTCGCTGTACAACCATTCGTATTTGCCGAACGCCGAGTACAGGAAAAGTTGGGAAGAGCGTTTGATTCGATTCATCGCGTTACGCGACATCGCTCCGGGTGAAGAGATCACGGTCAATTACAATGGCACACCGGGTGACCGCAGCCCGATCTGGTTCGAAGTTTCCGAGTGAGTGTTTTGAAGGGGAACGAGTTCAACGGCAGGGTAGCCTTTCAACCTTCTCCCGCGCGTTCCTCGCGGGGCGAGGGAGACAGACTGCGGTGGGCACCGAGCGTAGCGGCGTCTCGGCAGAGCGCCGCCAATCACATTTTCAGCGGCGCTCTTCCGAGACGCCGCTACGAAACGACCTTTCATATCTGAGGAGGTACGGAGAGAGGAAAATCTTGAAGAGCACAAAGACCATCCCGGAGCCGAGGGCGAACGCGGCGTGAAGCAACCAGAACCTGGGCGTGGGCCACTTTTCATACAAACCACCAACCCAGCCGACCAGGGTGTTGCACGCAAAAAACGCGAGGTAATAAAGCCCCAGGACCGTGGAATTGATTGTCGCGGGGGCGAGCTTCGCAAAAAAGGCGAGGCTCACCGGCAGGATGTGCGCGAAGGCAATGCTGTTGCTGAGATGAAAAGCCAGCGGCCAGAGCAAGCCGATCTTGCCCCCGGCGGGTTTCGAAGCTGCCGCCATAAACAGGCATAACATACCGAGCACAGAAAACGCCGAGCCGATAATGAGTTTGGTGATTTCATCGGGCTCGCGCCGGCGCTTTCCGTACCAGCGATAGAAGAGCGCCACTCCCGCAAGGAACGCCACGCTGGTGATCGAATCGAGGGTGATGAGCCAGGTGGTCGGCAGCTTTTTGCCCAGGAAAACCAGGTCGAACTGTTCGTTGGCCCAAACCAGGTACGCGTTAAAGATCTGGTTATTGGGAACAATGGCCACCGCCAGCACGGGAATCAGAAGAATCAAGGCAACGGTAATCAGACGCTCGCTCGGGCTGAGCGGTGGACGCCGCGCGCGGGCGGACACGCCACTGCGGACGAGCTCTTCCCTCGGCAAGTACTTCTGACCCGCAATGTAAATCGAAAGCCCGAGGAGCATGCCAATTCCGGCCGCGGCAAAACCCCAATGCCAGCCCACGGTCTCCCCAAGGGTGCCGACGATCAGCGGTGTGGTAATCACGCCCGCATTGACGGCCAGGTAATAAATCTGAAACGCATCGGCGCGTCGCAAGTCTTCTGGCTTGTAGAGCGCTCCCACTTGACTGGCGAGATTACCCTTGAACATCCCGCACCCGGCGACCAGGCAGAGCAGGGCAAATAAAAACGTCTGCTCGAACGCCATCAGGAAATGACCCAGCGCCATCGTCACCGCGCCCGCGAGCACCGTTCGCCGCTTCCCGAGAACGCGGTCCGCCAAAAACCCGCCCAGGATCGGCGTCAGGTAGACCAGCGCGGTATAAGTCCCGAAAATGGCCGAGGCCAGCGGTTGTCCTTGCAGTCCGTACAGGCGCTTAATGGGTTCAAAAAACCAGACATGTTCGATATGCCCAGGCAAGAGCAGCTCCTTGACCATGTAAAGGACCAGCAGGGTCTGCATCCCATAATAAGAGAACCGTTCCCAGGCTTCTGTGAACGCGAGATACCCGAGGCCTTTGGGGTGCCCGAGAAAAGCCCGGTCCAGTCGCCCGGAATGGTCGCCCGCAGCCGTGGAGGGCATGGCGTTTGGTGTGCTCATCGGTGACGCAGTTTTTTACCGAAAAAATGGCTACACTGCGGAAGGCTTTGGAGTGCGCCCGCTGCGCGGCGCTTTTTGGAATTGCGCCACGTCCAAAAGCGGCGCACAGCGTCGCACTCCAAGACGCTGGCGCGCCCTCCTGGGCGGGTTCGTAGTCCCACTGCGCGTTTAAACCTCGAGGCGCTCCACCAAGAAGCTTCTCCGGGTTTTTCAGGACTGGCTTTGCGCTGCGAGCCTCCCACCATGCGTTTCCTGCTTAACCCAATGGAGTCGGTGCTTCTACCACGGGCGCTTCGAGCAGACGGGGTTTGCGTTCATGCAGCGGCAGCCAGATCCGAAAGGTAGTGCCGCGGCCGACCTGGCTTTCGAGCTCGATACGGCCCCCATGGGCCCGCACGATTCGTTGAACGATCATCAAACCCAGCCCGGAGCCCTTCTCTTTGGTCGTAAAGAACGGCTCAAAAATCCGGTTGATTCGGTCCTGGGGAATGCCGCCACCGGTGTCCGCAACGCTGACCGACACCCCGTCGGAACCTTCGCCGGTTTGCAGCGTCAGCGTGCCGCCCTTGGTCATGGCCTGCATGGCATTCTTCACCAAATTCACCAGCACCTGTTGGATTTGGGCGGGATCGATCGGAACGATCGGCAGTTGGCGGCCCAACCGCACTTTGACGTGCAACCCGCGATTGTCCAACTCGGGCTGCAGCAACTCCAGGGTTTTGATCACCACATCGTTCAGCGGCGAAAGCTTGATCTGAGGCGGGGTTGGCCGAATGGCCTGGAGGAATTGGGTGACAATGTAATCCAGCCGGTTGATCTCCCCCTTGGCGACGCCGAGAAATTGCTCCAGTTTGCGCGCGCTTTCGGCTACGTCCAGCGACTCGTTCGGCTCGGAATTGCGGCTGCGGGCGGACCGCGGGACCATCCGCGAGCCCGACTGCGCGCCTTCAGCGGAGGTCTTGAGCTTGCGGATCTCGCGTTCCATGAGCTGCAGGTGAATGTGGAGCGCGTTCAAGGGGTTGCCAATTTCATGAGCCACGCTGGCGGCCAGCAGGGTCAAGGCCTGCACCCGTTCGCTCTCGATGGCTTCGAAGGTTTGTTGCCGTGCTTCAGTAGCATCGTGCAGGATCAGGGCCACCCCGGAACTGCCTCCCGCCTTGCCATCCAGCGGCGCCGCATACAGCCGCACGAACCGCGGACGAGGAAAATGAACCTCGAATTCGTGCCTCACCACGCCTTGGCCACCGGCATGATCGAAGCGCGCGATCTTCTCCCAATCCAGCTCGGGAATGAAATCGCGAATGGGCTGGCCTTCGACATCCGATTGCAACCCAAGAAAACGGGTGACCGCCTGGTTGAAGTAAAGAATCCGGCCGTCTTCATCCACGACCAGGATGCCATCTTCGATGGTATTGAAGAGAGTTTCGAGAAAGGTTCGCTCGCTGGCCAACCGTTGGACGACATTCTGCAGGCCTTCGGCATCCAGGCGCTCGATCCGCCCTAGGACTTTGTCAAGAAAACTGGATTTGGAGGCCACGCGGTTATATGCCCGACCGGATCGCTCGAAAGAAGCTGAGCCAGCCTGCTCGATCTCCTGACCGGCGCTTCGCGATGGGGATGAGCCAAGCTGAGGTTATTGTGCCCGCCTGACTCCGTATCGCGCTTGCCAGGCGGCGTCAGCGGCCGATTGGCTGGCCGGCGTCATGGCCGGGGCGGCCTGAACGGTGGTCTCGACTGCCACGGGCGCATTGGTATTGATACTGGCTTTGAATGCGCCGGCCACAACGCTTTGGTCAGGGTCCGGCAAAGCCAGGAAAATCTTCCCGGCCACCAAGCCATCGGAAGGCTGGCCCAATTCCAGGCGCATCGCATAGCCACTGGTGAAGGATTTATATTGCGGCGCGAACTTCGGATTGGTTTTCCAGCGTTTCGTCACTTGGGGCACACCGACCCCGGCCATGTCCTGGGAGACATTGATATTCTGCCCGCCAAGCTTCTCGCCCGCTTTCAGGTGCAGGTAGACCAAAACTTCCCGGTCCGGTGAAACGGGCTGGCCCTGAATCAGACGCAGGACCTGGGCATTGCCGAGGGGATCAACTCGCGCGGTCTGCGGAACGAAATTCGTGCCGGAGATGGACCCATTGGCCCGGCCGCTGGGAATTCTGGCTTTGGTCAAATCCAAGGTCCAGACTGCGGGCACGAGCGGCTCATTGTCCACGTTGGTTGAACCGGCGGCCATATCCCCGCCTGCGGCCACCGGGATTTCCTGCCCCACCCCACTGCGGCGCTGGCGCGGGCCCGCGCTGCGGCGGTCGATAGGCATTTTGCCGGGTTCGGTTGCATCCAAAGTTTGATACAAGTTGGCGATGTGCCCGACTTGGCCGCCGTCGGCGTTCTTGGCCGCCTCGTTGCTGGCCGTGGTTACTTTGTTTTGCATCTTGCTGACGAAGCCGTAGCCATAATAGCCGCCAACCCCGAGCACCAAAAGAGTCCCGCTCACTATCGCAACGGTGACCAGGGGGCTCTTCTTTTTGGGCGGCGGAGGGGTCAGGTTGCGGATGGGAATGGTTCGCTGCGGGGCGCCGGCGCCCGGAGCCGAACCGGCCGAGTGCGCGGCATTGATGGCCAGCCGGGGCTCAGGGGCGGGTGGAGGCTTGGGCACCAGGGCGGCGGGGCCGGTGGCCGCGGCCGGAGCAGGCTTGGCCGGCACCGTCAGCGGATTGTTGCAGCTGGGACAATTGAGCTGGTGGCCACCCCAGAGTTCGTCGCAGGTGATGTGTTGAGAGCAGTGAGGGCAGGCGAATTTGATGTCGGCCATAATCGATAGCTTTTGTGGCTACCCGGCACGCCCTCGTCCAAGGAAGGAGGTGAGGAAGCGCCGGTTGTCTTAATGTACAGCATCGGCGGCCAACCGAGTCAAGCCAAACAGTCGCAATCGAGTCTTGACCCGGACTGAAAAAATGAATTCTATCGGCTCGGCGTGAGTCTCAAGTTTGGCCCGACGTGGCTTATCAACCCTATTACTTCATGAAAACCATCCAGTTCGCTCTATCAGGCACCCTGCTTTTGACAAGTTTTCTGGGCCTGGCCCTGCCAGGCCAGGCGGCTTCGCCCAAAAAAGTCCTCGTGGTCACCACCACCACCGGTTTCCGCCATAGCTCGATCCCTACCGCCGAAAAAATCATTGCCCAACTCGGCGAGCAAAGTGGCGCTTTCGCCGTGGATTATGCCCGGGTCGAACCCACCGACCCCCAGTTCAAGGGTCCCGACGGCAAGCCCGACATGGCCAAGGTCAACGGCGCGATTAAGGAGGTGCTGGCCGAAAAAATGAGCCCGGCCGCGTTGAAGAATTACAGCGCTGTCATCTTCGCCAACACCACCGGCGACCTGCCCTTGCCCGATAGAGACGCCTTTATTGACTGGGTAAAAGACGGCGGCGGGTTTGTCGGAATGCACGCCGCCGGCGATACTTTTCACCACTTCGAGCCGTACCTGGACATGGTCGGCGCTGAGTTCAAGAAACACGAGGCCCAGGTTGAAGTTGAGCCAATCAACCAGGACTCGGAGTGCCCGGCCTGCAAGCACTTGCCGGCCACCTGGAAGGTGTTCGATGAGATCTATCAGTTCCAGAAGTTTGAACGTCCCAAGGTTCATGGGTTGCTGACGTTGGATAAACACCCGAATAACAAGACACCGGGAGACTACCCGATTTCGTGGTGCAAACAGTTTGGCAAAGGGCGGGTATTCTACACTTCGCTGGGCCATCGGGAAGATGTCTGGGATCCGGAAGCGCCCAACCGCAAGAATCCCAAAGAAGTCGCCGAGGCCTATCAAAAGCACATTCTCGAAGGGATCAAATGGGCGATGGGTTTGGAGAAATGGGACGTCAAGCCGCAGAAAATGGAATAGCAAAGTCCAGATCCACAGCTTGATCCCTGCCCGGTTTCTTAACAAACTGCTGGTCTGCCTGTGGCGGGATTGCGGGTGAAGCTAATTGCGTTACTTATGAACGACCAAGAGAATAATGTGCCGGACTTTAATCGGCGGGATTTCCTCAAGAACGGCTCGGTTGCCACGCTGATGACCATGCTGGGCGGGGTCGAACTGTTCGGCGAAACCAGTACCGCTGCTGAAGCGGAGGGCTCGCCGGATAAAACGATAAAAGTGGGCCTAATCGGCCTGGGCAGCTGGGGCCGGGAAATTCTCAACACGCTGCTGCAGGTTCCCCAGGCGGATGTGGCCGCAATCTGCGATACCTACGCGGCCTCGGTTCGGCGCGCGGCGAGCCTGGCCCCCAAAGCCGCCCAAACCAATGATCACCAGACCATCCTGGACAATCAGGAGATTAAGGCGGTGGTCATTGCCACGCCCACCTATCAGCACAAGGATCTCGTCCTGGCGGCCTTGAAGGCCGGCAAGCACGTGTACTGCGAAGCTCCGCTGGCCTCCACGATCGAGGATGCAAAAGCGATTGCGCTGGCGGCAAAAGCCGCCAAGCAGCAAGTCTTTCAGACCGGCCTGCAATTTCGCGCCGACCCCCAACGCCATTTCCTGGTCCCGTTCATCCGCTCCGGCGCCATCGGCAACTGGCTCAGCTGCCGCGCCCAGTTCCATAAGAAACAAAGCTGGCGCACCACGTCCCCCAAGCCCGAACGCGAAAAGGAGCTCAATTGGCGTTTAAGCAAAGAGACCTCTAGCGGGCTGGTTGGCGAGCTGGGCATCCACCCGATTGATGAAGCGGTTTGGTTTATGAACGCGCAACCGACGGCCGTGAGCGGCTTCGGCACGATCGCTTTGTGGAAAGACGGCCGGGATGTGCCGGACACGATCAAATCCATACTTGAATTCCCGGGCGGCGTCATCATGAGCTACGACGCCACCCTGGCGAATTCTTTCGACGGCGAGTACGCGATGTTTTACGGCACCGACGCGGCGGTGATGTTGAGGGAGAGCAAAGCCTGGCTCTTTAAGGAAGTCGATTCACCGCTACTGGGCTGGGAAGTCTATGCCAGCAAAGAGGTGTTCTATAAGGAAACCGGCATCGTGCTGAAGGCCAATGCCAGCAAATCGGTTCCCGCCAACGCGGGCGCCCAGGCGCAGGAATCGCCTTACAGCAACACGCCACTATTCCATTCCCTGCAAGTATTTTTGAGAAACGGCATCGATGTGACCGACAAAGTCGAGGAGGCCACCAATTTGCTGGGAGCAGAGGACAAGGAAGGCATTGCGGCTGAAGTGGCGAAAGTCCAGCGGCAGCTGCGCGCGGCCGCAGGTTATCTCGAAGGGTTCGAGTCGGCCGTTACGGCGATCAAGGCCAACGAAGCGATCCTGACCGGCCAGCGGATTGTTCTCAAGCCGGAGTGGTACGAATTGGGTTAAGAGGTCCAGCGTCTAACTGATAGTTGCTCTGATGCGTTATAACCAGAAAACAACACCATGAACAAACGAACATTCATTGCCGCCAATGCCGCTCTTCTGCTGCTGGCCTGCCTGTCCGCTCAGGCGGCCGATCCGATGACCAAGTACTTCGCACGGTCCGGCAGCAAAATGCGGATTGAGGGAACTTCCACCATTCACGATTGGCAGGTCGAAGGCACCCTGATCGGCGGCTTTCTCGAAGTCGGACCTAATTTCCCAGGCGAGCCGGGCCAGGAGGTTTCGCCCGGCAAAGTCGAAGCGCACGCCGAACCCTTTATCATGGTCCGCTCGCTCAAGAGCATTGAAAAGGACGGCAAACCGTACAGCGATCGGATGGATGAAGTGATGTACGAGCATCTCAAAGCGGAAAAAAGCCCAAAGATCGCTTTTCATCTGACTGAGCTCACGCTCAAGGAACCCGCCAAGAGCAAAGACGCTCCTTACGTGTTCGAGGCCAAAGGCCAACTGGCGGTCGCTGGGGTGACGAATGACGTGACCATGCCCGTTAAGGTCCTGCCGCTCGGCGACAAAAAACTCAAGATCTCAGGCAAGACCACTCTCAAAATGACCGATTTCAAAGTCGAACCGCCCAATCCCCTGGGTCTCGGCATCAAGACCGGCGACCCGATCACAATCCTCTTTGACTGGATGGTGGCCCAGCGCAACCCACCCGCGGCGGCCGCAAAATAATCGCTCCGTAAACCCTCGGTGGACAGGGCCAGCCCGAGGCGAAAGCCGGGGCTGGCCCTTTAGCTTTTTAGCGCGGCGCTACGACGGGACATGGGTCTATGCGCCCAAACTATTCGGGCCAATTACCCCAGTGGCGCCTTGATTTCCCGGGCGGAGGGGCTGACATTCCTTGGCGGATCTGACAGTTTTGCGCTGTTGGTTGGTCGTTGTTGCTATTCCGTAATCCCTCTCATAAGCCATTGAGGTTGAATGAACACTGCAAACGATTCCAGTCTTGATCCGGCTCACGCCGAATCTGCCCGCGGGGTGGCTGCGCAAAGATGGCACGTCCTGGCGATCCGGCCCAGAGGATTGCGCATGGTTTTTGCTATTTGGTTTTGCTGAACTGTTTGTTTTAAAACCTAAGTTGTATGCGAGCTGTTAAAACCCTCTTTCATTTGTTTTGTTTCCTGGCACTCAACGCCCTCAACCTCCACGCCCAAAACGCTCTGATTCCCGTGGTGACCATTCACGCTTCAGACCCGTATGCGTCGTGGTCTGGTGATACCGGCACCTTCACCTTTTTAAGAGACGGCCCCACCAATCAGGAACTGCACGTTTATTATCAAATCCACGGCTCGGCTTCGAACGGTGTGGACTACGCCACGATTGGGAATTGGGTCACGATTCCTGCCGCCCAGCGAACCAACACGGTTACGATCAGCCCCATCGATCTCGGCCAGACTAACATCGGCACCGTTATCCTGGAGCTCACCGGCTCTCCCTTGGCAATGCCTCAAAACTACGAGATTGGATATCCCGCGGCTGCCACCGTTTATATTCTGCCAGACGGGCTCACCAACGTGCCGCCCACCGTTAAGATTTTTGAGCCGACTAATGGATCGGAATTCACCGCGCCAGTTGATATACCTTTAGGCGCGTTGGCGTTTGATCCGGACGGCTCGGTTGTGAGCGTCGAATTTTTTGCCGGGGATCACAGCCTGGGCGTCGCTACCAGCGGAGCGGTTCTCGATCCACCTTTCCCGGACGGGACCGGCCCGGGCACACGCGCCTTTTTCCTGCTTTGGACCAATCCCGCCCCAGGTTCCTACGCGTTGACCGCCAAGGCCACCGACAACGACGGTGCCTCCGCCGTGTCAGCGCCAATTAAGGTCACCGTGCTGACCGGCCCGCCGCCAACCAATCACCCGCCGGTCGTGAAGATTTCCACTCCATCGAGCGGCGCCGTCCTGTTGGCACCGGCCGACATTCCCATCTGCGCCACTGCGTTTGATTCGGACGGGTACGTAGCCACAGTCGAATTCTTTGCCGGTGACAAAAGCCTGGGAACCAAGACGAATAACCCGGCCAGCGCGGGGCCGATGAACACGTTCTGTCTCGTTTGGTCCAATGTT
>Ga0070741_10020160_pt1 | contig 10555 bp, 6 predicted proteins | sample Coa_R1_4_FD_66440 | JGI IMG/M metagenome (GOLD analysis project Ga0070741, IMG submission 66440) | Surface soil microbial communities from Centralia Pennsylvania, which are recovering from an underground coalmine fire - Coalmine... | ecosystem: Environmental > Terrestrial > Soil > Unclassified ... | reverse complement strand
CAACGCCCGTCACACGTTCTTGCCAGAGACGCAAATAGGCGAGAATGAACGTGAGCGGGCTGCCGAGCTCATGCCCCAAGAGCATGAGCAGCTTTTGATTCACTTCGCGCGCACGCGCGATCTCATCCGAGGGAAGTAACGGTTCCGCGACGCGGATCGGAGCAGTGTAGACTAATGCGGACACAAAGCGGCTGCGATTCTCAACGAGCAGGTGCGCTACCGCGCCGACCAGCGCGGGAGTTGCGGCAAGGCATCGGTATCTTCTCCATCCTTGAAAAAGCGTTGATGGAGTTCTCCGGCAAATTGTTCCAACGAATCGGCGCGAATGGCCATGATGCTTTCAATTTCATCGCCCGTCAGCGGGAAGGTTTGCAGAATACGCCGACGTGAGCCATTCAGCAACGCTTTGCGAAAGCCGGTGTCCGTCAGCGCAGTACCGATCAGCACTTGGAGAGATGGAGCTGCTTGCACGTTGATGCCTCCTCAGGCAGATTCAGATTTTACCGGGACTTGAGCCGGGACACCCAGAGCGAAAGCGACCAAGCGGAACATCCCGAAAGCAATGAACCCATCGCCGATACTGAATATACTTGGTATTGGAAACGGCGGTGGAATGACGAAAATATCCGACAGGAACCAAAGGCGTGTTTCCGAGAGCGGGAGCAGAATATCCTTCGAGCCAAAGACGAGTGTGCCCGTTGCGGTGCTTGCCACCAAATTGGTGCGACCTGCGGCGACCAACGCTTCGTACGTAATCGGCATATAGCCGCCGTTGGCGAGAATCACCAGCCAATTCGACAACAAGCCCAACCCGATAATCCACATTCCCGGCAAACGCCGATTCCACCAAACAAAGCCAGCCAAGATCAAGTACGAGACAAACAGCAGCGAGACGCGGGCACTTGCGTCCAATGTGACTGGCAAGGGGCTATAAACGACAATTACTTGCAGCCCAAACGCGACAATGGCGAGCCAATAACCTTGCAGTGGCAGGGATTTAAAGTGAGCAAAGCTTCCGCCTCGCACCAATCCCCATGCCACTGCGAGGGCGAACGCAAGTAAAAGGATCATCAGAAGAATCCGCGGTCACCGAGTCTGCGTTCAATGGCAGCCCATACACGCCGTTGCGCTCGCAGAAACCACGAACGCGGCGAGAGCGATGACAATAAGAATCACACGGACGAGCGCGCGATTCAAGATAGCGAAATGATTCGATTGTTCCATGAGGAACCCCCTTTGGTGAACTTTGGAGCCGCCGGGCACTCCGGGTTTCGGCAATGCGGTGCATCCTCCGCATTGCACAACGTTACAACCCTTATATCACACTGGTACTGACAAAACACTGACAGACACTGACAAAACACTGACAAACGACGGCGAGTGATTAAACTCAATAAAAAAGCGAGTCGCTACACCTACTCGACTCGCTTTCTCTCTTAAAAAGGACGTTTACGCTCTCGTTATCCTGCCTCCAGCAGGCGCTCGTACAAAGCGATAGTTTCAGGCATGGGGGGTACACCTAATTCGGCGCGGAGCCGCGCCACACATTGCTCATACAATTGCATCGCCGCCGGGCGATTGCCTGCGGCCAGGTAGAGTCGAATTAGCTCCCGGTACGTCGCCTCGTCTAGCGGTTCCTGCTGCAAGAGCTCCTGATACACTTCCTGCCCCCGCTTTAAATTGCCCAATTGAATCCAGCTACGTCCTAACTGCGCCAGCGTATTGAGATAGCGCGACCGCAGCTGCTCACGGCGCGGCGCGCACCAGTCCGAATAAAACTCGTCCAAATAGTCCCCATGATACAACTCGATAGCGTGTTCTAGCTGCTCAATCTGTTCGTGCGACTCGGTTGCCTGCGCTGCGGCGGTCAAGCGCGATTCAAATTCTTCCGCATCCGACCACACGACCGCTTCTGGATTCAATTGATACACCCCATTCCGAAAGACGAGGCATTCGGGAAAGAGGGCACGCCGAATCCGATAGACGCTGGAATGGAACAAGTCATTGCCTTGCCCATGCGAGGCGTGCGGCCACAGCTGTTCGATAATTTGCTCTTTGCGCCAACCTTGCGGATTCGTGGCAAAAAAGAAAAAGAGTTCTTTGGTCGTCGCCGTCTGCCAGACGTTCTTTTGCACCGGAACGCCGTCCATCAGTACGCGCGCTTCGCCAAAGGCAAATAGCTCGAGGCGAGGCCACGCGCTCTCCAGCACGGGGAACGAGACGCGGGCCGCAGCCGGACGTTGTTCCAATTTTTCCAGCAACCGTTTATAGTACCCGCCGCCCGCGCGCCGTTTGATGGCGAGCTCCAAGAGATCACGAGCTTCTGCCGCATCGTTCAGGATGAATTGATACTCATCGAGTTCTTTGCCAATGTCGGCGACCACCCGTAGATGATGCACGGCTTGCGCGGGCTGTTTGCGACGCCACGCCGCTCCAGCCAGAAGGAAATGCGCCCGTCCGCTCTCGCGCTTGGTGTGGGCATGTTCCAATTGGGGCAGCGCATGTTCCAGATGCTGCACCGCGCCGTTCTCTTCGTTTTGCGCGAGGCGCAGCGCACCGAGCGCCAATTGGACCAGCGCCATTTCATAATCCGAACGATGCGCGGTTGCGGCTTGGAGCGCAGTCTGGAGCACACGTTCGGCCGTTTGCAAATCGCCGACGAGCCGCCACACCTCGCCTACCGCCACACGCATAAACGTAATCAAATAATTATCGTGAATCTTGGTTGCCAAATCCTCCGCGTCTGTATAGACCTCAAGCGCATCCGACAGTTTGCCGAGATCACGATACACATCGCCAATGCTCGAAAGGACATACGCTTCAACGCGGAGATGCCCCGAACGGCGCGCATGGCCTAACGCCTCTTGCAGCATCGAGTTGGCCTGCGTGAGCTCGCCTTGCTGGTAGCGCATGACGGCGATGCTGTTCATCGCATTGGCAAGCTGGGCATCGTGTCCCAAGCGCCGCCAATGATTCAACGCGTTTTCTAAATGGATCTCCGCGCGCACCCGGTCACCCGTGAACAAGTACGCAACGCCCAAATCATTTTCGGCATCGGATTGCAAATACCGATTATTGGCAATTTCGTACAAGCCTGCCGCGCGTTCCAAGATTGGAATTGCCCCCACAAAATCGCCTTTTCGTGAAAAGGCGACGCCCATAATGTGATAGCCCAACGCGTTCAAAAGAAACTCTTGGCGCGGCAAAAGGACAATCGCGCGCTCGCATTTTTCGACGGCGATGGCAGGATCATTTTCATACCGCGCAGATTCGATGAGTGTGCGCGCGACGTTGGCGACATCGCCGCTTTGTTCAAATTCCGTGAGCGCGGCTTGGAAAATCGGTTGCGCTTGCTCGACGCCGCCGCTCTCGGCCATCAAAATCGCGCGCAGGAGCAGCAATACGGGCGCGCCATGCACTACACTTTCGGGGAGTGCATCGAGCCAGCGCGTCAGCGTCGTCCAGCGACCGAGCGCATAATATTCATCGCCGATAATTTGGATGAGGCGGGCGGCATCTTCCGGCGCGCCCGCCGTAAACCAATGCTCAATCGCTTGATCGAGTTGTCCGTGCCGCTCAAAGTTCGCCGCCGCCTGTCGCTGCAAATCAAAAAAGCGCGCCGGCTGCGTTTGCCGCAAGCGCATTTGCAAAAATTCGCGGAACAAGGGATGATAGCGATAGCCCTTGTCTTCAAGGCGCGTGATAAAAAGATTGCGCTTTTCCGCGAGCTGCATCAACGCGAGTGAATCGCTCATGCCGAGCAGTTCATTGCACAGCGCAGGCTCCATCTGCGCGAGCACCGAAGTCTGCAAGAGAAAATGTTGCAGCTCAATAGGTTGTTCGGCCAGCACTTCAGCGGCGAGGTATTCAAAGAGCTGGCTGCCCGGGCCATACCCCTTGACCCATTCTTGAAAGAGACCACGCCAGAGTGTCGGCGTCGTCAACACGATTCCCGCAATCCATCCTTCCGACTGCGCCGCGAGGTCGTTCGCCACGGCGGGCGTAATTTCCAACCCGTAATTGTGCTGCATCAACGCGCGGATTTCGTCGGGCGTAAAACGCAAATCGCCGACGCCCAGCCCCGCGACCTGCTGCCGCGCCGTGAGACGCGTCAAAGTCAGTTGGGCGGGAATCGTTCGGCTGGCAAGAATCAAATGCGTGTTCTCGGGCAGATGATAGAGCAGGCGGTCAATCAATTGATTCACGGGCGCGCTATCTTCGATCAATTGATAGTCGTCCAGCACGATGACAAAGAACGAATCAATTTGCTCGTGAATGTCTGTGACGAGCGCGCCGACGAGCGCATCCGGTGAACGCTTTTGGTCTCGATGATGCAAGAGCGCGCTCGTGCGCCCGCCGAAATGGGGAAAGCGGCGCTGAATCGCGGCAACGAGATATTCCAAAAAGACCTGCGGGTCCTGGTCACCCTGATCCAAACTGTACCAGCAAACCGGCAGGTCGGTATCGTGCGCGAAATCCACGAGCAAGCTCGTCTTGCCATAGCCCGCCGAGGCGGAGACGAGGAGCAGCTTGCGGTCAATATACTCGTGGAGAAAGTCGAGCAGGCGAGGGCGACGGAGTACGTCACTGCGCCGAGAGGGGACGATGACTTTGGTGACTAGCAGGTTTGAATCCACGAATGAGTTCCTTGCTACGTCCAGATATTATAAACCATTTAAAATATAGGTCTCAAGTACAAATTTGTCTCATGTCAAAATTGTTATGCAATTGTTAGATTTGTACAACAAACGACGTTGTACACCAAACGGCGAGGGTTTGCAACATACCACGCATCGCCACAAGACCCTCGCCTCTAAAAATCGTAAGATAAGCTGATTCGTGCTAATTCATATTGGTTATTTTTTCTCGCAATCTTGAATGATTTGAGCGATTCGCTCGCCCGCATGTCCATCCCAAAGTGGCGGTCGGGGCCTTGGCGCGCGCGGCAATTCCAGAACCTCAAACGCCACCTGTCCAATTCGTTCCTCGCCGCGCCCAACCAATTGATTCGTTCCCAATTCAATCGTCACAGGGCGCTCCGTGTTGTCGCGGACGGTGAGACATGGCACGCCGAGCGCGGTCGTTTCCTCTTGCACGCCACCTGAATCAGTTAAAACGAGGCGCGCATTTGCCATCAATCCCAAAAAATCGAGATAGCCAAGCGGCTCTGTCACGAGGATGTGATGCTGTTCGGGCAAAACAGATTGAAGGTGCGGGCGGGTGCGTGGATGCACCGGAAATATCAAAGGCAGCTCTTGGCTCACGCGCACGAGCGCGCGCGCGATGGGACGGAACTCGGCAGGTATATCCACGTTAGAGGGACGATGCAAAGTCACAACCCCATACGCCTGCGGTTCTAGCTGAAACTTGTTCCACGGCTCACGCGCGCACGCGACACCGAGATATTTGTCCAGCGTATCAATCATGCAGTTGCCGACGAAAAAAATTTGCTCACGCGCAATGCCTTCGCGCAATAAATTCCTGTCGCCACTCGCTTCCGTCGTGAATAACAAATCGGCGAGGTGGTCGGTAAGGATTCGATTAATTTCTTCCGGCATCGTGCGGTCAAATGAACGCAGCCCTGCCTCGACGTGCGCGATGGGAATCTGCATTTTCGCGACGACCAGCGCGGCGGCGAGCGTGGAATTGACATCACCCGCGACAATCACGCGCGTCGGCTTGATTTGCTCCAGCGCGGGTTCGAGCGCCGCCATGATGCGCGCCATCTGCTGTGCGTGGCTGCCCGAACCCACGCCGAGGTCGAGCGCGGGGCGGGGCAAGTGCAGCTCTTGGAAAAAAATATCCGACATCGGCGCATCATAGTGCTGCCCGGTGTGAATCAATGTCTGCGCGATTCCCCGCGCCTCTAACGCGCGTACGACGGGCGACATTTTGATAAAGTTGGGGCGCGCGCCGACGATGCAGCAAATCATAAATTCTGTTCGAGATATTCCACGAATCGCTGCACAATCATACGGCGGTCAAAGTAGAGTTCCGCCGCGCGCCGCCCATTCGCGCCCAAGCGTGCCCGCAATGCCGCATCACCGGCCAGCGTTTGCAGCGAGTTCGCCAGCCCTAGCGTATCGCCGGGCGCAACCACTAGACCCGCGTCGTGTTTTCGTACAATCTCCGCCGCTTCGCCACTTGCCACCAACAAAATCGCCACGCCGGATGCCATCGCTTCATAGATTTTCGAAGGCACTGCGCCGGGAATATGATGTTTGAGCGGAATCAACGCAATATCCGCCGACGCGACCCATTCCGGTATAGCGTTCGCCGGGGCAGAATCGAGAAAATGAATATGCTTGAGGTCATCGCGCCGGGCGCGCTGCATCAAATCGGTTTTCGTCGGACCATCGCCCAGCAAAAAAATTTCGGCGGCAAGCGTTCCACCTGCCAATTGCGCCGCGTCGAGGATTTGGTCCAGCCCTTGCGCAATTCCATGCAGACCCGCATATAACGCGATAGGACGTGTCGGGTCGGAAACGCATTCGCCGAATTTTCCATTCCGAAAATGAGGACTGAACTGTGCGGTGTTGACGCCATTGGAAAAAAGATAGGTACGAGTTTTAGGAAACCGCGTGCGAATATTGTCAATAATGGATGCCGATTGCCCGCTGACGAGCCACGCTTTTTGATAGCAGAGCGCTTCAAGGCGTTCACTCAACCGTAACCCAATCCCTGACCGTAGGACACCCAGCTCTACCGCCGACTGGGGCCACAAATCCGAGACGTTAAAAATCCAGCGCGCCTTTTTTGCACGGCTTAATACAAGCCCTGTAATGCCAAGAAATAGCGGTGGCGATTCGGTGAATAGATAATCGCTGGGTGGGGCACGAAACAAGCCGACGAGCAGGGATGACAAGACAAACGAAGCATAACTCGACATGCGCTTGACGAATTCGGTGCTCTGTGTCGGGTAAATAAACGTGCGAATGACCCGCGCCCCCGCATCCATTTCTTCGCGCATCCAACCACCATAACCCGCAAAAATTTTTCCAGTCGGATAATTTGGTAGCGCGGTCAGCACAATCGCCTGATGCCCCCGCGTGACCAAGCCCGTCACCAGTTGTTCGAGTCGGCGCTGCGGTGCGCCAATTTCAGGGGGATAGTATTGGGAGAGAACGGTTACGCGCATTTATTGGGAGCTTTATTCGCGGAAATAACCAAGCTCAAAATCATCATTCAGGATGATGCGCTTTGTCCCGCTGAACTCGCTATCGGCCGGCTGATGCCGATTGATAACCACAACCACGTGATCCGTATCAAGCGATAAAGTGCCATTGTTTGTCGCCGCGTTTGCAGGATTCAACGTTGCAGCGACGGTCAGACGCTGCACGTCTGCTTGACTTAACGGGTCGAGCCAGGTCGGGGGTAGGAATCGGCGCGCCACATACCCGCGCAGTACGCGGTTCAAGTAGGCATCCTGCGTAATGATGATTGTGTTTGGATCAAGCGTGTCCAGTGTTTGAATCAGTTGTTCAAAATTGGCGTCGCGGCGCGTATAGTCTTTCTGATCCTCGGCTGCCCACGTAAGCCGAAGTATGTTTTGCCCCATTCCCAGCAAGAATAGCAGACTGATTGCGAGCGTAACATACGCTTGGGGTATGCCGAGCATTGCGCCTCGACGCCACTGCTGCCATACGCACAAGCCCATGTCCACGAGATAAATACCAAAGAACGGCTCTAAAAAATATTGAATCCAATGCCCACTTTGCACTGACCTGCCCGTCAATACTTGAATGTTGACGACCACGATGCCCGTCAGCCAAAAAGCCATCCAAAGTTTTCTCGACTTGAAATTTTCGAAAGGACCATTTTTCCGCGTCAAAAACAGCAGCGGTAAAAGAATAACAATCAGAATAACCGTCCAACGCAGGTCGGGGCTGTGACTTATTCCTTCGCCAGTGCGGGCAGCCAAATCTCGCGCGACATCGGCGGCAAACAGATAGCCGCCCCACACCGGAAAAGCCAGAACCAGCCCAAGACCAAAAATTCCGACAAGAGCGACGATTCGCCGCTGCGCGTCATTCCCGCGCCAAAAATGCTCTACAACTTCTACTGCAATCAAAATACCTAAAAGTACAACCGCCATCGTCCATGCATAGACGTACGCATAGAAATTCAATGCGAGTGCCAGCCCACCAATGATTATCCACATCCAATTCGGCGCTTGCTCCGTTTGCACAAGACCGATCAAAAAAAGGGTAAAAAGGATTAACGCCAATTGCGGATAGGGCGTACGCAAAAGCAAAACTTCGCCGGTAACTCGTCCGCCCAGAAGCATTACCACTAGATTCACCACATCCGACCAGTTAAACCAAATGAACAAGAGCGCGCCAAGAACGGCGACATCCAACCGCCGCGTCAGCGTATAAACAAACGCGACGAGAACGCAGGTGAGGAGCGCAGGAAAAATGAAATCGGCGAGCATAAACGTGCCACGCACATCCCCTGTAATTTGAGTGCCAAGTCCCAAGACGAGCGGACCGAGGCGGTCAAAATAGAATGGAAACCTGGAAGGACAATTGGCTCCGCGTAAATATGGACAATAGACCAAGAACGTGCTGCCCCAGTAGTCACCTTGCAAAACCTGTTGCGTATAGCGCGCATACGCGTATGTCTCATCCCAGAGCAAAGCATCGGGTTTAACGAAATAGGCTTCTGGGTCGCTGTTCCGCAACGCCTGCGCGTTGTAAACGAGAGGATTATAGTTCGAGCCAAGCAGAAGGAATCCTGCGACATGTCGCCAGAAAAAGGAGAAACCGACGAGGAAACAAAGCACGCCCACCGCTAGCCAGCGTGCCCGTGCCGTGCTACGCGCGGACTCACTCTTTATTTTTACCGCTGCTTCGGCGGGGAACGACGCTTCAACTTGCATGGAGCTCTACCGGCATTCCTTTTCGCAAGGATTCGAGACTGTCGAATGTCGTCAGCGAAGTGAAAATGAGAGCATCCAATGGAATCGGCGGCAAACTATTGTTTCGCACCGCGTCGAGAAACGCGCACAGCATTTGCGCCTGTCCTTTGTCTTGATTCGCGCTGCTTGCTTTTTTCACATTCGCGCCGTAAATCAAGGTTTGCTTGAAATTATCAAGCACCAGGCTGACACCGCCTGCGAAAATTTCCACACGTTCCTTCGGCTGGGAACGCGCGCCAAGCGACGTATAAAGAATGCTGCCCGTCGAGCCGTCCGCGAAAGAAATTTGCAAACTCACATTATCTTGCAAGCGCGCTGCATCCGTATCGCCGCCGACATTTTGCGCGTACACCCGCGTCGGCAGCGCGCCCGCGAAAAATCCCAGCAAATCCACAAAATGACACGCTTCGCCGACAATGCGCCCACCACCTTCCACCGGGTCATGCACCCAGCTCGACGCCTCAATCGCGCCCGCGTTCACGCGGTATTCCATCACATACGGCTTGGGCAATTTTTCTAAAGCGTGCTTGATTGCCCGCGCGTGCGGCGAGAACCGCCGATTATATCCAACCGTAAATTTCACATCAGAACGTTCACGTATCGCTTGCACAATTTCGTGTAATTCGTCCTCGTTTAGCGCGGGCGGCTTTTCGACAAGGACATGCTTACCGCGCTGAATTGCTTCCACTGCAATTCGCGCGTGCAAGTTATGGCGTGTGGCAATCACCACCGCGTCAATCGCCGCATCGTCCAAAATCTGGCGATAATCGCTTGTCGCATACGCCGCGCCATGCGCTCGCGCTTCCGCTTGCGCCGAGCGCCCTGTCGCGGAACAGACCGCGCGAATTTGCGCGCCCACGATTTTTTTCAATTCCGGCAGCAATGTGCCGTGCGCGTATTGCCCCACGCCGATGATACCCAATTGCGCCGTCTCATGTGCTTCGCCCGACCGCGCGACGAAATTCGGCAGCTCAATCCGCGTCGCGCACGAAGGCTGTGCTGGATATTCAAACAGCACGCCGAGAAAATATTCGTGGCGCGGATTGTTCAGAATCATGTCGTATACAGCGGGCGCATCGTCCAGTGGAACGGTATGCGTAATCAGCCGCGACACATCCAGCCCATTTGCTAGCAAGCGCAAAAATTCTTTCAGATTGCGATTTTCCGTCCAGCGCACATACCCGACGGGATAATCATTCCCCTTTTCTTCATAGTTCGGGTCATAGCGCCCCGGGCCATACGAACGCGAAACTACAAAATCGAGCTGCTTGTCGTAATACAATTGGCGCGGCACATCCATTCCCACCAATCCAATCGCCGAGACGCGCCCGCGCATTCGACACAATTCTCCCGCGAGACGTACCGGGTCGCTGCTCGCCGTCGCTGCTGTCACCAAGACTGCATCCAAGCCCGCGCTGTCGGAAAGCATGTTCGCAAGAGAAATCGCATCCTCTGTCACAGTGGCGGAAATCCCCAGCGCGCGAGCGCGTTCCACTTGCGCGGGATTTACGTCTACGCCCATCACCGGAAAATTGTATTGTTTCAAAATCAGCGCAGCGAGCTGCCCAATCAGTCCAAGTCCAATGACCGCAACGGTTTCGCCGGGCGTGAGATTTGCGCGATGAATCCCTTGCA
>Ga0070741_10020159_pt1 | contig 10556 bp, 11 predicted proteins | sample Coa_R1_4_FD_66440 | JGI IMG/M metagenome (GOLD analysis project Ga0070741, IMG submission 66440) | Surface soil microbial communities from Centralia Pennsylvania, which are recovering from an underground coalmine fire - Coalmine... | ecosystem: Environmental > Terrestrial > Soil > Unclassified ... | reverse complement strand
TGCGCTCACCCTCGGAACCTGCGGCCTTTTCTGGTTGAACCTGCGCCGCCATCCATTGCATCAGGATGTCGCACAACGTCCGATGGACCGCGGATTCATCGCGCTGCTCTTCCTGACGGGCGTAAGTGGCCTCGCCCTCATGCTGCTCAAGCATAGCGCGGCGCTACCGCTTGCACTGTGCATGCATCTCGGCGCTGTCATGGCGCTGTTCCTGACCATGCCGTACGGCAAGTTCGCGCACGGCATCTATCGAAGCGCCGCACTGCTCAAATGGTCTATCGAGCGGCGACGGCCCAGTGGATTGCAACTGGCGGACGAATAAGGGACATGACATGAAGGATCGCAATCTCGCCCGCGGGGTGGTGCTGAGTGGAATCGCACTCGCCTTCGGACTCGGCGCCCTCAAATACCCGATCGGGCACTTGAACCAGACCGGACCGGGTCTGTTCCCGCTGCTGGTGAGCTCCGTGTTGTTGCTGCTTGGCGTGGCGACGATCGTGCAGTCGTTCTTCACCGAACGCGTACGCGTGGGTTTCACCCTCAAGAACATTGTCATCATCCTGAGCAGCCTTTGCGGGTTCGCGGTCATCACCGAGCGCGTGAACATGATCGCGGGGATCATCTTCCTCGTGTTCTGCGCGATGCTCGCGGCCTCGCCGTATTCGCTCAAGCGCAACGCCGCCATTGCGGGTGTCCTGATCGCCATCGCGGTCGCCTTCTACAAACTTCTCGGCGTTCAGTTGCCCCTCTATTGATGGAAATCCTGCACAACCTCGCGTTCGGTTTCGAGCACGCGCTCACGCTGCAGAACCTCATGTTCTGCGCCGTCGGGTGCGTGGTGGGCACCCTCGTCGGCCTGCTGCCCGGTCTCGGGCCTCTTGCAACCATCAGCCTGCTGCTGCCCCTCACCTATTCCATTCCGGTAGGCGGTGCACTGATCATGCTGGCGGGCATTTATTACGGCGCGCAGTACGGTGACAGTGTGAGCGCCATCACGATGAAGATCCCGCACGCGAGCAGCATTGTGGCGTGCATCGATGGTTATCAGCTGACGCTCAAGGGCAGGACCGGACTCGCCTTGTTCACTGCGGGCGTGTCCAGCTTCATCGGCGGCACCGTCGCGATCATCGTGCTCGCCGCCCTCGCGCCGGCCCTCGGCAAAGTGGCGCTGATGTTCGGGCCTGCGGATTACACGGCGCTCATGCTGTTCGGCTTCGTTTGCGTGAGCTTCGTCACCACCGGCAGCCTGCTCAACGGACTCTCGATGTGCCTGGTCGGCGTGCTGCTCGGGCAGATCGGAACCGATGTCAACAGCGGCGTGACGCGCTACACCCTCGGGTTGCCGTTTCTTGCCGACGGCATTGGCGTCGTCAGCATCGCGCTCGGCTGCTTTGGGATCGCCGAGATCACGAAGAACCTCGACAGCGGCGAAGATCGCTCGCCGTTCCGCGGCAAGATCAACCTGATCCCCACGTGGCATGAATTCAAACGGATCATTCCCAGCGCGCTGCGCGGCAGCGTCGTCGGCTCGGCGCTCGGGATACTGCCCGGTGGAGGACCGGTGATCGCGCAGTTCGCCGCCTATGCGCTCGACAAAAAGGTCAGCAAGCACAAGAAGGAAATCGGCACGGGCGCGATCGAGGGGGTCGCCGGCCAGGCCGCCGCCGACGAAGCCGCCGCGCGCACGAGCTTCATCCCATTGATGAGCATCGGCATTCCCGAGAATGCCGTGATGGCGCTGATGATGGCGGCGTTCATTATCAAGGGCATTCAACCGGGTCCCAACATGATCGCAGGACACCCCGATCTCTTCTGGGGACTCGTCGCGAGCATGTGGATCGGCAACTGCTTCCTGCTGTTGTTGAACGTGCCGCTGGTCCGATACTGGCTGTCGGTGTTCAAGATTCCGTACGCAGTCCTTTTCCCGGCGATTCTCTTCTTTTGCTGCATCGGGACGTACAGCATCAACAACAATGTCGAGGACGTGCTGATCACCGCCGGCTTCGGGCTGATCGGCTACATCTTCTTGCGTCTCGAGCTCGACCCTGCTCCGCTCATGCTGGGCTTCATTCTGGGCCCGATGCTGGAAGAGAACTTCCGGCGCTCCCTGTTGCTGAGCCGCGGTGATTTGTCCATTTTCGTAACCCAACCGATCAGCGCAACACTGCTCACGTTGATCGCCATCTTCATGTTCTGGCAGATGCTCTCGTTCTTCCTGCGCGCAGGCAAGAACCTGGTCGTGCCCGTTGCCATCGAGCAATAGCCACCATTTCCCAGCTTAAAGGAGCGTTTCATGACTACTTCCAACACCGGTGCGGGCTGGACGGCGCCAAAGCGCGTCGAAGGCAAGGTCGCCGTCGTGTTCGGCGCCGGTCAGAGCCCCGGCGAAGGCCTGGGCAACGGCCGCGCCGCGGCCATCCGCTACGCGCGGGAAGGAGCGCGCGTGCTGGCCGCGAACCGCTCGATCGAATCGGCCGAGGAGACGGCGTCGATCATCCGCAGCGAAGGATTCGAGTGCATTGCGTTTGCGGCGGACGTGCGTCGCGAGCGTGACATTGTGGCGGCGATCCACGAAGCGCACCGGCAATGGGGCTCGATCGACATCCTGCACAACAACGTCGGCGTGAGCCTCGGCGGGGGCGACACCGACGCGCTCAACATCACCGAGGAGGCATTCGACAACGTGTATCAGAGCAACCTGCGCGGGACCGCGTTCGCGTGCAAGCACGCCCTACCGATCATGCGCGAGCAGCGCTCCGGGGTCATCATCAACATTTCGTCCGCGGCGGGCCCGGGACTTTATCCCTACGTTGCGTACAAGTCGACCAAAGCTGGCGTGATCGCGATGACGGAGCAGCTCGCGCTGCAGAACGCGCCGTTCAACATTCGGGTCAATGCCGTTCTTCCCGGCCTGATCGCCACGCCGATGGCGGTCGAGACCCGCTCGAAGCAATGGAACCGGCCGCGCGAGCAGCTCATGGAAGAGCGCAATGCCAAGGTGCCGCTCGGCCGTCAGGGAACGGGATGGGATGTCGCCAACCTGTCGCTCTTCCTTGCCTCGGATGAAGCCGCATTCATCACCGGCGTGTCGATCCTGGTGGATGGCGGACGCATCCTGAATCGAATCTGAGGTGAGACGCCGCTATCCGACGTAGCGGTTCCATCCACCATCCACATAGATGCGCTGGCCGGTGATGTAGCCCGCGAGCGGTGAGCAAAGAAAGACGATGAGCCGCGCGGCGTCGATTGGATCGCCGAAGCGGCCCATAGGCACATCGTTCGTGAGGAATCGCTCCTGGTCTTCCTTGCTCGGCAGCCACCGCGGAATATGGTGCTGCCTGATCTGCTCGGTCAGCAGGATCCCTGGCGAGACGCAGTTCACGGTAATGCCATCGCGACCGACCACCCGCGACAAGCCCTTCGCCCAGACCAGAACCGCTGCTTTCGAGGTGAGCGAACCGCTCACATGAGAGGGCTCCAGGGTTGCGGTGAGATTGACAATCCGGCCGAATTGGTGCTCGCGCATGCCGGGAATGAAGAGCTCGGCGAGCTTGCGCGCCGGTGTGAAATTGAGCGCGAAGGCTTCGTCCCAATCGGCATCGGGCGAGTCCCAGGTGAGTGGTCTCGCCTGACCCAGGTTGTTCACCAGGATGTCGACATGGCCGAATCGAGCGAGCACCCGGTCGCGGATGCGCTGGAAGGCGTCGCGTTGCGTCAGATCCTCCACCACGATCATGGGTGCTGGGCCGCCCTCGGCGGCGATTTCGTTGCTCAATTCCTGAAGCTCTCGCTCCCGGCGCGCCACGACGATCGTCTGCACGCCTTCGCTCGCCAGCAGTTTGGCCGTCACCCGACCGATGCCACCGCTCGCGCCTGACACCAGTGCGATCCTGCCCTGCAGATTGAAGTCCATTTATATCGCCCCAAAGAATCGACGCGACGAGCATATGCCGCGCTGCCAAAGCATGACGAGTTAGAAAAACTTAATGTCGCCGGCACAAAAAGCGACTCGACATTGGACACCCGCTGCCGCAACGTAGAGGCCCACTCAAGGGCGCACGAGCCCAACGACAGCCCGTCCGCGGCTGCACGAATCAATGGAGAGGAGACGGCGACCCGATGTGCAATCTCGCGATGCTTAACCGAATCATTCTGGTCATCCTGGCGATGGCGTCGTTCACCGGGACGGCGCGCGCGGCGTATCCGGAGAAACCGATCTGGTGGATTGTGCCTTACGCCGTCGGAGGCAGTGCCGACGTCGTGAGTCGGATCCTCGCGAATCGCATCTCGGAACGCTTCAACCAGCGCATCCTCGTCGACAACAAGCCCGGCGCGACGGGTGCCGTCGGCGCCCAGTTCGTCGCGCATGCGGCTCCGGACGGCTATACCGTGCTGTATCAGGCTTTCGATCTAGCGATCAATCCCCTGGTCAGGCAATTGTCGTTCGATCCGATGAAGGAGCTCACTCCCGTCACGCAGGTCGTGAACATGTGGGTGATCATGGTCGCCCCTGCCAACGCGCCCTACAACACGTTGCAGGAGTTCGTCGACTACGCGCGCAAGAATCCCGACAAGGTGAACTTCGGTACCGCGGGAGCTGCATCGGCCGGCCATCTCACCGGAGAACTGTTCAAGCGCCAGGCGAAGCTCGATATGGTTCACATTCCGTTCAAAGGTGGCGGTCCCGGTGTCACGGCAGCGATCGCGGGACAGGTCTCGGTCTACTTCGCGACCCCAGGCAGCGGCATGCCCGCCATTCAGGGCGGCCGACTGAAAGCTCTGGCCGTCGCGGCGCCCAAGCGACTGGCCGCGCTGCCGAACGTGCCCACGTTTGCCGAGGGTGGCTATCCGGCGGTGATCGCGTCCGAATGGACTGGCGTATTGGTGCCGAAAGGTACGCCGTCACAAATCGTTCAGTCGCTGAATCGAGAGATCCGCGAAGTGCTCGCTGAACCGGCCGTCGCCGAGCAGATGGGCAAGCTTGGGATCGACCTCGTCACGAGCTCGCCGCAGGAATTCGATCACTTCCTGCAGCAGGAGACCCAACGCTGGGGCAAGGTCGTTCGCGATCTCAATCTCAAGTACGACTGAGCGCGACGCATGCACACCATCGAAGGCAAAGGCGTTGGCGCGCGGGCGTGAAGAGCGATGCTTACGATGTCATCGTGATCGGCGCCGGCGCGGCGGGCCTTACCGCGGCGTGCACTGCCGCCACTCTTGGTGCGCGAGCCCTCGTGCTCGAATACACCGATCGCATAGGAGGCACCACGGCCATTTCGGGCGGCATGATCTGGGTGCCCGCGAATTACAAGATGCGCGAAGCCGGTTTGCCCGACGAGCTCGACGCGGCTCGCATGTATCTTCGACAGCTCGTTCGTGGCTGTGACAACGATTCGCGCATGATGGCGTTTCTCGCGCGCGGCGACGAAGCGATTCGCTTTCTGGACCAGCGGACTTCGGTCAAGCTGCGGCCGGTTCGACGTTATCCCGACTATTACCCCGACCTGCCCGGCGCCACTCCGGGCGGCCGCGTGTTGGAGCCGCTTCCGTTCGACGCTCGCGAGCTCGGGCGCGACTTCGCCCTGTTGCGCGACCCCCTGCCGGAATTCCTGCTCTTCGGCGGCATGATGGTCAGTCGCGACGATCTTCCGGTGCTGCGACGTGTCGGCCAGTCTCCCAAAGCGATGTGGCACACCGCAAAGCTGCTGGCGCGTTATGCCCTGCAGCGACTTCGGGCGCATCGCGGCACGAGCCTGGTATTGGGCAACGCACTCGCGGCACGACTGCTCAAGTCGGCGCGCGAGCTGGGCGTGGAAATCGTGGTCAACGCATCGGTGGTCCGAATCGACACCGACAACGGCGCTGTCAACGGTGTGCAAGTGGATGTCGACGGCCGCGTTGCTTCGGTGCGCGCGCACAGGGGCGTGATCGTGGCGACGGGGGGACTCTCTCATCATGCGGATCTGCGTCGCGACTACGTTCCTGCGGCCGCGGGCGATCTTTCCGCTGCAGTTTCATCCGGTGCCGCGCGAAGCGGTGTGCATCTTGCGCATGAGCTCGGCACGCAACTGAGCCGCCCTTCATGCGGTATCGATGATGCCCTTGCCTGGTGGGTGCCGGTGTCCCAATTCGAGCGCAAGGACCATCGGCGTGCTGTGTTCCCGCACGTGGTCACCGATCGAGCGAAGCCAGGTCTTATCGCCGTCAATCGGCAAGGCCGGCGCTTCGTCAACGAGGCGGTCTCCTACCACGAGTTCGTGCGTGCGCAATTGCGCGATCCGCAACAGGCCATTCCCGCATGGCTCATCTGCGATCGAAAGTTCCTGTGGAAGTACGGGCTCGGGCGCCTTCATCCGTTCGCGCTGTCCGTGCGCCGCGAAGTCGAAGAGGGTTATCTCAAGCAATCCCGCACCTTGGAAGGACTCGCGACGGCCATCGGCGTTCCCGTCGATGCATTCTGCAGCACCGTCCGCACGTTCAACGCGGCAGCCGAGCGCGGCGAAGATCCGGAATTCGGCCGTGGTGCAGACATTTATCAACGTCACCTCGGCGATAGTGATCATCTCCCGAATCCCTGCGTCGCGCCCATCGAGCACGCCCCGTTCTATGCCGTTGCCGTGCGACCGGCAGACCTGGGAATCGCTGCGGGTGTGGTCACCGACGAGCACGCGCGCGTGCTCCGCGGGGATGGCAGCGCAATTCGCGGACTGTACGCGTGCGGCAACGACATGCATTCGATCATGAATGGAGCGTATCCGGGCCCAGGCATCACCCTCGGGCCTGCGCTCGTGTTCGGCTATGTGGCCGCGCAGCACGCCTGCGGGCCGATCAACAGCGAAAGTTCGACGGCAAAGCCATGGACCTCGGTATTAGAGGAAAGACAGCTCTCGTAACCGCATCTAGCGGCGGCATGGGCCGGAACATCGCGCATGCGCTGGCGGCCGAAGGCGTCAATGTCGTGCTGTTCTCGCGATCGGCCGACAAGCTGCAGAGTGCCGCCGATGACATCCGCCGTGCGCATGACGTGCAGGCGCTCCCCGTTCCCGGCGACATGCTCGTGGCCGGCGACGTCGAGCGATTGGCGGCTACGATCAAACGCGAGGTGGGCGGTCTCGACATCGTCGTCCTGGTCACCGGCAGACCGCCCAATCCGATTCGCGCCACGCTCGACGAAGGAGAACAGGGTCGATGGGACGAGTCCTATCGCAACCAGCTCTGGAGCGCCATTCAGGTAATGAATGGCGTGATGCCGCTCATGCTGGACCGAGGCTGGGGGCGCGTCATCGCAATCACCTCGGCTTCCGTCAAGCAACCGATGCCGCATCACTGCCTTTCGACGGTGTTTCGCGCCGGTGTGGCGGCATACATGAAGCATCTCGCCAACGAAGTCGCGGTGCACGGGATCACGGTCAATTGCGTTGCGCCGGCGTTGATCGACACCTCCCACCGCACCGGAACTTCGGCTTACACGGAGGCCCAGGCGCAAGCACGCAAGAAGATGACGCCGCTCGGGCGCGTGGGCACACAGGAAGAGCTGGCGGGAGTCGTCACGTTCCTGGCTTCGATGCAGGCTTGGTTCATCACGGGCTCGAGCATCCAGGTCGAAGGCGGCATGACCGCAGCGCTGTTGTGAAATTCAAATCCAACGTAGGGAGTTCGCAGTGATCACATCATCGAGGCGCGTGGCCGCTGCGCTGGTCTTGGGGCTCGCCATGGCAAGCTCGGCGATGGCAGCCGATCCATATCCGTCGCGGCCGATCCGGATCATCGTCAATACGGGCCCGGGTGGGCTGGTGGACGTCGTGACGCGCCTCGTTGCGCAAAAAATGAGCGAAGAGCTCAAGCAACCCGTCATCGTCGAGAATCGCGCCGGCGCCGATGGTCTGATCGGCATTCGTTACGTCAAGAGCGCACCCACGGACGGATACACGCTTCTCGCGAGTGCCAGCACCATCGCCTATCAGGTTGCGGTGAAGGAAGACCCCGGCTATGGGACTTCACGGGGGTCGGGCTCATGGGCCGATCGCCGTTTCTTTTGATCGAAGCACCCGCGAAACCCGACAATACGCTCGCGGACCTGATCGCCCGCGCCAAGGCGAACCCCGGCAAGCTGTCGTATGCGTCGGCGGGCGTCGGCACCGTAACGCATCTCGCCGCCGCGCGCTTTCTGCAGCAAACCGGTCTCAAGATGCTGCACGTGCCTTACAAGGGCAACGGACCCGCGCTTCCCGACGTGATGAGTGGACGTGTCGAGTTGATCTTCGAGGCCTACGGCAGCAGCCGGGCTCATATCAATCACGGGACATTCAAGGCGCTTGGGATCACTTCCACTGCGCGTCTCCTGGGCCTGTCTAACGTACCCACCTTCGAGGAACAGGGTGTCCCCAATTACACCTATTACACCTGGATGTATCTCTTTGCACCCGCGGGAACCTCGCCCGAAATCGTTCAGCGACTTTCGGCGGCCTTGCGCAGCGCTACTGCTAAGCCCGACATGAAGGACCGCTTTCGGGAAGATGGTGTCGAGACGCTCGACATGTCCACGCAGCAGGTCAACGAATCACTGGTTCGGCATGCCGCGGACGCGTCGAAGCTCATGGCGGATCTCGGCATATCGAAGCAGTAACAAACGATGGCGCCGACAGCGCTGTCTTCTTTGCACTGAAACGTTCCGCCAACTCACCAGCTCACAGGAAACATCGTGTCGCAGACCACTGTCGTGCTCGATCCCTGCGGGGACAAGTCATCCAAAGTGCATCAACTGGCGCGGCGTCCCCGTACCTTGCACGACGTTCAGCTCGGCCTGCTCGACAACTTGAAGCCCAACGCCACTCACGTCCTCGACCGGGCGACGACCCTCCTCACTGAACGTTTCGAGCTGCAATCCATTACGAGGCTCTCGAAGCGCAATCCCACGGCACCCGCTTCGACCGAGGTTTACGCCGAGCTCGAGAAGCTAGACCTAGTGCTGCTGGCAGTTGCCGATTGTGGCGGCTGCACCGCGTGGACGGTGCACGATGCGGTTGAACTGGAACGTCGTGGCGTGCCGACGGTCACGTTTGTGAGCCGCATGTTTCTCGCGATGGCCGAGAGTCACGCGAAGCTGCGCGGTCTTGACGTTTTGCCGGTCGTGAAGGTGCCGGATCCGTTTGGCCAGTTTTCTGCAGAGGAGGTGGCAGACGTGATCGATTCGGTGCTCGGAGAATTGATCCGTTCAGCAACAGGAGCGGGAGATCCATCCCGCGTATCTGCCGAAACCGCGGTGTCGTCCCCGTCATGACCAGTACCCAGCGTGGTCCGCGCGCCTCTCGACTCGAGATCGATGGCAATGAGGACGCCGTCGACCACGCGTATTACGACCGCGGCTGGTCGGATGGACTGCCGATCGTGGCGCCGACACCCGACCGCGTGCAACGGATGCTGGATGCAAGCGGGCGAGAACCCGACGACGTCGTAGGTCTCATCCCGCCGCGGTGGGGCATTGCGACCGTTGAAACGATCGCCGTCAATGCGGTGATGGCCGGTTGCCTGCCCGAGTACTTTCCGATCGTGCTCGCGGTCATCGACGCCGTCTCCGATGCCGACTTCAATTTGCACGGCATTCAAGCGACGACGCATCCCGTAAGTCCCATGATCGTCGTGAACGGTCCGATCGTGGAACGCATCAAACTCAACGGTGGATCCGGCGTGTTCGGCCCGGGATGGCGTGCCAATGCCACGATCGGTCGAGCGTTGCGACTCGTTCTGATGAACGTCGGCGGGGGGACGCCGGGATCAATGGACCGGGCCGCGCAAGGTCATCCCGGCAAGTACACGCTCTGCATCGCCGAAAACGAGCCGCAGAACCCCTGGGAGCCGCTGCACGTACAGCGGGGGTTTGCTGCGAGCGAAAACGTGGTCACGTTATTCGGCGCGGCCTCCATCATCAATGCCTGCGATCACACCAGCCAATCCGCAACGAGCATGGTGAATCTTCTAGGCGGTGCGATGGCGAACACCGGATTGACGCAGCCGTTCTTCGGCGGACCGGTTGCCATGGTGCTATGTCCCGAGCATGCAGAGTTCCTCGCTGGTGCAGGCTACACCAAGCGTGACGTGCAGGAGGCACTCTTCGAGCGCGCCACCTTGCCGCGCGCGGCGATGGATGCGTCACCGCAGTGGCTTCGGCTCACCCAGCGACATCGACCGGACCAGTTCGAGGATCTTTCGAAAGATTTTCGCGTGCTCGAAAAACCCGAAGATCTATGGATTATTGTCGCGGGCGGTGTCGGACCCCATTCGAGCTTCGTCCCGAACTGGAGCGATGCCGTGCAGCCGGTCAGCCGACTCGTTGCCGCGTGCCCGCACGCTTAGCGTTTAACCGCACATGGGGCGTTTCTGTTGAGCGCCGCGCTGCTCGAGTTGGCACTGATCTCTTGCGCCGCATGCGCCGACGTGACGCCTACCATATCTCGAGGGCAGCAGCTCCAAGTGTTGATGACCGTTGGTACGCACCGCTTTTCGGTAACTCTCGAAGACAATCCAACCGCGCGTGCGTTCGTGCAATTGCTGCCCCA
>Ga0070741_10020158_pt1 | contig 10556 bp, 9 predicted proteins | sample Coa_R1_4_FD_66440 | JGI IMG/M metagenome (GOLD analysis project Ga0070741, IMG submission 66440) | Surface soil microbial communities from Centralia Pennsylvania, which are recovering from an underground coalmine fire - Coalmine... | ecosystem: Environmental > Terrestrial > Soil > Unclassified ... | reverse complement strand
CGCGATTTAAAATTTCTCCGACGAATCCAAATCAAGGCGACACGAATTCGCAGGTGATTTTTTATGATCAGGCCGACCGCGACCCGAATCATAATTCCGGCGACATCCATTTCGGCGCGGACGGTTATCTTTACATTTCCGTCGGCGACGAAGGCGCGGAGCACGACGGCCGCAATTGCGCGCAAATCATCACGAACAGTTTATTCGCCGGTTTACTGCGCATTGACGTGGACAAGCGTCCGGGAAATTTGACACCGAATCCCGGAACGTCCGCGCTGACCGTTTCAGCAAATTATTTGATTCCCGCCGACAATCCGTTCATCGGCATCACGAATTACAACGGGCTGACCGTGAATTCAAATCTTGTGCGCACGGAATTTTACGCCGTCGGTTTGCGCAATCCATGGCGATGGAATTTTGATTTCAACACGAACGCGTTCGGCACAAATGTTTTGTATTGCGGTGATGTCGGTCAGGACCATTACGAAGAAGTGGATGTGATTCAAAAAGGCGACAATCTCGGCTGGGCATATTGGGAAGGCACGAACGTTTCGTCCGGCGGCACGTTGCCGCATACGACTTATGTGGCGACCAGCGGCACGCAAGTGCGCTGGCCGATTGTGCATTACGCGCACGGCTCGTTGACGAATCAGGGCAACTGCGTCATCGGCGGCGTGGTTTATCGCGGCTCTAATCTACCGCAACTTTACGGCAATTACGTTTATTGCGATTACGTTGACGGAAATATCTGGACGCTCGTCGCTTCCAATTACACTGCCAGCGTGACAAATGTGAGCGGCGCGTCCGGCCCGAATTATCCAATCATTCAAGACAGCACGCTCAACGTCACCGCTTTTGGGACCGACCCGCGCAACGGCGACGTTCTGCTTTGCGCAACAAAAACCACCGGCTTTGCCACCGCCGCGACCATCAACAAAATTATTTACAACAGTTCGACCAGCGGCTCGCCGCTGCCGCCAACGCTTTACGACACCGGCGCATTTTCCAATTTGCTTTCGCTCACAAGTCCGCAAGACGCGCTGAAACCGGCGTCGGGAATTTTGCCTTACACCATTAACGTGCCGTTCTGGTCGGACAATGCCATTAAATCGCGCTGGTTCTCCGTGCCGAATACAAATCTCACCATCGGTTTCAACGCCAATGGCAATTGGAGTTTTCCGACCGGGACGGTTTGGATTAAACATTTCAATCTCGAGCTGACCAACGGCGATGCGGCGTCACAAATCCGTTTGGAAACGCGATTGCTCGTGAAAAATTCCTCCGGCGTTTACGGCGTCTGTTACATTTGGAATTCCAAAACAAATGCGATTCTCGCGCCGTCCACCGGCATGGACACCAATTACGTCATTAATGACGGCGGAATTATCCGCACGCAAACGTGGCACTTCCCGTCGCAAAATGAATGTATTGCCTGTCATACGTCCGCCGGCGGATTTGGCCTCGGCACGCGAACCGAGCAACTGAATTGCACTTACGATTACGGCTTCGGCGCGACGAATGAAATTCAGGCGTTGAGCGCCGCCGGATATTTTTCTTCGCCGATGACAAACGACCCGAACACGCTGCTGAAGCTCGCGACAGCGACGAACACCGCTTACAGTTTGGAATTTCGTTCCCGCTCATTCCTGATGGCGAATTGCTCGCAATGCCATCAGCCGAACGGAACGGTGCAAGCCGCGAATTGGGACGCACGCATCACCACGCCGACCGCATTGGCCGGTTTAATCAACGGCACGCTCTTCAACAATTTCGGCAATGTGAGCAATCATGTCATCACGCCGATGTCGCTTACCAACTCTGTTTTGTTCACGCGCGCTTCTACGCGTGACCTTGGCGGCGGTTCGTCAATCCAAATGCCGCCTCTGGATTCCAATCTCGTTGACACCGAAGCGACGAATCTGCTGGCGCAATGGATTTTGAGCATGACGAACCAGTTTTGGCTCGGCGTTTCGCCTGACCCGCAAACGGTTGCGCCCGGCAACAACGCCGTCTACACCGTCAACTTCATCGCCACACCGGATTTCACAAATAACGTGACATTGAGCATCAGCGGATTGCCCGCCGGCGCAAATGCGAATTTTTCTCCAACAATTGTCAATAGCACGACGACCAATTCCACTCTCACGATTACCACTTCCGGCGCGCTCACGCCGCAAGGAAGTTACACGCTAACCGTTACCGGCATTGGCGCCAACGTGACGAATTCGGACACCATGACACTGAATGTAAGTTCAATTATCGCCGCCGCGCCCGGCGCACTTTATTGGACGGATGCAAGCGGCACCGACACGAATTGGTCAACTGCGTTAAACTGGACAAACCTTGTTGCCCTTGGTTATGGCGTTCCGGGAATTTCCAATGACGTCATTTTCAACAACACCGCGAGCGGCTTGACCAATTTTGCCGATTTTTCCACGACGATTAACAGCTTGTGGTTTGCGCTCAATCCTCCCAGCGGCGGCACACGCGGACACACAATGAATCTTTCCGGCACCACGCTGAATATCACCGGCACAAATATCCTGACCGGCAGTTCATTCGTCACCGCCGGATATAGTTTGCTTGTCGGCACAAACACGAGTGCGACCGCCGCAGGTTCGTCCGTTTCCGCCACCATTTCCGGCAGCGGCGGCGCAATGAATATTTCGCGTCCCGACGGCGTAATGGCTGTGGCCGAATACAACACCAGCGGCAATCATCCAGCCACCGCTAGCACGCGAGCCATTTTAGACATGTCAGGACTGGACAATTTTTCCGCGAACATTTCGCAATTGCTCATCGGCTGCATGGCCAATGGCTCGGCGGGAACTTTAATTCTGGCGAAAACCAACACGATTACGATTGCCAATGGCAGCGCGACGGCGACTGCCGGATTCGACATCGGCAACAACGGCAGTAATCCCGGCGACCCGAGCTATGCTTATCTCGGTTTAACCAATCGTATCAATGCCAATGTCATTCGTGCCGGTGGACAAAAAGGCTATTGGGGATTGCTCGCGTTTAATTCCAATTTCACAAATCAAAATCCGTCGGCATTTTTCCGCGGCACAAGCGGCGACAGCAGCCGCGTCGCGGTATGGCTCATCGCCGATTTGATAGGCGCCACCGGCACGGCAAACGTTTGCTGTCCGCGCGGCACAAATGATTTCTCGAACGGCAATCTCGATGTTTTGGTGGACAGCTTGATTCTCGGCAAAACCGGAACCGGAACCGAATCCGCGCTCGGCGTCGGCACCAGCTCCAATCGCGTGTCGGTCGGCACACTTGCTTTTAATTCCGGAAACATCAACGTCAACAATCTCACCAACGGCTGGCAACTATCGAGCGATGTCACCGATACCGGCATTGGCCAAATTAACGTCAACGGCGGAACATTAACCGTGAACAATAAATTGGTCTTGGCCGCGGGCGTCGCCAATTCGCTCGTCGGCGGAAATCCCGACACGACCAAAAACAACATCGTTACAAATCTGTATTACGGCGCGTCGTTCTATGCAACGAATGCATTTGCGCAAGGAACTTTGAACGTAAACGGCGGATCAATTTTTGCGAATTCAATTGTCGCCGGTGGCGGTATTTCAACAATCACGATGTCCGGTGGCACTTTGATTTTAACCAATTCCGCCGGTTCGCCTGCGTCGCGCATTAGCACGTTTGCCATTACCAATTCCACGTTGCATTTGAATCTCAACGGCAATTCCATTTCCACAAACGTTTGTGTCACCAATCTTATCGTCAGCGGCGCCAGCACCATTTCCATTGATTCAATTGCCAACGTGACGAGCGCGAAAACGTTTCCGCTCATTTCTTACAATTCCTTTAGCGGTTCTGTCGCTGCGAATTTTGTGAAAGGCTTGCTGCCCGCCGGATTTGTCGCCAGCCTCGTGGATAATTCCGCGCAGCATCGAATTGATTTAAGCATTGCCGCGAACACAAACGCCGCGCCGCATTTCGGCGCAATGACCGCATCCGGAAATAATTTCATCTTCGCCGGCTCGAACGGATTGCCCAACGGAAATTATTATGTGCTTTCGTCCACCAACATCGCCTTGCCGCTGAATTTATGGACGCCAATTTCGACAAATCCATTTGACGCCAATGGCGCGTTCAATTTCACCAATCCAATGAGCACCAACGCCCAATTGTTCTATCTCTTGCAATTGCCTTAAATTAAATTTCGGGCAAATTGGACGCGATGATTTCGTCGTTGAAAATTCGTCGCGCAACCATTGAAGACCTTCCTGCCTTGCGCGCAATTTGGGATTCCATGCGATTGCCGTCAGAGGCGCTGGAAAAACAATTGAAAGAATTTCAGGTCGCCGAAATGAACGGTCATGTCGTTGGCACGATTGGAATCCAATTTGCCGGCCCAGCAGCATTGCTTTATTGTGAAGGCTTTTCCGATTTCTCGGTCGCCGATGCCGCGCGCGAATTGTTTTGGGAACGCGTCGAAACGCTCGCCGCCAATCACGGCGTGTTTCGGATTTGGACGCAGGAAAACTCTCCGTTCTGGCCGCGACTCGGATTTCAACCGGCGAACGCGGAAATTTTGAAGCGGTTGCCCGAACAGTGGAACACCGGCGAAGGCAAATGGCTCACACTCCAATTAAAAGACGAAGACGCCGTCGCCGCCGCATTGGAAAATAAATTTGCAGGATTTATGAATTTGGAAAAGCAACAGATGGCGAACATTTCTGAAAAAGCAAAAACTATTCGCACCGCCGTCACCGTCATCGGTTTCCTGATTTTTTTTGCGTGCATGGCTGTTTTAATTTATTGGCTCACGCACGGTCGCGCGATTTTACCGCGCTAACGGCAATTCAAATTCGTCCGCGTGATACGAACTGCGCACCATCGGCCCGCTCGCGACGTGAACAAATCCCATTTCTTCGGCGACGATTTTGTATTCGGCAAATTTTTCCGGCGTCACAAATTCCTTCACCGGCAAATGCTTTAACGTTGGCTGCAAATACTGGCCGAGCGTGAGAATGTCGCAATCCGCTGCGCGCAAATCGCGCATCGCCTGAAATAATTCTTCTTCCGTTTCGCCAAGTCCCAGCATCACGCCGGACTTGGTGTAAATCGTGTCGCCGCGCTTCGCTTTCACTTTTTTCAAAACGCTCAAGCTGCGGTCGTAAGTCGCGCGATGGCGAACATCCGGCGTCAAACGCCGAACCGTTTCCAGATTGTGATTGTAAATATGCGGATTCGCCGCGAGCACATTTTCAATCGCCGCGTCATTGTCCAAAAAATCCGGCACGAGCACTTCAATGACAATTCCCGGATTCAGTTCACGCACTTTTTCAATCGTCTGGCGAAAATGTTCCGCACCGCCGTCCTGCAAATCATCGCGCGCCACCGCCGTGATGACGACGTGCTTCAATTTCATCCGTCGCGTCGCTTCGGCCACGCGCGCCGGTTCATCGGCTTCGAGCGCGAGCGGCTTGGCCGTGCTGACCGCGCAAAATCCGCAGGCGCGCGTGCAGCGGTCGCCCGCGATCATGAACGTCGCCGTGCCTTTGGCCCAGCATTCCCAGTGATTCGGGCATTTGGCGCTTTCGCAAACCGTGTGCAGCTTCAGCTCGTCCAGCAGCGAGCGCGTGCGCGCGAAGGTGTCGGATTGCGGCAGCGTGATGCGCAGCCATTCCGGCAAACGCGGGCGCGGTTTCAATTCAGTCGTCGTCACAAAATTATTTTGCCACAGATTGAACGCAGATGAAACACGGAAAATTAATTTCGCGCGAAGAACGCGAAGTTTGCGAAGGAAAAAATCTTCTTCGCGTGCCCTCGCGGTCTTCGCGCGACACAAATCTGAAAATTCGTGTCAAAGCGTTTTCCAAAATTTTTCCAATTGTTCCGGCCCGAAATCAGCGAGAATTTTTCCGTCCACATCAATCACCGGCGCAAGCGTCTGGCCGGAAATTCTCTCCATCTCGTCAAATGCGTCGTCGTCAGCAATCACGTCAATCTTTTCGTATTCAACGTCGTGGTCGTCGAGCCAGCGAATGGCTTTGTGACACCAACCGCAATACGGCTTGATGAATAAACGAATTTTCATTCCAGAATTTACCACAGAAGCCAAATCGCTCCAGCGATTGGATTATCCGTTAATTTGCGCTTTATATTTTTCCGGCGTGAGCAACGAATTCAATTCCGCTGGATTGCTCAATTTGATTTTGAAAAACCAGCCGTCGCTATCAGGCTTGCTGTTCACGAGCGCGGGATTGTCCACCACAGCTTTGTTCGTTTCCAAAATTTCGCCGCTCACCGGCGAATAAATGTCGCTGGCAGTTTTCACGGATTCCACCACGGCGCAGGCTTCGCCGGCCTTCACCTTGCGCCCGACTTCGGGCAATTCGACGAACACGATGTCGGTCAATTCATGCTGCGCGTGGTCGGTGATGCCGATGGTCGCGATGTCGCCGCTGACGCGAACCCATTCGTGCGATTTCGTGTATTTCAAATCCGAAGGAATGTTGCTCATAATTCTTGGCCACAAAAGAACACAAAAATCGCAAAATGAAAATAATTTTTGCGCGCTTTGCGTTCTTTCGCGGCAATCAACTCTTTTTGTAAATCGGTTTCTTCACGACAACTGCCGCAAAGCGTTTGCCGCGAATTTCAATTTCAATCTTCGTGTCCGGTTTGGAAAATTCCGGCGGCACAAATCCCATGCCAATTCCAATATTCAGCGACGGGCTTTGTGTTCCGCTCGTAACAATGCCAACGCTCGCACCATTTGCCCAAATCGGATAATGCGGACGCGGCGGCGCCGATTTATCAGTCATTTTGAAAGCGATTAATTTCTTCTTTGTGCCATTGGCTTTTTGTTCAACCAAAACCTTTCGACCAATAAATTCGCCTTTGTCGAGCGAGACAAAAAATCCGACGCCGGCTTCGATTGGCGTTGTTTCCTCGTCCAATTCGTGACCGTAAAGCGGATAGCAAACTTCCGTTCGCAACGTGTCACGCGCGCCAAGTCCGCAGGGTTTAATTCCAAACGGCGCGCCAATTTCCAGAATTTTGTCCCAAATTTTTACAATCGCATTGGCTTCGCCGGTGATTTCAAATCCGTCCTCACCGGTGTAACCGGTGCGTGAAACCAAAACGCTTTGATTTTCAAATTTGAATCCACCGATTTGATTTTTCTTCAAATCAGTAACGTGATTCACGCGCATTGCAGAAACGGACGCGTTGGGAAAAACGTTATTGATGAATTCCTTAACGCGAGGACCTTGAACAGCGACTGCGGAATAATTATGCGACGCATCGGTTAAATTCACTTCGCTGCGGCGCGGAAATTTTTCCCATTGCGCTTTCAACCAGGCAACATCGGCTTCCGTGCGCGACGCGTTGACGATGAGCAAATAAACTCCGCCGGAAAGCTGGTAGGCGTATAAATCGTCAATCACGCCGCCGCGCTCGTTGCACATTAAAGTGTATTGCCCAAGGCCGGGCGCGAGCTTGCGGATGTCGTTCGTCAAAACGTGATTGAGAAATTCCGCCGATGCCGCGCTGCTGACGGTGACTTCGCCCATGTGCGAAATGTCGAAAATCCCGGCGGCATTGCGAACAGCGAGATGTTCGTCGGTGATGCTGGTGTATTGCACCGGCATTTCCCAGCCGCCGAAATCAATCAGCTTGGCGCCGAGTTTTTGGTGCGCAGAAAAAAGTGCGGTGCGTTTCAACCCCATTTTTCCGTTTTCATTTGTTCTTTGGTCACGCCGAGTTCGAAAACGATGGCTTCGGCAAATTCCACGAGCGCGTTCGGGCCGCAGGCGTAGAAAACCGTGTTCGCCAAATCTTTGACGTGCTCTTTGAGCCACACAGCGTCCACGCGACCGGTGCGGCCGGTCCAATTGTCCGCCGGTTGCGCACGGGTGCAAGTCACGTGAAATTTAAAATTCGGGTTTTCTTTTTCCAACTCGCGGAATTCATTGTTGAAGATGATGTCCTTCGGCTGACGAACGCTGTAAAGAATTGTGATTTTGGTCGGTAATTTTCTACGCGTCGCCTCGCGCACGAATCCGCGGAACGGCGTCACGCCCGAACCGCCGGCGATGCAAATTAAATCCTTTTCATAAGCAGGCAGAAATTTTCCGACGGGCGGAATGACAAATAATTTATCGCCGACTTTCGCCCAATCCACGATGCGCGTGCCCATTTTGCCGTCGCGTTTCACCGTGACTTCGTAAAAACCGCGGTCTAGTGCGCAAGACGAGAGCGAGTAAGCGCGTTTGTAATTCGTCGTGTCCGGCCAGTAGAGCGTGATGAATTGTCCGGTCTTGAAATCGGGATTGTGACCGTCCGGCCATTTGAGGCGGATGGTTTTTGTGTCGGGCAATTCCATCGTCGCCGTTTCGACAGGCATTTCTAAAATTTCTTTGGGCATAAATTACTGCTGCAAATTATTGAATTGCATTCAAACGGGCAATGACTTCCTGCGCCAGCAATTCATACGCTGCAGAACCGGCGTTGTATTTATCGTAATGGATGATGGGTTTGCCGAAACTGGGAGCTTCGGCAAGTTTCGTCGTGCGCGGAATCACTGTTTCAAAAACTTTTGTGCCGAGCAGATTGCGGACTTCGCCGACGACTTCGTTCGACAATTTCGTGCGGCCATCGAACATCGTCATCACCACGCCGAAAATATCGAGACGCGGATTCACGGCGGCGTCGCGCAATTGGCCGAGCACGCGGTTCATCATCGAAATGCCTTCGAGCGCGTAATACTCGCATTGCAGCGGAACCAAAACGCCGTCGCACGCAACAAAAGCGTTGAGTGATAAAATTCCGAGCGACGGCGGACAATCAATGACGATTAAATCGAATTGCTGCGACTCTTGAACCGGCTGCAACGCGCGCGCCACGGCGGTCAAATGGTTTTCCGTTCGCGCCAATTCCAAATCGGCGGCGCACAAATCCACTTCGCTTGGAATTACAGAAAGATTTTCGTAAGTCGTCGGTTTGATTTTTTCGAGCAGGCTGCCTTCGCCGAGTAAAACACGATACGCGCTCGCGCCTTCAATTTTTTCCAAGCCGACGCCGCTGGTCGCATTTGCCTGCGGGTCTAAATCAAAAAGTAAAACTCTTTTGCCGAGCGCAGCGAGGCATGCGGCAAGATTCACCGACGTGGTGGTTTTTCCGACGCCGCCTTTCTGATTGGCGACTGCGATGATTTTAGTTGGCACTCGCGGAATTAAATGAAAATCGCGGGCACGTTTCAAGCGCGCACCGCGAATTTCGAATCGGAAAATTTATTAGCGAGAAAAGTTAAAGCTGGCCTGTTGGGCAAACACGTTACCGCTGCTGCCAAAAAGCGGCTGCAAACTGGATGGCGCGCTGTTGCTGATGCTGTCGGCAAAAACATTCACATTTGGCGCAGGCGGCTGCGACATGCTGTTCAGCGCCACTTGATTTGGAACCAATGATTCAGACGACATGGCCGTGCTTGGAAATAACGAAGCTTGCGGCGTTGTTTGATCGGATTGTTCGGCATAAACGATTCCGAACAACAGCAACAAACACAGCGCTGATGCAAATGAACTGGCAAATGCTGGTTTCATTTCAAACATTTGCATGAAGCGCAGATACCACGGCGTCGCGCTTTCGGCTTCGCGTTCACCGGCGCGGATGCGCGCGATGACCTGGCCGGAGAACCGGTTGAAATAGCCCGGCGGCGGAACTTCATGCCGTTTCAGCGACAGCAACTGCCGCAACGATTCAAAATTTTCGTTCTCGTTCATACTCACACTTACTTTTTCAGATAATCCGACAAATACGACTGCAATTGTTGCCGCGCGTAAAACAACCGCGACCGCACCGTGCCGATGTTGCAATCCATGACCTTCGCAATTTCCTCGTGCGATTGCCCCTGCACATCGTGCAGCACGACGACCAATCTATGAGGTTCAGACAGCTTGAGCAATGCCTCGTTCAATTTTTCTTGCAGCTCGTTTAAACCCGCCTCCCGGCGCGGCGTTTTCTCGGAAACCAGCGCCACCAAATCCGGGTCATGCTCCGCCTGAAAATCAATGTCGTTCAAGCTCATCGCCTGACGATTTTTCCGTTGTTTCAGGAAATTAATGGTTTTATTGACTGCAATCCGGTAAAGCCACGTGTAAAAACTCGAGCCGCCCTTGAAGGATTTCAGCGCCGAATACGCCTTGATGAACGATTCCTGCGCCAAATCATTTGCGTCCTCGTGATTGGACGTCATGTGGTAAATCGTCGCGTAAATGCGTTCCTGATAGCGCTTGATGAGCTCGTCGTAAGCTTGCAAATCGCCCTGACGCGCGCGCGCGACCAATGCGGATTCGTGTTCCGGCGCGGGCGTCTCGGACTCGCGTTCGATGGGTTCGGCCTTAATCATGCCTCAAACACAAACAGCCAAAGTCTCGATTTGTTGCGCAAGAAAATCGGTAAGATTGGAAAGTCCTTCGGTTCCGCTGCTTTTCGGCAAAACTTTCAACGCCGTCCGCGCCTGCGCCAAATATTTTTCCACAACCTGCAGCGACGGCTCGAACGTTTCGTAT
>Ga0070741_10020157_pt1 | contig 10556 bp, 11 predicted proteins | sample Coa_R1_4_FD_66440 | JGI IMG/M metagenome (GOLD analysis project Ga0070741, IMG submission 66440) | Surface soil microbial communities from Centralia Pennsylvania, which are recovering from an underground coalmine fire - Coalmine... | ecosystem: Environmental > Terrestrial > Soil > Unclassified ... | reverse complement strand
CCGAGGCCGACGGCGGACGTGAGCACGGTCACCGGCGCCGCCATCGTGTCACGCTCCGCTCGTGGACGGCATGCGTGCGGGCATCGTGTCCAGAAAATCGGCGAGGGTGCGCATCGACTGCAGGTACGAGAACTCGAGGCGTTCGAAGTCGATGCGGATGGCAAGCCGCTCCTCGACCTCGAGCATGAACTGCAGCATCTCGAGCGAGTCGAGCGCAAGGCCCGCCACGAGGTCGGCGTCGTCGCCCAGCTCCGTCGCAAGCTCCGGATTACCGCGCAGCTTCGCCAGGATCTGCTTCAACACGTCGAGGGTGGATGTCATGACCGGGGAGTTGTTGCGTCGATCCGCTGTTTCTTGACGGCGAGCCCGATTCCCATGAACGGACCCAGGCCGGGATACTGCTCGATGAATTCGAAGCACTGGAAGCGATCGTCGTGCCTGATCTCGCGCCAGACGTTCGCGATGCCCGGGCAGCGCGCGTTCGATACGTCGTGCAACGCGACCATGTTGGCGCGCGAGGCAACGACAGCGAATTCCCGCCGGCATTGCACTTCCTCGTGGTGCGAATCGATGAACACGAGATCCGGCGGGTCGAGCTCGTCCAGCAATGCCTCGAAGGCGGGCGTTTGGGTGTTCATCCAGGCGCATCGAACCCAGTCGTTGGCGCTCGCGTAGGTCTCGAGCGCCCGACAGGGGATGATGTCCACGGCAAGCGCGTAGTCGAGCGCGCCGAAACGCTGCAGCAGCTCCGCGGTCGCCACGAACGAGCCGCCGTGACGGACACCGATCTCGACATAGGAGCGGACCCCGAGCGAGGTGATTTGCGCGAGATAACGCGCGAACTGCGTCGGGTACTGCCAGATGCGCAGGCCCTCACCGCACCACGCGTGCAGCTCACGCGGGTATTCGTCGAGGCCTTCGTCGTTGAGTCCGAGTTGCAGCACGAGCGCTTCGAGAGCGCTGGGCTGCGAGAGGTCCGCGAGCGCGCGAGTGCGAATGAGCTCGACGCGGTCGAGGTCGATCGGCGCCGGATGCAAGCCGCGAAGCGTCTTCCATGCGCGGGCCTGCGCGTCGAGTCTGGACGGATCGGACGCCATCGTTCACCATCGCAGGCACGTCAGTCCCGCGTTCACCTTATGGTAGCACCGGCAATCACCGGCGACGCAAGCGGCGTCGCACGCACCATCACCCTTCTGCACGACTATCTGCGCGAATCGGCGCGCCGCATGCCCGGCAAGGTGGCGCTCGTCGCTGGCCGCGAGCGCGTGACCTATGGCGTACTCGATCGCCGGTCAGACGCACTCGCCAACGCGCTGATCACACGGGGCGTCGAGCGCGGCGACCGCGTGGTGATCTTCGGCGGCAACGGCGTGCAGACCGCGATCGCGTTCTGGGGGGTGCTCAAGGCGAATGCAGTCGTTTCGATCGTGAATCCGGCGAGCCGGGCCGGCACGCTTGCGTACTGCCTCGCCGATCTCGAGGCCACGGCGCTGATCGCCGATGCCGCGTGTGCCGTTCCGGCGCTCGCGGATGCGGCCCGGTCGGAGCACTTGCGCGCGATCATGCTGTGGGGTCGGAATGGCGCGACAGCCGAGCGGTGGGACGATGCCGTCGACTTCGAGCAGGCGATCGCCGCCCAAGACCCCGCGCAGCCGCCGCCGCGGCGCTCGCTGGACATCGATCTGGCCGCGATCATCTATACCTCGGGCAGCACCGGCGAGCCGAAGGGGGTCATGCTGACCCATCGCAACATGGTGGCGGCGGCCACCTCGATCCTGAGCTACCTCGAAACGAATGAAGACGACGTGCTGCTTTGCGCATTGCCGCTCGCCTTCGACTACGGCCTCTACCAGATGATCATGGCGTTCGCCGTGGGCGCGCGACTCGTGCTCGAGCCCTCGTTCGCACTGGTGCCCAAGGTCGTCGCCCGCATGAGCCGCGAAGGTGTCACGGTCCTGCCGCTGCTGCCCACCGTGTGCTCGCTGCTGGCCGAGATGAAGAGCCTTGAGGAGTACGACCTCGGGAGCGTGCGCTGCATCACCGTGTCGGGAGCGGTGTTCACGGCGACGCAGATCGCGTTCCTCGAGCGGTCCTTTCCTCAGGCGCGCATCTTCTCGATGTTCGGGCTCACCGAATGCAAGCGCTGCACCTACCTTCCGCCGGAAGACCTGGCCCGCAAGCCGACGAGTGTCGGCATCGCGATACCGAACACGGAGCTGTGGCTCGTCGACGATCACGGCCGCGAAGTCGGTCCGCATGCAGTCGGTGAGCTCGTGATACGGGGCGCGACGGTGATGCAAGGCTACTGGCGCGACCCGGAGCTCACGGCGCAGCGCCTCAAGCCCGGGCCTTTGCCTGGCGAGCGCGTGCTCCATACCGGTGACTTGTGCACGCGCGACGAGGATGGCTATCTCTATTTCGTCGCGCGCGCGGACGATGTGATCAAGTCGCGTGGCGTGAAAGTGGCACCGCGCGTCGTCGAGGCCGCGCTTTGTGCCCTTTCGGAGGTGAAGGAAGCGGCCGTCATCGGGGTGCCGCACCACGTCTTCGGCCACGCGGTCAAAGCCTTCGTCGTGTTGAACGGCGGCGCCACGGTCAGTGCCGCGGATATCGCGCGTGCGTGCAGCCGGACCCTGGAACCGGCTGCCGTGCCGACGTCGGTGGTATTTCTTGATGCATTACCGAAGGGCGCGACCGGCAAGATCGACAGGACGGCGTTGTCGTGAGGCACGCGGCGCTGACGACGACCGACCGCGGGCGAGGATCGGCGTGATAGCTTACGAATCGAACGGATGAATGCGATGACGGTGACGATCTACGGCGCAGGTGCCATCGGCGGGGTGATCGGCGCGCACATGGCCCGCGCGGGCGAGGACGTGCTGCTGGTGGACAAGGTCACGCAGCACGTCGAGGCCATGAACGCGCACGGCCTGCGCATCACGGGTTTCAACACTTTCACCGCGCGCGTACGGGCGTGCACCCCCGAGGCATTGCGCGATCGGCTCGATCTCGTCTTTCTCGCGGTCAAGTCGCAGGACACCGACGCGGCGATCGATGTGCTCGCACCGCTGATCGGGCCGAATACCACCATCGTGTCGTTGCAGAACGGGATGAATCCGCCGCATATCGCCGCGCGCGTCGGTGCGCAGCACGTGGTCGGCGGCTTCGTGAGCTATCCCGCGGACTGGCAGGCGCCCGGTCATGTCGAGCAGGGCGGTCCGGGCAACGTCTGGATCGGCGAGCTCGATAGCCGGATCACCGACCGTTTGCAGCGCATCCAGCGGCTGCTCGCGCATGCCGCGGGCGCGCACATCACCGACAACATCGCAGGCTACCTGTGGGCGAAGCAGATCGATTGCTCGCTTCTGTTCGCACAGGCCGTGAGCGACTTGACGTTCTCCGAGGTGTTCGGCCATCCCGACTACCAGCCGGTGCTGATTGCGCTGCTCGGTGAAGGCGTCACCGTCGCGCTCGCCTCGGGCGTGCGCCTGCAGGCCTTCGACGTCTTCGATCCCATGAAGATGCGCCCGCGCAATCGCGCAGAGGAAGCCGAAGCGCGCGCCGTGCTCGACCGGTTCGCCGAACGCTGCCGGCATCACGTGAAGGTGCGCTCGGGTCCTTGGCGCGATCTCGCCGTGCGCAAGCGTCCCACCGAAGTCGATCACATGCTGGGATGGCTGATCGCGCAGGGCCGCGCGCATCGCGTCTCACTGCCGCTCAACCAGCGCCTTCTGCAGCAGGTGAAGGAGCTCGAGCGCGGGGAGCGCAGCCGAGGCGTGCACAACCTGCGCGAGCTCGAAAAGCTGCGCGAGACGCTCTACGCTCCCGCCGTCGGCCCGCGTTGAGCGCGCTGGCTCACTCCGGTTCCACGCCGGCGGTCTTGGCGAGCTCGCGATAGCGCGCGACCTCGGATTTCACCATCGCCGCGAATTCCTCGGGCGTGTTGCTCTTCGCCTCGATGCCGCCGTTGATGAAGCGCTCGCGTATCGCGGGAACGGCCACCGCCTTGCGCATCGCGGCGGCAAGGCGATCGACGATCGGTCGCGGCGTCTTGGCCGGGGCCATGAGCCCCCACCACGTGCCGACGTCGTAGCCGGGCAAGCCCGATTCCGAGAGTGTCGGCAGGTCGGGCATCACCGACGAGCGCGTGCTGCTGGTGATCGCGAGGGCGCGCAATGTGCCCGATTTGACGTGCGGAATGAGCGGCGAGATCGACAGGAACGCAAGCTGCACGTGGCCCGCGATGAGGTCGGCGATACCCGGCGTGTCGCCGCGATACGGCACGTGATTGAGCTCGGTGCCGGTCATCTTCTGGAACAGCACGCCGGCGAGATGCGGCGGCGCGCCCGCGCCCGACGAGGCGAAGGCGAGGCTTCCCGGCTTCGCTTTGGCAAGGTCGATCAATTCCTTGACCGAATGCACCGGCAGCGAAGGATTCACCACGAGCAGGTAGGTGCCGATCGCGGCGAGACTGATCGGCTGGAAATCGGTGACGATGTCGTACGGCAGCTTCTTGTACAGGCTGGGCGCGAGCGTATGCGCGCCCGCGGCCATGAAGAGGGTGTAGCCGTCGGGCGCCGCGTGCGCCGCCGCTTCGGCGCCGACCACGCCCGCCGCGCCGCTCTTGTTCTCGATGATCACGGGCTGCCCGAGCTCTTTCGAAAGCTCGTCACCGATGCTGCGCGCGACGATGTCGTTCGCGCCGCCCGCAGGGTATGCGACGATGATCTTGATCGGGCGCGAGGGATACGCCTCGGCCGCGATGGCGGCGTTCGGCAGGACGGCGAGTGTGAGCAGGCCTGCCAGCAACATCGTGATCGCCTTCATGTCGTTCCTTTCCGCTTCGTGCTGCGCGAGCGCGCAGCCTTCGTGCTTGCGAACTCCGGCTCCTTCAGCACATCGATGAGCGCGATCATGCCGTGCACGAGGGTAAGCGCGCCGGTGTGGAAGTACGCGCTCTGGAACACCTCGACGATCTCCTCCTTGGTGGCGCCAAGGCGCAGCGCGCGCCGGACATGCTCCTTTAGGCCGGAGTCATAGCCGCCGATCGCCACCGCGGCACATACGATCAGCTCGCGAAACTTCGCCGGCAACGCACCTTCGCGCACAGCCGTGAGCTCGTAGATGCGGTCGTACGCTTCCAGAAAGTCGACGTCGACCTCGGCCATGAAACGCAGCCAGTACGGAACGAAGCCGCGGCGCTCCTCCGCACGGCGAACGATCGCTTCGCGCCGGTCGGCGTCACCACTGGATGCGCCGCGCACGCCCGGCTTCGATCGTCGTTCCTTTGGCATCGGGATCTCCTCTGTTTGCGGCTTCGTGCCGTCTCGCCGGTATTATGCTGCACACGTCCACCGACTCCGAAATCATGCGTTCACTCCTTCGCAGCTGTTGCGTCGTCGCGCTGTGCCTTCTCGCCCATTCCGCCGTGGCGCAAACCTATCCGTCGCACCCGATCAGGATGGTCGTCGGCTTTCCACCCGGCGGCGCGACCGACCTCGTCGCGCGCGCGGTCGGCGAACGCCTGTCCGAAGCGCTCGGCCAGCCGGTGGTGATCGACAATCGTGGCGGCGCCGGCGGCACGATCGGCAGCGATGTCGTGGCCAAGGCGGCACCCGATGGCTACACACTGCTCATGGCGGCGGGTGCGTTCAGCATCGCGCCGAGCCTTTACGTGAAGCTGCCCTACGACAGCGTCGCGGACTTCACGCCCGTGGGTCTCGTCGCGAAAGGTGCGTTCATGCTGGTGGCCAATCCATCGCTGCCCGCGAAATCCGTCGCCGAGGTGGTGGCACTCGCCAGGGCCAAACCCGGCACGCTCAATTTCGCATCGACGGGCGTCGGCGCATCACCGCATCTCGCCGGCGAGCTTCTCAATTCGATGGCAGGCATTCATCTCGTGCACGTGCCGTACAAGGGCGATTCGGCTGCGCTCGCCGACCTGACCGGTGGACGCGTCGAGCTCGCGATCATGTCGATCTCGGCGAGCACGCCGCTTGCCGCGGCCGGCCGATTGCGGCCGCTCGCGGTGACGAGCGCGCAGCGTTCGAAGCTCGCCCCCGACGTGCCGACGGTGGGCGAATCGGGCGTCCCGGGCTACGAGCTCACGACCTGGTGGGGCGTGCTCGCGCCGGCGAAAACACCGCGCGAGATCGTGACCAGGATCAACGCCGCGCTCGAGCGCATCGCCAGCACGCCGGAGTTTCGCGAGCGCCTCGCCACCGTCGGGGTCGAAGCGGAGGGCAGCACGCCCGAGGCGTTCGGTGCCCTCATCCAGCGCGAGATCGAGAAGAACGCACGCCTCGTCAAGGCCGCGGGCATCAAGCCGGAGTAAGCGATGAATCTCATGGGCAAGCGCGTCGCCGTCGGCGGCTTCATGCACGAGACGAACACGTTCCAGCCGCAAAGGACCACGTACGACGATTTCGCCCAGGCCGGCGATCGCGTGCCTCTCGTGCGCGGCGACGAGGTGCTGACACGCTTCGATGGCATGAACACCTCGATCGCGGGGGCGCTCGAGGCATTGAAACCTGCGGGCGCCACGATCGTGCCGCTGGTGTGGACGTCGGCGACGCCTTCGGGCTATGTCACCACCGATGCCTTCGAGCGCATCGCCACCATGCTCATCGATGACCTGCGTGCAGCGGCGCCGGTCGACGCGGTGTACCTGAGCCTTCATGGCGCGATGGTCGCGGAGCATCTCGAAGATCCCGAAGGCGAATTGCTGGCACGCGTGCGCAGTGTCGTCGGTCCGCGCATACCGGTGGTCGCGAGTCTCGACCTGCATTCCAACACGACGCCGGCGATGTTCGAGCTCACCGACGCGATGGTTGCGTACACCACCTATCCACACGTCGACATGGCCGAGACGGGGCGCAAGGCGGCACGCGTGCTCGCGCAGATCCTCGAGCGCGGAAGCCCTCCCGCGAAAGCGTATCGGCAACTTCCATATCTCATTCCGCTGACATGGCAATGCTCCATGCTCGAGCCTTCGAAGTCGATCTATGTCGAAGCGGCGAAGATGATCGATGTTCACGTGGTCAGCACCTCATTCACGCCCGGATTCCCCGCCGCGGACATTCACGATTGCGGCGCCGCGGTGTTCGCCTACGGCTGGGATCGCGACCGCGTGGAGCAGGCGACGGAACGTCTTTTTCGGATGGTGCTCGAGGCCGAGCCGCAGTACGCGGGGCGTCTGTACTCACCCGACGAGGCGGTGCGCGAAGCCGCGCGTCGGTCGCAGGGGGCATCGCGTCCCATCCTTCTCGCCGATACGCAGGACAATCCGGGTGCGGGCGGCAGTGCGGATACGATCGGCTTGCTCGACGCGATGCTTCGTCATGGTTTGCAGCAGGCGGTGCTCGGGGTGCTGCACGATCCGGAAGCCGCGCGCGCGGCGCATGCAATTGGCGTCGGCCGAACCGTCACGATCGGCGTCGGCGCCAAATCCGCCGGCAGCCTCGAGCAACCCCTCGTTCAGTCCTGGACGATCGAGGCGCTGGGCGACGGCCGCATGACATGTCACGGGCCGATGATGACTGGCTGGACCCTCGCGCTCGGACCGATGGCGCTGCTCGCGTCCGGCGGCGTGCGCGTCGTCGTCTCGACCAGGAAGGTCCAGGCCATGGACCAGGAGCCGTTTCGCCATGTCGGCATCGAGCCGCGGACACAACGCGTCGTCGCGCTCAAGAGCTCGGTGCATTTTCGCGCCGACTTCGAGCCCATCGCCGAAGAGGTGCTGGTGGTGGAATCGCCGGGAGCCATGATCGTGGATCCCGCCAAGCTGCCGTTCACGCGCTTGCGCAAGGGCGTTCGATTGCGGCCGCTCGGGCCGGCGTTCGGCGGGGCCGCAACGCGGCTGCTTTGATCGCCTCCGCTGATCATGTCGAGCTCCACGGACGCGGACGTACGCGTCTACCGCACCTCCGATTTCGACTACGATCTGCCGTCGGAGCTCATCGCGCAGCATCCCGCGTCCCAGCGCGCCGCGAGCCGCCTCATGCACGTGCGTGCGAACGCGCTCGACGATCTCGCCTTTCGCGATCTGCCGCGACTCGTCTCGCAGGGTGACGTGATGGTGTTCAATGACACGCGGGTGATGAAGTCGCGCCTCGCCGGACGCAAGCCGTCTGGCGGCAGGGTCGAGTTGCTGCTCGAGCGGGTGCTGGGTGCGACGCGCGCACGCTTCCAGCTCAAGGCGAGCCATCCGCCGCATCGCGGTGGCGTGGTCGAGCTCCCCGGCGAGGTGCGCGCGACCGTCGTGGCGCGCGAAGGACGCTTTGTCGATCTCGAGCTCGCGGGCGTCGCCTCGGTGCACGATTACCTCGAGGCGCATGCGGCAACGCCGCTGCCGCCCTACATCACGCACAGCGCGAGCGCCGAGGACGATGCACGCTATCAAACCGTGTACGCGCGCGAGCCCGGCGCGGTGGCCGCGCCCACGGCGGGTCTGCATTTCGACGACGCGATGCTCGCGCACCTCGACGCAGCCGGTGTGCACCGCGTGTTCGTCACGCTGCACGTGGGTGCCGGCACGTTCGCGCCGGTGGATCACGAGGATCTCGGCAAGCACCGGATGCACAGCGAGTGGTATCGCATTCCCGACGCCACGGCGCAGGCGGTGCGCGCGGCGCATGCGCAGGGCAGCAAGGTGCTTGCCGTCGGCACGACCTCGCTGCGGGCGCTCGAAGCCTCGGCACAGCGCACGGGCCACATCGCGGCGGGGGAAGATGAAACGGATCTCTTCATCACGCCCGGTTATCGCTTCCGGGTCGTCGATCGCCTGCTCACGAACTTCCACCTGCCGCGCTCGACCCTGCTCATGCTCGTGAGCGCGTTTGCCGGGTACGAGCGCATGCGGGCGGCGTATGCGCATGCGATCGCGCAACGGTATCGCTTCTTCAGCTACGGCGATGCCATGCTGCTGGAGCGGGCGTGATCCCGTTCGAGGTCCTCGCCACCGACGGGCAGGCGCGCCGAGGCCGCCTGACGCTGCCACACGGCGCCGTGGACACGCCGATCTTCATGCCCGTCGGCACCTACGGCACGGTGAAAGCCATGGCGCCCAACGAGCTCGAGGAGCTCGGCGCGCAGATCGTACTCGGCAACACGTTCCACCTGTGGCTGCGTCCGGGTCCCGACATCGTGCGGGCGCACGGCGGCCTGCATCGCTTCATGGGCTGGCACAAGCCCATCCTCACCGACTCCGGTGGGTTCCAGGTGTGGAGCCTCGGGCCGTTGCGCAAGGTGCGCGAGGACGGTGTCGCGTTCGCCTCGCCGGTCAACGGCGATCGCCTGCTGCTCACCCCGGAAGTGTCGATGGAGGTGCAGACGGCGCTCGACTCGGACGTCGTGATGATCTTCGACGAGTGCACGCCCTACCCGGCCACCCACGACGAGGCGAGCGAATCGATGCAGCGCTCGCTGCGCTGGGCTGCGCGCTCGCGGGCGGCGTTCGACGCGCTCGGCAATCGGAACGCGCTCTTCGGCATCGTGCAGGGCGGCATGTACGACGATCTGCGGCAGGCCTCGATTTGCGGTCTCGCGGAGATCGGCTTCGATGGTTATGCCATTGGCGGCCTTTCCGTCGGCGAGCCCAAGGACGAGATGCTGCGGGTCCTCGGCGCGACCGCGCCGCGCCTGCCGGCCGATCGGCCGCGCTACTTGATGGGAGTGGGCACCCCGGAGGATCTCGTCGCCGGGGTGCTCGCCGGCATCGACATGTTCGATTGCGTGCTGCCCACCCGCAACGCACGCAACGGCCATCTCTTCACTCGCTTCGGCGACATCCGGATCCGCAACGCGGCCTACCGTACCGATCTGAGGCCGCTCGATGACACCTGTGCCTGCTATACGTGCCGGCATTTCACCCGTGCCTACCTGCATCACCTGCAGCGCGTGAACGAGATCCTGGGCGCGCGTCTCAACACCATCCACAACCTGCATTACTACCTGGACCTGATGGCCGGCCTGCGCGCCGCGATCGCCTCGGGCGAGATGTCCGGGCATGTGGCGCGCTTTCAGGAAGACCGCGCCCGCATGCTAGAATAACGAGTTACGCGTGCACGCCCCTTGAAGCGTACCGCCGCGGAGATCCGCGAGCCACGCGACGCCGCAGGTCGAAGTCGTCATGTCCGTCACGCGCCCGATTCCGGCGCCGTTGCAGCGACATGCTTTCCCGGAGGAATCATCGTGCTGCAAAGCAACTTGCTGCCAAGCCTCATCTCCCCCGCGTACGCGCAGGCGTCGCCCGCGACGCCCGGCGGCGACTTCATGGCGTTCCTGCCGATGGTCGCCATCTTCGTGGTGTTCTATTTCCTGCTGATCCGCCCGCAGCAGAAAAAAGCCAAGGAAACACGCGCGATGCTCGACTCGCTGCAGAAAGGCGACGAGGTCGCGATCTCCGGAGGCGTGATCGGCCGCATCTCGAAGCTCAACGATCAGTACGCGGTGATCGAGATCGCCCCGAACGTCGAGGTCAACGTGCAGCGCGGCGCGATCTCGCAGCTCCTGCCCAAGGGCACCATCAAGTCACTTTAGGCGCGCAGCTGGCCCGC
>Ga0070741_10020156_pt1 | contig 10557 bp, 14 predicted proteins | sample Coa_R1_4_FD_66440 | JGI IMG/M metagenome (GOLD analysis project Ga0070741, IMG submission 66440) | Surface soil microbial communities from Centralia Pennsylvania, which are recovering from an underground coalmine fire - Coalmine... | ecosystem: Environmental > Terrestrial > Soil > Unclassified ... | reverse complement strand
TAGACAAGCATACCTACTGCCCGGAGAGGTGGCAGAGCCCGGTTGAATGCACCTGACTCGAAATCAGGCATGGGGGTAACTCCATCGGGGGTTCGAATCCCTCCCTCTCCGCCAAGACCTTCCTTCCACACACTCCCATAGACCAGCATAGACAACACAACCCATTGAATAATCAAGTGTTTAAACGGTTTTTGCTTCTATAGCCGTCTATCGCGGTCTACCGGAAGCACCGCTTGAACGCAGGTACATTTCGGGTATCGTACCTACAGGGGGTGTAGGTATCCGATGAAATTGACCGATACGGCTATCAGAAAGGCAAAGCCCGGATTGAAGCCCGCGAAGCTGACGGATGGGAAAGGTCTGTTCCTGCTGGTGACAACAACGGGGTCAAAGTTGTGGCGTTATCAGTATCGTTTTCAAGGCAAGCCCAAACTCATTTCGTTTGGTGCATATCCTGAAGTGCCATTGGTAACAGCGCGTGAAAGATTGCTGGAAGCCAGAGCCACACTCGCCAAAGGCGTTGACCCATCCGCACAACGTCAGGCACTAAAACAGGCACAGAAGGCCAATAGCACCACGTTTGAGGATGTGTTCAAGCTGTGGCATGAGCACTGGCAGGAAGGCAAGTCACCGCGTCATGCCGATTATGTGTTGCGGCGCGTTGAAGCTGACGTGTTGCCTAAGATCGGCCAGCTTCCCATCGCTGAGATTGAAGCCCCAACTGTTGTGACGATGCTGAAGGCAATTCAGGGACGCGGTGTGCGTGACATTGCCAAACGCGCATACGAGACAACAGGCCAGATATTCCGCTATGCCGTTGCTCATGGTCACGCGAAGCGCAACCCTGTTGCTGACTTCAAGCCAAGCGATGTATTGAAAGCTGGTGCTGAAACCAACTATGCCCGAATTGGTGCAAAGGAATTGCCAGCGTTCCTACAGTGCTTGGAAGTCTACCCCGGTACTCACGTCACCCGGCTTGCAATCTGGTTGCTGGCCCTAACGTTCGTCAGAACATCAGAACTGATTCAAGCGCCGTGGACAGAGTTTGATGTTGAAGCTGGCCGTTGGGAGATTCCGGCAGAGCGGATGAAGATGCGGACTCCGCACATCGTACCGCTTTCCAAACAGGCCACAGATGCGCTTCAGACACTCCGTAGACTCACAGGACATACCAAGTGGCTGCTACCCGGCGACCGCAACCCTAAACAGCCAATGTCCAACAACACCATCCTCAAGGGTATTGAACGAATTGGCTACAAAGGCCGCATGACAGGTCACGGCTTCAGAGGACTTGCCAGCACCATCTTGCATGAGCAGGGTTATGAACATGCCCACATTGAACTTCAGCTTGCACACGCACCACGCAACGCTGTGAGCGCGGCATACAATCACGCTCTGTACTTGGAACCACGCGCCAAGATGATGCAGGATTGGGCAGACTACCTTGAGCAGCAAAAGAAGGCCAAAGCCTGAATCGATTCCTTAGCAGGATTCATACTAGCAACTGGAACCCGCTTGATTGTTAGGTGCAGCGTTGGTGAATGGATTGGATACCAACAGATGTACCTTCAATGAGGCGGGTTTTGTCTTCATCCTCACGCACTAACTTAGAGCCAGTAGCATAATATTCAAATGACCAAACTGCTAATTCGACATAGCATGTGCCGTGATTGCTGGAACAAAGCCTATCCGGGTAAAAGTTCAGTAGGCCACGAAACCCCGTCACGTTTTCGGACTCAGGAGAAGTGTTGTTTTTGTGGTGAATCACACAAGTCTGGTATCTACATCTCGAAAAACCGAAATGACCGCAGTGCGAAATGCGCTCACGTTATTAATTCCAACTGACCAGCAATTCCATGTCTTGTTTTGTAAATCATGATTAGCTCGCCTTCTGCTGTGCAGCGATGAAATTGTTAACCCATCCATCCACGGCATCACTTGACCAGACGCTAGAGCTACCTAGCTTCATCGGCTTTGGAAACTCGCCTTCGTTAATCATCAAGTACAGTTTGGCTTTCGACACTCCACAACGTCTCAAAACTTCTGGCAGCCTCAGTAAACTAATCCCCATGACGTAAACTCCTGTGAACTTTCTTGTGCTTGCAGGAGCTAACTTAGCAAGAAACAGAGCAATGTCAATGCACTTTCGGCAACCTGTATACACCTTCTGAAGCTAGACGCTCTATTGCAGTTACATATTCAAGCGACCAAGCAACGTCAACGTTGAATGGGCTATTCAGAAGCATTGAAGGTAGCCCGGATGACCTTACCCATCACCCGATGCCCACAAATGCGTCAGCGGTCAATTCTGCGCGATTCTGACCCGCTACAATGACGGCATGGATACCTACACACTGGCATCGAAGGCACGTCCCCGGCTTCAGGAAGGGCAGGAAACCCGGCTCTACGATGCGATGGAAGACTTGAATGGTGGGCCAGCAACGCTAGAGCAGATTGTGAAGCAATGCAAGTACCGCCGCTATGAATCGTTGCTGAAGACAGAGACAATCGAAAACTCTATTGCATGGCATCTTCGCAACTGGCTCAAGCGTGGAATCATTACGAAGACCAGTGAGTGACAGCACAGACAACGAAAGACGGTACTGTTGTTGGTATCGTTGCTTGTTCTCAAGTCAGAAGCCGCATGGTTATTGAAGCTTCTGGTGCAGTATGAATCCTCATAAAGCATTCACTGGTGAAAAACTGGTTGTTATCGTAGTTATCCCTACAGTATGGTTGAAGGGTATCGCATTGTCGGAGTTTGTCAGAGCTTGTCAGAAGCCTTTCTGACACAATATCCTTTTTGCAATCAATGATATAAGTGTGTTTGTCAGAATGTCAGAAAATTCTCCAGACACTAAATAAACTACCTACCTACCTACCTACAAATGAAAATGTGTGTCTTAGTTTTCTTCTGACATTCTGACAAGCTACCCTAAATTGTTGATTCCAGAAGCGTAAGTTTGTCAGAAGGCGTTCTGACACGTTCTGACAAACCTGACAAATGTTATGCAGGACGGCATATAAATGCTTCAGAAGTTTTATAGTTCATAACTTCAACCGGAAACTTTAGCGGTTGAACATAGTTATGCTTCGTTAGCTTTAGTAGAATCTCAAATGCTTCATCTTTGTTAATGGTGAATTTTCTTTGAATAACCCTTGCAGTAAAGTAAGGCTCATCCCACTCATCTTGTAGGTACTTCAATATCTTTTCACACTTGATAACCAACTCTGTTACCTTGCTGTCTTTGTAAGCGTTTAATAGTTCTGTTGCATAAAAGTTGGTTATAGCTATTGCGCGTTCTATCATTTCGGCATTTATTTCGACAACGCCAGTATTCTCAAATACCTCATTGACAGCAGCAATTCGCAGAGCGTGTTCGGCCATCTTTTCAGAAAACGACGTAATGGGTCTGTGCTCACCGCTTTTAACCTTGAAGCTGTTTTCATTGCCGAAATTGCGCCACAATTCCTGAGCTTGCTCAGTCAATTCAATAGGGCGCAAGATTAGCTTATTGTTGCTTTGCTGGAAGTGCTGAAACAAGTAAGCCAGTTTATTACGCATTTCGTTATTGAATATGTCAATGTTGGTATCGCTAAACACTCCGGTCAGCTTGTTGTAATCGTGGTCGCCAATTTTGCTGACTGGATTAGCAAAGAGAATGCGGCCATCCAACCCGGTGTTTCTCACTTCTTTGTGGCTATTGAACTGCGCGGCAACGCCCGGTTGCATCATCAAATGAACAGTCAAACGCTTGTCGTATAGTTTTTCGCTGTCCGTGTTGTCAGTGCGAAGCCTTGAAAATGGAGCACCGCCCCACAGCGCGTTAAGCGTAGTGATGGTGTGCAACTTGGTTTCGTCTCTGAAAGCATGACCGCCTACAACAATGCCAGCTTCATCAGCAAAGATGCCCTGTGTTGGATAACCGTATCTAAGATTCTTGTAAATGCCTTCAGTGGTGAAATCTGAGTATATAAGCGTTGCGGACAGTGGTAAATCTGGCGGTGGCCCTATCTTTTTTAACTGTTCCACTCTTTCAGCAAAGGAAATTTTAGCCCTTTCAATTTTCTTCTTTTCAGCCGTCCACGCCTTCATTTCCATTGTGTAGTCACCAAGCTGACTTTTGCGGTATGTGGCAAGGTGCTCTTCAAACTTGTAGGCAGCTTTGAACGCTTTACTGTCAGCAGCAGTTTTTCGCTCACCAGAATCAGCAACGGTGACACAATACAGCGAAAGTGGATGATGGGCTTTTGTGTTCGGATTAACTATGGATGCAAGACCTTGAACGGCGAATGCAGCACCGCTCAAGCAAGACTGCACTGCAAGCGTGTCCGGCACGTCAACAATGTCTTCAATACCTGTAGCAGCGTGTTGAATCTTGCTTGTAAGAGCACCTACAGGAAAGTCATTGCCTTCACGCTCGTCATCTCTAAGCGGTATGGGTCTAAAAGGCCATTGAATAGGCGGGGTGGATATAGAGTTGCCCCAAGAAATAGTTTGACCGCTCTGGCTATTTGAGCTATACATGATTCACCTGTTCTTTCCCTTTTCCAACTTTGTGCGTCCTGAAACGGTCTAGCTGGCAACTAGGCCGTTTTGCTTTTGGATTCCAAGCATGATGTGCAATAGAACAGTGAGCCTTGACCTTCGCCTGTATCAGCAACACGTCCGCATTGCTTGCAAATAGCCTCAGAACAGTCGAAACACAGATACTGACTGGCGTTCAATGCAGGAACCAAAGTCCTGTAACGGTCAATCGTATAGTTACTGCAATGCTCACAACGCTTGACATAAGAACGAATGAAGTCTTGAGTAAAGCCATCTATCCAAAGGACACTTTTGTTCATCTCTTCAATTGTCATCAGTTCAGGACGGGCTATTTCTTCCAACAACTCATTGAAGTTTGAAGTAGCAGAATGGTAGTAGCGTTTCACCAGAAAGTAGTTGTTAACAACGTGAGCAATTACCTTATAAATTTGGGTGTCCTGTTCCTCGTTTTTAGGTTGAACTATCACTGCGCCAACCAATACATTGTCACTCATTACGCACTCTTCCTTTCATTCAAGGCTGCAACTTGAGCCAAGTGCTTAGACCAGACATAGTTACTAAGTACGGTTTTACTCCACCTCTTGGCGTTGTTAAACACAACACCATCTGGAATAGAGTCAGCCTTAATCCAACGGTCAAGTGTAATAACGTTAATCCCTAAAAACTCTGCTGTTTGTTCGCGGTTCATAAGGTCGCCAGCAAGGTCTTGAGGCGGTTTTACTGCATCCCAATCAACGCTGCTTGTCCACATAATGTATGTATCTCCCTTCTACGAAGCCCATTAAGACATACTTTCGTGGCTGTTTCAATCTTTCTGCCTTTTATAGTGTCACCTAATGAAAAACCATATCTCTGGACAACGGAGACCATCCGGGGTAACTTCGCTTATCACAACATGCCGGGTAGTTAGTAACTAGCCGTTTAAACACAAAGGGGATGAGGATATGAACACACCAATCAAGGGTTGGGAACCATCGGACGATACAGCAGCAACGGGAAATGCCGTTGCCGGGGTTGCTTATCAGAGTTTGTTTTCAGTCATCGAAGACCAGCTTCAAGGCTTACCGGATGACCACCCAACAGCGCAGAAGATTCGCAGCAAGGGGCTTGAATTAAAGCAGCTTATCGACAAATTCAAGGACGAACAGACCAACAGACTTATTGAAGAGTTGGAGACGGAACGCGGGATGATAGTTCTCCGTATCCGTAGACTTCACGTTGAAGTTACCGAACTCAACAACCGTAGCAAACATCTTCAAGCAACGATAACTCAAGCTGACTCCGAAAACATCAATCTCCAAAGCTACAACGTTCGCAAAGTCGAGAACGCCAAGCCGTCTGAGCGCATGCGCCTTCCGGGGGAATTGGAACAGTGGCAAGCGTGGCTGGATGAAGAAAAATCCAAAATGCAAAAGCTACAAGACGTGCTGAATGCTCACGAAGTGGAGTTCATGCAGGTTAACGCCGAACTGAATGACAAGGTGCAAGAGTTCAACTTGGCACAGCAGCGTGAAGCTACACTTTGGCAGCGCATTCAACACCTGAAACGTTCTCCTGAAGTGCTCAAGGAAAGAATCAAGTCCCAACTTGTGCAACTTGAAGAGCGCCGTGAGCTATTGAAGTCTGCATTGGTTTCGCTAGGCAGCTTCAATACGTCCGGTGTTGGGCTTCAGGGATAAGATGCCATCTCTTCACCGGGCTGTTGACTCTCACCTGTCATAAGCAGCCCGGACTTTTTGATTACCCACATAGAGGACTACGCCAGTGAGCGAACGCGAATACGAAGATGGGACAGAACTACTCAATGACTTACAGAATAGGCGAAAGTGTCAGCCAGAGCGTCAGCTTTGGTTTTCAGTCCTGACGCAGACGTTTTATGACTTGAGCCATCCGTCCTATCGCAATCGTGCGTTGCTGTTTGTGGAAGGCTGTAGCTTTCAGACCATTTGCAAACTATTGGACATGAAACCTGAATTGATTAAGACAGCAATGTTAGCAGCCAAGCCACCTAAGCCAACAATGCGTGGTAAGCGTGGTGGCCGCAAAAGAACTTGGAAACACACTTTTGATAGCAGGAGCATTTCCAATGATGAATGTACAGCAACGTTATGAACGCATCCTCAAAGACTTTAATCGCATTGATTCATTGCTCGGAGCAATCGGCCACTTTCAAGCGATGACGCGCCGTGTTTATCCCAATGCACACCTACTTGCGACTACAGCGGAGAACGGAGTGCCTACACATATTGGGGTCTACGATGTTGCCTTGCAGCTTAACCCCAAAGGCTACTTCAAGGGGCTTGACCAGCCAGCGCCGCAATTGCTTGGTGAGCGTATCCAGTTGGGAACTTGCATTAGCGGGTTTAACGATGGACTCGTTAGATATGTGCATGAATTAAGTTGCTGGATAACTGCGTTTGACCATGCAGTTAGATTGAATGGCGGTCTTACTATCCGTGGGAATGATTATGTAACTACTTTCGACCCCCAAAAACGCGAAACACGAACTATCTTGCTTAATTAGTTTGACGGAAGACAAACTTGCCATCATACTTCAGATTCACGAAAGGTACAAACCATGAGTCAGACTTTAGTAGTTAGTGTCAATAGCCCAAACACAGTCATCCGCGAGTTTCCGTCTGCTGGTGGCGAGACAACGAGTAACCCAACACCAGACGCGCAGACCGTCAGCGTTCCCAAAGGTTCAACGTCAGTGCAGCTTGTTAACCGTGGCAGCGGGTCTTCAACGTATGCGCTTGACGCTGGCAGCGGTACTGCATTGGCTTCCGGCGCGAATGTGACGCTTGCTCTGACAACGGCCAATAAGACGCTTTCGCTTACGGGGCTGTCAGTGCTCGTTGACGCAATTTTTCAGGTAGCAGAGCAGTAGGCAATAGCAATACCTACAAGGGGATGAGGGGATAGGAACATGAAAGTTTGCAAATGCCACGGATATGCAGCCGATTGGGACGAAGCGGCTGAAGTAGCTCACAGGACGAAGCGCAACGTACAGGTTTGCCCAACACCGCAGAAGTTTGCCGTTGCGATGGATGCAGCCAGCACCAACACTAACGAAGATTTTTCACCAGAAGTCAAAGCGAAGATTGCCAGAGCGAAGCGTAAAGTTGCCCTTGACGCGGAAAAGGATGCTTTAGCAGAACTTCGCGTTGGCTTGCTTATGCCGTCGCTCCGTGCAATGGTCATGGACGATATGGAATCCGAGCAAGCGGCACAGGGCTCATTCTCATCTGAAGAGGACGAATCCGAACTTGAACGCGGCGAAGTGAGTGGTAATTCTGGCAAGGATGAGGACAATACTTTCGGCGCAAGCTACGCGGCCAGCCTCAAAGCCACAAACGATTATTGGGATAAGGTCAAGCGTGTGAAGCCGTCAGCAACGTATGAGCGTGTACGCGGACGCAGCAATAAGCCTACCGCCGTTGACCACGTTGGCCGTAATGCGAAAAAGGCCAGAAGTTTTACTCTCTTCGATTCGGCCAAAACGGTCATCAACAAACTGAAAGGTGTTTAAACAATGTGGACGAACAACAGCGCGGCAATTGCAATACCTGAAGCCCAGGTATCGGCCACTGCTGCGCCCGTGCTTGTCTTCAAGCCTTTTGACGCAACGCAGTATGAGCCAATGGTGAAGCCGGTTCCATCGATACCCACAATAGACGCATTAGTGACACAATCCGAAAAGACTATCGAAGTCGAACGCGAAGAAGACCGCGCAGACATTAAACGCAACTTCCGTTCAATCTTAAATAATCGTCTATTAAACGAAAGTGCAAGAGTCAAGGCCGGGTCTGAGTTGGCGAAGATTCACGACAACGAAGAGATTGCAGAGCTACGTGCAGAGGTAAAACGACTGACTGAAATCATCGAAGCCAATGCAGAGGATGAGTCAAGTCTTCCACCACACTTGAGGTCACGTAGATGAGCCGTAAACTGACCGCGTTGAAAACTGAAGTAGCAAGGCTTCGCAAGGCCATTGGAGAAGATGCCAAAGGCACTGGTGATTGCTTTGAAGACATGGCCGTTGCGGTTCCAGAACCAAACGATAGAAGCGAAGAAGAAAGTTATGCGTGTTACAGCTTCCAAGAGCTAAAGTTTGCGTTTGGCAAAGACGTTGACAAGTGGCCACTGTGGGCGCGAAACAAGTTTGGAGTTTAACAAGATTGCAGCCATTTGACCCGGCTGCATTGTAGGCAAAAACACCCAACGTAGTTGAATGAGCGATGACCCGGCAACGGTGAGCCATGCAGCGTTGGGTGTGCCTATTTCTCTCCCACAATTTAGACATGCCCCTAGCCTCACCCGGCGTAGATCGGCGCGTTGTAGGGCATCCTAGCGCGTTTTTTCTTGCCACAGGAAGCCCATAGAGTCCCTTCCCCGGCCAGCGTGTAGGCTACGGGCTTCCAAGACGTTTTCGATTGTCAACGAGCGGGGAACCACCGGGCCTAAGTCCGTATAAATAGGATTTCACCCGCTTTTTGACCATCCTGATTCCAGTTCTGTGCAACGGAGAACGCAACTTCCGTTGCATGGGGTCTGCATGGCTTGTTTGGCCCGTTGAAACCGCCGCAATATCCCTTGCAATGTCCTATACATCGCTCCAGAACGTCGCCGCACGTTGAATCGGAGTGGCCGAAAGCCTGTCAAGTGAAAAACTTTACAGAACGTTACGAACGTCACGTCATTTATTCGGGTCATCTAAACTGCTGAAAACGCTCGATATTGCGCTACCATTCCAGTGCATGGCTACCGAGACAAAAGACTCAGACATATTTCAACTTGTTTATGACGGTGAAGACATCCGTGATGGGGAAATGGATGTCTTCGCATTGGCTCCGGCATTGCTTGCTGTTGGAGAGCTATTCAAAGCTGCCGATGCGTCCATGAACGGCTCGGACACAGTTGTTACCACCGCCGTGAAGTCGAATTTCAAAGAAGGGTCATTTGAAATTTTTCTTTCAGTGGAACAACATCTCCGAGACGCGGCTGCTGGTTTACTGCCTTCAATTCCGTTGCTTGGAGCTAACAATCTTGTTTCAACTGTCATTGGCACTGTCATTGATAAAGCCAAAGACGCAGTAAAAGAAAAAGTTGTAACAGGTCTATTCAGGTTGCTTGGCAAACTCGGTGGTGAAAAGCCTGAAGCCATCCAATACGATGAGAGCACCAAGACTTCAATTTTTGTTTTAGGCAATGGCAATAAAATCCATGTTGACCAACGGACAACACATCTATACCAAGACCCACGAACAATGGCATCTGCCAATAAGGTTGCGCTCCCTCTGAAGCGAGCCGGAATAACGAGTTTGAAGGCGAAAAAAGCGTCTGAAGAAATTGCCGTGTTAGAGCAGAAGGACTTTCCAGAATTGGCAGCATTGCCGGAGTCATTCAGTAGCATGGCAACAACGCAGCCATCTGAAGCACAGCCCCAAGAAAAAATTGTGCGTATCGTCAAGCCTAATTTCTCAGGTGGTAAATGGTCGGTGTCCGATGGCAGCAAGCCATACGATGTCACAGTTGAAGACGAAGAGTTTTTGGGCAAGGTTCATGCCCGTGAAGTCGGCTTCTATGACGGTGACTACTACAAGGTGGCAATGACTGAATCCCAAAAGCTGGATGGCCGTGGTCTGTCAACAACTAGGAAAATTGTTCGAGTCATTGAACCAATTAGAAGGCCCGTTCAAGCACCCCTCTTAGAAGCCCCAAAACGACGCCTTAGAAAGAGTGACCTTGATGACGGGAATTAGGGTCAAAATGGCCGGTAAAAATAATTTTGCTCATGTAGGTAACTTTTCAGGTACGCACCAAGTCTGAATACGCTATCTCTTTGCAATGGAATAGGTTACTGGACTATTGTGAATCCCTCCCTCCCATTCATTTCAAAGGAATCAGCCGCGCGGCATCGGCATACTAAGATTTTTGCGGAGGAAAGGTCTCGGCTTTCATTGCGCCGTCACGCTGTCTGATAAGAACCTGCACTTTGCCTTCAG
>Ga0070741_10020155_pt1 | contig 10558 bp, 10 predicted proteins | sample Coa_R1_4_FD_66440 | JGI IMG/M metagenome (GOLD analysis project Ga0070741, IMG submission 66440) | Surface soil microbial communities from Centralia Pennsylvania, which are recovering from an underground coalmine fire - Coalmine... | ecosystem: Environmental > Terrestrial > Soil > Unclassified ... | reverse complement strand
TCCGGCCAGCGGGAGCAGAGCATCTGCCCGACCAGCACCTGCGGCTCCGGGATGAACTCGTGGGCCTTGCGGATGAGCGGGTAGTACCGCATCTTGAAGGCGGGCATCAGGTAGACGCCCGCTTTCGCGACCGCGTCCGCCACCGCTTCGCACTCTGCTATCGTCAGGGCCAGCGGCTTCTCGATGAAGATATGTTTTCCGGCGCGCGCCGCCGCAATCGCCAGCGGGGCGTGGCTGTCGTGGCGGGTGCAGATGTAGACGGCGTCGAGGCGTTTGTCGGCCAGCAGCTTGCCGGGGTCGGTGGTGGCGTACTCGCCTCCGAACTCGGCCAGGGTCTTGTTGGCGGCCTCCGCGTTGATGTCGGCATAGGCCAGGAAACGGGCCTGGGGTATCTGCGCGAGGCTGGCGCAGTGGGCGGCGCGGGCCAATCCGCCGCAGCCGATTAGGCCGAAATTGAGAACGGACATGGTTCCTCCAAAATTGACCGGGTACTGAAAGTACCCGTCTGGTGGGCCTGCGGCCAACCGTCCTTCGGACGGGGTGCGTGTTGCAGGCTTTTCCCTTCGTATCGCACGTGACTGCATACAAAGGAGAAGACTCCCAAAAGGATGCGTCCGGCAGGACGCTCGGCGCGAAGCGCCACCGAGACGGGTACTTTCAGTACCCGAACTTACAAATGCTCCTGCAAAAAGTCGAACGCCTGGCGCGTCGCGCAGACATGGCCTTCCTGGTGTGGCAGGAACCCGATCCGGTCGAGCAGGCCCAGTTTCGCATAGTGGATGCGCGCCTTCTCGAACTCCGCCTGCGCTCCCTCGAAATCCACCGAACTGTCCTGCAATCCGGCCTCGACCGCAAAGGCGCGCGGCGCGATCAGCGAGACGATGTCCGCGTCGGAGAAGAGACGGATCACATCGGGAAAGAACTTGTCCTCCTCGGTCGAATCCAGATAGGTGAGGGCGCGGTGCGGGCCGATCAGCTTCCGGGTACGGCTATTGAAGTAGGCGCTGGAGACCGAGGCTCGGATACGTGTATCCAGCGCAGGCAGGAACAGCGCGCTCTCGCCGCCCTGCGAGAGGCCGTACATGCCGATGCGCCCGGCATCTATCCTTTCGGACTGCGCCAGGACATCTATCCCGCGCGACGAGGCCAGCATGTCCAGCCCGAACAACGCGCCGCCCGCCATGATCGCCATCCGGTGCAGGCGGTTCTTGCCGTAGGTGGAGCGGTAGTCGGGGAAGCCGGGCAGCGGCGTATCTACCGTGTCGTGCAGCGTGCCGTAGCCTGTCGGATGATGGACGGCCACGACATAGTAGCCGCGCCGGACGGCCCGCACGCCGAGCGAGCGATAGGCATAGTCTTGGGCATTGGCGGAAGCGGTCAGGCCGCAGACGAGTTCCGGCGAGCCGCCGTAGCCGTGCTGCGCCAGCAGGCCGGGGTGGGGGCCGTCGCCCCGCGGTATCAGAGCGAGGGCATACGTTTCCAGGCCCGGACAGACCTCCAGCCGAAATCGCTGCGCCGTGAAGTCGGGTTCCTCCAGCAGCGTCTCCACATTCCACATCCGCAGGGGCGGGCGGTCTTCCGGCTCGATCCAGAAGCCGAGCATCTCTTTGAACCGCGCTCGCATCGGCGCAACGGAACGCAGATAGGCGTCCACGCTGGAATAGTCGCGCTGCCACTGCGCGGGCCGGGCGGCGTCCAGTTCTTCCAGGCGGCGGCGCAGAAACGCTTCATAGGACTGATAGACGCGCTGCCGCGCCGCGTCCACGCCCGCAGGGTCTACCGTCGGAACGAGCGGCTCTCCGGCGGGCTGCTCGATGTCGCACCAGGGGACGTCGCTCATCAGCAGCCTTCCTTCCTTTCCGAGAGGAGCAGGCGCGGGCGGAACTCTATCTGCATGGGGGCCTTTCCTCTCAGTCTCCAATGTGCGCCTGCGCGCAGGCCTGGACGAACGCTTCCGTCGTCGTAGACCAGCCGTTTTTCGTCTCGATCTCGCGAATCTGCATCTGCGTGGCCGCCTCTGTCGCCACCGTGTCGTGGAACTCGATCCCGGTGGTGGCGTCGCGGATGAGGATGATGTTGTAGCCTCTGTCGTTCATCGCGTAGATGGCATAGTCCCGCCCGATCATGCACCAGTTGGTGGCGAACCCGGCATAGAACAGATGCAGGATTTTGCGCTCCGCCAGCAGGCGGTGCATCTGGTCGCCGGTGTGGATGATCGGTTCGCCGGGCAGGGGCTTGGCAAGGGGGCTGATGTCCAGTTCCGTCTCGTAACGCTCGTAGACGCCTTTCAGGATCGGCTCCTGGTCGCGGCCAAAGGCGGCGTACTCCCCGGAGCGATAGATGCCCCGGAAGGCGGGCGGCGGCCAGTCGGGCGGGGGCGGCTCGAGGGTGATCTTGGGCGCGGGCGGGGCCTTCAGGTAGCGGTCGGCGATGAAGGGGCTGGGGCCGTGAATGATGGTCAGGCCCGCGTTGCGCGCCGCCTCCATGAGCGGTACGATCTTCTGCGCGGTGACCTGCCTGGCCCGCGCCAGCCAGCTATCAATGTAGTGGGTACTCCAGACATCCACCAGCACCAGCGCCGCCTGTTCCAGAGGAATGGGCAGCGTGCGCTCGACAAAATGAAAGCTGGACTCCACGCAGGGCGTGCCGGGGTCGGTGTAGACCCGATAGTAGCGGCAGGGGATGTTCAGGGTGGATGGATGGGCGGTCGTCTCGGCCAAGATAAACTCCTTTCCAGTCGGGCGGGGGAACAGGACGCGAACGCGGTTCAAAATTCGGAAGCGAAATCTCTTGACAAATCCTCGGAGGTAGTATAACATGGGAACAACCGGTTGTACAACCGGTTGTCTAAAAATTCGAGGAAGTTTTTTATGGCGACTCTGGCCGATGTAGCCCGGCGCGCGGCGGTCTCGAAGGGGACGGTTTCGCGAGTTCTGAACAATAAGATGAATATGCCGATCTCGCAGCCGACCATCGAGCGGATACGACAGGCAGCAGAGGAACTGGGCTACCGTCCGAACGCGCTGGCGCGCGCCCTGGCGACCGGCAAGACGCACGTGATCGGTCTGTTCTATGGCAATATGATTGACCCGCACTTCGCCCGAATGCTGGAGGCGGTGGAGGCGAAGGCCCGCGCCCTGGGCTATCATCTGGTCGTCAGCAGCGATCTCGAAGGGTTCCAGAGCGAAGGACGCATGGATGGCCTGCTGCTGGTAGGCGCGCCGGGCGAGCCTCTGTTCGCATCGCTTCCTGCTTCCCGACCGATGCTGTTCGTCTCCCCTTCTCAGGGAGAAGACCTGCGGCCCAACTTCGTGACGTGGCGCGATGGCGAGGGCGTCTACCGGGCGATACAGCATCTAACGCGCCTGGGGCATCGCCATATCGCCGGGCTGTTCGGCGACTATATTGCAGGCGAGGAGCCGCCGCGTCCGCGCGTGGCCGGGTTTCGGCGGGCTATTGAAGACGGAGAGGCGACCGGCTACGAATACTATGGCCTTCACAGCGCCGACCAGATAGAGAATGGTTCTCTGCTTGCGCGGCGGCTGCTGCGCGAGAACCGGCAGATCACTGCGCTGTTCGCCCGCAACGACTATCTGGCGCTCGGCGCGCTTCAGGCGCTGCATGAGGCCGGTATCGCCGTGCCGGGGCGGATGTCTCTCATCAGCTTCGGCGACTCGGTGCTGGCGCGCGGAGCCTATCCGCGCCTGACCTCGGTACATACTCCTTTTGCCGAAGCGGGCGTCCTGGCCCTCGAACATCTGATTGAGAGGATAGACGGAGAGAGTCGGGATTTTCCGGGCGTCCTGCTGCCCATCACACTGACGGAGCGCGACTCGTGCGCTCCGCCCCCACAGGCCAGGCAAGGCCAATGACTTCAAGACTGCGCTGCCGCAGAACCATCGCAACGGAGTCGTAAGGAGGTGAGAAACGGGCGACCGTATGCGTGTTTGCTCGAAGCAAGTCCCGTGGCGGCTCCCGAAGGGAGGCCGCCCGAAAATCTATCATATCCCGAAGGAGACTCGCAAACATGAGAAGTAGAAAAGGTTTTACGCTCATCGAACTGCTCGTCGTTATCGCCATCATTGCGATTCTGGCCGCGATCCTTTTCCCTGTCTTCGCGCAAGCCCGCGAGAAGGCGCGCGCGATCACCTGCGTCAGCAATGTCAAGCAGATCGCGTTGGGAACCGCGATGTATGTGCAGGACTACGACGAGAGACTTCCCCTGATGTTCTACATTGATCCGACAACCGGCGCTCCAACGGCCAACTTCCCTGTCCTGGTGGGCGATCTCGTCTACCCCTACATCAAGAACTATCAGATATTTCGCTGCCCTTCCCGCGGTGCCGTCGGCAACGACCTCTGCGTGACGGACAGCGCCAATGGCGGCTTCGGCGTGGCCCCGACCGCCTGCCTGTACAAAACGAACTATGGGTATAATCTGTCGCTGGCCTACCCGAACTACTACAACCCCACCACGCCCTACTGGGCGGGCGCGCTCGGCAGCGCGCTGGCCGCGATTGAAGTCCCGGCCTCGCGGATCGCCTGGTCGGACATCGGCTATACGCAAGACCTGCGCGAACCCTATGACGCTTCGCGGGACTTCTATCAGAGCTATTTCTGGCTCTGGCCGCCGGACTCGTGCTGCAACGACTGGCCGTCGCCGCGCCATCAGGGGCGTTTCAATATCGGCTATGTAGACGGCCATGCCAAAGCGCAGAACGCGGGGGGCATTGATTGGCCCAATCCGGTCCCGGCCTGGCGCGACTGATGGGGGAACCTATGCAGCAACCTCTACCGCGCAGGACGAAGTCGCCTGCGCGGTAGAGGTTGGCGTAAAGAAGGGAAGTCGAGATGAGAGAGTTGCTTCAAAAGAAGCCGTGGGTGGCGGTCGCGCTGGTCGTCGTTGCCCTGAGCCTTGCGGTTATCAGCGGGATACGCACGTTTGCGCCGGCCAAACTGCTGCCGCCGGAGCAGCAGGTCGCCGAAGAGAAGAAGACGCACGACAAGCTGCAACAGGAGTTGCAGGAGAAGTACGGAATCAAGCCGGTTCCCTATGGCGCTCCTGGCGCGCCCGAAAGCCCGGTGAAAAACGGGCAGGTTCCCAACTGACGGCTCCGCCGCCGAACGCTTTAGCGGAAGGTGAGGCTGGCCCACTGTTCCGCGCTCTGTACGGCGCTTTCGGGATGGCTCCGGCTGCGCGCGATATGGCCGACATGCTCCCGCAGGGTCGGCTGTGTCGCGTCCTGATAGCGCCAGTCCAGGCTCCAGCGTATCTTGTCCGTGCGGTTGGGCAGCCCCCGGTGAAACAGCAGGTTGTGGAACAGCGCGACATCGCCGGGATCGAGTTCGATGGAGACCGCCTGATCTTCATAACGCTTCAGATAGTCCGGGGCGATCTCCAGGTAGTGCTTCTTCTGTTCGTGCGGCACGACGCCCAGCCTGTGCGTCCCCGGCACGAACTGCATACAGCCGTTCGCCTCGCGCGCTGGCACGAGAGGCGACCAGACATTGACCATGTGCAGTTGCGTCACGCTGTCTGTCTCCGCGCCGCCTGACGTGTAGCCCCCGTCCTGATGCCACAGCACCAGCGTGCCTTCCCAGTCCGGCAGCTTGGGGCGCGCGGTGTAGTTGGGATAGAGACGGATCTCCGGCCCCAGGAACATTTCGACGATGTCGAGCAGGTCGGGATGGAAGAAGACGCCGAACAGCCCCGGCAGGTGCAGTTCGGGCCGGAACGACTTCGGCGCATCGTCGAGGCAGTGTGCATAGAGCTTCGCCATGCGCGTCTCGAACGGCGCGTCGGGCAGCGTGTCCCGTATCTTGCCTTCCGCCAGCAGCCGTGCGGCGCACTGATCCACGAGCGTCTTCATCGCCACCCGCGCCTGCTCCACCACCTCCGGCTCCAGCAAGCCTTTCAGAATCACGAAGCCGCGCTCCGTGAAAGTTTGCTGCAGTTCCGCGTTCTGTCCTGTCGTCGTCATCGGCTTTCCCTCCGTTTCTGGCTGCTCAGGCGAAGAGCGAACGCGCGAACTGGATGTCCTCGGCGATCAGGCGGTCTACCGCAGGCTCGTCCGAGTATTCCGCCGTCAGGCAGACGACGCCCGCGTAGTTCCGGCGCTTCAGTTCGGCGGCGACGCGCGGCCAGTTGGCGCGTCCGTGCCGCCCGGTCGTCCAGTAGGATTCCCACTCCGCGACCTCCGCTTCCGGCCCGTTAACGCGCCGCCAGTAGGCGCTCTTGAGGTTGACCATGCAGAGATGCGACCAGACGATGTCAATCGCCATCTCCGGCGCTTCGCCTTCCAGCCCAGTATGCCCGGCATCCCACACGGCGGCGATATGCTTCGGATCGTACTTCTCGATGAGATGCCGCAGGCACATGGCGCTGCTGACGTCCCATTTGCCGATATGGTTCTGGATGCCGAGCGTGACGCCGTACCTATCGAGCCGGGGAACCAGCGCATCGTACTCGCGCTGCAACCGCGCCTCGCCCGCCATATAGCCCTCTTCTGCCCTCATGCCGACGCAGATGCGGATGATCGGCACGCCCGCTTCGGCGCAGGCCGCCAGCGTCGTCTCGTCGGTCGGCCCGGCGATGCTGGCGATTTTGAGGCCGTAGTCGGCGAGAATCTTCACGGCCCGCTTCAGTTCCGTGCCGACGTTCTCCGGGTTGACCGGGTAGCCGGGGCGCACAGGCATCTCGACTCCGTCGAAGCCGAGGCGGGAGATATGCTGGCCGAGTTCGGGCAGGGCCAGCTTCCAGGGCTTGTTGAACACGGTGAAAGTGACGTTGCTCATGGGTTGGTTGTCTCCGAAAAGGGGATTCGCGAACGGGTCATTCGCCGCGCAGCAGGCCCATCGCCAGGATTTTGTCGGCGACCTCCATCGTCTTGACGGCGTCCCCGAAGTGGGAGCCGGGCTGCGTTCCCGACTTCACGGCGTCTATGAACTCCCGGTTTTTCGCCTGGAAGCCGCCGTAGACGAAGTTCTGATCGCTTCCGGCGATCTCGCGCGTGTCGTACCAGACGCCTTTCGTATCGCCGTCGGCATAGAGAACGCCTTTGCCCTCGTGTTCGGCCTCCACGCAGATTCGGGGCGCGTGCATCTGCACCCGGAAGATACGCCTGCCGCTCGTCCAGCTATTGAGCAGCACGCCGGTCGCGCCGTTGTCGAAGGTGAGCAGGACGGCGAAGAAGTTCACGTCGGGAACCAGCACGCGCCGGGTGATGGCCTGTATCTCTGTCACCTCGCCGCCGCACATCCAGCGCAGCGTATCAATGGCGTGAACGCCATCGTCCATCATGTGGTCGCGGGGGCCGAGCGTGGGATCGGGGTTGCACTTGTAGAACTCGCAGACGGCGTGCGTGATGGGGCCGCGCTTCAGGCACTCCTGCCGCAGTTGGACGACCATCGGGCAGGCGCGCCGCTGAAAGCTGACCTGCGTGATGTTGCCGTGCTTCTCGGCGAGATGGGCCAGCGAACGGGCCTGGTGCGCGGAGAGGCCCATCGGCTTCTCGATGTAGAGGTTCAGCTTATGTGTGAGGCACCATATCCAGATGTCTATCATGATATGGGGCTGCCCGATGGCGTAGACGGCGTCCGGCGCGACCTCCTCGACCATCTGCGCATAGTCGGTATAGCGGCGTTCTACGCTGTATTTGTCCGCCGTCGCGTTCAGCCGTTCCGTGTTCAGGTCGCAGATCGCGGCGATCTCTACGTCGTCGAACGAGGCCAGCGAGGGATAGTGGACGGAGTTCGCCATGCTTCCCGCGCCGATCATCGCCACGCGCACCTTCTTCTTGTCCGCCAAAGAGGGAGTCTCCTTTTCGATTCTAGGCGATCCGCATCGTCAGGCCGCCATCAATGACGACGGTCTCCCCGGTCATGAACTCATTCTCCGCCAGCAGCGTGATGACCTGCGCGACATCTTCCGGCCTGCCTTCGCGATGCAGCGGAATGCGGTTCTCGATGTTGTTCTTGACCTGTTCCGGGGTGAGGTAGTCCTGAAAACGGGTGCGGATGACGCCGGGCGCGACACAGTTGACGCGGATATTGGAGTCGGCCAGTTCGCGGGCCAGGATGCGGGTGAACTGGATCAGCGTTCCCTTGACGACGCCATAGGCCGCCGCGTTGAGGACGCCGCGCACTCCCGCCGCCGAGGAGATCAGGATGATGGCTCCCTCGCCCTGCGGCTTGATGCGCGGCACGGCGGCGCGGCAGAGATGGAAAAGGGCGTGGACATGGACATCGAAGGCTGCATACCAGGCTTCCGGGGTCACGTCCAGCAGGCTGCCGGGAACCGCGCCCCCAGCGGAATGCACCAGCACGTCTAGCCTTCCCAGCGCCTCCGCCGCCTCGCCGACGCAGCGCGTGGCGTCTTCCGGCTTGCCCATATCGGCGGTTATCAAGACGCAGCGGCGACCGAGCGCGGTGATCTGGTCGTGCAGCGCGGTCGCTTCCTCCTCCATAAAGCGCCCGACCAGCGCCACGTCCGCGCCGTGCGCCGCCATATCCCGCGCTGCCGCCGCGCCGAGGCCGCGCGTGCCTCCCGTAATCAGGCAGGCTTTGCCTTGCAGTTTTATCGCCGTCTCCTCCTGTCCCAAAAGTTTCTGCGTGCGCTTCTCGTCCGGTTTGGGTATAATGGCGGAGAGAGCCGCCCTCCGCTCTGACACAGCCCCGCGCCAGTATTAGATAGGCCAGGGAGAGACAGAAACCCTCCTCTGGATTTTGTGCATAGAAACCAGGTTTTTCCCGGCTCGGAACGTGCCGGGAACGATACCTTACGCAAAGGAAAAGGTGATGAGTAGATCGCTTCGGATGGCAGCGTGCCTGACGCTGTGGATGCTGGTTTTATGTCGCTTTGCGCTGGCTGCGCCGCCGGTGGATGTCGCGCAGCATGGCCGCCGGACGACGCTCGGTTCGGGAACCAACGCGCTCACGGTTCTCTATCTGCGCGGCACGCCCTACGAGATGGGCTACGCGCACGGCAAACTCTGCGCGCCGGAAATCCGCTATATGGCGAAACAGGTCGCTACGCTGATGCTGTTCGGCCTGGGCTATTCCAAAGAGAAAGCCGATGCGACCTGGGCGCTCTACGCGAAGCATCTGCGCCCCGAATATCTGGAGGAACTGCGCGGCCTGGCGGACGGTTCCGGGGTCAGCCTGCAAGAGATTGAGCGCGCCCACGCCATTCCCGACATCTCCGAGTGGCACTGCTCGTTCTTCGCCGGGGTCGGCAAGGCGACCGCGACCGGCGACCTCGTGCAGATTCGCGCCCTCGACTACACCACCGAGGCCGGAATCCAGAAATATCCCGCGCTGCTGGTCTATCAGCCCACGACCGGCGTGCCGTTCGTCAACGTGAGCTGGCTCGGTCAGGTCGGCGTCGTGACGGGCATGAACAGCGAGGGCATCGCCATGTCCGAGATCGGCGACGACTGGGACAAGGCGACGGACAGCTTCGACGGACGCCCCCTCAACTTCGTCATGCGGGACGCCGTGCAGTTCGGGCGCAATATCGAGGAGGCGGTCAATCTTGTCAAGAACGGCCCGCGCACGACCTCGCTGCTCTACTGCCTCTCCTCCGCCAGAGAGGGCCAGGTGCGCGCCCTCAAGACCAGCCACACGCAGTGCCATGTCTATGGGCCGGACTCGCTGCCGTTCCCCACGAAGTCGGGACTGGTCTATATGTCTATGGGGATGGATAGCGCCTGGAACGGCAAACTCGGCAGCGCCCTGCAACAGGACTACGGCAAGCTGGACGTGGAGACGGCGCAGCGTATTATGAAGACGCTCGGAACCGGCAGCCTCCACGCCGTCGTGTTCAAACCGGCCAGCGGCGATCTCTGGGTCGCCAATGCCACCGCGACCGACAAAGCCTACAACCAGCCCTACCACCATTTCAATCTGAAAGAGGCGCTGGCCGACTCGTTCTTCCGGCAGTGATGCGGCCTGTTCTGGCCCCTCTCCTGCACTGAGGAGAGGGGCTTTTGCTGCCTACAGCAGCAATCGCGCGCCCGGACGGAAAAAAGGGACTGCCGCCCATTGACAACCAACCATTCTTTTGGTATACGTGGTACATTAGCATGGCGGGGAAGGAAGTAGAAGTGGGCGATCACAGGCGATCTCTTTCGGCGAAATCGCTCGCCGCGCTGCTCGAACATCGAATCCAGACCGGGGAGTATCCGCACGGGAAATGGCTGCCCACCGAGCGCGCACTGGCCGAGGAGTTCGCGGTCAGTCGCACGCTGGTGCGGCGCGCGCTGGACGAACTGGCCCATCGGCATCTGCTGCGGCGCGCGCCGGGATGCCGGCCGGTGGTGCGCGGCGCGGCAGAGACGGCAGAAGCCCGGTTGCGTTCACAGCGCAGCCGCGTGGGTCTCTGGGTCTGGAGCGATGCCAGCGCCGGAGACCTCAACATGATGATGACCATCCGGGGCATCCAGCATATACTGGAGGCGGAAGGACTGAGTCTGATCATCGGCAGCCCGGATAAGCGCTCGACGGAAGAGGTGCTGCGCTCCGAGGCGGAGTTTCTGGCGCGGATGGCGCACGACTCGGA
>Ga0070741_10020154_pt1 | contig 10558 bp, 11 predicted proteins | sample Coa_R1_4_FD_66440 | JGI IMG/M metagenome (GOLD analysis project Ga0070741, IMG submission 66440) | Surface soil microbial communities from Centralia Pennsylvania, which are recovering from an underground coalmine fire - Coalmine... | ecosystem: Environmental > Terrestrial > Soil > Unclassified ... | reverse complement strand
GGCATACACAATCGCAGCCAGCAACAGGGCCGAGAGACTGGTCTCCCAAACCCAGCGCACCGACCATTGCATGACGTAAGGCAGCAAAGCCCACAACCATGCGGCTGCGATTCCTGACTTTTTGCCGACCGTTTCTGTACCGATTCCCACAATGACCACCGCAGTCAATGCGGCAAAAAAACTATTCACCGCGCTGATGACCCACGCCGAAGCTGCGCTATACACGCCGAAGATCTTGAAGATGCCTGCCAGCAGCAGCGGATAGGCCGGTGTGTACCAGGCGGTGGGTCCTGTGGGCACTCCGAAAGGAGAGCTGAACCCACGGCCCTCGACGATAGATTGCGCCACCTCACCGATTTCATAAGCAAAGCCAAGATGGTTCGATTGCACGGAAGCAAACCAGGGATGAAGGCTTAAATCCACCAGCCGCGCCAGGAGAGCGACAAGAAAGATGGTTAGAGGGGAAGAAAGAATTCTGGTCAGCCTGACGGCTATGGTTTCAGCGCCCGCAATTTCTGCAGCCTTGCTAGACTCTCGATTCAAGGGAGTTCGTGAACATGTGGATTCTGGTTTCGTGAACAGAACCGTAGAATAACACGGCCCATTGAGCGATGATTTCGCCTGTGCCGGTTGGTGCTCTTGTGGCAGAGGGGAGCACCGAAGGCATTGCCCAACGTTAGCCGCGCTGAATTGAACATTCTAGCTAAATTAGCTAAAATGTACTTTCATTATGAGAGAGAGCGCAAATGAATACTTCTAACAAAGCGGTGCGGAGCAATCGCAAGCGGAAAACTCCAGGGACACTACGCCGCCCGATGCTGCCCGCCAAATCGGTTCGTTTTACGGCGACCGAGGCAAAAAATGAATTTGGACGTTTACTGGAAAAGGCCATCCGGGGCGATGTTGTCGTGATTACCAAGCACGATGCTCCCAAAGCAATCCTGATGTCGGTCGATGAATTCAACGTCTTGTCGAGCGCCGCTGAATCCAAGATCGATACCTTGAGCGATGAATTCGACTCACTTCTCGCGCGAATGCAGGGTCCGGTAGCTGCGAAGTCAATGGAGGCTGCTTTCCACGCTTCGCCTGAACGGTTGGGAAAAGCGGCGATCGCTGCCGCGCGAAAGCGTGGTTAAGTCCCTTCACATTCCGTGTATTTACGTGCTGGCCGGAACCAACGGAGCCGGCAAGAGCAGCATTATGGGGGCAATGTTTTTGGAACAAGGAGTGGAATATTTCAACCCCGACACTGCGGCACGACGTGTTTTGTCGACCAATCCCGGTCTTTCGCAAGCTGAAGCGAACAGTCTTGCCTGGTATGAAGGCAAGCGGCTGCTGGAACGAGCAATCGCCGAAAAACTCAATTTTGCTTTTGAGACAACTCTAGGCGGGAAAACCATCCCCGCCCTTCTGGCAAAGGCGCTTTCTGAAGGTATGCAGGTACGGATTTGGTATGTCGGGCTCAGCAGCGCCGAACTTCATATCAGTCGCGTGCGGTCCAGAGTAGAACAAGGAGGACACGATATACCCGAAGAGGCGATTCGGCAACGATACACCCAAAGCCGGCTCAATCTGATTCGACTTCTTCCGAAATTGACCGAGCTTCTGCTTTATGACAACAGCGAAGAAGCCGATCCGAAGGCAGGAGAGATGCCAGAACCGAGGCTTATTTTGCATCTTGTCCAAGACAAGGTACCCAGGTTATGTGATCTATCCCAGGTACCGGAATGGGCGAAACCCATTGTCGCTGCGGCTATGAAGCTCAGGCGATTCGAGCCAGAGCATTCTTAGGGTTAGTAGATTTTTCCGGTGCTATAGACCCCCCGCGTGTCCATGCCAAAAAAACTCCCGATCTTTGGCTCGATTCTGATTCTGTGTCTGTGAAGCGATATCCGAGCAAGGATGGACTGAACCGCGATTCTGCTCATATACTGTCTTCCTGTTATTCGGAGTCGAAATCATGAACCTCAAGCAAAGAGCCACGCTTCTATTGCTTCTAATTCCCGTGTTTATGCTGGCCAAAGACGCGCAGAGTTCCGGCGCGAAGTGGCACATCAAAGGTTCACTGAGCGATGCTTGTTCCTGCGCTGTGCCCTGCACGTGCACGTTCGGCAGGCCGCCTTCGCCGCATCCTTATTGTTATGGCATGGATTCCTACAAGATCGAAGAAGGCAATTTCAATGACATCCAGTTGGATGGGCTAAAGTTCGGCATCACCTATGCGAAGCATGGCAACACACTTTATCTGGACAAAAATGCAAGCCCGGTGCAGCGTGCGGCGCTTATGCAAATTGCAAACCAGGTCTTGCATTTGAAGGACGGCATCTACCCTTCCGGATCATCGGCGCCGCGGATCGCCACACGCGATGTCAAGATTACGCAGGAATATGACGATCGCGGCAATCATGTGAAGTTCGGCGACGATGGTGAATTCCGCGCGCAATACATTATTGGAAGAGATGGTAAGACCCCCATTATTGTGAAAAATAATCCCGATATCGACATACCGGATGAGATTAAAGGACATACGGTCTTTTATCGCTATGCCTTCGGAGACAACCGGTTTTCATTTAAGGACACCAACAGCAGCCAGGGGCCATTCGAATATGACAGCTCGAAATATGGGATTGGCGGCGCGGCAACGAGGTGATCTTAATTGATTCACCACAGAGACTCAGAGAAAATGGCAGGATATTTCACCGGAATTTCACAGCTATAGATTTCCAGACTTCCATCACAAACCAAATCCCCAGAATCATCATCTCCGGCTCAATGGGATGCCGGTAGCGCGGATGGGGAAAGGTAATGTAGTACACCAGCGGGTAAACCAGAATTAAAGAAGCGTAGAGAAATGCTTCCGGCTTTTTCTGCCGGATCACCCACCACAATCCGCCAAAGGCCAGCACGGTTGAGAGCAGGAAGAAAACGTAGCGACTGCGCGACAGCCCGGGCGTTCCCGATGCGCGTGGCGTACCAAACCAGAAATACCAGGCGCGCTTCAGCGAAAGCACCGCAAACATGGAGGGATGTATCCGAATAAACTCCGTAGCTTCGCGTCCACGTTCATGCGCGAACCTGAGCTCACCCATCTGCTGGTAGGCCTCGAACTCGGCCGCGTTCTGGCTGGGGTGGAGCTGCCATTTCCATAGACCATCAGCCCCCATCTGATTGCCCAGCCGCAGCTCCGCTCCAAAATTGCTGCGGATGAAGACGAACCTGCCGAACACCGAATAGTTGCGGAGCATCCACGGCATCACGCAGAGCACCAGCACAGCAACCGCCACCATGGCTGGGGCCATCCATCTCTGGTTTGCGCGCATACGCTGAAAGCATGCCCACCCCAGCGCAAATGGCAGCAGCGACAGTAGCGAAGGATTGCTGAGCGCGACCGCTCCCCATACAAGCCCGAAGAGCGCCCAAGTCTTTACGTTGTCAGAATTTTTCAGCCGCAACGCCAGCAAGAACGCTGCGCTTAGCAGGAAAGCGGAAAGGCTCGTCTCCCACACCCAGCGGATGGCCCAGTACATTGAATAGGGGAGCACAGCCCACAGCCATGCCGACCATAAAGCTGTTTTCTCGTTCAGTGTTTCCTTTGCAATCGAGTAGATTGTGAGACAGGTAAGAGCTGAAAACAAACTGTTCAGCGCCAGCAACACCCACGCGGATTGGTCGCTGTAAATGCCGAAAATTTTGAAGACGCAGGCGACCAGATAAGGGTAAAGGGGGGCAACCCACGCGGTAGGCCCGGTGTTCCCATGAAATGGAGAACTAAATCCCTGGCCCGTAGCAATGGAATAGGCAATCCTGCCTGTCTCCCAACCCAGGCCAAAGTTCTCCTGGTCAGGACTGGTCTTATACGTATGCTCGACGGTCATGACCAGCAGACGCAATGCCAGCGCTACTACGGCAATGGCAACCGGCCGCCGCAGCAGACGCCCTAAGGCGCTCGCGGGCACACCGGGGTTATGAGAAGAACTGTGAGTTTGAGATTCGGTTCTGCTGAGAGGCATGCTCAGGCCCGATAACCAGTAAAACCGAGATTGCAAGGAACCGCAAGAGGAATATACCCCCAGAAGAAAAACACACTTCCATCTCGAATTCATGAACCGGCTCTCGAAACTTTAAAACTAGAAACTGTCTTACGTTTTCACCTTTACCCGTTTGCCGGTGCGTGCGGCCTCATAGATGGCTGTGATGATCTGTATGTCGCGACGCCCTAGCTCTCCCCCGACTGGAGTCTCGCGTCCGGTGAGGATGCAATCGGCGAAGTCGTCCATGTGGGCGGCCTGCTGATTGATGGCAGGGAAGTTCAGCGGACCCCGGCTGGTCTCGGCAACAATGCCGCGATAGGTGAAAGCATGTTGCTTGAATTCCATCCACCCTTTTGTGCCCTCAATGCGGAACTGGTCGGAAGAGTGGGCAAAACTTGTGACCGCGTCGCACTTAGCGCCATTGGGAAAGTCCATCGTCCAGCGGATGGTTTCTTCCACTTCATTGAACAGCTCCGGTTTGGTTTTGGGCTCCTCGTGCGCGGTAACGGAAACGGGAGCGACCCCATTGGCCGCCATGCACGCGCCGTGCACAATATAAATGCCGAGGTCCATCATCGGACCGCCGCCGGCCAACCTCTTGTCAATGCGCCAGGCACGCTGTCCGAAGATGAATCCGCGGTCGCCGGTCATCTTCATGAATGGACCAAAATCCTGCTCCTTGGCCAGCCGCATCATCTCTTTGTGATAAAGGTCGTAGTGCAACCGGTACCCGACGGCCAGTTTCACCTTGGCCTTTTTGCAGGCGTCAATCATGCGGGTGCAGTCTTCCACGGAGGTAGCCATCGGCTTTTCGGAGATTACGTGCTTGCCCGCTTTGGCTGCGCGAATCACAAATTCCGGATGCAACGCCGGCGGCGTGACCACGTACACAATATCAATATCCGGATTGTGCGCGATCTGCTCCATGTTCTCGTAGCTGTAGATGTTCTTCTTGTTCAGGTTATAAGTCGCCGCCCATTGGTCGCCCTTCTCCGGGTGGCCGGTTATCACACCGGAGAGGTAGCACTTGGTGGTCTCACGCAGCGCAGGTCCCAATTGGCCTGACGAATATTTGCCCAGACCGAGCAGGGCAACGCCCAGCTTGCGGTCTTTGCCTTTTTCAGGCTTGGCGTCTCCTCGGAGATGAATTCCACTTGCCAGCGCGGCTGATCCGATCAGCAGGTCTCGCAGGAAATCACGCCGCGAACGATTGTGCATAGTCATAGTATGTAAGCCTCAACAGCGTAGAGATTTTACTCCCGTGCCGCATACAAATTCAGTTTTTTCTCTTCCAGGAAATCCAGCTTCTCTTTCAGGTGGCCCGACTCAGGCCACGGATATATCTTTGTCCCGGTCAAGGCGTCGCACTGCCCGATGTCATGATGCTGCAGGTAGCACTCCCGCCAATTGTTCTTCACGTCATGATATTGCGCCATCATGGAGCGGTCGCCAATGCGCACCGGCAGCGCGGCGCTGACGGCAATCGCCAGAAAGACAATGGTTCCTGCCGTCTTCAAACTTCTGTTCCTGGAGCCCAGGCAAGAAAAATAAATTCCCAGAAAAGCGGGAATCAGGTAAGGCACATAGCGCGAACTCTGCGCCGTCAGCAACCCAAGACAGAGCCGGCCTAGAGCAGTATTGGCGCAGAACAGCAGCGAAAAAACAAGCAAGACCGCACTCACCATGTGCGCTGCATCTGCCTCTTCTCTTCGCGCCAAAAGTTCTGTCAGTGCAATCAGCAGCGCTATGGTTGTCCAGGCCAGGAGCAAGCCGCCCAGCAATGCGGGAAATATGCCCAGCCCCTTGATGCCGGTGAAGTTCACGAACATCAGGTCCATGTAACGCAGATATTGCAGCAGCGGTTCGGAGAAAGGTTTGAAGCAGGCCGCCGCCGGGTCGAGCTTGTAACCGATGAAGAAAGAGAGCAACGAAGCCACGGCAATCAGCAGCGCGGCCAACGAGCCTGCCAGCGCCGGGCCAGGGCGGCCGGCACGGTTATTGATCCGGTAGTCCAGCACCAGCAAAACCGGCGTGATCAAACCAACAAATAAACCAAAGCCGGTATAGATGAGCAGGAAGTTGGTAATGAGAATCCACGCATAGCGCACGCGTACGCCCGGCTGAGTCCAGCCGATGCAATAAATCATCAACAACAAAATGGGAAGCGGTCCATGCGACAGGTTCGTGGAACCGAAGAGGCTTTCATATTCCAGAGGGGTAAGAAAGATCAGTGGAACCACCACGTCCGCATATGTGATCGGGCCGAAGAGGCGATTTTTCAAATACAGCGCCAAAAGCGCGGCCAGCACAAAGATTGCGCAGGCCAGAAACGCTTCTGCGCGGCTGCTCCAGTGGAACATGGGTTCGATAAGCCATGAAACAATCGCGCCCACGCCCTGCCGGTGCGGCCCGTGCTGCCAGCGAAACATCTGCCACAAGGAATGTTTTTGAAATAAGGTGGCGTTGCTGAAATCCCACTGGTCCCAGAAGAGGATGTTGACCGCGTAGCGATTCACCAGCCGGAACAATCGCGCCGCGACCAGGGTGGTGCTAAGCAAGACGAACAGCAGCGGCCAGGGCGCTTTAGGCCGATTGCCAGACAGGCGCTGATGGGCTGGCGATAAGACTTCCGGCTTGCTGTTCATGCGGCTTTTTCCAGCCGCTTTGCGCTCGATGCCAATATTCTCACCAAAGCAATAGCAATCCCCATGAACAACCAGATCAGGAGCATCACTTCAGCGTCTCCCTGGGTATAGTGAACCAGGGAACTCATGATGAACGCGATGGCGCCGCCAAAAATTCCCAAAAAGACACCACGCGGCGCGGAATCCCAATGCTCAGCTTGCTTCCAGTGCCGTCCCAGGAAAATCAGGTAGGCCGCCATAAGCCATATCCAGGCTGCCAGGCAAGGCAATCCGCAATCGACCGCCAATTCTATGAAGGTGGAATGAAAATGGCTGCGCAGTGGGAATTTTTTGTATGCGGCAAGGTTCCATTGCTCTCCGCGCAAGAACTCACTGTCGAGTCCCATGCCAAACATCGGATGTTGAGCAATGAGCCGGGGGGCATCCTTCCACATGAGCCAGCGGTACTCGCTGCCCGCGTCTGTAAGCGCGAGCCATCCCATCTGCCGCTGGTGCTCGATCCACACTGTTCCCACAATGAAACTCAAGAGCAATGCCAGGATTGCGGCAGTGCGAATCCTTTTTTGTGTCAGCCACAGGATGAAGGCGCAGCCCAGCAGCAAAGCCGCCATGTAAGTCCGGGTCACGGTGGCCAGCAATGCCGCGGCGATCCCAAGAAAGATCATGATGAGGACCCATCGAGCTGCGCTCCACTGCTTCCAGGTGGAGACGAGCAGCCCAAACGTCAATAGTCCCACCTGCAGCAACATGCCGGCGTAGGGAATGTAGTGGTAGAAGTGGCCCTGAGCGCGCGGAGGCCGTCCGCGCTGCACAATATTGCCGGGCTGGCTCAACCATTGCCGAAAATCGTTTCCATCGACTTCCCATGTGTAGATTTGCAAGGGAGCATCGCGGGCAAAGCGCACGGCAAGCGTTTTGTCTGCCTGGGTTGCCTGAAGCGCCGCGCTCCACTGTTGCGGGGTTCGTGTTGGATGTCCATTGATCGCCTGCACAATATCGCCCGACCGCAGGCCACGATGGTAGAGAGTCGAATCGGGTGCAATCGTCACCAGCTCCGTACCGATTCCATGCACGTATTGCCACCCGGTGCGAGCTACGCTGACCGTCGTTGAAGCCAGCAGAAGAAGAACCAGGATCTTAACCTGCTTCACGCTGCTTACGTTCTGGGCTGTCACCACGGCCAGCGCCAGCAGGGTGAACCACCCCAGCCGGTCGCGGCTCAAGGCGGGAGCATAAGAAAGCGCCGTGGCAATCGTGGCCAGCGCCAGAAAGATGAGCGCAGGCAACATGAAGGGCTGCGGCTCAAATTTTTTGCCTGCAAGCAGCCGCAGTGTCCAGATGCAGAGCGCGACCAGAAAGAGCACGAAGGCCCAGTGAACATTATGTGGTGCAAGCACCGCGATGCCGCAGAAGCAGGCGAATATGGCGCCATCCAGCACGATTGCGACCCTATGGCTCAATGTATTTGGATTGTTACCAGGATCGGCTGTTGCAGGCCCCCGTGTTCCCTGCATGGAATCAGCGGGCATGGTTTTAGAACTCGAATTCAAATTCCTTCCCTCAAATGCTTCTGCTTCAGCGCCGAGTCAATGCCAGCAGCAATACTAACAGCACTTCGCACTGAGAACTGAGAACCCAGAACCGAGAACTGTCTTTAAGTATAGGTAGCAAACTTAATGACTCTTCACAAAGCCGCGAAATTGAGTTAGACATTCATAGATTTGGGAACAAACAGCTGTGAATGAAGGAATGTTTTCAAGCAGTTGCGGCCTCCGAGACCGCCAAGTTGGGAACATTTGAGTTCAAAATCTGGCCGAGATCTTCAACGAAACGTCGTTCTTCGGCTGCGATCTTGTGAGTATATGTGCCGATGGTTAGAGCAGGATCAGAATGCCCTAAGCGATCCTGGCGAATTTTCAACGCCACGTCTGCACCATCCATCAAAGTTGCACTGGCATGACGGAAGGCGTGAAGACCTCCTGGGGCAATACCAAGCGAACGCAGGAGGGGTTGTAGTTGCCGTGTAACCAAGTTATTTGCATTCCATGGAAGACCGTTGCGGTCTTGGAACACGAGCTGCATTGTATTTCCTCGATTGCCTTGTAATCCCATTTGCTCTTCAATAAGCCCTCGAAGTCCCTTTGCGACATTGCTGGATATGGCAATAGTTCTAGTGGCCCGGTCTGTCTTGGGTGTCTGGACCCGACCTCCCCATATTGTTTGCCGCACTTGCACCACACAATGTTGAAAGTCAACGTCACACACTCGGAGTCCGCAAAGTTCTCCTGCGCGCATTCCTGTCTCTGCAGCCAGCGTGTAAAACGTCTTATAAGGTTCTTGAGCCGCTTCAATGATTTGTTTTACCTCCTGCAAAGTGAAACTGCGGCGCTCGGTCTTAACTGGCCGGGGCAGCCGCAACCCATCAAACGGATTATGAGTTACTATCCCCCAAGACTTCGCCGCGTTCCACATCATTTGTAATATCAACTTTACGGTTTGGACAGTCTTCGGGCTCGTGCCCCAAGTACCAACACAAGACTGGAGCAGTTCCGTCGTGATGTCCTTCACGGATATGCCAGTCAAGGTAGGTAACAATTGATTCTTCAAATGTGACTTCACGGAGTGCTGGGTGCTTGGTTTGTGTTGTACTAGGACTGTCGCTTTCCACTTCTCTGCAAACTCCTCGAACTTAATGTTGTTGCTGGGGCGGTAGCTGCGAGAATTAACACGATCTAGCCGGCTGTCGAGTTCCCGCTGCGCCAGGCGCTTCGTCGGAAAATCAACAAGGGTGCCAAGGACTTCAGCCTTGAGCACCCTCTTAACTACGCCAGCTTCCAGTACATCTTCACGCCATCTGCCGACCCACACTTTATTTCGTTTACCCCTTAAGATCAGGGCGCCTTTCTGGTATCTTTTCCTGGCCATCTTGCCTCCATAGGCCGATGACTCAATAGACTGATGCATAGATGATAACAGAGAGGCATTAGGTTGTAGGTTCAAAGTATTCAATTCTTAGATTCTCTGGTCGCATGTGGTCGTCAACTAACACTTCAACTTGCATCGCTTGCCCCAACTTACGGGCAACTTCTGCTTTGTGCCACCGCTTAAACTCCGGCGTCTCAATACATTTCCGCCAAGCCGATTCTTTGTTGCGGACCTGATCTCGGCCATCCCGATGTTCAGCCCTGGCGCCGGAAGGTGGATGGATGCAACGTACACCATTCTGTTTGGCATTTCGATGCTGACCACCCTTGCCACCAGTGCAAAAGGTCTGGAATACAAAGTCCTTGCGAGTTACCGAAAACAAAAGCAGACGTGCAGCCATATCCAACCCTAAAAACCCCGACGCGTCTTGCGTGCCGGAGGCACCATCTCAACTATCTGCAACTTAGCCAAGCCGGCTTCACGAAAGCCAAGAGCTACTGCACCAGCTTCACTTACGTCGAGATCGCGCCCGTCAACATAAGGCCCGCGATCTGTAATCCTCAACCACACACACTTGTCCGTTTGATTAAGCCGGCACACCCGGATGTTCGTATTGAATTTCAACGTCCTCGACGCAGCCGTCAGCTTGTTCTTGTCGTACAGTTCGCCCGAGGCCGTTGGTCGCCCCTGATACGCCCCGCCATACCAGCTCGCCAGTAGGATTGTCGAATGCGACTTCAGATGTCCAACCATGCTGGACTGCTGTGCCGGGAAGTGGCTGGGTGTAGATGCTTGAACCACCGGGGATGGTTTGGCCAGCATAACAGCGTGGCTCGTTTTGTATAAGCTGCCCTTCAACCCTAAGCTGGCGCCCAGGACCAACCCCACGGTAAATATCAAGGCCGTCTTTAGAAATCTTGTCATTAATCTTGTTCTCCTCTTCATCTAACATTTCAC
>Ga0070741_10020153_pt1 | contig 10559 bp, 10 predicted proteins | sample Coa_R1_4_FD_66440 | JGI IMG/M metagenome (GOLD analysis project Ga0070741, IMG submission 66440) | Surface soil microbial communities from Centralia Pennsylvania, which are recovering from an underground coalmine fire - Coalmine... | ecosystem: Environmental > Terrestrial > Soil > Unclassified ... | reverse complement strand
CACGTCGACCTCGCCTCCCGGCGGCATGATGAAGCCCGCGCCGGCGATCTTCAACGCGTCCCCGCCCAGGATCGACCCCTGGTTCGTACCCGTCGCCGTGTTCGTCACCGAGTCCACCACGGGCTGGGGCGAGTACACGAACTCATCTCCAGGTGCGTTGACCGAGCTGGTCGCTCCCCCGGCAGTCACTTGGACGTCGGTTGTTATAGGGCCGCTCTGGCCGCCCGAGAGGGTTGCGGAAGCATCGCTCGTAACGGCCGTGATCGTGGTGCTGTCCTTCACGACGACGTTGCTTGCCGGGATCGGCGTGCCGCCGCCGGTCGGCACGAGGTTGACCACGTCGGTGTCGCCGGGGCTGCCGAACCCGGTGCCCGTGATCGTGATCGTCGTCCCGCCTGCCACCGGGCCGGAGGACGGGGTGACCGAGGTGACCTCCAGCCCCTGCGCCTTGGTCAACACGAGCGTGCTGGCTCCGCCGTTGGTGAGTTGCGCTTGGACGACGATGTCGCCGGCCGTGTCGATGGCTTGGGCACTGAGGAGCGTATAGGCGGTCTGGTCGGCGGGGCTGAGGAGGCTCTCGAGGTTGTGTTCCACAGGCCCGCCGGTGCCCGGCAGCCAGATGACGGCGATGTCCGGGTTGGCGGGCGGGTTGGACGGGTCGCAGCCGTTGACGATCGTCGCCTGACCCAGGCAGTTGGCGTCGCCGACGATGATTCCGGTGTCGTTCACGCCGAGCGCTTCCCCGGTGTCGTAGCCGGCCGGGAGCGTGAGGGTCTGGGCTTGCGCCGCGCCTTTGCCGGCGATGGCGGCACTGAAATCGGTCGCCCAGGGTGTGGTGAGCGGTGGCGAGACGGTGGTGTCGGTCAGCGCGCCGACCGCCACGCCGGTGGAGTTGACCGCGTTGATCACGAGGTTGTGTTGGCTCGGAATGGCAGGCCCGGTGCTGATCGCTCCCCCGCTGCCGACCATCGAGCTAATGGCGCTGGTCGCGATCGTGCCGGCGTACTCGCCGCTGGTCGCGCTGACCGCGTCGACGGCGAGAAGAGTCGTGGTGCTCGGAGTGGAGAGCGGCGTGGGCAGCCCGGTATAGGGCGCGGCCAGTTGGTACACGGCCATCGCGCCCTCGGGCTGGGTCGACCCGGTCCCGTACACGGTCCCGTCGCCGGAGATGTGAGCGTCGAGCGCGCCGAAGCTCCCGGCGAACGACTGGGCGACGACGACCGAGGGGCTGCCGGCCGGAGCGACGACTCCGTTGCCCAGATGCCCAGACAGCGCCGGGACGGACCCGGCTGCAGTCCCATCGTTGGCGACCGAGTTCAACACCGCCCCCTGCGAGTTCAACTGCGTCGGCGGGCCCGGCCTGGTGCGGTCGAATTCGTCCCATACGCCGCCGAGATCGACTACCACGAACCGCCCGTTGGGGGAGATAGCGGCGCCGGTGCCGGTCACCCCACCGCCCACGTCAGTGACCTGATAGGTCAGGACCGGCGCCGCCGACACCGTCGGCGCCCCAGCGGCCATCGCAATCGCGGCTGCCGTCGCCACCATCAGCGTGCTGCAGCACAGCGCCACCACGCGTCGGCGCCGGGCACCAGTGGACGCGTTGTGGTGCGCGGGCGACGAGCAGTGCGGTCGGTCAGGTGTCATCGTCTGCCTCGAAGTCAGTCAGTCGGAAGGTGCGGAGACACGGGCCGTGGTGCTCCAACGCGGCCAGCCGGACGGTGCTGAGAACGATCAGGGCGTGCACGGCGGCTGCCGGGAGCGCCATGCGGCGGGAGATCTCGGCGATGGGGATGCCGCAGTCGTCGAGGGTCAGCACCACCGCGCACGCCGCAGGGAGGCGGGTTAGCAGTAGGCGCTGGCTGTCGGTCAACCGCACAACCGGTTCGCCCCGGCCGTGCTCCGCCGCCGCTCGCGTCCCCGTTCCACCTCGAAGCTGCCCGCCGTGCCGTCCCGTGGCCCCAGGGTCGCCTGGCTGGGGCGGTCGTGTCTTCCGTAGCCCAGTACGGATATCCGTCTTTAGGGCTGCTGGTTGTGCCCGGGACGGTGCGATCGGGACGTGCCGCTTGAGCTACGATCGTCGGCTGAAGGAGCGGGCGGGTGCGAGCGGCGGCGTTGGAGGGTCGGGAGCGGGAGTTGCGCGCCGCGATGGCCGCCTGCCGGGACCCTGGGCTCGGCGCGTTGGTGACCGGCGGCGGGGGGGTCGGCAAAACCAGTCTCGCTCGCGAGGTCGCCGCCCGCTGGGTGGAGAGCGGGGGTGCGGTCACGTGGATCGCAGCGACCGAATCGGCCCGCCGGTTCCCGTTTGGCGCGTTCGCCGGCGCGTTCGGCGGCCTGGACGCCGCCGAGTTCGGCGTCGCCGCCCGCCAGCTCGTCGAGCGCCTTCAGCACGCCCGACCGGCGCTGCTCGTCATCGACGACGCCCACCTCCTCGACGACGCGTCCGCCGCGGTCGTCCATCACCTCGCCCTCGCGCCCAGCGGTGTCGCCATGCTCGCCACCGTCGCCGACGGCAAACAACGCCCACCTGCCGTCGACGCACTGGCCAAGGACGGGTTGCTCCACCACGTCGAGCTCCACCCGCTCGAGGCCAACGCCGTGACCCGGGTGTTGGAGCGCATCCTCGGCGGTCACGTGGAACAGGCGACCAGCGACCGTCTCTTCGAGCTGTGCGGCGGGAACCCGCTCATCCTCCGCGAGCTCATAGACGCCGCCCGTGCGGCGGAGAACCTCGCACCGCGCAACGGTGTCTGGTCGCTGCGAGGGACGCCGCCGACCAGCCCTCGCCTCGACCAGCTGGTCTCAGACCATCTGGCCCGCCTCGACGGGCCGACCCGCCGGGCATGCGATCTGCTCTCGCTCGCCGAACCGCTGACTCTGGTGCAGCTGTCGGCCCTCGTCGGGCGCGACGCGGTCGCCGCCGCGGAGGACGCGGGGCTCGTCGTCATCGACACCGCCGCGCGTGACCAGCCGGAGGTGCGTCTTGCCCAAGCGCTCTACGCCGAGGTGCTGCGCGCCGGGCTCGGTCACGTCCGGACCCTCGACGCGCTCGACGCGCTCGCGACAACGCTCGCCGCCTTCCCGTCGGCCGGACCGACGGAGATATTGAAGCGGGCGCTGCTCCGCCTCGAAGCTGGGAGCCCTCACGACGACGACAGCGACGTATTCACCGAGGCGTCCCGGCTCGCCCGCCCCGACTACCCGCTCGCCGAGCGGTTCGCGCGTGCCGCGATCGACGCCGGCGCCGGGTTCACCGCCATCGACTACCTCCTCGACGCCCTCGTCTGGCAGGGCCGCCTCGACGAGGCCGAGCAGGTAGCCGCCACGATCGGAGACGGTGAGAGCCTGGCACCCAACGAGCGTTCCTACTTCCAGCTGCGATGGGCAAGGATCCTGTGGTGGATGGGCGGCGAGCGGCCGCCCGACACCACGGTCGACGTTGCCGAGTGCGCCGGCCCAGTCACGTCGGCGACGGTCGCCCGCCAGCTAGGGATGGCCGCGGCCAGCGGCCGTGGGCCCGACGTCGTCGCACCCGCCCTGGCGGTGCTTGCCGCCCCCGACACCGACGACGAAGCCCGCTGCTGGGCGGCCGGCGCCGCGCTGATCGGCCTCGGAGGGCAAGGCCAGGTCGGTCGGGCCCTGTCTTTGGCCGACGGCGCCCTGATGCTCGCCCGCCAGCTCGCCGACTTCAACTACCGGCTCCTGCTGTCGGTCGTCGAGATCTGGATACGGCGCCTCGCCGGCGACCTGACCGGCGCCGAAGCTCGGATCGAGGACCTGCGCCAGGCGGCCGAGGGCGCGCCCCGGCCCGGCGCGGGCCCGAGCGCCGGGCTGCTCACCCTCTGGCAGGCGTCACTCACGCTCACCGCCGGCCGCGCCCGCGCCGCCGTGCCCCTCCTCCGGGACGCCGCCGCGCTGCTCGACGACGCCGACTTCGGCGGGCTCGCCGCCTCCGCGCACTTCTGGCTGGCCGAAGCGCTCGCCCTGACCGGCGACCGGCCCTCCGCCGCCACCCAGCTCGCCCTCGGCGCCGAACGCGAGCACAACACCCTCGACATCTTCCGCCCCGAGCAGCTCCTCGCCAGAGCATGGACCGCCGTCGGCATCGGAGACCGCAAACTGGCCCACAGACTGATCGACGACGCCGGGGCGCTCGCCGCCGCGCAGGGACAACAGCTCGTGGCCGTCCGCATCCACCATGCCGGCATCAGGCTCGGCCAGCACGCCGCGGCACGCCGGCTACTCGACATCGTCTCAGGCGTGGAAGGCCCGTTCGCCGACAGCGCCTCGCGCCATGCCCGCGCCCTCCTCGCCGCCGACTCCTCCGCGCTGCTCGACGCCGCCGAGCGCTTCGCAGCGCACGGCGCCAACATCGAAGCCGTCGATGCCGTCGCCCAAGCCGCGATGATCACCGCCCGCAACGGCGACCAGGCCCGTTCGCGTCAATTCGCGGGGCGAGCCGCGTCCATGGCCGACGACCTCGGCGGGCTGGATACCCCAGCGCTCCGCTCCGTCGCCCCCCGCCAGGCCCTCACCCGCCGCCAGCATGACGTCGCCCAACTCGCCGCCGCCGGTCTCTCAAACAACGAGATCGCCGACCGGCTCGGAGTCGGCGTGCGCACGGTCGAAAGCCACCTCGATGCCGCCTACCGGCGCCTCGGCGTCTCGCGCCGCTCCGATCTCCCCACATTCCTCACCCCAACCACACCCCCCGTCGCAAGCGTCAGACCGCGACGAGGTCGAGGCGATGGTCAAGCCGTCGAAGGTCGTCAGGGTCGGAGGTGATGACCCGGAGCCCGCGGTCGTTGGCGATGACCGCAACAGACGCATCGACGACGTCGGCCGTGCCAGAGACGCCGCACAGCTGGCCAGCGGCCCGAGCCCGGCGGTCATCGAGCGCCACAACCTCGCAGATGGGCGCGCCCAGGAGACGAGCGAGACGGACCTGGCGTGCGCCGTCCCGCCACGTTTGGGCGACCACCCCAGCCGGGACCACGAGGGGGTCTTGGTGCGCCAGCGCACGAGCGACGATCGCTACGACCCGTCGATCGTTGCGCTCGAAGCCGACCAGCGCCCCGGTGTCGAGCACTGCGCCGCTCACCGGCCAAGAGCCTGGTCCGCGGCTCGCCGCTCCGCCGCCGTGAGGGGGCCACCGGTCTCGGCCAGCAATTCGTCGAGCAGCGAGCCGAGGTCATCGAGCTTGGCCTGCTCCTCAAGAGCACGCGCGACGTAGGCACTCACACTCGGGGCGCGGCCCTCCGCGACGGCCCGCTGAGCCTGCGCAACGAGCTCAGAGGGCAGGCTGACAGCGATCTTGGTCGTGGTCATACCAATTATCATACCCGCTTCGCGCGCGGGGACCGCCAAGGCCGGGGCTGGCGATGCCTGGCACCACGCTCATCGCCTGGCGGCCCAGCCACGACCTCGCACATGAGCTCCGGACTAGTCAAAGGGGGGTACCAGAACCGATATGGAGCCCATCCGTGTCGGACTCGTTGCTGATCCCGCCGCGCCGACCGAGGTCGCACGCGCCATGACCGACCTGAGCCCGCTCGACGGCAGCACGGCGTGGGACATCACCGTTGTGAGTGAGCCCTTCACCACCGGCTCTGAGGATGTGCAGACGGCGATAGGTCGGTTGAGGGACCAGGCTCGCCAACGAAACTGGGACCTTGTTGTCGGCCTCACCGAACTCCCACTGCACGACCACGAGGGCCGGCACTTGCTCGTCGAGACCGATCGAGCGCAACGTACCGCGGTGCTGTCGCTACCGGCGTTGGGCGCATTTCGGATGCACGCCCGCGCCCGTCGGGCAGTGCGCTCGTTGGTCGGTGGCATGGCAGACCCGAGCGCGAAGGACGACCACCGCGTGGCCCTCCCGCGCGTACGCGGCCGATGGCGACTGCTCCTTGGCATGGTGCACGCGAACCGTCCGTGGCTATTGGTGGCCGGGCTGAAGTCTGCGCTCGTGGCGGCCCTGGCGACCGGCGCCGTGGCCACAATCAACTCCACCGTCTGGATGCTCGCGGGCTCGCTGTCATGGTTCCGCCTGGCGGTCGCGACGATCGCCTCAGTCGCACTCGTCGTTGCCTGGCTCGTGATCGACGGCGAACTTTGGGACCGCCCCCATGACGTCTCCCCTCAGGCACGAGGAAGGTCGCGCCTCTACAACGCCTCCACACTGGTGACGTTGTTCGTCGGCGTGCTCATCTGTTACGTCGCCCTCTTCGCGGTGAGCCTGGGGTGGGCGTACTTCATCCTCGACCCCCATGTCATGGGCAGTTACCTGCACCGCCCGCTCGGCTCCGGGGACCTGTTCGTCCTGGCGTGGTTCGTCGCGTCTGCCGCGACCGTCGGGGGTGGCCTCGGCTCGGGCTTCGAGACAAACGAGGCAATACGCGCCGCTGCGTACTCCAAGCGCGAGCAGGACCGGCGGGACCGCCTCGCGCGTGACCGGGACCTCAAGGAAGGAGCCCGGTGAGAGCCCGCCGCTCTACAGAGCCCAGTTCGGGAACCGCCAGGCGTCGACGGGTCACGCCATCAAGTCGTGTGCCAGCCGTGGCTGGCCTCGCTCTTGGCACGCAGGCACGTAGCACCGCCTCAGTGAGCGGCGTGCCCGGGGCGGGGGTCGAACCCGCACGGAGGTTGCCCTCCAGGGGGGTTTAAGCCCCCTGCGCCTGCCGATTACGCCACCCGGGCCTGTGTGAAGGCTACTGGGGGGCGCGCAAGTCGAGCACGAACGACAAGATGACGACGTCGGGGAACGTCAGGTCGCGCGCCGGCGTCCGCACGAAGCCCAGCGACTCGTACAGGCGGTGCGCGGCGGTCATGAACGCGGTGCTGTGCAGCGCGACCCCCGACTTCCCCTCGGCGACGGCGCGCTCGATGCACGCGACGGTCAAGGCCCGGCCGGCGCCGCGGCCCTGCGCTACGGGAGCGACCGCCAGCATGCGGATGCCCGCCTCGCCGTCGCGGAGGTCCTCGGCGTAGGCGTTCTCGGCGCCCGGTACGTACGTGACCCCACCGAGCAGCTCGTCCCCGTCCACAGCGACGAGCACGTCGGCAGCGGCGGCGCGGGAGGCGACGTCGGCCAGCTCGTCGGCGTAGTCGCCCATGTCCCAATCGCTGCGCAGGGCGCGATAGGCGGCCACGGTCAACTCACCGAGAGCCGCATATTCCGCGCGTCTGACCGGGCGCACCTCGAACCCCATGGCGCTGCACGTTAGGCAGCCGGGGCGAGCACCCGTTCCACGGCGGCGAGCAACCGTCGCCGCACCTGCCACTGCGGGCGCCCGCGGATGCCGTTGGCGACGAGCACGCCCTCGACCACGTCGGCCACCACGTCGGAGAACGGGCGCCCCCGCAGCCGCACGGCGACGATGGGCTCGCCGCGGGACCGACGGATGGTGCGGTCGGCGCCGGCGAGGCGCGGCGGTGAACAGAACCCCGGGACGACCAGCCCCATCCGCCGTGCCTCCTCGGCGACCGCCCGCACCGCTGCGCTGAAGCCGAGGGTGTCCGATCGCACGCCCGCCATCATGCGCCCCCCCACCGACAGCATCCCCGACGCTGTCACACCCCCTTCGTATGGTGGCCATCGTGACCACGCTCCTCGGGGACGGCCTCACTCCCACCCAGCAGCGCGTCATGGCGGAGCTGTTCGACCGCTCGGGCGAGCGCCCCGCCTTCGCCCCCGGCCTCGGGGCCGAGCTGCTCGCGCTCCTCGAGGCCGGCGTCGCGCCCTACGTCGCCGACGTCCAGCCGGAAGGGCCGCTGTGGGTCTCCAAACGGGCCCTCGGGCAGGTGCACGCGTGCGAGGGGTGGCTGGCTGCAGAGCGGGAGACGCCCTTCGAATGGACCCCCGCCACGGCCCGGGGGACGGTCGCCCATAAGGCCGTCGAGCTGTCGGTGACCCTGCGCGACCGGCCCGCCCCCCTCGACCTCGTCGACATCGCCATCGACCGGCTCATCGCGGCCGACGCGGGGATCGGCGCCTGGCTGCTCGACGCCGACCCCGCCGTCATCGCCGAGCTCCGGGGCGACGCGGCGGACTGGGTGGTGAAGTTCGACGACACCTTCCCGCCGCTTCGCCGCGCGTGGCGCCCGCGCCTCGAGTCGCCGTTGACCGTGCAGCTGTGCGGCGGCCGCGTCGTGCTGCGGGGCAAGGTCGACCTGGCCCTGGGGCGCGCCGAGGGGACGACGGCGCGCGTCCTCGTGGTGGACTTCAAGACCGGGCGGCCCTACGCCGGGTACGCGGACGACCTGCGGTTCTACGCGCTGCTGGAGACGATCAGGGTGGGCGTGCCCCCGTACCGCCTCGCCACGTTCTCGCTCGACAGCGGCACGTGGGTCGCCGAGGACGTCGACGAGGCCGTGCTCGAGTCGGCGGCGCGCCGGACGGTGGACGCTGTCCGCAAACTGGTGGAGCTCGACGACGGCCGGCAACCGGAGCTGCGCGCCGGGCCGGCCTGCCGGTGGTGCCCGGCGGCCGCCACGTGCCCCGTGGCCCTCGCCGAGGCGGCCGATCTGCCGGCGACCTGACGGTAGGCTCGGCGTCTTGCCGAGCACCCCGCGTTCGCTCGAAACGGCGCCCGCGACCGCGCTGGTCCCGGCCCCGCTGCCGGTGCGGCCGACGGAGCCGCCGGCCCCCTCCGCGTCCGACCCCCGCCAGTCCGACGTGGACGGCTGGGGCCGCTCCGAGTCGGCGCGCGCCCTTGCCCGCACCCTCTACCACCCCATCTACCGCCACTGGCTCCGCGTCGAGTGGGAGGGCCTCGAGCACGTGCCCGCGACGGGCGGCGCCCTCATCGTCGCCAACCACGCTGGCGCCGTCCCGTCGGACGCGACCGTGATCATGCACGGCATCGAGACCGAGCGGCACCGGCCCGTGTACGGCATGGCCGACGACTTCTTCCGCGCCGTGCCCGTCGTCGGGACGGTGTGGTCGCGCCTCGGCGGTGTGGTCGCCCACCCCGACAACGCCTACCGCCTGCTGCATGACGAGCAGCAGCTCGCCATGGTGTTCCCCGAGGGGACCAAGGCGACGGGGAAGCGCTACTCGGAGCGCTACCGGCTGCGGCGCTTCGGGCGCGGCGGGTTCGTGGAGATCGCCATGCGCGCCGGCGTGCCCGTGGTGCCCATCTGCATCGTCGGCGGCGAGGAGGCCATGCCGCTGATCACCAAGCTGCCCGCCGTGGGACCGCTGGGCCGGTTCCCGTACATCCCGCTCACGGTCAACATGGTCGTGTTCGGCCCGCTCGGCATCGTCATGCCCTTCCCTGCCAAGTTCCGGCTGCGCGTGCTCGAGCCCGTCCACTTCGATGTGCCCTCCGGGCAGGACCGCTACTCCAAGAGCCACGTCATGGAGGAATCTGAGGCGGTCCGGGCGCGCATGCAGGACACGATCTACGACATGTTGCGCGACCGGCGCAGCGTCTGGTTCGGCTGAGGCCGGCACATGGGGCGCCGCGTCCTGATCACCGGTGTCGGGTCGTTCTGGGGCGGGCGCGTCGCCCAGGCCCTCGAGTCCGACCCGGGCGTCGACGTCATCATCGGCCTCGGCGTCGACGCTCCTGCGGTGCCGTTGCAGCGCACGGAGTACGTCCCCGCCGACCAGAGCTACTCGATCCTCAGCCGCATCGTCCAGGCGACCCGCGTCGACACCATCCTGCACACCTTCCTCGTCGTCGACTCGACGCGCGCCCGCAGCTCGGAGCTCCACGAGCAGAACGTCATCGGGACCATGAACCTGCTCGCTGCCGCGGGTGCGCCCGGTTCGTCGGTGCGCCACGTCGTGGTGAAGTCGTCGACGCTCGTGTACGGCTCGTCCCCCAACGGGCCGACGTGGTACCGCGAGGAAACGCCTCGGGCCACGCCGGCGCGTACGCGGATCGAGCGGTCGTTGCTCGAGGCCGAGAGCTACGTCAAGGACTTCGCCGTCGACAACCCGAACGTGGTCGTGACGCTGCTGCGGTTCGCCAACGTGGTCGGCAGCGACATCGTGACGCCGATCACCAAGGCGCTGAACCTGCCCCTCGTGCCGTGCGTGTTCGGCTTCGACCCGCTGATGCAGTTCGTCGAGGAGGACGACGTCGTCCGCTCGATCGAGTTCGTGACGCGCGAGGGGATCGGGGGGACGTTCAACGTCGCCGGTGACGGGCGGCTCCCGTGGAGCGAGGTGGCGGCGTTGTCCAACAAACGCCTGGCGCCCATGCCGCCGGTCGCGACCAGCCTGGCGACCGCCCCGCTGGCGCTCATCGGCGTGGAGCTGCCGCCCGAACTGCTCGCGCTCCTGCGCTACGGGCGCGGCGTGGACACGTCACGGCTGAAGAGCCGCGGGTTCACCTACCGCTACACCTCCGCCGGCGCCGTGGAGAACTTCGCGCGCACCATGCGGCTCGAGAAGTCGCTCGGCCCGCGCCCCGCCTACCACTACGAGCACGACGTCGAGCAGTTCTTCCGGCATTCACCGTCCGTCGTCCGCGAGAGCGAGGTCCGCATCCCATGACCGTCGTCACCGTCGAGGAGGCCGCGCCGGGCGTCGCTGTGGTGACGGTCAA
>Ga0070741_10020152_pt1 | contig 10561 bp, 7 predicted proteins | sample Coa_R1_4_FD_66440 | JGI IMG/M metagenome (GOLD analysis project Ga0070741, IMG submission 66440) | Surface soil microbial communities from Centralia Pennsylvania, which are recovering from an underground coalmine fire - Coalmine... | ecosystem: Environmental > Terrestrial > Soil > Unclassified ... | reverse complement strand
TCGTCTCCGATCGGGGTTTCGAGGGAGATGGGCTCCTTGACGATCTTGAGGACCTTCTGGACCTTGTCCAGCGGCATCTCCATCTGCTCGGCGATTTCTTCCGGTCCGGGTTCCCGTCCGAGCCTCTGAACCAGCAGGCGGGTGACGCGAAGCAGCTTGTTGATGGTTTCGACCATGTGCACCGGAATACGAATCGTGCGGCCCTGGTCCGCGATCGCCCGCGACATCGATTGCCGTATCCACCAGGTGGCGTAGGTGGAGAACTTGTAGCCCCGCTGGTACTCGAACTTGTCCACCGCGCGCATCAACCCGATGTTGCCCTCCTGGATAAGGTCCAGGAAGCCGAGCCCGCGGTTCGTGTAGCGCTTGGCGAGGCTGACCACCAGGCGCAGGTTCGCTTCGGTCAACTCCTTCTTGGCGCGGCGGCTCTTGTCCTGCCCGGCAGCCAGCACCTCCAGCGAATGAGCGAACTCCTCGCCCGAGGCCTTCACCTGCTGCTCGACATCCTTCATCTTGCGCTGGGCCGCCCGGATTTTCGCGGCGATATCGAGCAGATTCTCGCGGCTTTCATTGATCTTGAGCACGTGGCGGCGGTCTTCGGCCTCGGCCGCTTCCTTGAGCAACTGGGTCCGCGACCGGCCAGTGGCCTCTTCGTAGCGCGCGATAAGATTCTGCGCCTCGCGATAGTCGTTGAGCAGCGAGCGCATCCGGTCGATGATCGCCTCGATAAGCCGGCGCGAAAGCTGCATCGCGCGCAGCTCCTTCTTGACCCGCTCCTTGAGGCGCAGATAGAGCTTCTCGGTCTTGGTGGGCTTGTGATTGGCGCCCTTTTTGCGCCCCGCCTTGAGCGCCGCGATCCGCGTCTCCAGCTTCTCGAGCTTGCCGTGCAGATCCTTGAGCTTCTTGAGATGAACGTGCAGGCGCTTGAGCTGCCGTTCATCAGCCTCGGGACCGCGCTCTTCGTCGGGTTCCGAGTTCGCATCCTCGGTGTCCTCGAAGATGTCCCTTACGTCGGCCTCGCCCGCCTCGATAGCCTCGCCGAGCTTGATAACGTAGTCGAGCGTGACCGGGGAGCTCAGGACTTCCTCCTCGACCTCCTTCTCGCCCTCTTCGATCCGCTTGGCAATCTCGACTTCCTGCTCGCGCGACAGGAGCTGGAAGTTGCCCATCTCCTTCAGATACAGGCGGACGGGGTCGGAAGACTCGCCGAGACTGTCCGGCTCGGCCTGTTCTTCGGGCTCCTCCTTCGGCTCCACCTCCGCGTCGGTATCGCCGCTGTCAGTGGGAACCTCCTCGAGGACCTTGATATCGAGGTCTTCGAAGCTGTCCAACGCCGCGCGGAGATCGGTCGGAGTCGCGACATCCTGAGGCAGGAAGTCGTTGACCTGCTCAAAGGTCAGGTAGCCCTGCTCGCGCCCGAGGTCTACCAATCCCTGCAGATCCTTACCTTCGTACTTTGGTTTCATGCTTTTACTTACCGACCGGAGACGGTTGATAGAACCTGTCTCACGGGTTCAATCCGGCCCGCGAAGGCGGAAATTGGCCGCAGTGGAACAGCCTCATTAATACAGACGATTCCGATAAGGCAAGATGGACGCGTCGAATTTTTAAGCCTACGCTTCGCGGCCGGTTGAGTCAAATTTCAAACCTCCGGTCCTAGACCTCGAATACCGGGGCTCGCGACTCAGACGCCTTATTCGCGGGCCGACCTGATCAAGAATCCTGAACCTCGAAAATCCGACGCATTCACCGCGAAGCGCGATCGGCCTTGTGTCTATATAGACGCATTGTATGGGCCTCGGATTCGGTCGGGATCCTCTTTGAAGAACTCCCTCGCCGCCCGCCTGATGGCATCCTTGTCTCTATTATAACCATCCCGGACCCGCCTTGCCTCAGCCGAATTTCCGCCCCCGCCCAGCCGATCCTCTGGAAAAGCAGCCGTTCCCCTAATATTTTCTCAGTCTCCGCGAGCATTTCCGTAGAGAATTCGTACCTTGCTAATCCATGCCATAGTTCTCCTGCTCAGTTTCGGCCTGATCCTCGTGGGCTCCGAACTCTTCACCAACGGGGTCGAATGGGCCGGCGAGAAGCTCGCCATCTCCGAAGCCGCCGTCGGAAGCCTGCTGGCAGCCGTAGGAACCGCCCTGCCCGAAACCTTCATTCCCGCCGTAGCCCTCCTCACCGGCGATTCCGGGGCCAGGCACGAGGTCGGGGTGGGCGCGATTATCGGGGCTCCCCTGATGTTGTCGACGGTAGCGCTGTTCGTGATGGGAATCGGGGCAATCGTCTATCGCCAGCGCAGGGGCCGCATCGCCCTCAAAGTCGCCCGCGAAGATGCCCGCCGCGACCTTTTGTTTTTCTTCCTCGTCTTCGTCCTGTTCGCCGGATGCGGCCTGCTCCACCTCGGTCCCCATGCCCGCCGCGCCCTCGCCGTCCTGGCCCTGCTCATCTACGCGGTCTATTCGATCATGATGCTGCGATTGCATCGCATGCCCGGCGTCGAAATGGAGCATGGGCTATATCTCCAGTCGCTGTTCGGAAACCATGCCGACACCCCCTCAGGAAGGCTTATAGGAGTGCAAGTCGGTGTGGGTGTGATGGCCATCCTGTTCGGCGCCAAGGAATTCGTCGATCAGATCGTGCTGTTCTCGGAGCATGTGGGGGTGAATGCCGGCGTCCTGTCGCTGATTCTAAGCCCGCTCGCAACCGAATTGCCCGAGAAATACAACTCCGTCGTATGGATTCGACAGCGCAAGGACCATCTCGCGCTCGCCAACATAACAGGTGCGATGGTCTTTCAGTCGTGTATTCCGGTCGCCCTCGGTCTTGCCTTCACCCCCTGGGTGCTGACCGCCCCCGAAATCCTCGCCGGAGCTATCGCCCTTGCTTCTTCCGCCATCCTGTTCATCAACCTCCGCGATGCGGAACTGGGGACGCCGACCCTGATGGCCGGCGGGATAGCCTACGCGGTATTTCTGGCCGGTCTGGCCTATCTCGGCATCTTCTGAACCGCCGTGTCCTCGCGCCGTTCCCTCCATGTGAGTTCCCTCAGATGGGGGAATCCGGTGGGCTGATAGCTGTACAGGAGAGCGCGCCGGTCATGGTCCGATCGATTGGGCAGCGATCGATGAACCAGAAAGGGACCGAAGAAGATCACTGACCCCGCCTCCGCCTTGACCGCCTTAAGCCGCGATTCATCGTAGCGTTCGGGATCAATCTCGAGACTCCCGAACCCCTCCACGGCTCTGCGCGGCTGGAGACCCTCGCGATGGCTTCCGGGGACGACCTCGAGACATCCGTTCTCCCTCGTCGCGTCGTCGAGAAACAGCATCGCCGTCGCGACCCGCGATGCGGCGGGCGTCAGATCGGCCCAGTAGGGGAAATCCTGATGCAAAATGATCGACCCGCCCTTGTGCGCGCGCTTGAGATTGAGCTTCTCGGTAAAAAGGGCAATCTCCTCTTCTCCGACCACGTCCTTGCACGGCTCGACGAATCGCGGGTCGAGAGCCCATCGATGAAGCTCCTCGCTCAGATGGGCGAAAGGCTCGAGGCCCTGCACCAGATCGGGATTGTCGGGCTCCCATTTCACGACCGTCTCGAGACTCCGCTGCAGCTCGAACATGTAACTGCCGACGGAATGCTTTGTGCGCCGCTTCTCCGCAAGCACCCGCTCCACCATCGCTTCGCACGCCCGCCGTATCGCGTCGAGTTCGCCAGCGTGAAAAGCCCCGCGCCGCATCACGAACCCGTGCTCCGCAATACTCTCGCGCTCGCCGGCATCAAGCCTCATCGATCGACTCATCGATTTTCCCCTCTGTACAGGAGCATCACGGTATTATAGTGCCTTATTCTGTCAAAGCGCATGACTTATCCAACTCCTGGCAATTCGGATATCGCCTTCTTCGAAGACCACGGATGGCTGGTCGTGGAGGGCGCCATCCCGCCCGAGGTGCTCGACGAAGTCCGGCGGCGATGCGAGCCGATTCTCGCCAAGCCGCACAAGCTCGCCTTCGATTGGGCCTGGGAAAAAGGCAAATCGCGAGAAGAACGCGCCTTCAGGATCGTCCAGGGAAGCCCCTCCTACGTATGGCCCGATATCGCGCGAACCGAATTCCGCGCCTGGATGCTCGAGTTCGGATCGGCCCTGATGAAGTCTGAGGTCGAGTTCTGGTACGACCAGTTCCTGGCCAAGCCTCCCCGCGAGGGCGCCCCGACCTACTGGCATCAGGATGAAGCCTACTGGGGACGCAATCTCTTCAACCGCGGGATCACGTGCTGGATGCCGCTGCAGGATGTCGATGAAACCAACGGATGCATGCGATTTATCGACCGCGGCCATCGCGACGGCATCCTGCCCCACCGCCAGCCCGAACACGTGCAGAGCGACCTTTTGCTGTGCGAGCCGGACCCGTTGCGCGCGATAACCTCTCCGATCCGGGCGGGCAGCGTAACCTTCCATCACGGCAAGACCCCGCACATGACTCCCGGCAATTCAAGCGGCGGATGGCGCCGCGCGGTCACCACACACATGCGAATCACCGGAACCCAGGGCGAAGGTGACCACTATCCATGGAAGGTCTACGTCAACCAGTTCACCGGCGAACGCATCGTTCCGCCCTCGCGCTAGGAGCCCTCAGCGATGGCATCGACAATCGAGGAAATCATCGCGCGACGTCCCCAATCCGATTTCGAACCCCAGGTTGATGACGACCTGGTAGCCGAGTTCCGCGACCGCGGCTTCATCAGAATCGATCGCCTTGTCGGCGACGAGGAACTCGAATGGCTGCGCGAGGTCTACGACCGCATGTTCGCCGAGCGAATCGAAGCCGTTCCCGGAGGCCATTTCGATGTGCTCAGGCCCTACGACAGCCCGGGTGAGGCGAAACAGCTTCAACTGCTGATGCCCGAGATTCGCTTTCCCGATCTGCGCAAGTGCGCGTTGTGGCGCAACGGCCGCAAAATCGCCGCGCGTCTTCTCGGCGTCGATTCGGCGTCTCTACGCGGATGGGGCCACATGCTGCCCAAGCCTGCCCGCGTCGGGGAGCCCCTTCCATGGCATCAGGACGAGGCCTACTGGGACCCCGCGTTTGATTACCGCGCGCTCGGATGCTGGATGCCGCTCGATGCGGCAACCGTCGAAAGCGGATGCATGAGCTTCATCCCGGCCTCCCATCGCGAAGGCATCCTGCCCCATCGCCATCTGCACGACGATCCGCGCGTGCACGCGCTCGTGGTTGACGAGGTGGATAACTCGCGGGCGATCGCGGTTCCGGTTCCGTCCGGCGGCGCCGTCTTTCACCATTGCCGCATCGTCCACTGCTCCGGCCCCAATCGCTCCGGGCACGATCGAAGAGCATGGGCTGTCGAATGGCAGCTACCGCCCGCGGCCCGAGCGATCCCGGCATCGCGCCCGTGGATGGATGAAGGGCGGCGCGCATGGGAGTCGCGCGATCTGACCCGCCGCTGACGCTGCGCCCTGCACGCCCCCGGCCTCATCCCTCTACTCAAACGGACGCCGCGGGTGCAGAATCCTGATCCGGATCCACCGTGGCGAATCGTTACCAGGAACTCGCGCAGCGCTTCCACCAAAACCGCCTGCTGTTCGGCGATCCCGCGGAAAAAGGGATCGTCGGCGTCGAAATCGCCTCGCCCACTGAAGTCGAAGTCTTCCGCCGCGTCGACGGGAACCTGACGCGCGAACGCAAGCCCATCCGCCTGTTCGTCCTTCTCGACGATCCCCACCATCTTGAGGGCTTCAAGGGCGATGTCGAGGTGCGGCCCCTCGAGGGCGAATTTCGCTTCCGGCACATCGTCAGAATCGGATCGGGCACGGTCCTCGAAGCGCTTAAGCGCCATCTGCGCAACCTCACCGGCAAAACCCCGAATGCTCCCGACGCGCCCTACCTCGTCCTGAGCGATCCTATCGAGCAGCACCTGATGCTCACCGGGATCACGTTTTTCATGGGCATCGAGTTCTCGGACCTCCGCCGTCTCCAGCTCGACATCGAAACCTACGTTACGCCCGGCTTCGAATTTCCGTCACCGGCCCGCGACGGCGATCGAGTGATCGCGATATCGGTCACGGATTCGACCGGATACGAACGGCTGCTGAGCGGGAGGGAGATGGATGAGCGCGAGATGATCGAGGAGCTGGTGAGAATCGTTGCCGAACGGGACCCCGATGTTATCGAGGGGCACAACCTTTTTCGATTCGATCTCGAGTACCTCGAGGCGCGGGCCCGCCGCCACAGGATCAACCTCGCGCTTGGCCGCGACGGCTCCACGCTTCGCGCCCGCCCCTCGCGCCTGCAGATAGCCGAGCGCTCGATCGCCTACCGCCGCTACGACATCCACGGCCGCAGCATCATCGACACCTGGATCCTCGCGCAGCACTACGACATCGCAAGCCGCGAACTCGAAGGCTTCGGCCTCAAGCAACTTGCGCAGCATTTCGGAATCGCCCGCCCCGGACGCGTCTATCTCGACGCATCGCGGGTCAGCGAATATTTCGATCGCGAACCCGAGACCCTGTTCGCATATGCGCTCGACGATGCGCGGGAGACGCGGGGGCTGGCCGAGATTCTCTCGCCCAGCTACTTCGTGCAGGCGAGGATCTTTCCCTACTCGTACCAGAACGTGGTGCTGCGCGGGAACGCCACCCGAATCGATGCGCTCATGATGCGCGCGTATCTCGCCGCCGGCCATTCGATTCCCGCGGCCCAGGCGCCCGCGCCCGTCGCCGGCGGCTACACGGAGATCCGGCGATGCGGGGTTGCACGCGGAGTTCTCCACTGCGACGTCACCTCGCTGTATCCGTCGCTGATGCTCCAATACCGGCACGCGCCCGCTTCCGACCGCATCGGCGTTTTCCTCAGGCTGCTTGGCGATCTGCGATCGTTCAGGGTCGAGGCCAAGGCCGCTGCCCGCGAACTCGAAGGCGCCGAACGTCGCAACCTCGACGCCCTCCAGCAAACGTTCAAGATCCTCATCAATTCGTTCTACGGTTACCTCGGCTTCCCGCTCGGCCATTTCAACGACTTCGAGGTCGCCAATGCCGTCACCCGCCGCGGCCGCGACCTGATCCGGCGCGCGGTCGCCGAACTCGAGGCGATGGGCGCGCAGGTGATCGAGGTCGATACCGACGGCATCTACTTCGTCCCGCCGCCGGGCGTGTCCGACGATGCTTCCGCGGAGGCGCTGGTCGAACGCCTCGGCGCCTCGATGCCCGAGGGAATCCGCCTGGAGATCGACGGGCGGTACGCCGCGATGTTCAGCTACAAGATGAAGAACTACGTCCTGCTCGATGAGGCGGGCGAAATGACGGTCAGGGGATCGGGCCTCAAATCGCGCGGGCTCGAGCGCTTCCAGCGCCGCTTCATGGAGGACATCTTCAGGCTCCTGATGGAGGATCGGCACGGCGAAGTCGCCGCCCTTTATGCCGACTACCGCGTACGGCTCGAACGCCACGAATTCGGTATCGCGGACCTGATGAAAACCGAAACCCTGCAGGACTCGCTCGACAACTATCGCAACAAGGTTTCCGGCAAACGGCGCAATCTGTCGGCCGCCTATGAGCTCGCGCTAAAGTCCGAACGCCGCTACCAGAGCGGCGATCAGATCTCCTACTACGTCACCGGACGGGGTCTCAAGGTGAAGGTCGCCGATGCCGCCCGGCTCGCCTCCGAATACGATCCCGCCAATCCCGACGAGAACGTCGCCTACTACCAGGCGAAGCTCGATGAGCTTTACGAGAAGTTCAGGATTTTCGCCGATCGTCCCGGCTTGTTCGCCGCCGAGCCCGAGGAGGAAGCCGCCCCGCCCCTCCAGCAGCAGCTTCTTCCCGACTGAGCCGTCACGCGGTCTGCCGGCTCTCGGACAGAACGTCCGCTCCCTGCACGACGATAACGCATCGATCTCCCCCCGGAACTTCGTCGAGGGGCAGGCCGACTTCGTCGGCGAATTTCTTGCCGACGATCAGGAGCTGGCCCGGCGTCTGGCGGAACAACTGATGAAGGCTGTGTTCGGTGAGCACGTCGCTGTGAAACAGCGGCCCCATCTCGGCGTATGCCTCGCGCGCCATCTCCACCAAATCGGGCTCCGGATGAGGCGTCATCCGCCTGGACACGAGCAGCGCCCGAAGTTTGCATCGCTTGCTCTGCGCAATCCGCATCGCGAGCGCCAGCACCGCGCGGCCGTCCGGACCGCCGTCGATGGCCGCGAACACCCGCTGGATCGGCCGATCCGTCCCCTGGATAAAGACCCCGACGTTGATCGCGAGAGAGCGCGCCTTGGAAAAGACCTCGCGCACCACCCCGCCCATCGTGTTCCCGCCGGCGGCGTTGCGATGGTACCCGAGCAGGATCCACGCAACCCGCGCATCCTCCGCCGCCGCCAGGATGTCGGCGGCGGGGCTGTCGCTCCATGCCGCCTGCGCGCCGATCGTGACGCCGTGCGCCTGCGCATACTGGACCGCCGCGGTGAGCGCCTCGGTGGAAGGGACCGCTTCCGATTCGCCCGCGCCTTCGCGACGAACCAGAGCAATGACCCGCGGCGGCGGTTCGTCGGGAAGACTTGCCGCGAACGCAATCGCGAGCAGCGGCGCCACGGCCTCGGGGTTCGCAACCGGAACCAGTAAACCGCGTTGGTCTTCAGGCGACGTAATTCAACTCCTCCGACACCGCGCGCACCGCGCAACGATCAGGCTAGGCCGGATCTCGCCGTTTTGCCACAACCCCGCGGGATTGACTCGCACCCCCATTATTGTGCATTGGCGCTATGGAGCGTTTCCACGGGATTTTGCTCGAAAACAAGGAGCGCGAGACATGCCCGACACAAAGAACCAGCTCGATTGGGAGAAAATCAAGAAATTCACCGCCCGGGTCTCCAACGATATCGGCGGCGCGATGCTCGGCGCGATGAGCTATATCGGCGACCGCCTCGGAATCTTCAAAACTCTCGCCGAATCCGGCCCGCTCACCTCCGCCGAACTCGCCGCCAGGACCGGGCTCAATGAGCGCTATCTGCGCGAATGGCTGTCCGCGATGACAGCGGCTGAATATGTCGCCTACGACTCCGCGGAGAAGCGGTTCTCGATGCCGCCCGAGCACGCGATGGTGCTCGCGCGCGAGGAGTCCCCCTTCTTCATGGGCGGCTTCATCCACGGCATCATCCCCAACCTCTCCATGACTCCCAAAGTGATGGAAGCGTTCAAGACCGGCAGGGGCGTGCCTCAAAGCGAGTATCCGCCCGAAACGTTCGAGTCGATGGAACGTTCGACCGCCGGGATGTACCGCAATCAACTGGTCAAACACTGGCTGCCCGCTATGCCCCACGTCGTGAAAGTTCTCGAGCAGGGCGGGAGCGCGCTGGACGTCGGATGCGGCAGCGGGCGATGCGCGATCACGCTGGCGCAGGCTTTTCCAAAAGCCCGAATCTCCGGCTACGACGCCCATCCCGGCTCCATACAGCGCGCCCGCGACAACGCCCGCGCGGCCGGCGTCGCCGATCGCGTCTCCTTCGAGGTGGTCGATTGCACCCGGCTGCCCGCATCCGCCTTCGACTTCATCTCCACCTTCGATGTCGTTCACGACTCCGTCGATCCCGTGGGGCTGCTGAGATCGATTCGCCAGGCGCTCAAGCCCGGCGGGAGCTACCTGATGGTCGAGGTTAACGTCTCGGCGCGCCTCGAGGACAACATCAACACCCTTGGCAGGATGATGTACTCGATGAGCACGTTGTACTGCATGAGCGTGTCGCTCGGCGGCGGCGGCGCGGGAATCGGCGCGTGCATGGGCGAGGAGAAGGCGCGGGAGCTCGCGCGCGAGGCGGGCTTTTCGCGCTTCGAGCGCCTGCCGGTGCAGGATATCTTCTCGGTCCTTTACGAACTGAGGCCGTAGCCGGAGGGCGGACCGGGCTCTCGCGCCGGCCCGCCTTTTTCCTTTTGTATATATTGACTGAATGAGTCAGTTATTTATAATTGCCCGCGATGGCCAGGACCAGACCCGCCGACCGCCTCGAAACCCTCCTCGATGCCGCGATCAACGTGTTCATCGCCAAAGGCTTCCGCCGCACCCAGATGTCCGATGTCGCCGCGCAGGCCCGCGTCTCCCAGGGCACCCTCTACAACTACTTCGAAAGCAAAGACGCCCTCTTCTTCCTCATCGTTGAACGCGCCTTCGCCGATCCTCCGCCGCCGCCTCCCGCCCTCCTGCCCGTCAAAACCCCTCCCTTCCCCGAAGTCATGGACCGGCTGCGGAATCGCCTGATGACCGATCTGCGCATCGCCGCCCTCGACCACGCCCTCGCCCATCCGGCCAACGACGTCCGCGCGGAAATGGAAGCGATGATTCGCGAATACTACGAGCTTACTCACAGGCGGCGCATAGGCTTCGATTTGCTCGAACGCTCCGCCGTCGATATCCCCGAACTCGCCCGGCTCCTGTATGTCGAGCGGCGCCGCTCGATCATCGCCCGCATGACCCGCTACCTCGAAACCCGCATCAAGACCGGCGCGATCCGCAAGCTCCCCGACCCGCCCACCGCCGCCCGCTTCATCGTCGAA
>Ga0070741_10020151_pt1 | contig 10563 bp, 7 predicted proteins | sample Coa_R1_4_FD_66440 | JGI IMG/M metagenome (GOLD analysis project Ga0070741, IMG submission 66440) | Surface soil microbial communities from Centralia Pennsylvania, which are recovering from an underground coalmine fire - Coalmine... | ecosystem: Environmental > Terrestrial > Soil > Unclassified ... | reverse complement strand
CTTGACCGGCACGTTCGACTGCGCGTGGTACATGCAGACCTCGGCGTCGAATTCGCCGCTCTTCGCGCGGACGAAGAGCGTGTCGTCGGGGATAGGGCCGCGCGCGTCGATCCCCCGTTCGCGCGCCACCGCGATCGCCGGCTCGATCAGACGCGCCTCCTCGTCGCCGAAGAGCCCATGCTCGCCGGCGTGCGGGTTGAGCCCGGCGACGGCGATCCGCGGCCTCAGACAACCAAGCCGTCCGAGCGTGTCGTGGGCGAGCTCGACGATCCCGACGATCCGCTCGACCGAGAGCAGCCGCGGCACGTCCGCGAGGGCGCAGTGCCCGGTGACGTTGAACGCCCTGAGCGCGCCGACGCCGATCATCTGGCTGACCGGCTTCCCGTCGGACCGGCTCGTGTTCGCCCAGCTCTCGGCGGCGCCGGCCATGTCGCGCGCTTCCTTGTTCGTCGGCGCGGCCACGACCGCGCCGACCCGGCCACCCAGGGCCAGCTCCGCGGCGACGCGCGCGTGGTGCGCGCTGGCCCGGCCGATCGCAGCGGTCGCCACGCCGAGCTGCACGTCCTCACGCCGGAGCTGCGCCTGGTCGAGCACGTCGATCGCGCCGTGCTCGAAGCGTGCGCCGTTCACGTCCTCCACCGCCCTGACCGCCAGCTTCGTCCCCGCGATCTCGACGCCCCACGCCACGATGGCGGCGTCGCCCACGACGATCGGTCGGCAGCGGCGGTACGTCTCGGGCCGCGCCAACAGCTTCGCGATCAGCTCCGGGCCGATACCGGAGGCGTCCCCCTGGGAGATCGCGACGATCGGCCGGTCCATCAGACGAGGTCCAGCGCCAGCAACGCGGCGTTGACGATGTGGTCGGCGTCGATCCCGTACTCGCGGTAGAGGTCCGGCATCGAGCCCGACTGGCCGAACGAGTCGACGCCGAGCGGCACGACCGGCTGGCCGAACGCCGAGCCGAGGAAGCTCAGCACGTGGGACGAGCCGTCGAGGACGGTGACGATCGCGGCGTTCCGCTCTTCCGGTGGGATGAGCTCGCCGAGGTGCCCCCCATCGGCGCCGCCGACCCCCCGCCGCACACCGCGCCGCCGGGACTCGGCCAACCCCTCGAAGAGCCGCCCGGCTGAGGTCAAGTTCAAGACGTTCGCCGCGACGCCCTCGCCGTGCAGCCGCTGGGCGGCCGCGACCGCCTCCGGCACGATCGCCCCGGCCGCCGCGATGTGGACCACCGTCGAGGGGTCGACGTCGCGCGCTTCACGCCAATCCACAAGCCGGTAGCCGCCGGCCAGCACCTGGCGCCGCAGCTCGTCTTCGCCCAGGCGCGCCAGTGCTGGATCCATCAGCGACTGATCGACCGGGCGCGTCGAAAGCCGCAGGTAGGTCGACGAGCCGTTCTCCCGGTCGCAGCAGAGCCGCAGGCCTTCGAGCAGCGTCCACTCGACTTCGCGCGCGAAGCACGGCTCGTACGGCACAAGGTTCGGCAGCTCGACGCCGACGCCCGGCGTGATCGTGGATTGGTGCGCGCCGCCTTCGGGCGAGAGGGTGAGCCCCGAAGGCGTCGCGACGATCACGAACTTCGCGCCAGAGTAGAGCGCGTGGACCAGCGCGTCCATACCGCGCAGGATGAACGGGTCGTAGACCGTGCCGATCGGCAGAAGGTGCTGGCCGATTAGCTCGCGCGACAGGCCGAGCTGGCCGAGCAGCGTGAACAGGTTCATCTCCGAGATGCCAAGCTCGATGTGGCGTCCGGTCGGCCCCGGCTGCCAGCGCAGCAGGCTCGGCCCAGGCGTCGGCACCGCCTCCTGCGGCGTCGCGTGGAAGACGCCGACCTTGTTCACCCAGCCGCCGAGGTTGGTCGACACGGCCACGTCCGCCGAGGTCGTCACGATCCGCTCGCCGATCACGGGGACGCCGTCGAGATCGGCCAGCACGCGGCCGAACGCCTCCTGCGTCGAGATCCGTGGCGGCACGCGCGCGCCAAGCGAGGCCGGCACCGCCGCCGGGTCAATCGGCGGCGGTAGCTCCGCCTCGTCCTCGTGCAGCCGCGCGGCCGCCTGGCGGCACAGCCGACCCTCGGCGCTGTCCGGCTCGAACGCCGCCCACTCGTCCTCGCCGATGCCGAGCTGCGCCCGCAGCGCGACCATCTGGGCTTCGCCGAGCTGTGCCGCGTGGTTGAGCGGGTCGCCGGCGAAGGGCAGGCCCCAGCCCTTGACCGTGTAGGCGAAGAGCACTGTGGGCGACGCCGTGTGGGCCTCGGCCTCGGCGAAACGCGCGAGCAGCTCGCCGAGGTCGTGGCCGCCGAGGTCGCCGATCAGGGCCGGCAGGTCGTCGTCCTTGTAGTCGGCCAGCAGCCGCATCAGCGCCGGCCCGTCCTTGTCGCCGCGCAACCGCTCGCGGATCTCGGCGCCGGGCAGCCGGATCAGCGCCTGGTATTGCTGGTTGCTCATATCGTCGATGCACCGGCGGAGCGCCTGGCCGCCCGGCCGAGCGAAGGCGGCCTGGAGCCGCCGACCGTACTTCGCCTCGAGCACGTGCCAGTGGTTTGCGCGGAACATCTCCTCGAGCTGGCCGGCCCGGATGCCCGGGATGACGCGATCGAGGCTCTGCCGGTTGAGGTCGACGACCCACAGCACGTTGCCGAGACCTGTCAGGTGCTCCTCGGCGACCGCCTCCCAGATGTTGCCTTCGTCGAGCTCGGCATCGCCCAGGACGGCGACGAACCGGCCGGGGCGCTCGACGCCGAAGTGGACCTCGGCGTAGCGCTGGACCAACGCGGCGAAGGCCGGCGCGGTCGCGCCGAAGCCGACCGACCCGAGCGAGAAGTCGACGCGGTCGGGGTCCTTCGTGCGGCTCGGGTAAGCCTGGAGGCCGTGGAACTGACGCAGCGTCGTCAGGTATTCGCGCGGCAGCAGACCGAGCAGGTACTGGATGGCGTGGAAGATCGGCGACGCGTGCGGTTTGATGGCGACGCGGTCGCCGGCGCGCAGGTAGCCGAAGTAGAGCGCCGTGAGGATCGAGACGACCGAGGCCGACGACGCCTGGTGGCCGCCGACCTTGATGCCGTCGACGTTGGGACGGACGTGGTTGGCGTGGTGGATGATGTCGGTCGCAAGCCACAGGACGCGCCGCTGGATCGATTCGAGAACGGCGAGGTCGGCCCCGCGTTCTGCGTCCGTACGTGCGAGCGTCTGGACCATCCTTCCTCCTACGCGCCCGTCATCCCGAGCGTGGCGCGGTGGCCCGGACGTGCCTTGGCCCACCCGGGCCGAGCTTTGTGCTGACCGCCGAGGTTCCTCGTGGCTCCGCTCCTCGGAATGACACGGGCTAGTCGCCGATCGCGATGCGCAGCCGCTTATTGATTTTCCCCTTCGACTCGTGCCCGACGACCACCACACGACCGACGTGGCGGGTGTTGGCGACGTGCGTCCCGCCGTCGGCCTGCAGGTCGAGCCCCACGATCTCGACCACGCGCACCTGCTCGATGCCAGGCGGCAGCAGGTTGATCTTGGTCCGGATGAGGTCTGGGATCTGGAACGCCTCCTCGCGTGGCAGAATCTTGACCACGACCGGGCGAGCCGCGGCTATCTCGGCGTTCACCTTCGCCTCGACCTCGCGGGCGAAGTCGGCGCTCATGCGTCCGAGCTCGAAGTCCATCCGCGCCTGGCCGACGTCCATCGAGCCGCCAGTCACCTGGGCCCCGTAGTCGCGCCAGATCACGCCGCAGAGGATGTGGAGCGCCGTGTGGGCGCGCATCAGGGCATGGCGCCGCTCCCAATCCACCTCGCCTTGAACCAACGTCCCGACCGGGATCTCGACGCCACCAGCCAGCACGTGCAGAGGCCCATCGGGGCCGCGCTTGAGTGTCTCGACGACCGCCGAGCCGCCGTCCCAGGTCAGCGTGCCCTGGTCGGCGGGCTGACCGCCGCCGCCGGGGAAGAACGCCGTGCGGTCGAGCACGACCCCGTCGGGGCCGCTCGCGACCACGCGCGCCTCGAACCCCTTGACGTAGGCGTCGTGGTGGTAGATCGGCTCCGTCACGTCGGCGATTATAGGGAGGGCATTCGCCCGAGCAGGGTACGTCGAGGGTGGTCGAACAGGTGAACGGGAAGCGTGTATTGGTCGCGGGCGCGTCGAGTGGGATCGGCAGGGCGACGGCGAAGGCGCTCGCGAGAGAGGGCGCGGAGGTGGTGCTCGTGGCCCGGCGCGAGCCCGAGCTGCGCGCGCTGGCGTCTGAGCTCGGGGCGGCGCGCGTTGTCGCCGTCGACCTGACCGACCGCGCCGCGACGTTCGCGGCGCTCGGCGCACTGCCGGCGATCGACGTCGCGATCCACGCCGCGGGGACGAACATCCCGCGCCGAGCGCTGGCGGTGCTCGACCCGGCCGATTGGGACATGATGGTCGCCACCAACCTGACCGCTGCCTACAACCTCACCCATGCCCTCCTGCCCGGGATGCGTGCCGCGGGCGGCGGTCTGATCGTCTACGTCTCCTCGGCCGCCGTTCAGCGCCCGGACGCCTCCGGCGTCGCTTACCAGGCGACCAAACACGGCTTGGTCGGGCTGGCACACGGCGCGATGCAGGAAGAGAAGGCCAACGGCATCCGCACGACGGTCCTGTTCCCCGGCCTCACCGACACCCCTCTGGTCTTGAAACGACCGACCCCAACGCCGCCCGAGGTGGTGGCGAAGGCGCTCCAGCCCGAGGACGTCGCGGCCGCCTGCCTCTTCGTCGCCTCGCTCCCGCCGCGCGTCCACGTCCCCGAGCTCGTGATGGTCCCCGCCGCGCTCTAGCTCTATCATCGGCGCCCATGCGTGACCCCATCCACGGCTCCGCCCCGTTAGGCGACGCACGCCAGCCGATCCACATCCGCGGCCAGGGCGGCACCGTGCTGCACGACCCCGTCGCCGACGCGCAGGCGCTGGCGACCCACGTGGAGGCAGAGGTCGCCAAGCAGCTCGTCGGCCAGGGCGAGCTCGTGCGCCAGGTCGTCATCACGCTGCTCTGCGGCGGCCACTGCCTCGTCGAGGGCACGCCGGGCCTCGGGAAGACGCTGCTCGTGCGAACGCTCGGCCAGGCGCTCGGTATCGAGTTCAGCCGGATCCAGTTCACCCCCGACCTGATGCCAACCGACATCGTCGGCACCAACGTGTACAACCCCGCCGCGGCCGGCGAGGCTCGCCAGCTCCGCTTCGAGCCAGGCCCCATCTTCGCCGGTCTCGTGCTGGCCGACGAGATCAACCGCGCCACGCCGAAGACGCAGTCGGCCCTGCTCGAGGCTATGGAGGAAGGCCAGGTCACCGTCGGGCAGACCACCCACAAGCTGCCCGACCCGTTCTTCGTCCTCGCGACGCAGAACCCGCTCGAGATGGAGGGCACCTACCCGCTCCCAGAAGTCCAGCTCGATCGCTTCTTCTTCAAGGTGGGCGTCGGCTACCCGACACCCGACGAGCTGCGGCGGATCGTGGAGGCGACGACCAGCGGCACACCGGCCGAAGTCCAGCGGGTGACGACCGCCGACGAGCTGATGCGCGCCCGCGCGGTGGTGCGCGAGCTGCCGATCGCCAGCTACGTCCGCGACTACGCCGCGCGCCTCGTCCTGGCGACCCAGCCAGGCCAGAAGTCGGCTCCGCGCCCGGTCAAGCAGTACGTCACCTTCGGCGCCAGCCCGCGCGGAGCGCAGGCGTTGATCCTGGCCGCGAAGGCGCGCGCGCTGCTCGACCAGCGCTACAACGTCGGCTTCGCCGACATCCGTGCCGTCGCGCTCCCGGCCCTGCGCCACCGCATCAAGCGCAACCTCGCCGGCGAGGTGGCCGGCATCTCCACCGACGAGCTCGTCCGGGCGGTCCTCGAGCACGTCTACGAGGAGTAGACTGCCCCTGGCAGGGTGCGGTGGGTTTCTGACGAGACACGCCGCGGGTCGAATTCAGGAGGAGCGCTCATCGTGAAGGTCGCCGCCGCCATCGCCCAGATCCTCAAGCGCGAAGGCACCGAGTTCCTGATCGGCTACCCGGTGAACCCGATCATCGAGGCGGCCGCCGAGGCCGACATCCGGACGATCATCGTGCGGCAGGAGCGCGTCGGGCTGCACATGGCCGACGCGGTCAGCCGGGTCACCTCGGGCGACCGCGTCGGCGTCTTCTGCATGCAGCACGGCCCGGGCACCGAGAACGCGTTCGGCGGCGTCGCCCAGGCGTACGGCGACTCCGTCCCGATCGTCGTGATCCCGGCCGGCTACCCGCGCCGCATCGCGAACATGCCGCCCAACTTCTCGGCCCAGCTCAACTTCCGCAACGTCACGAAGTGGATCGAGCAGGTCACGCTACCCGCGGTCGCGCCCGAGGCGATGCGGCGCGCCTACACGCAGGTGCGCAACGGCCGGCCTCGGCCGGCGCTGATCGAGATCCCCGCCGATGTGATGCAGGAGGAGGTGCCGGAGGGCTGGAGCTACGAGCCAACCCAACACTTCAAGAGCGCGCCCGACCCGAAGGCAGTCGAGGAGGTCGCCCGCGTCCTGGTCGATGCGAAGCGCCCGGTACTGTACGCCGGCCAGGGCGTCCACTACGCCAAAGCCTGGCCGCAGCTCCGCAAGCTCGCCGAGCTCCTCGAGATTCCGGTGACGACGAGCCTCGAGGGCAAGAGCGCCTTCCCCGAGAACCACCCGCTGTACCTGGGCGGTGGTGGCGGCTCGCATTCGGCCGCGGTCCACAACTTCCTGTCCGAGTGCGACGTCCTCTTCGGCGTCGGCTGCTCCTTCGCCCAGACGAACTACGGCACGCCGATGCCCCGCGGCAAGACAGTGGTCCACGCGACGCTCGACCCGGCTGACGTGAACAAGGACCTGCCGAGCCAATACGCGCTGATCGGCGACGCCGACCTGACGCTCGAGGCGCTGTACGAGGCGGTCAAGGACAGGCTCGGCGGAAAGCCGCGCGGCAACGCCGACGCGGTCGCGGCGGAGATCAAGAAGCAGAACGACGCCTGGCTCGAGAAGTGGATGCCGAAGCTGACGTCGAACGAGACACCACTCTCGCCCTACCGCGTCATCTGGGACTTGATGCACACGGTGGACGTCGCCAACACGATCGTCACGCACGACGCCGGCAGCCCGCGCGAGCAGATCACGCCGTTCTGGAAGTCGACCGAGCCGCTCTCCTACATCGGCTGGGGCAAGACCACCCAGCTCGGCACCGGTCTCGGCTACGCGATGGGCGCCAAGCTCGCCCACCCCGAAAAGCTCTGCATCAACGTGTGGGGCGACGCCGCGATCGGTTTCACCGGAATGGATTTCGAGACCGCCGTGCGCGAGCGCATCCCGATCCTCTCGATCCTGCTGAACAACTTCTGCATGGCGATCGAGCTGCCGATCATGAAGACCGCGACCGCCAAGTACCGTTCGACGGACATCTCGGGCAACTACGCCGACATGGCTCGGGCGTTCGGCGGCTACGGCGAGCGCGTGACGACACCCGACCAGATCGTCCCGGCCATCAAGCGCGGGATCGAGCAGACGAAGAACGGGACGCCCGCCTTGATCGAGTTCATCACCCAGCAGGAGATCGAGTTCTCCAGGTGGAGGTAGCCGACCCGCGGGCTGCTCCCCTCCGGAGCTGCCCGCGCCGTCCAGGGATGCCTTGACGTCGCTCTGGCGACACCAGGACTTCCTGAAGCTCTGGGCCGGCCAGACCGTCTCGCAGTTCGGCTCGTTGGTCGGCCAGATCGCGCTGCTGCTCGTCGCCGCGATCACGCTCGACGCCTCGCCGCTAGAGGTGTCGGTGCTGAGGGTGGCGCAGCACGTCCCCGCGCTGCTGCTCGGGCTGTACGCCGGCGTGTGGGTCGACCGGCTGCGGCGGCGCCCGATTCTCATCTGGTCGGACGCTTGGCGGGCCCTGTTGCTGGCGTCGATCCCGCTCGCCGCGTCACTCGGGCTGCTGCGCGTCGAGCAACTCTGGCTCGTCGCGCTCCTGGTCGGCGGACTGGGGACCCTGTTCGAGGTCGCCTACCGCTCGTACCTGCCGTCGCTGGTCGCTAAGGAGCAGCTCCTCGAAGGGAACGCCAAGCTGCAGGCGACGAGCTCGATCGCCGAGGTCGCCGGCTTCGGCGTCGCCGGCGCTCTCGTCCAAACGCTGACCGCGCCAGTCACGCTGCTGGTCGACGCGGGGTCGTTCGTCGTGTCGGCCGTGTCGGTCGCGCTCATCCGGCGCCGGGAGCCCCCGCCGACGGCCGCCGCCGACGCGGACGACGCGTGGCGGGAGATCCGGATCGGCCTGCGGTACGTGCTCGGCGACCCCGTGCTGCGGGCGCTGGCCGGCGCGCGGGCCACGGGCGACTTCTTCGTCGGCGGCGTCTGGGCATCGGTGCTCGTGCTCTTCATCCTGCGCGAGCTCGGCGTCGAGCCGTGGCTGATGACCGCGATCTTCGCGATCGGCGGGGTCAGCTCGTTCGTCGGCGCACTGTTCGTCGAGCGGGTCGTCGCGCGCTTCGGCATCGGTCGCTCGCTGATCGGCGCGACGTTGGTCTACCGGCTCACGCCGTTCTTCGTCCCACTCGCAGCCGGGCCGTTCTGGCTGGTCGTCGTCTGGCTAACCGCCAACCAGTGCTCCGACGCCGCCTGGCTCGTCCACGACGTGGGCGAGACCAGCCTCGTCCAGTCGGCGGTGCCAGACCGCCTGCTCGGCCGCGTCAACGCCTGCTTCCGGGTGCTGTCCCAGGCGGCGATCCTCGGCGGCACGCTCGTCGGCGGCGTGCTCGCCGAGGTGGTCGGCCTGCGGGCGACGATGCTGCTCGGCGCGACCGGCGGCCTCTCCGCCGTGGTCTGGCTCGTCTTTTCTCCGCTACGGGCGGCTGCGCCGGGGTCAAGTGGTTGAACCGGTGCCCGGCCACATGCACGACGACGCCGAAGCTGAACGGCTCGGAGCCGGTTCAGGTGCCGGCCGCTGCGCCGCGGCGCAGCGGCCGGGGAACCTTGAGCCAGTAGGCCGTCATCGCGTTGGGCCCGGCACGAAGGCGCCCGTCAGATCCGTGTCCGGTAACTGGTCGGGCCGCGCGAGCGACCTGGCGTTGGCCGGGTTGTACTGCTGGAAGAAGCGGCTGTTCTTCGCCGCGTCGGCCACGTCGGGCGGCAGGTTCTGGCCCGTGATGATGGCCTTGAAGTAGTCGGCCAGCAGCAGCCCCTGGGTCGTCCCGGTCGTCTTGTCGTAGTGCATCACACCGCGCTGCCAGCGCTGGTAGACGAAGTTCGCGTTCTTCGGGTCGGGGGCCGGGTTCGACGTCGGCACGCCCCACAACTCGAGGTCGATGCCAGGCAGGATGCCGGGCTGGGCCGGCACCGTGCCGAACACCTCCCGGGCCGTCACGCTGTTGTTGAACGTCGAGTAGAAGTCGACGCTCAGGCCGTTCCACTGGTCGGGCGCGACCCGCTTCACGTAGTCGAGGATCGCCTGCCCGTAGTTAGGCGCACCTGGCGCCGGCGCCGTGCCTACGACCGCCGGGTCGAACGCGGGGATCTGCGCGTTGTTGAACGAGTTGTACGGCATGAAGTCCTGGTCCAGGACGTTCAGCAAGCCAACCTGGCCGTTCGCCTGCTTCTGCATCACGCGGCGTTGGAAGATCTGCACGTCGGACCCGAGCAGCCGGAACTTGCGCGACACCGGGTAGCCGAAGGTGCGCACGCCGCCGCGCTTGTTGAAGTAGTCCCAGAACTGGTCGTCGGCGATGCGGTAGCCGGTCTGGAAGAAGTAGCGCTCGTCCTGCGGCTGGTCGTTGACGGGCTGCGGTGGGGGGGCCGGCCCGGACGGGACGGGCGTCGCGGCCGCGGCCGGCGGGCCCATCTTCAGCTCGACGCTGTCCCAGAACACCGCGTTGCGCTGCTCCGGATAGGCGTTGCGGGCACGCAGGAACACAGTCGCGGCGTTCGACTTCGCGTCGACCGTCAGCGTGAGCTGCGTCCAATCGCTCGCCGCGTGGTTCTCGGGCGACCAGATCACGGTCGAGGCCCAGACGTCGGTGGCGCCGGTCGGGTCGATCCCGATCATCTTGGTCACGTCGGCGTTCGGCGCGCCGCCCCAGCTGTTGCCGTTGCCCGACCAGCTCGCCGCCCAGGCGGTGAGCGTGATCTGGCCGCTCGACTGCGGCAGGTTCACTTTCTGGAAGATGCCGGCGTCGAACTTGGCGTAGTCCTTGCCCCAGCTCATCGACCCGTTGCCGTCGCGGCGGCGATCACCACGGTTGTTGCCGTACTGCGGCTCATGGTTCGTGTCGGGCGGATCCTTCGCCGGATCACGGATCTTCCAGAAGGGCGTCCAGCCCTTGGCGACGTTCGAGCAGCAGCCGACGCCGTAGGCGTCGCCCTCGAAGTCGCCGTTGGTGATGAGGTTGCCGCTGGTCTGGGCAGCGGCCGGAGCAACCGGCAGAACCGTGGCTAGTATTAGGAGCAAAGGCATTAGACGTCTGATCTCGGGCCTCCCTAACACAGCTTCGACCGAGGGTATACCGCCGAGGGTGGAACGTTGAAGCGCTGGATCGCATTTCTAACTGCTTTCGCATGCCTCATCGTCGGCCTCA
>Ga0070741_10020150_pt1 | contig 10564 bp, 8 predicted proteins | sample Coa_R1_4_FD_66440 | JGI IMG/M metagenome (GOLD analysis project Ga0070741, IMG submission 66440) | Surface soil microbial communities from Centralia Pennsylvania, which are recovering from an underground coalmine fire - Coalmine... | ecosystem: Environmental > Terrestrial > Soil > Unclassified ... | reverse complement strand
ATACGCCGATGTTGCCCGCCTCGGAATGGCGGTCACGGCATACAGCACGGCTGGCCCCGACCTTGCCGCGGAATGCTGCGAGGCAATCGCCGAACTCATCTGGACGCGCCGTCAGGGATTTGCGGTTCACAATACACCAGCGGCGGACGCCGTTCGAGAGGCGATGGCGGCTTCGCAAGGTCCAGTGATTCTGGTGGACGTGGCAGACAACATAGGCGGCGGCACACCAGGTGATGGCACCGTGCTGCTTCGCGAGTTGCTGGCTCAGGGCGCGTCGGGCGCGGTGGTGACGATTGTGGACCCGGAAAGTGTGTCGATAGCCGTTGCCGCGGGGGTGGATCACGAAATCGAGTTCCTGGCAGGAGGCAAGACCGATTCTCATCACGGCAGCCCGGTCCCGGTACGAGGAGTAGTGCGCCTGCTTTCCGATGGCGTGTACGTCCACCGCGGGTCCTACATGACCGGGCTGAAGGTCGAGATGGGACGCACGGCCGTGGTTGCCGCCAATGGCGTGGAGATCGTGCTGATGGAACGGAAGGCAATGCCGTTCGATGCCGAGCAACTGCGCTGTCTCGGCATTGAGCCGGCGGAACGGAGAATCATTGTCGTAAAATCCGCGCTGGCCTGGAAGGCCGCTTACGGCGATATCGCGCGAAGGGTAATTTACGTGGACACACCGGGTCTTTGTTCCAGCAACCTTCTCACCTTTCCTTACCAGAACGCTCCGCGGCCGATCTATCCGCTGGATCTCACGACGACTTATGAAAATTCACAAGCAGCTCGCGTTTTCTGAAAGTGAATTCGAGCGCCGTTTGCAGCTCGTCCGGCACGCTGCGGAAAACCGCGGCATGGACGCGCTCCTGTTCTTCAGCCCGAGCAATATTTTCTATCTCAGCGGCTTCTACTCGGTCAATCTCTGGGATTTTCAGTGCCTGATCGTGCCGCTTGCAGGGCACCCGATACTGGTGATTCGGGAATTCGAGGCGGGACGTTTCTGGGCAAGCTGCCGGCTTCGCGAGCCCTGGACCTATCCGCCGGAAGGCAGCGGTCCGCCGGCCGTCATTGACGTGGTTCGCAGCCTTGGACTGGAACGCCGGCGGCTGGGAATGGAGATGTCTCGGTACCTGGACGCCAAGTCATTTGCGGAGTTGCGGCGTGGACTGCCCGACAGCGATTTCCGCGATGCCGCGGATATCACGGATGAGGCGCGCGCGCTCAAATCGGAGGAAGAGATTCAGTACCTGAGGCAGGCGGCGAAGATCACGGACATCGGGATGGATGCGGCCTTGGCGTCAGTCCGCGAGGGTGGCAGCGATGGCGACGTCGCGGCGGAGGCCAACCGCGCGCTGCTTGCTGCCGGAAGCGATCTCATGTGCATCAATCCGATCATAGCCGCCGCGCAGAATTCCGGATTGGCGCATTCGACCGTAAGCGGCATCCGCCTCAATGCAGGGGATCCGGTGTTCATCGAATTGGGTGCGTGTATCCATCGTTATACGGCTCCGCTGATGCGCACAGCGGTGGTCGGTGCGGCGAGCGCCGAGTTGCAGGAGCTTGCCGATTATTCTCGCCGTACCCTGGATGCCTTGATTGAGGCAATGAAGCCCGGAGTGCGAGCGTGTGAGGTGGCGGAGGCGGGCCGTCGCGCACTCGCACCAATCGAGTCGCGCATCTTTTTTCATTACGTCTGGGGCTATCCGGTCGGCGTGGGGTTTCCCCCTTCGTGGCTGGAAGAAACGAACTTCTTCATCCAATCGAAGAACACGCGCGAACTGCAAACCGGGATGGTTTTTCATTTGCCGTTGATGCTGCGGGTGCTGGGCCGCTACGGCGCAGGGTTCAGTGAGACTGTCCTGGTCGGCGGGCATGGCGCCGAGGTTCTGACATGTACGTCGAGAAAATTGCGGGTGGCATGATGGAGCGATTCGAGAGAACCAGGATCGGAATTATTACGCCCGACGACGCCGTCAATGACGACGAGTACTGGCAGTACGTCAATGACGATGTGACGTTGCTCATCGACCGGTACCGCACGCCGTCACGCTTCGACCCGATCAGTTCGCAGATGGTGGCCGCTTATGGCGACTTCCACCTGTTGGAAGACTGCGCAGAGACTTTACGCATCACACGGCCGCACGCGCTGGCATTTTTCTGCAATTCCTGCAGCTTTGTCCACGGTGTCGGCGTGGATCGGGAAATGTGTGAAAGGATATCGCAGGCGGGCGGCGCTCCCGCGACGACGACTACCAGCGCGGAAGTGGACGCGCTGCATGCGCTTCGCGCCAGGCGCGTCGCGATTGCAGCGCCGTACAACGAAGAAGTCACGCTCAAGCTGAAGTGTTTTCTGAACCAGAGCGGGTTCACAGTGACGTCGGTCAAATGTCTCGGCTTGAAGGCAGAGTGGGACATCGGCAACGCGGCTCCGTCGGTCTGGCGGCAATTGATCAAAGAGGCCGACACGCCGGACAGCGATTGTGTGTTGCTGGCGTGCACGGGGGTGCGGACCGCCGCAATTATCGAAGACGTAGAAGCCGAACTCCAGAAGCCGCTGGTGAGTGCACCGGCAGTTACGATCTGGCGAGCGTTACGACTTGCGGGCTATGCCAGGCCGGTGAAACACCGCGGGACACTGCTACGAAAGTTCTAGGGCCGCTTCCGTTGCTTGACGCACCTGATGCGCTACGCTGTTTCTGTGCGCCCTCAGGGGCGCGGGGAGAAAGTGTGGCTATGCAGGAAAGTTTACCTGGCTCTGTTACGTCGTTTGAGAAGAAACACCCTGCCGTTTGGGAAGCATTCGCCAGGCTTGGCGAGGCTTGTCATGAAACCGGCCCGCTTGACGAGAAGACGCGCCGGCTGGTCAAGCTGGCACTGGCCGTCGCGCTGCGGCATGAGGGCGCCGTTCACTCGGCCACGCGCAACGCGCTGAAATCCGGCATAACTCGGGAGGAACTGGAACACGTGGTGATCCTGGCGATCACGACCATCGGATGGCCGGCAGCCCATGCAGCTATGACGTGGATTGACGATAACCTTTCCAGGTCGCGCTAAACGCGGGCCATCTGCCGCCTACATGCGAAACGTCAACTCCAGATAACCGAAGTTCGCGTTCTTGCCCTTAGGGTAGATGGACTCCAAGACCGGCTTGCCTGACGCATGCCCATAGTAGACGCCAATCGAAGCGTGCGCATTCACGTTGTAGTCAACGCTTCCATCGAAGAGGGTCGCCAGACCGGAGTTGCCGTTGGATGGGCGGCCGGTGTAGCCGAAGGTCCAGGGCTGGAACATGCCACCGCCGGAATACCACAGGTCACTGCGATTGGCGAGATCCAGCGAATGGACATCGGTGCGGACAGTCAGCGATTTTGACGGCCGCAGGATCAGCTCGCCGAAGGAGTCGCGGCTGTTCATCATGTTGAAGAAGGGGAACCGGGCATACACTCGCGGAGTGGGCAGCACCTGGAAGAACGTGCCGTGCGTACTGTCGTTGGGATTGGCGTCGCCGGAACCGTAGTCGAGGCCGCCGCGCAGCCACGGCCGGATCTTGTGCAGGATAGCCGGTTGCCATCCGACTTCGGCGGCGAAGGCGCCGGCACGCTGCGCCAGCCGTCCCCAAGAGCCATTTTGCAACACGCCCCAGAATAGAAAATCGACGCCGCCCGAGCGGGACGGAACCGTCAGCAGATAATGGCCGCCGTAGGTGCCGATGTTGATGTGAGCGGTATCGGCGGCGCGCACAGCGGCGGGGCGATTGTCGGTCTTCACGACCCCGTCGCGATAGTCGCTGTAGCCGAGCCCGAAGATGCGCCACTCGGCGCTGCCCGATTTTCCCGGCAACTGGCCTGTTAAAGCACCGTAGAATACATTGGCATTGAGTTCTCCCCATCCGTCCACCTGGAAGACGCCGCGTGTCGGGCGGGCTGCGAGAAACGTGAAGTTCAGGCGCGATCGGTCAATTGCATACTGGACGCCGTCGAAGCTCCGTCCCACGTCGGCAAAGCCGAAATTTCCGATGAGGCGGTGGGCGATCCGGTCGCGCTTCAACGCCGCCAGAGTGGGATTTTTCGGCGTCACCTCGGTCCCGTCGATAAATTCCATCCGTCCCAGTTTCAGAGACTGTCCAGCCACTCCACCCAACTCGTGGAACCTGATGAAGCCCTGCTTTGGGAACAGCATCGCCGCGTCGGTCCGGCGCCCATTGGCGGCAAAGTAGGCAGCGCCGAAGCCCAACTGGCCCTGCACGCCCGCGGCAATGGCATCGTCGGGAAGGCCCAGGAGAAACGGCAGTCCGAACTCGAGCTGCCAATCGAACGCTTTGCGCGATTGGCTCAAGCCAAGCCGCAGGATCGATCCAGGGTAGCTGTAATCGTTGTTCGCGTTTCCGTCAAACCAGTCCCAGGATTCGACACGGGTTCGCAGAGATCCGAAAACGGTAACATCACCGACCTTGATCGCGTTGGCTTGAGGTCGGGCAAAACCAGGCAAGAGCAAGCAGACTAAGAGATAACGACGCATACAGGCTTTTATTTTTGATTATTTACGCGTTCGCAGCCGGAACCTGTGACTTTAGTCACCGACGCCATCCACAAATCCCCATATCTTCATGAAGAAGTCAACAATGCTCACGACGACTTCTGAACACGCACTTCGCGCGTTGACCCACCTGGCGAGATTGCCGGAGGGAGAGAGTATGTTGGGACGGGAAATCGCTACGCAAGCCGAAATCCCCGCGAACTACTTGTCCAAGATTTTGTGGATGCTGGGAAACGCAGGCATCATCGATGCCACTCGAGGCAACGGCGGCGGATATCGACTGAAGCGCGCGGCCTCCGAGATCCGGTTGTTCGAAGTGGTCGAACTGTTTGATCGCGACCGCGTACGGCTCGCCTGCTTTCTGGGCGGCGGGAAGGGTTGCGATTGCGAGAACCCGTGCACGGCGCACGAGGCGTGGCGCGAAGTCCGCACTTCGTATCTGGATTTCCTGCACACGAAAACGGTCGCTAAAATTTCTCAAGTGGAGCCGAATGTCGCCTCGTAAAAAGATAAGAGGGCCGATTTACTCGATTCTGGCACTGGCCGTGACTGCGGCCGGAGCGTCAGGCCAGGACGCGGCCGACTTCTTCCGGCAGAACTGCATCAGTTGCCATACAGTCGGCGGTGGACGCCTGACCGGACCCGATCTGAAGAACGTCACCCAGCGCAAGGAACGGGAATGGCTGGTGGAATTCCTGCAGAGCCCGCAGGCCATGCTCGACAAGGGTGATACTTACGCCCTCAAGCTCCAGCAGGAGGCGCGCAGCATCGTGATGCCCAACATCGCAGGCATGACCAAGGATCGCGCGCAGGCGCTGCTTCTGATGCTGGATGCGGAATCCAAATTGGCCAAATCCCAATTTGCCGGAATGCAGATCAGCGACCGGCCATTTACGCCATACGATCTCTCTCAGGGGCGCGCTATTTTCCTGGGAAAACGTTGGCTCGCGAACGCCGGGCCGCCATGCATTTCGTGCCACACCGTGAAAGGCAACGGCGCCCTGGGCGGGGGACGACTGGGCCCCGATTTGACCCGCGTCTACGAGCGCCTGCAGGGCCGGAAGAACATCGCCGCCTGGTTGTTCGCCCCGGCGACCCCCACGATGGCGACTGTGTTCAAGCAGCACGGGCTGAAGCCCGAGGAGATCCTGCCGCTGGTGGCGTTCTTCGAAGACTCGGCACGGCGCGGCGGGCAGGATGATTCCGCGGCCCGGCTGAACTTCTTCCTGCTGGGGCTCGGCGGGGCAGCCTTGGGACTGGTAGCGATGGACACCGCCTGGAAGCGCCGTTTCCGCAGTGTGCGGAAAACGTTGGTGGAGAGTGCAAGGAGAACACAAAGATGAAGCCGAACGGCAACGGCAACGGCGTCCTGCCGTGGATCAAGGATGAGGCACGTCCCGAACTGCGGACGTGGGAACAGTTCTACCGCAACCGCTGGCAGCACGACAAGATCATCCGCAGCACGCACGGCGTGAACTGCACCGGCGGATGCACGTGGCAAATCTATGTGAAGGATGGCATCGTCACCTGGGAGATGCAGGGGCTCGATTATCCGACGCTCGAGGCCGGCCTGCCGCCGTACGAGCCGCGTGGCTGCCAGCGTGGCATTTCGTACTCCTGGTATCTCTACAGCCCGCTGCGCGTCCGCTACCCGTATATGCGCGGCGCATTGATCGACCTCTGGAAGGAGGCGCGCTCCAAGCACGAAGATCCGGTAGAGGCGTGGCGCTCACTCGTGGAGAATCGCGAGGCTCGCACCCGCTGGCAGCGGGCGCGCGGTAAGGGTGGATTCCGCCGCGCCGATTGGGACACGGCGGTAGAACTGATCGCCGCGGCCAATATCTACACATCAAGAAATACGGACCCGACCGTATCGCCGGCTTTTCGCCGATCCCGGCGATGTCGATGATCAGCTATGCCTCGGGCGCACGCATGTTGCAGCTCATGGGCGGCGTCGCTCTTTCGTTCTACGACTGGTATTGCGACCTGCCGCCGGCATCCCCCGAAACCTGGGGTGAGCAGACGGACGTGGCGGAATCAGCCGACTGGTACAACTCTAAGCTGCTGGCAGTCATGGGCTCCAACCTGAACATGACCCGTACGCCAGACTGTCACTTCGCGGCCGAAGCCCGTCACAACGGCTCAAAGATGTGGGTGTTCGCGCCGGACTTCAACCAGGTCGCCAAGTACGCCGACGAATGGATCTCCATCAACGCCGGTCAGGACGGCGCCTGGTGGATGGCTGTCAATCACGTCCTGCTGAAGGAATTCCATCACGACGAACCAGAGCCTTATTTCATCGACTACACAAAGCGCTACACGGACGCTCCATTCCTGGTGGAAGTGCACGAACAAAACGGGAAATGGCGCCCTGGACAATTGCTGCGGGCCAACCGCCTGCCGGGCTACGAAGGCGTGGAGAACGGCGACTGGCAGTTCCTGATGTGGGAAGCCGGCGAGAGCCGCCCGAAAATGCCGCAGGGCACCGTCGGCTTCCGCTGGGCGACAGAGAAGGGCAAGTGGAATCTGGATCTGAAGGATGGGATGGACGGCTCTACGATTGAGCCGGCGCTGTCTTTTCTGGGCGGGGATGCGGTCGAGGTCGAACTGGACGACTTCGGCGAAGGGGGAACCAGGCTGCGCGGCGTGCCGGTGAAGCGCCTTGCGCTCGCCGATGGAACGACGGCCACTGTCGCCACGGTCTACGACCTGCTGATGGCGCAGTACGGCGTGCCGCGCGGCCTGTCCGGCGAATATCCGGCGGACTACAACGACGAGAATGCTCCCTACACGCCGGCCTGGTCGGAGAAGTACACCGGGATGGGGCGCGACACGCTGATCCGCTTTGCCCGGGAGTGGGGCAATACGGCCCGGCACACGGAAGGGAAATGCTCCATCATCGTCGGCGCCGGCATCAATCACTGGTATCACAACAATCTGATGTACCGCGCCGGGATTCATGCGCTGATGTTTTGCGGCTGCGTCGGCGTCAACGGCGGCGGCCTGAATCACTACGTCGGACAGGAAAAGCTGGCGCCGGGCGAATCGTGGGCGGCGATCGCCTTTGCGCGCGACTGGATGCCCGCGGTGCGACTGCAAAATGCCCCGAGCTGGCACTATATGCACACAGATCAGTGGCGTTACGAGCGTGAATTTCGCGATTACCACGCGATGCCTTCAAACGGGCACAGCGGCAACGGCCTCGACATCGGCCATGGACATACCGCCGACGTGCAGGTGGAAGCGGTCCGTAACGGCTGGCTGCCTTTCTATCCGCAATTCGACCGCAGCTCGATCGAGGTAGTTAAGGACGCCAAGGCCGCCGGAGCCGATCCGGTGAACTACGCTGTAGATCAACTCAAGCAGGGCCAACTGAAATTCTCGGTGGAGGATCCCGACGCGCCGGAAAACTGGCCACGCGTGTGGTTCATCTGGCGCGGCAATGCGCTGATGTCCAGCGCCAAGGGGCACGAGTTTTTTCTGAAGCACTATCTCGGGACACACACCAATGCGATCGCCGAGGATATGGCCGCCGGATCGGTGAAGGAAGTCGCCTGGCACGAGAATGCCCCGCAGGGAAAAATGGACCTGGTCGTCGATCTCAACTTCCGGATGGACACCTCCGCGCTGTATTCCGACATTGTGCTGCCGGCGGCCACCTGGTACGAAAAGGCCGATCTCAATTCCACGGACATGCACAGCTTCATTCATCCGCTGTCAGCCGCGGTGCCACCCTGCTGGGAGTCGAAGAGTGATTGGCAGATCTTCCGCGCCATCGCCCGGAAGTTCAGCGACCTGGCGGCGCGCCATTTCCCCGAGCCGGTGGAAGACCTGGTGGCATCGCCGCTGGCCCACGATTCTCCCGCGGAAATCGCGCAACCGCAGATGAAGAGCTGGATGCGCGGCGACGTTGACGCCGTCCCCGGTAAGACCATGCCGAACCTGAAGGTGGTCACGCGCGACTACAAGAACCTTTATAACGAGTTCATTTCATTCGGTCCGCAGGTGCGGGCCAACGGCCTGAACGCGCACGGCACATCGTACGCGATCGACGATTTCTACGACGAAGCGCTGCGCACGCGTCCGGTCGTGACCTGGGATGGCAGGCAGTATCCGGCGTTGTTCGAAGACGAGCAGGTGTGCGACACCATTCTGCGCTTCGCCAGTGTGACGAACGGCGAACTCGCGTACCGCTCGTACAAGAATATGGAGGAGAAAGTCGGGCGGCCGCTGATCCAGCTTGCGGAAAAGAATCGCGGCGTGCGCCTGGGATACAAAGACCTGCAGGCGCATCCGCACCGGCTGCTGAACAGCCCGATGTGGTCGGGCCTGACGGAGAATGGCCGCGCCTATGCGTCGTTCACGTACAACAAGGAATACCTGGTGCCGTGGCGTACGCTGACCGGGCGGCAGCATTTCTATCTCGATCATCCCGGATACCTGCAATACGGTGAGCACCTGCCCACGTATAAGCCCAAGCCGTCGGCAGTGCAATACGGCGAGCTGCGGCTGAGCAAGGCCGAGGGCCCGACCCTCATGCTCAATTACCTGACGCCGCACGGCAAGTGGCACATTCATTCCACCTACGGCGACAACCATCGCATGACCACGCTCTCGCGCGGTGTGGAGCCGTTCTGGATCAACGATCGGGACGCTGCCGAGATCGGCGTCGAAGACAACGACTGGGTCGAGATCCATAACGACAACGGCGTGGTGGTGACGCGCGCCGCCGTGAGCGCGCGCATCCCGCGCGGCATCTCGATTCAGTATCACTCGCCGGAGCGCACTTACTCGGTGCCGAAATCGCCGCTGCGCAACTATCGCCGCGCCGGCGGACACAACAGCCTGACGCGCGTGCGGCTGAAACCGAACCTGATGGTGGGCGGCTACGGCCAGTTCACTTTTCATTTCAACTACTGGGGTCCCACAGGCTGCAACCGCGACACCCACATCTTGGTTCGCAAGCTGCCGGATTTGAAGTGGTAGGAGAACTGACGATGAACGTACGCTCGCAAGTCGCGATGGTGTTTCACCTCGACAAGTGCATCGGATGTCATACATGCAGTGTCGCCTGCAAGAACATCTGGACCGATCGCAAGGGCACCGAATACATGTGGTGGAACAACGTGGAGACAAAGCCCGGCACCGGGTTCCCCACGCAATGGGAAAACCAGGAGAAGTACAACGGCGGCTGGGAGTGTGACGGCGATAAGCTGCAACTGAAGTCCACGAGCAAGCAGAAGACCGTCTTCAACATCTTCCATAACCCGAACATGCCCACCATGGACGATTACTACGAGCCATGGACCTACGATTACCAGCATTTGTTCAACGCCCCGGAAGGCCCCGATCAGCCGACCGCTCGGCCGATTTCGATGGTCACCGGCGAACTGATTCAGATCCAGGCCGGTCCCAACTGGGATGACGACCTGGGCGGGTCGCCGGTGTATGCGCAGAACGATCCCAACCTGAAGGGGCTCTCGCCCGAACAGCAACAACAGTTGTTCGCGGTAGAGCGGCTGGTCTTCTTCTATTTCCCGCGCATCTGCAACCACTGCCTAAATGCGGCGTGCGTCGCGGCATGCCCGTCGGGCGCGCTGTATAAGCGCGGCGAAGACGGCATCGTCCTGGTAGATCAGAATCGATGCCGCGGCTGGCGCGCGTGCGTGGCGGCCTGTCCGTATAAGAAAGTGTTCTACAACTGGAACACCGGCAAATCCGAGAAGTGCATTTTGTGCTTCCCGCGTCTGGAGACCGGGCAGGCGCCCGCCTGCTTCCATTCTTGCGTCGGTCGCATCCGGTACCTGGGCAACCTTCTGTATGATGCGTCGCGCATCGAGCAGGTGGCGAAACTGCCGGACGATCAACTGGTGGAAGGCCAACGCTCGCTGATCCTCGATCCCAACGATCCCGAGGTGATCTACGAAGCGCGCCGCAACGGCATCCACGAATCGGTTATAGAGTCGGCGCAGCGCTCTCCGGTCTACCAGTTCGTGAAGGTTTGGAAGATCGCGCTGCCGCCGCACATCGAGTA
>Ga0070741_10020149_pt1 | contig 10564 bp, 9 predicted proteins | sample Coa_R1_4_FD_66440 | JGI IMG/M metagenome (GOLD analysis project Ga0070741, IMG submission 66440) | Surface soil microbial communities from Centralia Pennsylvania, which are recovering from an underground coalmine fire - Coalmine... | ecosystem: Environmental > Terrestrial > Soil > Unclassified ... | reverse complement strand
CGATCACGTACATGCTTCTCCCTCGGTCGATTTCGGCTGCAATCTACGCGTTATCAGGCGAAAAGAGGCATCTTGGCGCCCGCCCCGTAAGAAAAGGCGAAGGATCGGGCCTGAAACCCGTAACCGGGGCAGGCGCAGCCCGTTGAGGCTGGTAGATACCCGTAGTAACCGCGGACCCGGGTGAGGACCCCGATCGCCTCCATCGACACACACCGACGCCAGCAGGCTCATCTACGCGGGCACCTTGCCCGCCCCCTGCGCCGCGTGCCGACGCTCGCGGGCCTTGCCGTGCTCGACCCCGGCGAGGGCGTGACGCAGCGCCAGGCGCTCGAGAAGCTCGGCCTCGCCGGTGACGAGTTCGCCGAGCGCATCTTCTCCCGCAGCGGCGTCGAGCGGCGCCAGTTGAACCTCCGGGAGGACTTCCTTGCGGCCGGCCTTGAGCAGCGCACGGCGGACGTCGAGCTCGAGCTGCTCGACCAGGCCGTGAAGGCGCTCGAGCGCCTCGAGGTGGGTCTCGACAGCGTCGGCACGGTGCTCACCTCCAGCCTCTACTCGCTCGGCTGCCCAAGCCTCGCGCACCGGCTGATCGAGCGCTGCGGGCTCGATCCGGCGACGGACAAGTACCACGTGACCTCGGTGGGCTGCGCGAGCGCCGTGCCGCTGTTCCGCCTCGCAGGGCAGATCCTTCACTCCGACCCTTCGCGCGAGGTGCTGGTGATCGCGGCGGAGAGCATGAGCTCGCTGCAGGCACTCGCAGTCGAGGAGAACCCCCGCGTCAAGACCGTCGGCGCCGCGATCTTCGGCGACGGCTGCGCGGCGGCTCTGCTGAGCGAGCGCGACGGGGCAAGCGGCCCCGCGATCCTCGCCACCGCCGTCCATCAGGTCCCGGGCACGCTGGGGGCGGTCGAAGTCACCGCTGACGAGCAGGGCAGCTACCTCGGCCTCGCGCCGGAGCTGCCGCAGATCGCCGGCGAGCAGCTTGCGGGGGTCGTTCAGGAGTTCCTCGCCGCCAACAACGTCCGCGAGGAGCAGATCGCGCATTGGATGCTCCACCCCGGCGGCCGGAGGATCGTCGAAGAAGCCCGTGACGCGCTGGGTCTCGACGACGAGGACGTCGCGGTGAGCTGGCGCGCGCTCGCCGCCCACGGCAACGTCGGCACGCCGTCGATCTTCTACGTGATGGACGCCACGATCCGTGAGCGCGCACCGCAGGCCGGCGACATCGGCCTCGCGGTCACCATCGGCCCCGGAGTCACCGTCGGGCTGATGCTCGTCGCCTTCTAGCGCCTGACCGAGGACACGAGGCGCCGCGCGCCGTCCGCAGCGCGGCCTCGAGCGCCGCGACGTCGTCGTCGGAGAAAACGCCGCGAACCACGTTCTTCGCGCAGTCCCCGCGGACCGCGGGTGGGGCCGCGTCGAAGGCTGCACACACGGGGCGGTGAAGTAGGCTGGCGCGCGGTGAGCAAGCACGTCGTCATCCTGGGGGCGGGCTTCGGCGGTCTGGAGCTGGCGACCCGCCTGTCCGAGACGAGCGGCGACGCGGTTCGCGTCACGCTGATCGACCGCAACGAGGCTTTCTTCTTCGGCTTCTCCAAGCTCGAGGTCATGCTCGGCCGCGAAACAGCGGGCGAGATCATGCTGCCCTACAGCGAGTTCGTGAAGGACGGCGTCGAGTTTCGGCGCGAGACGGTCACCGCCGTCGACCCCGCCGCGCGGCGCGTGAGGACCGACGCCGGCTCATACGACGCGGACTTCGTAGTCGTCGCCCTGGGAGCGGACTACGACTTCGCCGCCACACCGGGATTCGAGCAGGGCGGCCACGAGTACTACACGTTGGCCGGCGCCGAGCGGTTGCGCGATGAGCTGGCGAGCTTCGAGGGCGGCAAGGTGCTGCTCTCGGTGCTCGGACAGCCGTTCAAGTGCCCGCCGGCCCCGTTCGAGGGCTCCTTCATGCTGGACGAGCACTTCAGGGAGCAGGGCATCCGTGACGCCGTGGAGATGAGCACCACGTTCCCGATGTCGCGCCCCGTCCCAGTCACGGGTGAGGTCTCGCAGATGTTCCGCGAAGGGCTCGCCGAGCGCGGCGTCACCGAACTCTCCGAACATCTCGTCACCGGCATCGACCCGGCAGCCCGCACCGCCCAGCTCGCGAGCGGCGAGACTCTCCCCTACGACCTGTTCGTCGGAATCCCGATCCACAGGGCCCCGGCGGTGCTGGCGGGCTCCGGGCTCGTGGAGAACAACTGGGTGCCCGTGGACCAGTCCAACCTGAGGACGCGGTTCGACGGCGTCTACGCCCTTGGTGATGTGTGCTCGGGGCCGCGCAACGTCCCGAAGGCGGGCATCTTCGCCGAGGCCGCCGCGCGCGTGGTCGCCGCGGACATAGCCGCCGCGGTGGCCGGTGGCGACCCGCCGGCCCCGTACGAGGGCTCCGGCGTCTGCTACGCGGAGTTCGGCGGCGGGCTCGTGAGCAAGGTCGAAGTCAACTTCCTGCGCGGAGACGCGCCCGAGGCCAAGCGCCGGGACCCTTCGCTCGAGTTCGCCGCCGAGAAGGAGGAGTTCGGGGCCGTGCGGCGCGCACGCTGGTTCGGGCGCTCCTAGGCCTCTCACCCCTCGCGCGGCGTGAGGAGATGCTCGCGCCAGCGCGTCTAGGATGGCGAGCATGCCGTTCACGCTCAGGAACCTCAAGAAGGACCTGGCTGACGTCGGGTCGAATTTCGACGGCTCGCCGGACCTCGAGTTCCGCATGGCGACCGGGGCGCTCGGGCTGGAGCATTCCGGCCTCACCTACCAGCGTGTCCCGCCCACCTACCGATTTCCCTACGGCCACACACACAAGACTCAGGAGGAGGTGTACGTGGTCGTCCGTGGGAGCGGCCGGATGAAGGTCGACGCGACGGTCGTGGAGCTCGAGGAATGGGACGCCGTACGGGTGCCGCCGGGGAGCTGGCGCGGCTATGAGGCGGGGCCCGACGGCCTGGAGATGCTCGTGATCGGCGCGCCCAGTCTCGGAGCTGCCGCGCGCGAGGATGTCGAGGGCGCGCGAGACTGGTGGACGGGTTGACCGGCCGGGTGGTCGTCAACAGGGCGATGTCCCTGGACGGCTTCATCGCCGCCCCCGGCCACCTCATGGACTGGGGCGGCGGGCGCGCCCTGGCCGATTTCGTGGACCGAGCGGACATCCATGAGGTCGCGGCGGCGACCGGCGCGATGCTCGTCGGGCGCCGCACTTCGGACGTCGGCGAACGGATGCGGGCCGAAGATCCGGGCAGCGTGGACTATCCCTTCTCCGGACCGGTGTTCGTCCTCACCCACCGCCCACCGGACCCTCCTGCGCAAGGGATCACGTACTTGAGCGGGGACATCGGGGAGGCCGTTGCGAGCGCGCGAGCAGCCGCCGGCGGCAAGGACGTCGAGGTACTGGGGGCAGACGTGGCGGCCCAGTGCCTGAAGCAGGGCCTGGTCGACGAGATCTTGGTCTACGTGCTGCCCGTGCTGCTCGGCGACGGCGTTCGCATCTCGCCCCCGGACCTGCCCAGGATCGACCTGGAGCCGATCAGCAGCAGGCAGTCTGGCGCGGCGACGATGCTGCGCTTCCGCCCGGTGCCCTGACGATCTGCCGCGGGAAGGGCCAGATCGAGGGCCGATCCGCGTCGGTTCTCTCTGATCGGCATCACGCCAGTATCGCCCGGGACAGCTTCGGGTTCGGACGACGCTCCCGTTGCGCCCTCGTGACGGAGCGCGTCCGGCCGCGTGTTGAGCGCCGGTCAGGCGGAGGGAGGCGGCGGCCCGTGGCGGACCATCCCGAACCGGGATTCGATCGCCTCGATCTGCTCGGGGGCGACCCGCGGTCCGTCCGCGGGCGGCTGCAGCCACGGCCAGCGAGCCGGCTCCCCGAGCGCGCGGGCGAAGGCCTCGATTCCCGCCGGCGTGCTGAGGGTCAGCACCCGCGCCGTGTCGGACTCCACCCGGAACGTGTGGGGCGTCCCGCCGGGGGCGTAGAGGACCGCGCCCGGACCGCATCGCTGCGCGCGCTCTGAGACCCACGCGCGAGGGTCGCCGGCCTCCTCGCCGAGCAGCTCTGGATCGACGATCCAGGTCGTCAGCTCGCCCTCGAGCACGAAGATCGTCTCGTCCTCGGGATGCGAATGAAGCGGCGGCGCCGCTCCACGCGGGAACAGGATCTCCAAGGCGCCGAGGCGTCCGCCCGTCTGAGCACCGTCGAGCTTCACACGCACGAAGGTGCCGAGGAACCAGAGGTGCTCCCCGTCCGCGATCATCGCGGGCTCTGCGGCCGGCTCGGACGCCATCGCTCTCAGCCTAGGTGCTCACGTCGGGGCTGTGGGCGGGACGGTCCTCGGGCTGACAACGGAGCCCGGCTCTCGTACGACGGGATCGGGCCGGGGGCGTGTCGGGCATCGGCGTGCTCCAGGTGATTGCGGCGTGCGGGCCCGGGCACCCGCACCTGACGGACCCAATGCTTGCACACGCCGTAGTTTCGTGTTACTAATAGCAACGCGAAATGGGCAGGCGCGCATACACCAAGGTGGCCAGGCGGTCCTCGGAGGAGCGGACGAAGACCAAGCTGCTGGATGCCGCGGTCCGGATCTTCTTCGAGGAGGAGTGGTGGGCAACGTCGCTCGAGCGCATCGCCGCCGAGGCGGGCGTGAGCAAGCAGACCCTGCTGCGTCACTTCGGCTCGCGCGAAGGCCTGACGTGGGCTGCATTCGAGCGGGAGCGGGACGCGATCGTCTCGCAACGGGCCGCCGCGCCCGTGGGGGACGTCGCCGGCGCGGTCCGCAACCTCGTCGCACACTACGAGACCTATGGGGACCGAGCCCTGAAGCTGGAGGCACTGCCCCCCGACGGGCCCGGCGCAGAGCTCGTGCAGCAGGGACGCGAGCTGCACTATCAGTGGGTCGAGACGGTCTTCGCGCCGTTGCTCGACCGGCATCGGACCACGCGAAGCAGGCGTCTCGCGGCGCTGATCGCGATCTGCGACGTACACACGTGGCGGCTGCTCGCCCGTCAGCTCGGCCTGAAGCGCGCCGAGGTGCGGGCGACGCTGACACTGGCCATAAACGGCGTTCTGGGAGAGGAGATGACATGAGGGTGCTCGCTTACACCTCGCCGGCGCGAGGACATCTGTTCCCGTTGGTTCCGATCTTGGACGAGCTGGCGCGCCGCGGCGCGAGCGTGGCCGTGCGCACGCTCCCGTCTGAGCTCGGCACGATGCGGGAGCGCGGCTTCGCGGCAAGTGCGATCGCACCGGAGATCGTCGAGATCGAGCACGACGACTACCGCGCCCGCACGCCCGCGACGGGCCTCAAGCGGTCGATGGCGACCTTCGGGGCACGCGCCCGGTACGAGGTGGCCGACCTCCGCTCCGCGATCGACGAGCACGAACCCGACATCCTGCTGGTCGACTGCATGGCCTGGGGGGCGACGGGGGCGGCCGAGAGCTGGGGCGGGCCGTGGGCGCAGTGGTTCCCCTACCCGATGCCCCTGCCGTCGAAGGACGTGCCTCCGTTCGGGCCGGGGCTGCGTCCGGCATCCGGCCCGCTGGGCCGGCTCCGCGACGCGGTAGTGCGACCCGCTCTGAGCATGGCGTTTCGCCGCGCGATGCTCCCCGCCGTCAACGCAGCCCGCGCGAGTGCCGGCGCACCGCCCTTCGATCGCCTGGAGGAGCCGTTCACCTCCCCCCCGCTGATCCTCTACATGACCGCCGAGCCATTCGAGTATCCCCGCTCGGATTGGCCCGGGAACGTCGTGATGGTCGGACCGGGCGCGTGGGATCCTCCGGCCGAGACGCCGGCCTGGCTCGATCAGCTGACCCGGCCTCTCGTCGTGGTGACCACCTCGTCGGAGTTCCAGGACGACGGGCGCCTCGTTCGCGCCACCTTCGACGCGCTCGCGCAGGAGGATCTGTTCGTCGTCGCGACCCTGCCAAGCGCAGAGGTCCGCGGCCCCGTGCCATCCAATGCCCGCGTCGAGCGCTTCATCCCGCACAGCGCGCTGCTGCAGCGAGCCGTGTGCGCGGTCACGCATGGCGGGGCCGGCGCGACACAGAAGGCTCTCGCAGCCGGCGTACCGGTCTGCGTCGTTCCGTTCGGCCGCGATCAGCTCGAGGTCGCCCGCCGCGCAGAAGTCGCTGGTGCGGGCACGACCGTGCCGGCTCGCCGCCTGGACGCCGCGCGCCTTCGCGCGGCGATCCGCGCCGCGATGTCCAAGAGCAAAGGGGCGGGAGAAGTAGCGGCTGGCTACCAGGCGACCGGCGAAGCCGGCACCGGAGCGGACGCGGTACAGGCGCTGGCCGGCCGCGGGAGCGGCGAGATGCGGGGCGCGTCGCCGCGACCCGCCGCACGCTGAAGGGCACGACGGGCGCACCTCAGCGGCGCCCGCGCGGAACCGCGCCTTCCGAGCCTCCATCTGCGCTTGGGCAGGCAGAGCTGTCAGTGGAGACGGTGGGAATCGAACCCACGTCCATAACCGCGTGAAAGGTGGCGTCTACGAGCGTAGCCGGCGCTCTGATCTCGTCCCCCGCTCGCCTCGCCGGCCGGGTTGCGGGGGACCAGCCTCCTGGGTTGTCCCCGGCTCGGCGAAGGCGGACCTCACCGGGTGAGCCTGCTTCTGATCCCGGCGATCCCCGCCGCAGGCGAGCGGGGGCCGAGACCTCAACTTAGTTTTCTAGGCTAAGCGAGGGCGTACTCGTGAGAGTCCGCACTTATGTTTTTCCCGGGTGTTTTACGAGGCCGCCCGGGACCTCGACTCGCGACCACCCCCACGAACCGGCCATGTCGAAGCCTGTCGTCCCCGGGGATGTTTGCTGCTTTGCATTCTACCGGCGTACGCACGGCGCTGAACGAAAACGACGCGGATCCAAGCCGCTTGAGGAACCGTCCTCGGGGCCGGCCCGAAAGCCTTTCCCGTCTCAGGTGGCGCGGCCTCACACCTCGTTGGCCTCGCTCTTCGCGGCTCGGTTCCGCGTCTGGATCCAAGCTAGCCGGCGCCTCTCGGCGATGCAAGGGGGGCGGCCGCGACGAAGCCGCATCTTCCGGCGAAATCACCCGCTGCAACGCCGCGGGGCAAAGGTTATGAACGCCTTAAGCGGGGTGCGACAATGAGCATGTGGAGAACTCCGAGCTTTCGATTCCCGTTCCTCCCGCACAGGTCGGCCCGCCGCCGCTGCATCCGGCCGTCGACCCTCACACCGGCAACCCCTTCGGCGAGCTGCCGCGCGACCGGCCCGGCCGGCGGCGCACCCTGCGTGAGCGGGTGGGCGGCGCCCTGGCCGCGATCGTCGCGCTGATCGCCAAGTTCTTCTCCGCGATCAAGGGGCTGATCCTGCTGCTCCCCAAAGCGACGGCGCTCACCGCGATCGTCTCGGTCGCGGCGTACTCGCTGTGGTTCGGCTGGTGGTTCGCGGTCGGCTTCGTCGTGCTGCTGTTCGTGCACGAGATGGGACACGTGTTCGCCCTGCGCCGCGAGGGCATCAAGGCCAGCGCGCCGATGTTCATCCCGTTCATGGGCGCGGTTATCACGTCGAAGTCGCTGGGGGAGAACGCGCTTGCCGAGGCGCGCGTCGGGCTTGCGGGACCGGTCCTCGGCACGGCCGGCGCCGCCGTCTGCCTGGTGATCGGCGAAGTCACCAACAGCGACTTCTTCCGCGCGCTGGCCTACATCGGCTTCTTCCTGAACCTCTTCAACCTGCTGCCGATCGTGCCCCTGGACGGCGGGCGCGCGATGGCTGCGATGGCGCCGTGGATGTGGTTCGTCGGGTTCGGTGTGCTGGTCGCACTCGCCCTGCTGTTCCCCAACCCGATCATCTGGATCATCGTCCTGTTCGCCGGCTACGAGCTGTACCGCCGCTGGCAGGCGCGCAAATCAGGCTCGGTCGCGCAGGCTGCCTACTACCGCGTCGCGCCGCGCCACAGGCTGATCGTCGGCGCGGTCTACATCGGGCTGATCGTGCTGCTCGTGTTCGGGATGGAGCAGAGCCACATCCTCAGCTCCGGCGGGCACAGCTTCCGCTCGATCTGAGCCGGGGGCTCAGCGCCGGGCTTCCCGCACGGCTCGTTCCATGTCGCGCTTGGTCTCGCGCTCGCGGATCGTCTCGCGCTTGTCGTAGAGGTCCTTGCCGCGGGCGAGCGCGATCTCGGCCTTGGCGTGCGAGCCGTTGAAGTAGATGCGGGTCGGGACGAGCGTCAGGCCGCGCTCGTTGACGCGCATCGCGAGCCGGTCGAGCTCGCGCCGGTGCAGCAGCAGCTTGCGCGGGCGCTCGGGGTCGTGGTTCTCCCGCGACGCCGGCCCGTAAGGCGGGATGTGGACGGAGTGCAGCCACAACTCGCCGTCGCGCAGCGACGCGTAGCCGTCCTTCAGCTGCGCGCCGCTCGTTCGCAGCGCCTTCACCTCGGTCCCCTCCAGCACGATCCCGGCCTCGAGCCGCTCGATCAGCTCATAGCGGTAGGAGGCGTACCGGTTCGACGCCACGTCGCCCGCACCCACCTTCTTCTTGCCTTTGCCCTTCGCCACGCTGCGAGCCTAGATGATCCGTTTCGACCCTCTAGCCTGCCTGCTCGAGATCGACGCGGCCGCGAATCGCGTCCACCCTGCCCACGTTCACACGCACGCTGTCGCCGAGCCGGATCGCGGCGCCGGTGCGCTCCCCCCTCAGGATCGTCCCCTCCTCGCTGAGCTCCCACCACTCGCGCTCCGGGGCCGGGTCGCGCCCGCCTCGGCCGGCGGCGCGGCCTGCCGGCCTACCCCTCCCCCGCCCGCGCTTCGGCGCTGCCGGCGCGCCGGCCCTCCCACGCTCCTCTCCGCGCTCCTCTGCGCTCGCCCTGCGGCGCGGCGCGCGCAGCCGCCGCACGGGGAGCATGCCCTCGAACGGAGGTGCAGGCGGGCCCGCTCCGTCCTGCCGGGGGCCCGCCGCGAACGCGACGAACGCACCGGCTGAGATCAGGCCGGTGATCTCCCCCTCGAAGACGCGGCCCGGGCCCTCACGCGCCAGCAGCCCCTCCAGCACGAAGCAGGCCGCTACGTCATCGGCGTCGCGCTCGAGCTGCATCGCCTCGCGCTCGCGCTCGGAGGTCCATGCGCCCAGCTCCGCGAGCTCGGCCGCGCGCGGCTGCTCCTCGCCCGCGCCGATCGCGGAGAGCAGCGCCCGGTGGCACACGACGTCCGGGTAGCGGCGGATCGGCGAGGTGAAATGGCAGTAGGCGCTCGAACGCAGGCCGGCGTGGCCGAGGTTCACCGGCGAGTAGTAGGCCTGCTTGAGGGTGCGAAGGACAAGCGAGCCGAGCGCGATCCGTCCGCGGCCGCCGCTCCGCGCGACGTGGCGCTGGACGGCGAGGGAGATCGCGCCGAGCACCTCGCTCGCCTGCGTCGAGGACATCGCTTCCGGCAGCGGCGGCGTGGAGACCTCCAGCGAGGCGAGCTGGGCGACGAGACGCTCCACCCGCTCGGGATCGGGTCGCTCGTGGACGCGGTACAGGCACGGCACCTTGCGCTCCGACAGGAGCCGCGCAACCGCCTCGTTGGCAGCGATCATCAGGTGCTCGATCACGCGGTGGGACTCGGTCTGCACCTGCCCGCGCACGGCGACGGCGTCGCCGCGCTCGTCGAACTCGAACTCCGGCTCGGGCGAGTCCAGCGCCAGCGCGCCCGCGGACTCGCGCCGCCGCTGCAGCGCCGCCGCGGCCTCGCGCGCCGCGCGCAGCGGCGCGGCCCAGGGATCGGCCGCGCGCTCGGCGCCCGCGAAGATGCGGTCGACCCTGTCGTAGTCGAGCCGCGCGTCCGAGCGGATCAGCGAGCGGTGGAAGCGTGCCTTGACCACCTCGGCTCCGTCGAGCTCCATCTCGACGGTGACGGCAGCGCGATCGAGCGCCGGACGCAGCGAGCAGGCGTCGCTGGAGAGCGAGTGCGGCAGCATCGGGGCGACCGTGCCCGGCGCGTAGACGCTCGTCGAGCGTTCACGGGCCTCGACGTCCAGCCGCGAGCCCGGCGGCATGTGCGCTGCCACGTCGGCGATGTGCACCCACACACGGATGCGGCCGTTGCCGAGATCCTGCGCGGAGATCGCGTCGTCGAAGTCGCGCGCGCTGACGGGGTCGATCGTGAACGTCGGGAGCGCCCTCAGGTCGCGCCGTGCGTCGCTGCCCGCCGTCACCCGCGCGCCGGCCTCTTCGGCTTCGCGCTCGGCCGTGCGTGAGAACTCCCGGCGCAGCCCACGGTCGAGCAGCAGGGCCTCGATCACATCGCGCGCGACGGCCGGACGCCCGATGCGTCGCAGGACGCGGGCCGAAGAGCCCCGGCGCGGGGGCGAGACGAGCGCCAGATCGCCCTCGCGCGCCCCGCCCCGCGAGCCGCGGGCGGGGCCCACCACGATGCCGCCGCGATCGCGGGCGCCCGGGTCGCGATCGCGCGCTGCGAACAGCGGCTCGGCGACCAGGAAGCGCCCGCGCCGGCTGAGCACCGCGACCAGCGCGCGGGCGTCCGGCGCCGGGCCTCGGGGGCTCACCCCAGCTTCGCCCGCACGGTGTCCAGGGCGACTTCGAGGCCGTGC
>Ga0070741_10020148_pt1 | contig 10564 bp, 6 predicted proteins | sample Coa_R1_4_FD_66440 | JGI IMG/M metagenome (GOLD analysis project Ga0070741, IMG submission 66440) | Surface soil microbial communities from Centralia Pennsylvania, which are recovering from an underground coalmine fire - Coalmine... | ecosystem: Environmental > Terrestrial > Soil > Unclassified ... | reverse complement strand
CTCGTCAACACCGTCACCGCGAGGACGAGCGGCGCGTGATCGCGCGCGCCGTCACGCGCGCCTTCGACACCCGCGCGCAGCATCGCGACACCACCAGCCGCGTGCAGATTGAGGAACTCGACGCCGTGACGCGCGGCGGCGCGTGAGGCGCGCTCGACGGTGGTCGGGATGTCGTGGAGCTTGAGGTCCGCGAAGACGCGCAGGCCGAGGTCGTGCATGCGCGCGAACGCGACCGGTCCCGCCACCGTGTAGAGCTCGAGGCCGACCTTCGCGATGCCCATCCAGGGTGCGACGCGGCGCGCGAGGTCGACCGCGTCATCGAGGTCGTCGACGTCGAGCGCGACCGCGAGACGGTCGCGGATCTCGGGCGGGGCGACGGGCTCGGGCACGGTCATGCCGGTCTCCTCACGTCGGCCATTCCAGCGTGGCGGTCAGGTCGGCGACCCGGGCGATGGCGTGGCGGGCGCACCAGTCGACCAGGTCGTCGAGGATGCGCAGCGCGGCGCGGGGGTCGTGGAACGAGGCGGTGCCGACGCCGACCGCGGACGCGCCCGCGACGAGCATCTCGACCGCGTCGGCCCCGGTCAGCACGCCGCCCGTCCCCACGATCGGCACGCCGGGCAGCTCCCGGGCGACCTCGGCCACGATCCGCAGCGCGACCGGCTTGATCGCCGGCCCGGACAGTCCCCCGCCGCCGGCACCGAGCGCGGGCCGCCGCGTGACCGGGTCGAGCGCGAGGCCGAGCAGCGTGTTGACGAGGGTGAGCCCCGTCGCGCCGGCGCCGACCGCCGCGGCGGCGATCTCGCGCACGTCGGTCGCGTTGGGCGACAGCTTGGCGAGCACGGGGAGGCCGTCCACGGCGTCCACGACGGCGCGGGTCACCGCGGCGGTCGCGTCCGCCGAATGCGCGAACATCCGCGACCGGTCCTCGACGTTCGGGCAGCTGACGTTCACCTCGAGCGCGACGAGGTCGTCGTGGACGGGTCGCAGCATCTTCGCGGCGAGCGCGAAGTCGTCGACCGTCCGTCCCCAGATCGACGCGATCACGCGCGCGCCGCGTGCCAGGAGCGCGGGCAGCTCCTCGCTCACCCACGTCTCGACGCCCGGGCCCTGGAGGCCGACGGAGTTGAGCATGCCCGCGCTCGCCGGGTGGAGGCGCGGGGCCGGGTTGCCCGCCCACGGGAACGGCGCGAGCGACTTCGTCGTGACGGCGCCGAGCCGCGACGGGTCACACACGCGCGCGACCTCGTCGCCGTGCCCGAACGTGCCCGACGCGGCAACGATCGGGTTCGGCAGCTCGACCGGCCCGATGCGCACCCGCATGTCGACATCCCGAGCGTTCATGCGTCGCTCGTCGTCGTGGTGCAACGACCGGCGACGCATGAACGATCGGGGCACGTCAGACCTCGAGACGGAGCTGGCCGTCGCCGTGGTACTCCTGCAGCGCGCGGACGGTCGGCTCCTGCGTCGTCGCCTCCGCGATCCCGGCCGCGGCGGCGAGCGCGGCGGCGACCGTCGTGACGTACGCGACGCGGTGGACGGTCGCGGCTTGGCGGATGTGCGCGCCGTCGGCGCGCTGCGTGCGACCGCGCGGCGTGTTGACGACGAGGTCGACCTTGCCCGACGAGATGAGCTCGACGGCGTCCACGCCGACCGGTTCGCCGACCTTCGCCACGACGGACTCGACCGGGATGCCGGCGCCCTGCAGCGCGGCCGCGGTTCCCGCCGTCGCGGCGAGCGAGAACCCGAGCTCGGCGAACCGCCGGGCCGCGCGCAGACCCTCGGGCTTGTCGCGGTCGGCGAGGGACAGGAACACGGTCCCCCGGTCGGGCAGCTGGTTCCCGGCGCCCGCCTGGCTCTTCGCGAACGCGAGCCCGAACGACCGGTCGATGCCCATGACCTCACCGGTGCTGCGCATCTCGGGACCGAGCACGGTGTCGACCTGGGGGAAGCGGTTGAACGGCAGCACCGCCTCCTTGACCGCGATGTGCCCGCCACCCGCGGGCGGGTGCAGCACGCCGTCGTCGCGCAGCTCGGCGAGCGTCGCGCCCGCCATGACGCGCGCCGCGGCCTTGGCCAGCGGGACGCCCGTCGCCTTGCTGACGAACGGGACCGTCCGGCTCGCGCGCGGGTTCGCCTCGATGACGTAGACGCGGCCGTCCTTCACGGCGTACTGGACGTTGAGCAGACCGCGCACGTCGAGCGCGTCCGCGAGCGCCCGCGTGTGCTCCTCGATCGTGTTGAGCACCGCGGGGGGCAGCGTCGGCGGCGGGATCGCGCACGCGGAGTCGCCCGAGTGCACGCCGGCCTCCTCGATGTGCTCCATGATCCCGCCGATCACCACGTCGCCGGTCGCGTCACGGAGCGCGTCGACGTCGACCTCGATCGCGTCCTCGAGGAACCGGTCGATCAGCGCCGGGCGCTCCGCCGACAGCCCGCCCTCACGGCCGAGGCTCCCCGCCGCGCCCAGCTCGGCCATCGCCGTGTCGAGCCCGTCGTCGTCGTAGACGATCTGCATCGCGCGACCGCCGAGCACGTAGCTCGGGCGCACCAGCACCGGGTACCCGATGCGCGTCGCGATCTCGCGTGCCTCGTCGGACGACGTCGCGGTGCCGCCGTCCGGTTGCGGGATCCCGAGATGCTCGCAGAGCGCGTTGAAGCGCTCGCGGTCCTCCGCGAGGTCGATCGAGTCCGCAGCCGTACCGAGGACGCGGATGCCCGCGGCGTCGAGGCCGTGCGCGAGCTTGAGCGGCGTCTGCCCACCCAGGCTCACGATGACGCCGGCGACGGAGCCGCCGCCGGTCATGCCGGCGCGGTCGAGGGACTCGCACACCGCGCGCACGTCCTCCGCGGTGAGCGGCTCGAAGAACAGGCGATCGCTCGTGTCGTAGTCGGTCGACACGGTCTCCGGGTTGCAGTTGACCATCACGGTCTCGAACCCGGCGTCACGCAGCGCGAACGCCGCGTGCACGCAGCAGTAGTCGAACTCGACGCCCTGCCCGATGCGGTTCGGCCCGCTCCCGAGGATGACGACGGCCTGCTTGTCGAGCGGCGCGAGCTCGTCCTCGTCCTCGTAGGTGCCGTAGTGATAGGGCGTGCGCGCCGCGAACTCGGCGGCACAGGTGTCGACCGTCTTGTACGTGACGCCGACACCGGCATCGAGCCGGGCGTCCCGGACCCGGCCCGCGTCCGTGTGCCAGAGGTACGCGAGCTGCGTGTCCGAGAACCCGAACCGCTTCGCGCGCCGCCAGTCGGCGCGGGTCATGCGGTCGACGTCGAGCGCGGCGAGGCGATCCCGCTCCTCGACGATCTGCAGGATCTGGTCGAGGAACCACGGGTCGATGCGGGTGGCGTCGTAGACGCGCTCCACGGGGACGAACCGGCGGAGCGCGGCCTCGACCTGGAACAGCCGCTCGGGCGTCGCGACCGCCGCCGCGCGCACGAGCTCGTCGTCCGAGAGCGCGTCGTACGCGGCCTCGCCGGGGTCGCAGTTCAGGCCGGCCCGGCCCGTCTCCAGCGACCGCACCGCCTTCTGCAGCGACTCGGGGAACGTGCGGCCGATCGCCATCGCCTCGCCGACCGACTGCATCATCGTGCCGAGGACGGGCACGGCACCGGGCAGCTTCTCGAACGCCCAGCGCGGGAACTTCGTGACGACGTAGTCGATCGTCGGCTCGAAGCTCGCGGGCGTCTCACCGGTGATGTCGTTGGTGATCTCGTCGAGCCGGTACCCGACCGCGAGGCGCGCCGCGATCTTCGCGATCGGGAAGCCCGTCGCCTTGCTCGCGAGCGCGCTCGAGCGCGAGACACGCGGGTTCATCTCGATGACGACCATCTCGCCGTCCGCGGGGTTCACCGCGAACTGGATGTTGGACCCACCGGTGTCGACACCGATGCGGCGGATGCACAGAAACGCGGCATCGCGCATCCGCTGGTACTCGACGTCGGTGAGGGTCTGCGCGGGCGCGACCGTCACCGAGTCGCCCGTGTGCACGCCCATCGGGTCGACGTTCTCGATCGAGCAGACGACGACCACGTTGTCGGCGTGGTCGCGCATCACCTCGAGCTCGTACTCCTTCCACCCCGCGATGGAGTGCTCGAGCAGGATCTCGGAGACGGGGCTCGCGGCGAGGCCGCGTCCTGCGACCTCGCGCAGCTCGTCCTCGTCGTGCGCGATGCCCGTCCCGCCGCCGCCGAGGATGAACGACGGGCGCACGATCAGCGGGTAGCCGACCTCCGCGCCGACCTGCAGGGCCTCGCCGAGGCTGTACGCGAGACCGGAGCGCGGCACCTTGAGCCCGATCTCCGTCATCGCGGCCTTGAAGCGCGACCGGTCCTCCGCGGTGTGGATCGCGTCGATGCTCGCACCGATGAGCTCGACGCCGAACCGCTCGAGCACACCCGCCTCGTCGAGCGCGACCGCGAGGTTGAGCGCGGTCTGGCCGCCCAGCGTCGGCAGGATCGCGTCGGGGCGCTCCTTCTCGACGACGCGCGTCAGCGACGGCACGTCGAGCGGCTCGACATACGTCGCGTCCGCGAACTCCGGGTCCGTCATGATCGTCGCCGGGTTCGAGTTGACCAGCACGACGCGGTAGCCCTCGTCCTTCAGGACTCGGCACGCCTGCGTCCCCGAGTAGTCGAACTCGCACGCCTGCCCGATGACGATCGGGCCGCTGCCGATGATGAGGATCGTGTGCAGGTCGTCTCTTCTCGGCATCGTGCGGGTCAGCCCTCGGCCATCATCGTGGTGAACTCGTCGAACAGGTACGTCGCGTCGTGCGGACCGGGGCCGGCCTCCGGGTGGTACTGCACCGCGAACGCGGGGACGTCGCGCAGGCGGAAGCCCTCCGCGACGCCGTCGTTCAGGTTGACGTGGGTGACGTCCACCGAGCCCGGGAGCGAGTCGACGTCGACCGCGTAGTTGTGGTTCTGGCTCGTGATCTCGACGCGCCCGTCGCGCTCGTGACGCACGGGATGGTTCGCGCCGTGGTGACCGAACGGCAGCTTGAACGTCCGTCCGCCGAGCGCGAGCCCCAGGATCTGCTGACCGAGGCAGATCCCGAACACGGGGACCTCGCCCAGCAGCCTCGCGACGTTGCCGGCCACGCCCTCGACCGCGGCCGGGTCGCCGGGCCCGTTCGAGAGGAACACGCCGTCGGGCTCGCGCGCGAGGACGTCCTCCGCGGTGGTGGACGCGGGGACGACCTCGACCTGGCAACCGGCGGCCTCGAGGTGGCGCAGGATCGTCGTCTTGATGCCGAAGTCGTACGCGACGACGAGGAACGGCGCGGCCGGGTCGCCCACGCTGTACGCGGCGGGCGTCGTCACGGTGGCTACGAGGTCGATGCCGTCGGTCGCCTGCGCCTCGCTGGCCGCGATCCGCGTCGCGTGCTCGTCGGTGCCGAACGCGCCCGGCATCGCGCCGGCTTCGCGGATGTGACGGGTCAGCCGGCGCGTGTCGATGCCCGCGATGCCCGGCACGCGGTGACGGCGCAGGAACGTGTCGAGGTCGTCGGTGGCGCGCCAGTTGCTCGGCCGCCGCGCGAGGTCGCGCACGATCACCCCGCGGCACGCGGGACGGCGGCTCTCGACGTCGTCGCCGTTCACGCCGTAGTTGCCGATGTGCGGGTACGTGAACGCGATGACCTGTCCCGCGTACGACGGGTCGGTGACGATCTCCTGGTAGCCGCTCAGCGCGGTGTTGAACACGACCTCGCCGGTCGCGACGGCGTCCCCGTGCTCGTCCGCGGGCCAGCCGATCGCCTCGCCCTCGAACGTCGTCCCGTCCGCGAGGACGAGCACCGCCTCCCGGGCCGCGGAACTCACGCGCGACCTCCAACCCCTCGGCGCGTTGGTACACAAGTCGCGGTCATAGGCGCGACTTGTGTACCAACCGGGTGGGTGGGGGTCATCGCCGGGCCTCGCCGTCGACGACGACCGGTTCGCCGCGCAGGACGGTGTGGCGGACGCGGCCCGTCAGCTTCCGACCCGCGAACGGCGTGTTGCGGGCCCGGCTCGCGAGACGGGTGGCATCCACCTCCCACGTGACCGCGGGGTCGATCACGCACAGGTTCGCGGGGCGTTTCGGCGCGATCGGGCCACCGTGACGCTCCGCGATGCCCGCGATCTGCGCCGGCCGCCACGACAGCGCGCCGAGCGCGTCCTGCATCGTCAGCACACCGGGCTCGACGAGCTCGGTGAGCGTGAGCGCGAGCGCGGTCTCCAGTCCGAGCATCCCCGGTGGTGCCTCCTCGAACGGGCGCTCCTTCGACTCGGGCGTGTGCGGCGCGTGGTCCGTGGCGATGGCGTCGATCGTCCCGTCGGCGAGGCCCGCCTTCACGGCGTCGACGTCGGCCTGGGTGCGCAGCGGCGGGTGCACCTTGAACACCGGGTCGAACGACGCGCAGCGCGCGTCCGTCAGCGTGAAGTGATGCGGGGTGACCTCCGCGGTGACGGGGATCCCGCGCACCTTGGCGTCGCGCACGAGCGCGACGGCGCGCGCGCTCGACAGGTGCAGCACGTGGACGCGCGTCCCCGTGATCGCGGCGAGCTCGACGTCACGCGCGACCACGACGTCCTCGGCCGCGGCGGGACGACCCGGGATGCCGAGCCGGCTCGACCACGCACCCTCGTGCATGTGGCCGCCCCGCGCGAGCGCGGGGTCCTCGGCGTGCTGGGCGACGACCGCGCCGGGCAGCGACCGGGCGTACTCGAGCGCGCGCCGCATGACGCCGGCATCGCCGACACAGTTGCCGTCGTCCGTGAAGATCCGCACGCCGAGGCCGTGCAGCTCGGCCATCGGCGCGAGCTCGGCGCCGGCGCGCCCCTTGGTGATGCACGCCGACGCCACAACCTCGCACGCCGTACCGGCACCGCGCGCGAGCACCGCTGCCACGACCGCGGCGTCGTCGAGGGGTGGCTGCGTGTTCGGCATCGCGACGACCGCGGTGAACCCGCCGAGGGCCGCGGCGCGCGCCCCCGTCTCGATCGTCTCCGCCTCCTCGTCGCCCGGCTCGCGCAGGTGCGTGTGCAGGTCGACGAGCCCGGGCGCGACGAGACAGCCCGCCGCGTCGAGCTCGCGCGCTCCCCCGCGCAGGTTCTCGCCGACCTCGACGACGACGCCGTCGCGCACGCGCACGTCGGCGGTGCGCTCGCCCGTCGCGTCGACGACGCGCCCGCCCCGTACGACGAGCTCAGACAATGGAACCCCCCGATCCGAGCAGCGACCACAGCACGGCCATGCGCACGGCGACGCCGTTGGACACCTGCTCCGTGATGACCGACGCCGGTCCGTCCGCGACCTCGGCCGCGATCTCGACGCCGCGGTTGATCGGGCCGGGCGCCATCACGAGCGCGTCGGGCTTCAGGCGGCGCGCACGCGACTCGGTGAGCGCGTAGCGCGCCGTGTACTCGCGCAGCGACGGGAACAGCGCGTCCGACTGCCGTTCGAGCTGGATGCGCAGCAGGTACACGACGTCGAGGTCAGGGAGCACGTCGTCGAGGTCGTACGCGATCTGCGCGGACCAGCCGTCGAGCGACTCCGGCATGAGCGTCGGTGGACCGACGAGCGTGACGTCCGCACCGAGCGCCCCGAGCGCCTTCACGTCGCTGTGCGCGACGCGCGAGTGGCGAACGTCGCCCACGATCCCCACGTGCAGCCCGTCGAGCGCGCGACCGCGGTGCGTCCGCAGCGTGAGCAGGTCGAGCAGCGCCTGCGTCGGGTGCTCGTGGCGCCCGTCGCCCGCGTTCACGACGCTCGCATCCGTCCACGTCGCGACGCGGTGCGGCGCGCCGGCCGACGAGTGACGCACGATCATGGCGTCGACGCCCATCGCCTCGATGGTCATGACGGTGTCGCGCAGGCTCTCGCCCTTGTTCACCGAGGACGACCCGACGGTGAACGTCATCGTGTCGGCCGACAGACGCTTCGCTGCCGTCTCGAACGACAGGCGCGTGCGCGTGGAGTCCTCGTAGAACAGCGACACGATCGTCTTGCCACGCAGCGCGGGCACCTTCGGGATGTCGCGCCTCGTCACCTCGACGAAGCTCTCCGACAGGTCGAGGAGGTCCTCGATGCCGTCGCGCCCCAGGTCGTCGACGGACAGGAGATGCTTCACCGCGCCGCTCCCGTGCCCTCGGGTCCCCAGATCTCGATGCCGTCGGCGCCGCCGTCGACCTCCGCGAGGTGCACGCGCACGTCCTCGACGTCTGCCGTCGGGAGGTTCTTGCCGACGAAGTCCGCCCGGATGGGCAGCTCGCGGTGGCCGCGGTCGACGAGCACGGCGAGCTGCACGGCGCGCGGCCGACCCAGCTCCGTGAGGGCGTCGAGCGCGCTGCGCGCCGTGCGGCCCGTGTAGAGCACGTCGTCGACGATCACCACGACGCGCCCGGTGATGTCGACGGGGACCTCGGTCGGCCCAAGCGGCTGCACGGGGCGCAGGCCGATGTCGTCGCGGTAGAACGCGACGTCGAGCGCCCCGACGGGCACGGACACGCCCTCGAACTGCTCGATCGCGGCGGCGAGGCGCCGCGCGATCGCCGGCCCGCGCGTGTAGAGACCGACGAGCACGACGTCGTCGGCGCCGTGGTTGCGCTCGACGATCTCGTGCGCGATGCGGATCTGGGCCCGGCGCAGGTCGTCGGCGTCGAAGACCCGGATGCGGAGGACGAACGGAGCGCCGGCCGGCGTGTCGCTTCGGGCTCGGCTGTGCGCGGGCGCGGGGCCGGCGTCGGGCGCGGGCATGCGCAGTCCTCCGTAGGAACCTCACGGGATTCCCTTCACGGTCGCGGTCACCGTACCACGGGTGGCAGCCCACCCCGGCCACCCTCGGTTCCGTGAAGCGTGGCGACCACTCTGTGGCCGTGACGATTCACGGAACGGCACGTGGGCGAGTCAGATCAGAGCGCGACGCGGCGGAGGAGTTGCGCGTTGAGGGCGACGACGATCGTCGAGAGGCTCATGAGGACGGCGCCGACCGCGGGGGCGAGCGTGATCCCGGCCCACGCGAGCGCGCCCGCGGCGAGCGGGATCGCGACGACGTTGTACCCCGCGGCCCACACGAGGTTCTGCACCATCTTGCGGTAGCCGGCCTCCGACAGGCGCGCGACGGACACGACCGCGCGCGGGTCGCTCGTCGCGAGCACGACGCCCGCGGACTCGATCGCGACGTCGGTACCCGCGCCGATCGCGATGCCGACGTCCGCGCGCGCGAGCGCGGGCGCGTCGTTCACGCCGTCGCCGACCATCGCGACGCGCAGGCCACGCGCCTGCAGCGCGCCGACAGTCTCGTCCTTGTCCTCGGGGAGGATTTCGGAAATCACCTCGTCGATGCCGAGCCGCGCCCCGACCGACTCGGCGACGTTGCGCGCGTCGCCCGTCACCATCACGACGCGGACCCCGCGCCCGCGCAGCGCGTCGACCGCCTCGCGCGCCTCCGGCCGGATCTCGTCCTCGAGCGCGAGCGCGCCGACGATGTCCGTCTTGTCGCGTACGAGCGTCAGAACGGTCGTGCCGCGCGCACGCCACGCGTCGAACGCCGATTCGAGCTCGGGCGGGAGGTCGACGCCGAGCTCGCGCACCAGCGCGGGACCGCCGACCGCGTAGACCGTGCCGTCGACCGCGGCCTCCACGCCGCGTCCTGTCAATGATCGGAACCCGACTGCCCGGGGCACGTCGTCGCCACGCTGACTCCGTGCTGCCTCGACGACCGCGCGCGCGAGCGGGTGCTCGGAGTCGGCCTCCACCGCGGCGGCGAGCCCGAGGACGGTCGCGCTGTCGACGGTCCCGATGCCCGCGACGTCGGTGACGGCGGGAGCGCCCTTCGTCAGCGTGCCCGTCTTGTCGAACAGGACCGTGTCGACCGTCCGCATGCGTTCGAGCGCGAGCCGGTCCTTCACGAGGATCCCGGCGCGCGCACCGATCGCGGACGCGAGCGCGACGACGAGCGGGATCGCGAGGCCGAGCGCGTGCGGGCAGCTGATGACGAGGACGCCGACGGTGAGCCCGACCGCGCGGCCGACGTCACCGCCGATGCTCCACGCGACGAACGTGACGACCGCGGCCGCGAGCGCGACGTAGAAGAGCAGTGCTGCCGCGCGGTCTGCGAGCGCCTGGGCGCGGCTGTGCGACGTCTGCGCGTCGGCGACGAGCCGTTGGATGCCGGCGAGCGCGGTGTCGGCGCCGACGGCGTCGACGCGGACGCGCAACGCGGAGTCCGTGGCCACCGTCCCCGCGACGACACGGGCGCCGGGCTGCTTCGTCACCGCCCGCGACTCGCCGGTGATCATCGACTCGTCGACCTCGGCCTCGCCGTCGAGTACCGTCCCGTCCGCGGGGACGCGTGCACCGGAGCGCACGAGCACGACCGTGCCCGGCCGCAGGTCGTCGAGCGCGACCGTGCGCGTGTCACCATGCGCGTCGACGACGTCCGCGGTGTCCGGCAGCAGCGCGGCGAGCGCGGTGAGCGCGTCCGACGCCTGCCCCAGCGCCTTCATCTCCTGCCAGTGGCCGAGCAGCATGATCGTGATCAGCGCGGCGAGCTCCCACCAGAAGTCCTCGCTGAAC
>Ga0070741_10020147_pt1 | contig 10564 bp, 9 predicted proteins | sample Coa_R1_4_FD_66440 | JGI IMG/M metagenome (GOLD analysis project Ga0070741, IMG submission 66440) | Surface soil microbial communities from Centralia Pennsylvania, which are recovering from an underground coalmine fire - Coalmine... | ecosystem: Environmental > Terrestrial > Soil > Unclassified ... | reverse complement strand
TTCTCGTGCAGGAAGTGGAAGTGGAGCTTGTGCTCGGCGACGGCGCTGTAGATGCGCACCGGCGCGTTCACGAGCCCGAACGTGATCGACCCCGACCAGAGAGAGCGTGGCGGCATCTCGGGCAGTTGTGCCAGCCTCCCGCCGGCGCCAAACCCTACGCCCGGAGCAAGGGAAGGGTCGGGCGCTCAGGATGGCACCCGACCCTGAAGCAGCTCCCGAACAGCAATGCGGCCTGCTGAGGGAACGGCCGGCGGCCCGCTCTGGCGACCCGCCGCCCGGGTATACACCATCCCCACTTCGTTTTCAATGTCACAAGCACGTGAAGGCTCGGCCGCCACCTGGACCGCGGCGCCGCCGGCCGAGCCCCACCCGGCCACGCAGAACGCCGCAAGAGGCGACCGTTCGGAACCGTCCGGAGCCGGCCGTTCTCCTCAGGGTAGGCGGCCGCCCGCGGACCGCTCCGACCGACAGGAGAGGCGCGATCTGACCCTCGGGCCGGTTTGAGAATCAGGTGAGCCGGCTCGGCGCGACCGCCCTGTCGGCCCCGCCGCCTCGTCCCCGGCGGCCCGCCGCTCGCTCCGCGCCGTGAAACAAGGACCCACGCCGGTGCGCGCGAATGGAGCGGCCCGTGCGGAGACTCGTCCCGGCCGCCGCCCTCGCCGCGTTCGCCCTCGCGCCCCCGGCGCACGCCGCTTGCGACGCCACCGTCTCGGCCGTCCGCGGCGCGGCGCCGCTTCGCGTCGCCTTCCGGGCCCACTGCACCTCGGCGGCCTACCGCTGGGACTTCGGAGACGGCACCGCCGGCGAAGGGCAGGCCGCGACCCACACCTACAGAAGCGGCGGGCGGTTCGTTCCCGCGCTCGCGACCGACGACAGGATCCAGAAGCTCCCGCCGGTGACGTCGGTCGCGCTTCAGCTCTTCGCACCCCGGAAGGCCGACTACGGCGAGCGGGTGACGCTGCGCGCGCACGCCGTGCCGCAGGTGCCGGTGCGCCTGGGCGGGCGCCGCTTCCACGACGGCCGGTTGACGATCACCGTCACGCAACCGTTCCTCACCGCGGTCGCCGGGCCGGCTGTCGTTCGCAGATCGATCGTCGTCAAGCCGCGGCTCGACGTACGGCTCGACGGGGCGGCGACGGTCGGCTCGCAGCTTCGGGTCGTCGCGGTTCTCCGGCCGGCGCACGCCGGGAAGCTCGACGTCCTCGTCGACGGCCGCCCGTCTTCGCGCATCGACACGGACGCCGTCGGCACAGCGCGCATCGTCGTCGTCAGCAAGGCACGCGCGAGCTGGGCGCCCGTCTGGAAGATCGTCCGTACGCGGATCGCCGCTCCGCACCTCGCGCTGGGAGCACGTGGGCCGAGCGTCGCCGCGCTCGCGCAGCGCCTCGCCGAGCTCCACTACGCGGTTCGCGACACCGGCGGTGTGTTCGACTCGGACCTCGTGAAGTCGGTGGTCGCCTTCCAGAAGGTGAACGGGCTCGACCGAACGGGTGTCGTGACGCCGCAGGTCTGGGAGCGCCTTGCGAAGGCCGGGATCCCCCACGCGCGCTACCCCGGCGACCACGTCGAGGTCGACAAGTCCCGGCAAGTGCTCTTCCTCGTCCGCGACGGCCGCGTCGCCCTCGTCTCCGACGCCTCGACGGGGGCGACCGGGAACACGCCGCTCGGGCTCTGGCACGTGTACTCGAAGGTGCCCGGGTGGAGCTGGGTGCTCTGGTACCCGAGCTACTTCCTCCGCGGCTTCGCGATCCACGGCTACCCGGACGTGCCCCCGTACCCGGCCTCCCACGGCTGCGTCCGGATCCCGATGTGGCTCGCCCCGCGCCTCTACGGGCAGATCCCGGTCGGAAGCGCGATCTACATCTACGGTTGACTGCGGACCGCCGTGGGCGGGTACGCAGGGAGCGTGCCGGCCGACGTGCGCGTCCTCCCTGCGCGGTACCGCGACCCCGAGCTCGTCGCACGCGGCGGGATGGCCGCGGTCTACTGCGCGACGGACACGAGCCTCGACCGCGCCGTCGCGATCAAGGTGCTCGACGAGCGCCTTGCCGCCGACGAGACGATTCGCAAGCGCTTCCAGCGCGAGGCGCACACCGCGGCGAGGCTCTCCGGCGAAGCGGACATCGTCACGATCTTCGACGTCGGCGAGTGGAACGGCCGCCCGTTCATCGTCATGGAGTACGTCCGCGGCGGCTCGCTGCAGGACGTCCTCGGCCGCGAGGGCCCGCAGCAGCCGGCTGTCGTGCTGAGGTGGCTCGAGCAGGCCGCGCGAGCGCTCGACCACGCACACGACCGCGGCGTCGTGCACCGCGACGTGAAGCCTTCGAACCTCCTGCTCGACAGGCGCGGCCGCGTGCTGGTGGCGGACTTCGGCGTCGCGAGCGCCGCGGGGTACGACTCTCTGACGCAGACCGGGACGGTGATCGGAACCGCCGGCTACCTCTCGCCCGAGCAGGCACTCGGACGTCCCGCGACACCCGCGAGCGACCGCTACGCGCTTGCCGTCGTCGCGTACGAGCTGCTCGCCGGGAGGCGGCCGTTCGCGAACGAGAACCCGACCGCCGAGGCGGCCGCGCACGTGCACTCGCCGGTGCCGCCCCTTTCGACGTACGCGCGCTGGGTGCCGGCGGAGGTGGATCGCGTCTTCGCCCGCGCCCTCGCGAAGGACCCCGCCGACCGCTTCGAGAGCTGCAGCGCGTTCGTGCGCGCGCTGCGGAACGCGTTCGACGAGGCGGCGGGGACGACGCGGGTCACCGTCCTCCCGCAGTCCCCGGCGCGGCGCCGAAGGCGCCGGTGGCCGATCCTGCTCCCCCTGCTCGCACTCGCGGGTGTCGCGGCCGGAATCGTCGTCGCGACGCATCGCGACGGCCGCTCCGGAGCACGCGAGGCCGTGACCGTCACCCGGCAGGGGACGACGGTCGTCCACACGATCACCGCCCGGCAACCCACGGCGCCCACGACGACGGCACCGGCGCAGGCGGCGCGCTCCGTCGACCCCGGTGCGCAGGCGCTCGCGAACAAGGGCTTCGACGAGCTGAGGCGCGGCAACTACACGCTCGCGCTCGCGATCCTGCAGCAGGCGGCGCAGCAGCTGCAGGGGACGCGCTCGCTGACGGAGGCCTACAACGACTACAACCTTGCGTACGCGCTCGTGAAGACGCAGGGTTGCTCGACGGAGGTACTGCAGCTGCTCGACGCCTCCGAGGCGATCCAGGGCCGCCGCACGGAGATCGACCGCTTGCGCGCGGCCTGCCGAGGCTAGTCGCCCCCCGTTTCGCCCGCCGCACGAACGGCAAGGCGGAGACCGATGCGGGTCGTCGTCGTCGGAGCGTCGGGCAACGTCGGAACGGCGCTCACGCGCAGGCTCGCACGCGAGCCCGGCGTCGACGTCGTCGGCGTCGCGCGCCGTGCTCCGCGCGCGGGTGCGCTGCCGGTGTCGGAGTGGGTCTCACGAGACATCACGCGCGACGACCTCGTCGTCGTCTTCCGCGGCGCCGACGCCGTCGTGCACCTCGCGTGGGAGATCCAGCCTTCGCGTGACCTCGCGCAGCTCCGTCGCACGAACGTCACCGGAAGCGAGCGCGTCTTCGAAGCCGCCCTCCGCGCCGGTGTCGGGACACTCGTCTACGCCTCGTCGGTCGGGGCGTACTCGCCCGGGCCGAAGGAGCGGCGAGTCGACGAGTCATGGCCGACGAAGGGCGTCGCGACGAGCTTCTACGCGCGCCACAAGGCGGAGGTCGAACGGCTGCTCGACCGCGTCGAACGGGAGCACCCGGCGCTTCGCTCGGTGCGGCTGCGGCCGGGCCTCGTCTTCTCGGGCGATGCCGCCTCCGGAATCCGCCGCCTGTTCATCGGCCCGCTGCTGCCGAGCCCGCTCGGGCGGCATGTGCTGCCGGTGATCCCGCGGCTGCCGCGGCTCGCCTTCCAGTGTGTCCACTCGGACGACGTCGCCGACGCGTACGCGCGCGCGGTGCTGTCGGACGTCCGCGGCGCGTTCAACGTCGCTGCGGAGCCGGTCCTCGACGTCGAGCGTCTCGCCGAGGTGTTCGGCGCACGGCCGGTGCCGATGCCGGTCTCGGTCGTGCGCGGCGCCGTCGACCTGACCTGGCGGCTGCGTCTGCAGCCGACACCGGCGGGTTGGGTGGACCTCGCGCTCGGAGTGCCGCTGATGGACTGCGGCCGGGTAGAGCGCGAGCTCGGGTGGCGCCCGAGCCGGACCGCCGACGATGCGCTCCGCGAGCTGATCGAGGGGCTGCGGAAGCGGACGGGCGCACCGACCCCGCCGCTCGATCCCGCCGCCGGAGGGCCGGCGCGCCTCGGAGAGCTCGCGGGCGGTATCGGCGGGAAGAACCCCTGACTACGGCCGGCCGGTCGTCGAGACCGGCGCAGGCGAGCCGATGTTCGTCGCCGCGGCGAGCATGCGCACCTTCGTCTTCGGGTGCTTCGCGAGCTCGCGCACGAGCGCGCGATGCGCCTCCGCCGCAGTGAAGCCGCACATGTGGCAATGGTGGTGGTGCTGCGTCATCAGGCCGGCGAGCTTGATCGGCTTCCCGTAGCGGCGCACCGACAGGCGCGAGAGCTCGGCCCACTGCATCGCCATCGCGTGGTTGTAGATCTCCGGCACCGCACGCGCGGCGTGCATCCCGCCGGCGACGTAGTAGGCCTGCCTGAGCTTCCAGATGTGCCCGACGCCGCCGTCGAGCGACCCGTAGTTGTAGAGCAGGTAGCCGGAGTGGACGGAGCCGAAGCCACGGAAGAAGTCGTACGTCCGGCGGAACCCGCGGTCCCACGCCGGCTCGACGTCGTCACCGGCCGCAGCCGTGACCCGGTCGAAATGGTGGATTCGCAGGTACGCGCCGAAGCGCACCGTCTCGCGTGCCCACAGCCGCCCCGCGGCGTACGTGCTCGGGACGTCCTGGTCGAAGTTGCTCGTTCCCATCGCCAGCACGATCTCGGCGCGCGAGTGCTTCGGCACGCACTCCGAGTACCCCCGCGCGTACGACCGCATCGCCCACCGGATCGAGCGGTTGTTGCTGAAGCTGTTCGCGAACGTGACGGTGCCGTAGCCGCCGCGCCGGGGCCGGTACGCGAGCTTGCCGAAGTCGAGGAAGACGAGCCCGCTCGTGCGAGCCTTGCCGGAACGGCAGCCCTGCGCGCGGAGGATCGAGGGTGAGGTCGTGCGCTCGTAGAGCGACGGCGTCACCGTCGGCCCGTGGCGGATGTGCGTCGCAGCGAGGCTCGCGTGCGGGCGCCGGCGCGGCGTGCTGCCGGAGACGCGCTTCGGCAGCACCACGTGGCGCGGCTTCTCGGCCGCGGCGGACGCGACGACCACGACCCGCTCGCGCGGCAGGAGCGCCGCCGTCAATCCAGAGCTCGTGAGCGCAACCCCGACGAGTGCGCACGCGTACCAGCACTTCCGCAAGATGACCCCGATTTCGAGAGGAAAAGCTGCTCGACCGTAGCAACGGCTTTTCGCGGCGGCGTGGGCCGTTCGGCCCATTCCGCGGGCCGCAGGGCCCGTTGCGGCCGGAGAAGCGTGCGGCCGCCCCGAAGGACGGCCGCACGCGCTTCGTCGGGAGACGAATCGCCTTCGAAGACGCAAACGCCCGGGAGCCCCGGGCGGTTACGAGCGGCTCTTCCGCAGTGGCCCGGGGGCTCTCGCCCCCGGGCCACGAAGAGAGGATGGCGAGTCGCTCTGCGGCCAAACGGTGAGGCGGGCGCTTTCGTTACGCCCGGAGCAATCGCACCGCGAGGTACGCCGCGACGACGAGCGCGGCGACGGAGGCGCCGCCCGCCGTGCCGGCGTAGTACGAGAGGTAGAGGCCCGCGACCGAGCAGGCGGCCGCGATCCCGACCGCGAGCGCCATCATCGACGGGAGCCTGCGCGCGAGCAGCCGCGCCGTCGCGGCGGGGCCGACGAGCACCGCGACGACGAGGAGGTTGCCGAGCCCCCGCACGGCGATCAGCGTCGCCGCCGCGACGAGCGCGAGCAGCGCCAGGTCGGCGAGGAGCGGGCTGGCGCCGAGCGCCCGAGCGTTCCCGCGGTCGAAGCCGACCGCGAGGAGCTGACGGTGGAGCAGCGTGACGCCGGCGAGCACGCATGCGGCGAGCGCGGCCGCCGTCGCGAGGTCCGCACCCGACACGGCGAGCAGGTCGCCGAAGAGGAGGCTCCCGATCCCGGGCGGCGACGCAGGCGCGAGCGCGACGAGCACGCCGAGCCCGAAGAGCGACGTGATCACGATCGCGACCGCGGTGTCCTTCTCGATCCCGGGAGCGCGGGACGCAATCGCGATCGCAGCGGCGGCGCCCCCGACGCCGACTGCACCGCCGAGCACGAGCGGAAGCCCGAGGAGCGCGGCGCCGGCGAGCCCGGGGAAGAGGGCATGGGCGAGCGATTCGGCGCTGTAGGAGAGCCGGTAGAGGACGATCCAGCAGCCGAGGACGCCGCCCGCGACGCCGACGAGCAGCAACTCGAGCAGCGCGCGCTGCATGAACCCGAGCGTCCACGGGTGGAGGAGCGCGTGGATCACGTGTGGTCGTCGCCGTGATGGTGCGCCGGCATGACGCCGACGGCCTCACCCTCGCCGGGCAGCGCGACGACGGCGGCGCCGAACGTCTCCTCCAGCACCGCGCGCGTCATCGTCTCGCCCGGCGCCCCGAACGCGACCATCCGCCGGTTCAGGCACAGCACCTTGTCCCACGCGAGCGCCTGGTCGAGGTCGTGCGTCGCGATCATCACGCCACGACCTTCGTGCGCGAGCTCCGCGAGAAGCGCCTCGAGGAGCTCCCCGCTCGGGCGGTCGACGCCCGTGAACGGCTCGTCGAGCAGCAGCACCGGCGCATCCTGCACGAGCGCTCGAGCGACGAGCACGCGCTGGCGCTGCCCCCCGGACAGCTCGCCGAACGTCACGTCGGTGACGGCCTCGAGGCCGACGCGGGCGAGCGCAGCGCGTGCGAATCTGCGGTCGCGCCCGCTCGTGCGCCGCCACCAGGGGACGCGCGACAGCGTTCCCATGAGCGCGACGTCGAGCGCACTCACCGGGTAATCGAGGCGCGAGCGCTCGGTCTGCGGCACGAACGCGAAGCGGTCGCCGCCTTCGACCACGCCGTGCGTCGCCTCGAGCTCGCCGAGCAGGACGCGAAAGAGCGTCGACTTGCCGCCGCCGTTCGGCCCGAGCACGCCGATGCGCTCGCCGGCGGCGAGCTCGAACGTGACGTGCTCGATCGCCGGCGTCTCCGCCTGCGGATACGCGGCGGCGAGATCGACGGCGCGCACGAGCACGCTCACGCGCAGCCTCTCCGGCCGCCGGTCAAGCCACGGATGATCGCGTTCGCGTTCGCGCGCTCCATCGCGAGGTACGTGGCGCCGCTCGAGCCCTTCGGGCCGAGCGTGTCCCCGTAGAGGTGGTACGACGCGGTCGCACCCGTCTCGCGCGCGATCTCGTCTGCGAGCTGAGAGTTGATCGAGCTCTCCGGGAAGATCGCCTTCACGTGCTCGCGCTCGATCAATGCGACGAGCCGTGCGACGTCGCCCGCGGACGGCTGCGCCTCCGTCGTCTGCGAAGGGATGACCGCGCCGATCACCGTGATCCCGTAGCGCGCGGCGAAGTAGCCGAACGCGTCGTGGCTCGTGACGAGCTTGAGCTCCGCCTTCGGCACCTGCGCGAAGCAGCGCGCGATCGTCGCGTCGAGCCGACGCAGGCGACGCTCGTACCGGGCCGCGTTCCGCGCGAACGTCGCACGTCTGTCCGGCTCGACCCGACCGAGCGCAGCCGCGATCGCACGCACCGCCGCCTCCGCGTTCCGCGGGTCGTGCCACCAGTGCGGGTCGTCCTGCCGCCGCGCCGTTCTCACGGTGCTGAGGTCGACGACGCGTGGGTCGCCGCCGGCACGCGAGACGACCTTCGCCATCCATGCGTCGAGACCGACGCCGTTTTCGAGCACGAGCTTCGCGCCGGCGGTGGCGAGGACGTCGTCGGGGCGGGGCTCGTACTCGTGCGGGTCGGTGTTCGGCTGCAGGATCTGGTGCACGCGCACCTCGTCGCCCGCGACGGCACGCGTCCAGTCGCCGATCTGCGTCGTGGTCGCGACGACGACCGGCCTGGCGTTCGTTCCGCCGGCGCCGCAGCCGGCGACGAGCACGCCTGCCGTTACGGCGGCCAGCGCCGTCCGCGGCACCGCACGCGCTGCCGCGGCGACGGCGAACACGCCGCCCGCGAGCACCGCGATCGCGGCCCCCGGCGGCACGTTCACTTCCACGGCCAGCCAGAGCCCGACCACGCCCTCGGCGGCGGCGAGCGCGACCGACGCAGCCTGCCACGGGCGCAGGCGGCCGATCCACAGCCGCGTCGTCGCCGCGGGCACGACGTAGAGCGCTCCGGCGAGCATCGTCCCGACCGCGGCGAGCGCCGACGTGACCGCGACCACGATCGCGAGCAGGAGGACCGCGTCGGTCAGCGCGCCGCGGATCCCGAGCGCGCGCGCGGAGCCGGCGTCGAAGCCGACCGCGAGCCAGCGGCGGCCGAAGGCGGCCGCGGCGACGACCACTCCTGCGCTGACCGCGCCGGCAACCGCAAGGTCGGCGTCTCCGACCGCGAGCACGCTGCCGAAGAGGAGCGACTCGATGTTCGCCTGTGAGTGGAAGACGTCGCTCGCGAGGATGACGCCGAGCGCGAGAGCGCCGACGAGCACGAGCGCCGTCAGCGTGTCGTGCCCCTCGCGCCGCCGGTGGGCGAGCCGCTCGACCCCGAAGCCGAACGCGACCGCGGCCCCGAACGCGCCGAGCTGCGGCGCGAACCCGATTCCGTCCGCGAGCACGAGCCCGGGGAACGCCGCCGCGGCGACGCCGTGCGAGTAGAAGGCGAGCCCGCGGAGGACGATCCAGGTGCCGAGGACGCCCGCTCCGACCGACAGGAGGACGAGCTCGAGCGCGCCGCGCTGGACGAACGCGTAGTGGAAGGGGGTGAGCATCCGGTTCGGTAACGATACTTATTCTCGCTATGATCGGCGAGCATGACGAGCTGGAGCGACGAGGCACTGGCCGTCCTCGAGGCCCGCGGCCGCTCGGGCGGCGCCCGGCGCGCCGTCGTCGAGCTGCTCGGCCGGCAGGACTGCTGCCTGACCGCGCAGCAGATCTTCGACCGGCTGCGCGCCGAGGGCCGCAGGGTCGGGATCGCGACCGTGTACCGCGTGCTCGAGCAGCTCTCCGAGCGCGGGCTCGTCCAGCGCGTCCACGTCGGTGCCGGGACGGCGCTCTACGAGGCCGCGCTCCCGAGCGGCGAGCACCACCACCATCTCGTCTGCGACGACTGCGGCAAGGTCGAGGCGTTCGCCGACGACGAGCTCGAGGCGGTGATCCACAAGGTCGAGCGGCGGACGGGCTACACGATCGGCGGACACGACGTCGTCCTGCGCGGCGCGTGTCGCGACTGCGCCGCCTGAGCTACGTTGGGCCGGTGCGCCGGGCGCTCGCCACCGCCGCCGCGCTGCTCGTCGCCGCCTCCGCTGCACCGCTCGCACGCGCAGACGGCGATCCGGCGAGCGACGTCCTTCCGACGGCGGACGTCTACTTCCCGATCACGCCTCCATCCGGCGACGCGCAGCGCGCGCTGAAGAGCGCCGTCGACGCGGTGTACGCGGACGGCGACCGGCTGAAGGTGGCGGTGATCGCGACCCCCGAGGATCTCGGCGCGATCCCGTCGCTGATGAACAAGCCGGACGAGTACGCGAAGTTCCTCGGCCAGGAGCTGATGGGCTTCTACGTCGGGCCGCTCCTGATCGTGATGCCGAAGGGCTTCGGCGTGTACGACGGCGGGCGGACGGTCGCGGCGGAGGAAGAGGTGCTGCACGGGATCGGCGTGGAGGGGTCGTCGGTCGACGACCTCGTCCGCTCCGCCGCGGCGGCGGTGCAGAAGCTGCAGGCCGCGCACGCGTTGAAGTCGGCGGACATCAGGCCGCCGTACGTGTTTCCGCAGGCGACGACGATCCATCGCGGCAAGAAGGCGACGTTCACGTTCCGTCTGCTCGACGACTCGAACCGTGCGTCCGTGACGGTGAGGATCCTCGCGGGGCGGAGAACGGTCGCGACGCTCCGCGCGCCGCTCGCGGCGACGAACTACCCGGAGCCGCGCACGGTCACGTGGACGGTGCCGAAGACGATGCCCTCGAAGCACGTGAAGCTGTGCATCAGCGCGGCCGACGCGGCCGGCAACACGTCGAGTGCCGTCTGCCAGCCCCTCACGGTCGCGAAGAGGTAGCGATCTCGACGGCGCTCGCGCTGCGCGCGACGACGCGAGGCACGAGGTCGAGCACGCTTTCTCTCGCGCAGAACAGGATGTCGTCGTCGAGGCCGGCGTGGCGGATGTTCTCCGCGCTCGCGCCTCCGCCGATCCCGGCCTCGGCGGTGGGGAACGCCGCCGCGAGCCGCGATGCCGCGACCGCGGCATCGTCGCCCTCGCCGCCGAGGGCGGCTGCGATCCGGCCGGCGACGTACGCGTCGTCGATCGCGAACGCACCCTCGACCCCCGCGCAGAGGACGGCGACCTCGTCCGCGCCGCGCACCGCC
>Ga0070741_10020146_pt1 | contig 10565 bp, 8 predicted proteins | sample Coa_R1_4_FD_66440 | JGI IMG/M metagenome (GOLD analysis project Ga0070741, IMG submission 66440) | Surface soil microbial communities from Centralia Pennsylvania, which are recovering from an underground coalmine fire - Coalmine... | ecosystem: Environmental > Terrestrial > Soil > Unclassified ... | reverse complement strand
TTCGCTAACCGGCCGTCGTCGTCGGCACCAAGGGAGCCCTGCCGCGCGGCAGGGCTCCCTTGGTGCCGACGACGACGGCCGGTTAGCGAATGACGATGACCTGGCCGCTCAGGCCGGGCGTACCGAGGGTGCCGAGTCCCAGCGCACCGAGGCCGATCCCACCGAGTCCGAATGCCGACGTCCCAAAGCTGCTCTGCAGCGGCGTCGAGGTGAACAGCGGACAGAAGTTCACGCTGAACACGCCGCAGCCGGTGCCGAAGGGAATCGCGGCCCCGAGGGCGAAGGGGCTGATGGCGAAGCTCCCACCGGTCCCCGCGAGGCCGCTGAAGCCGAGGAAGCCCGGCGTGCCAACGGTCGCGCCCGTACTCGTCACCGCCGTCAGCCCCACGCCGGTGAGGCTGCCGCTGCCGAAGAAGCCGGTGGCGGGCTGCTGGAATGGGCTGCCTCCCAGTCCCGTGAAGAAGGGATAGAAGCCCTGGCCTGGCTCGGTCAGTCCCATCTGCTCGGGCGTGAGCACCGATGCTTCTGGCTGGGCGGCGAGCGCGGCGCCCCCCGGAGCGGCGGCTAGTAGCACGCCGAGAGCGAAACCGAGCGCGATACGTCTCATGGACTTCCCCCTCTCCCATATCGGCAGATGGTCCGGCTAACGCGCCGCGGTGCGGCGCCGCGTACAGGCCGCCATATAGTAAACGGACCAGCAGGCGCGACGTTACACCGGATTGGGAAACCGCGCGGTAACAGTCGTCGTAATCCCGCCGCGCGGGTTGAACTCGCCCACCACGACCATCTCCCGGGGGGAACAGGCTGCGACGAGGTCGTCGAGGATGCGGTTCACCACGTCCTCGTAGAAGGCTCCCTCCTGGCGATAGGACCAGACGTACAGCTTCAGGGACTTCAGCTCGACGCAGCGCGGGCCCGGCTGGTAGGTGATGCGGAGGGTGCCGAAATCCGGCTGGCCGGTGATCGGGCAGAGCGACGTGAACTCCGGACAGGTAATGCTGATCTCGTAGGCGCGGTGGGGGTACGGGTTCGGGAACGTCTCCAGGTCGCGGGACGGCGAGGCCATCTGCGGTTCTCCTCTCTGTCGTGACGCGCTCGTGTCCCGCCGGGGCACGATTGTGATGCGCTGTAGATGCGCGGGCGGCTACGCTGCGGCCATCACCTGCTCAACGGAGGGAGCATGGACGGCCACGAACTAGCGGTCATCGTCGGGCTGGCCGTAGGCCTCGCCCTCATCCTGGTCCGCCCAGCCGGCGAGGCGGACTGAGCTGGCGCCGGCGACGCCACTACCGCGCTGCGATCGCACGAGCGTCGAGCGGCTCAGAACTCCTCGCAGAACGCGAGATCCAGCGTGTGGTCGCAGACCCACACGCTGGATTGAAATACACTCTCAGCCGCCGCGGACGCGAACGATCAGGTTCCGATACTCATCCACCAGGACCTCCTGGCCCGGATAGACGACCGTGGTCGAATCGACCTGCTCGACGATGGCTGGCCCGCGCAGGCGGTGGCCCGGCTCCAGTCGCGTCCGGTCGTACACCGGGCAGGACACCGCGTCCGCCTGATCCAGGAAGACGGCGCGGCGCTCTCCTTTGCGCGCGGCCGTCGCGTCGTCCGAGCCCGCGGTCTGGCGCCGCAGCTCGATGCGGGGCACCCGCGCCAGGGCGATCAACCGGTAGTTTACGATCTCGACCGGCTCGCCCGGCGCCTGGTGGCCGTGAAGCCGCTCGTGGAGGGCGTCGAAGTGCTGGCGCGCCGCCGCGAGCGCCGGCCGGTCGAGGGGCGACTCGGGCGCGGGCACGCTCAGCTCGTAGCCCTGGCCGGCGTAGCGCAGGTCGAGCAGGCGCTGGAGGACGATCTGGTCGTCGGCGAAGCCTTCGGCCCGGAGGTCGGCCCGGGCCTGGGCGGCCAGCTCACCGAACAGCCTCTCGGCGTCGTTGGGGTCGGTTTCGCTCAGCGGCTGGAGCCGCGAGCGCACGTAGTCGTGTTTCACGTCGGACATCAGGAGTCCCATCGCCGAGGTCACGCCCGGGTAGGGCGGCACCAGGACCCAGGGAATCTCGAGGGCCGCTGCCAGCCGCGCCGCGTGCAGCGGTCCGGCGCCGCCGAACGCCACCAGCGCGAAGTCGCGCAGGTCGTGGCCGCGCTCGGACGACACGGCCTTGATGCCCTGCTCCATGTGCGCGTTGATGATCTCGACGATGCCGGCCGCGGCGCGGTACACGTCCAGGCCCAGCGGCTCCGCCACCTGCTTGGCGATCGCCTGCTCGGCCGCGGCGCGATCGAGGCCGACCTCGCCGCCCAGGAAGTAGTCGGGATTCAGGTAGCCGAGCACCAGGTTGGCGTCGGTGATGGTCGGCTGCGTGCCGCCGCGCCCATAGCAGACCGGCCCGGGGTCGGCGCCGGCGCTGCGCGGCCCGACCTGCAGCACTCCGACGCGATCCACCCAGGCGATCGTCCCGCCGCCGGCGCTGATGGTGTTGATGTCCAGCATCGGCACGGCGATGTCGCGCCGCCCGATCCGGCCCCGCGTGGTCTCCGGCGCCGTGCCCCCTTCGACCAGCGCGATGTCGGCGCTAGTGCCGCCCATGTCGAAGGTGATGACCCGCTCGAAGCCTGCCGCGCCGGCCAGGGCCGCCCCGGCGATGACGCCCGCGGCGGGCCCGGACAGCACGGTCGTCACGGCGCGTTGCGCGGCCGCGCCGAAGGTCGTGACGCCGCCGTTCGACTGCATCACGAAGAGCTGGCGCGTGCGGACCCCGCTCTCGCGCAGCCGCGCCTCCATGTTCGCCAGATAGCGGGCCAGGCGGGGCGCCACGTAGGCGTTGATCACCGTCGTCGACAGGCGATAGTACTCGCGGATCTGCGGGACGATGGCCGAGGACAGGGACACCGCGCAGTCCGGGTGCTCGCGGCGGATCAGCTCGCCCAGCCGCTCCTCGTGCTCTGGGTGCATGAACGAGAACAACAGGCACACCGCCATCGACTCGACGCCGGCGTCCCGCAGGTGGCGGATGGCGGCGACGGCCCGATCCTCGTCGAGGGGGCGCAGGACGTTGCCCTGGTAGTCCACCCGCTCCGCGATCTCGGCGGTCAACCGCGGCGGAACGAGGAGGCGAGGCCGCTCGAAGAACAGGTCGTAGGTCGCCGCACCGTAGCCGCGCGTCTGGTCCTGCACTTCGTAGATGCCCCGGAAACCCTCGGTTACCAGCAGACCCGTGACCGCGCCTTTCTCCTCGAGCAGGGCGTTGGTAGCCACGGTGGTCCCGTGCGAGAAGAAGGAGATGGAAGGGGCCGGCACGCCGTCGCCGGCGAGCCGCCCGACGCCGTCGAGCACGGCGAGCGATGGGTCCCGCGGCGTCGAAGGTACCTTGAGCACCCGCACGGCGCCGCTGGCCTCGTCCAGCACGACGAAATCCGAAAACGTCCCGCCGACGTCGACGGCGACGCGATACGGCCCAGTCATCTCTGTCCCACTGGCGGAACTCGCCCGGTCAGCGCAGGCGGGGCCTGGCTCGCTCGGCAGGCGGCAGTGGTGGTCCAGCGGAGGCACACGACGACGAGGAGCAGCACCGATCTGCGCAGCCTGCCGATTATAGGAGTGCGCTCGCCGGCGACTCAAGTGGTCCGTCGGCGGCCGGGTTGGCCATAATGGCGCAGGCGGCGCGGGATGCGCGCGGGCGCGCTACCGGGCCGCGGGGAGGAGCCGCGCCGATGCCCGACGTCGAGTGGTCGCTGATCTGCGACTACTGCATCCTGGACCAGGCCGGCAAGCTGTCGATCGTCGGCATCTTCGAGCGCGTGATCACCGAGAGCGTGCCGGTGATGCACCCCGCCCTGTACATCGTGACCCGCTGGCGCAATCCCGGCGGGGAGAGCTTCCTGGCTCAGACGCGCATCTGGACGCCCACGGAGCAGCTACTGGTGAGCACTGGCCAGACGCACGTGCCGCCGAACCCGGCCGGCCAGCACGTGACGATCGACCAGTTCCGCGGCCTGGTCTTCGAGCGCGAGGGCCAATACCTGGTCGAGCTGCTCGCGCAGGACGAGACGGCGCGCTACTATCCGCTCGAAGTCCACCTGGTCGCGAGACCGAAGGAGGCGAGATGAGCAGGCGAGAACGCACGCGGCTACTCGTGAGCATCTGCATCGCCGCCGCGGTCGGGCTCGGCCTGGTGGCCTCGTACCGCCTCCACTACTTCACGACCGTCCAGCAGATCTCGCACGACATCTTCTATCGCCACCAGAGTCCGGCTCGCTACGGCGACGTCCCGTCTCGCTTCGTGATCATCGCCATCGACAGCAAGAGCCTCCAGCGCCTCGGCCGCTGGTCGGACTGGGACCGCACCTACTATGCGCGCGTCGTCGACCTGGTCAAAGCGGCCGACGCCCGCGTCCTGGCCTTCGACGTGGGCTTCTTCGAGCCGGCGGCCGGGGATGCCGAGCTCGCCCGCGCCATCCGCGAGGCGGGCTTCGTGGTCCAGCCGATCGCCGGGGTGTTCTCGAACGAAGGGAGCGACGTCACCGGGATCCGCGAGCTCACCCAGCCCGAGATGCCGCTGCCGGCCTTCCTGGAGGCCGGAGCGGGCCTCGGCAGCGTGAACGTGACGGCCGATCGCGATGGGGCCGTACGGACCATGCCGCTGATCGTCGAGGTCGAGGGGCGGCGCGTCCCCTCCCTGTCGCTCGCCGCGGTCGCCGAGTACCTGCGTCAGCCCCTGCGGCTCGACCAGGGGCCGCCGGTCTTCCGGTTCGTCGGCCGCGAGGTGCCGATCTCGGACAGCTATGGGATGCGCATCAACTACGTGGGGCCGCCGACGATGCCCGGCCGATCCCAGACCTTCACGACCGTTTCCTTCGTCGACGTCCTGAATGGCGCCGTCGATCCGTCGGTCTTCACCGACAAGATCGTGTTCGTCGGCATGCTGGGTGCGCAGGGGTTCGCCGACGACTACTGGACGCCCGTCTCGACGGACCAGACCGGGAAGATGGCCGGAGTCGAGATCCACGCCAACGCCGCGGCCACGCTGGTCAAGGCGGCCTTCCTGATGCCCGAGAACCCGTCCGTCACCACCGCCACGATCCTCCTGCTCGCCCTGATCGCCGGTCTCGCTTCGGCGCGCCTGAGCATTATCAAGTCGCTGCTCGTGCTCGCAGGGCTCGGTGCGGCGTACCTCGCCGTGGCGTCGTTCGCCTTCGACAACGGACAGCTACTCAACATCGTCTTCCCGCTGGCCGCGCTGGCGCTGCCCCAGGCGGCGATGACCACCTACTACGTCATGTTCGAGCAGCGGCAGGTGCGCTTCCTCCGCGGGGCCATGGGACGCTACCTGTCGCCGAGCGTCATGGAAGCGATCATCCGCGAGCCGGAGCTCCTGCGGCTCGGCGGGGAGAAGCGCGAGATGACCGTGCTGTTCTCGGACATCCGCGGCTTCACCACCTTCTCGGAGCGGCTCGATCCCCAGGAGCTGGTGACCCTGCTAAATGAGTACCTGACGGCGATGACCGATGTCGTCTACCGCCACGACGGGGTGCTGGACAAGTACATGGGCGATGCGATCATGGCTTTCTGGAACAGCCCGGTGGCGCAGCCGGACCACGCGCGGCGGGGCTGCCTCACCGCGCTGGACATGCTCGACGAGCTGAACCGGCTGTGCGAGCAGTGGCAGGAGCGGGGGATTCCGCCGCTGAGCATCGGTGTCGGCCTGAATACCGGGCCGATGTCGGTCGGGAACATGGGCTCGAACAGCCGCTTCGACTACACAGTCATGGGCGACGCCGTAAACCTTGGCTCCCGGCTCGAGAGTGCCAACAAGGAGTACGGGACCCACATCATCATCAGCCAGACCACCCTCGACGCCGTGCGCGACGACGGCTTCGTCGTTCGCTTCCTGGATCTCGTCGCCGTGAAGGGGAAATCCGAGCCGGTGGAAGTCTACGAGCTGATCGGGCGGCCCGGGCAGTTCGGCGCGCTCACGCCGGAGCTACTCGGCACCTACGAGCGGGGCACCCGGCTCTACCGCGAGCAGCGGTTCGAGGCAGCGGCCGAGGCGTTTGCGGAGGTGCTCGCGCAGCGGCCGGCTGATGGCCCCAGCCGCATCTACCTCGAGCGCTGCCGCGATCTCGCCGCGGCGCCGCCGCCGCCCGACTGGGACGGGGTCTTCGTCATGACGCACAAGTAGATGGACGGCTCGCAGTCCGCGATCTGGGACGTTGCGCCGCGGGCGCCAGCCGCAGCGCTGCTGGGGCTGGGCGTCGGCTCGCCACTGCTGGCCGCGCTGCTCTGGAACCGCGGCATCCGCGACGCGACGGCGGCTCGCACGTTTCTCGAGCCGGCGTCGGCGGCGCTCGGCGACCCATGGCGGATGGCCGGGGCAGCCGCGGCGGTCGACCGCATCCGCGCCGCGATCCGCCGCGGCGAGACGATCGCCCTGCACGGCGACTACGACGTCGACGGCGTCACCGCGACGGCCGTCCTGGCCGAGACGCTGGCTCGTCTCGGGGCGGCGCCGATCGTTCACATCCCGCACCGGGTGCGCGACGGCTACGGCCTCTCCAGCCAGGCGGTCCGCGCGCTGGCCGAGCGAGGGGCGAGTCTCATCGTCACCGTCGACTGCGGCATCACCGCCAACGCCGAGGTTGCGCTGGCCGCGCAACTGGGCGTGGACGTGATCGTGACGGACCACCACCACGTCCCGGTCGACCTGCCGTCGGCGCGAGCGGTGCTGAACCCGCGGCAGCCCGCTTGCGATTATCCGTTCCGCGAGCTGGCCGGCGTGGGGGTCGCCTACGTCCTGGCGCGCGGGCTGCTGGAGAGCGGCCTATCCGCGGGCGCGGCCGAGGCCGCGATGCGCGAGCTGCTCGATCTGGTGACGCTGGGCACCATTGCCGACGTGGTGCCGCTGGTCGGCGAGAACCGGACGCTCGTAGCGCGCGGCCTGGACGCGCTCCGGGCGGGGGCGCGTCCGGGCGTGGCGGCGCTGATGGCGGTGGCGAGCGTCCGGCCCGACAGCCTGAGCGCGCAGCGGGTGGCCTTCACCCTGACGCCCCGGCTGAATGCAGCCGGACGAATGGGCGACGCGTCGGAAGCCTACGCGCTACTCGCGGCGTCGGATCGAACCGTGGCCGAGTCGCTAGCCGAGCGGTTGAACGGGGCGAACCGCGAGCGGCAGCAGGCCGTCGAAGATGGCTGCGCCCGCGCTCGTGCGGCGGCCGATCCACGGGCGCCGGCAGTGGTCGTGGCGGGCGATTACGCTCCCGGCATCGCCGGCCTGATCGCGGCGCGGCTGGCCGAAGAGAGCGCCTGTCCGTGCGTGGTCCTCGAGTACGGCGCCGACGAGTGTAAAGGCTCCGCTCGCGGTCCCAGCGACTTTCACCTGGCGCAGGCGCTGGACGGCTGCCGCGACTTGCTCCTCAAGTACGGAGGGCACGCCCAGGCGGCCGGGCTCACCCTGCGTACGGCGAACCTGGCCGCTTTTACCGAGCGCTTCTGCGCCCTTGCCGCGGCGGCGCGGGGCGCGAGCCGCCCGCCGCGGCGCTTCGCCATCGACGGCGCGGTGAGCCTGCGGGAGTTCGACTGGAAGGGACTGCAAGCGCTGCGAGCGCTGGAGCCCTGCGGGATGGGCAACGCCTTGCCGACGTTCCTCACGCCGCGGGCAGAGGTGCGCGACAGCCGGCCGCTCGGAGAACATGGCGCGCTACTGCGCTTGCGCGAGGGCGGCCACACTCTTTCCGCCAGAGCCTTCCGGCTGGGCGACCGCGTGCCGGCCACCGGAACGATCGTCAGCGTCGTCTACGAAGTCGAGTGCCGCGCGGATGGACGGCAGGTGTGGCCCGAGCTGTCCATCCTGGACGTGCGCCCCGCGGAATGATGGGCTCCAGGGAACGGTGGGCAAACGGAAGGGGTGGCCAGAATGCCACCCCTTCGGTGCGAGAGAGGGGCCAGCCGGAGTCGCGGCTGGCCCCCGAGGGATCAGAGCTTCTGCGTGCAGCCGGTGCTGATGAAGTTCTCGCCGTTGAAGGAGCCGTTGGCCCCGGGGTAGAAGCCGCCGTAGGACGAGCTGATGGCGCCGCCAACTCCACCTGGCCCGATCGTCGCGCCGTTGAGGCGGGCAGCCAGCGAGCCAAACGAGCCATTGTAAGCGCCGGTAACGCCGCTGGCGAAGAGCGCGCCGAGGCCGGTCGAGCCGGACAGAGGCACCGACAGCGGCGCGCCGTACCCGTACGGGCTACCCGGCGTCGCGCTGGGGAGCCCGGTAGTGGCCAGGTTGAGGCCGGTCGTGGCGCCGATGCCCTGGATGAAGGGGAAAGCGTAGCTGTAGCCGCCCATGGCGCTCAGGCCGAGGATGCCCAGACCGCCGAAGTTCCACGTCCCAGAACAGCCGGCAAGGGCGACGCCCAGGGCGCCCTGCGTCGACTGCGAGGTGAGCAGGTTCTGGTCGTACAGCGCCGGTGTGTGGCCGAAGAACCATTGCGGGCCGGGATAGGCGCTGGCGGCCCAGAGCTGCAGGTAAGGCATCAGGTCCGGCAGCAGGGCGTCCCACCAGCCGTAGGGTGGCGTGGTGGCGCCGAACCCATAGGTGCCGTAGCCGACGTACAGGTTCCCGGTGTAGAGGGGGTCCTGGCGGGCGGGGCGCGGGGCATCCTGTCCGCCGCCCTCGTCGTTCGTGCAGTAGCCGCCCGGACCGCAGCCGCGCTCGGTGCGGCCGGCGGGACCACCGACCACCGCGCGCACGGAAGCGACGCCCGGGATGACGATGGCCGGGTCCGCGCCGACCGGCGCGGCGATGGCGACGAAGGTGTGTGGACCGCGCGGAATGTCGACCACGATGTCCCAGCCGCTCGGCAGGAAGCGGGAGCCGCCGAGCGCCTCCGCCACGTCGGGCCGCTGGCGGCCGTAGGTCGCGCGGCCGAGGTACTGGCCGCCCTGATCCGGGCCGCCGTCGAGGTAGAGGTCCACGCGCCCAACGCCCGTGCCCGACTGGCTGGCCGGGTTGGCTGCCCAGCCGCGGACCAACACGCGGGTCGCGCTCGTGCCCGAGCGGTGCGTCGGCTCGTCGATGGCGACGACGATGGCGGAGGTGGCGCCGCCACCGGCCATGGTCTGGTCTTGCATGGCTGCAGAATCCTGCTGGCGCAGCGGCGCCGCCGCGGCTGGCGCTGCCAGCGGGCCCAGGGCGGCCCCCACCAACGCCAGGATGCCCAGTAGAGATCCTAAGGGTCGATGCCGGTGCTGTCGGGGCATGCCGCCTCCTCTCTCCGCAAACGATGACCTGGCCAGGATCCCGCGGCAGCGGCGGCTCGTGCCGCCCGTGGTTCGTTCTCGCTCCCTAGCAGGGCGCGCGCCACCCCGGCGCACTCCCTTACCCTATTAAACGGGCCAGGCGCCGAAACGCAACACGTTACGCGGTTGTTTGGCCGCAAAATTCGGCGGTATAATCGCCAGACGATAGTTCGCCGAGGGATAAGTATGGCCAATATCGAGCTGCGCGCTCAGCGGCGCGCGGTGACCGGCAAGAAGGTGCGCTTCTTGCGGCGCGAGGGGCTCCTGCCCGCCAGCCTGTACGGGCCCAGGGTCGAGTCGGTCGCGCTGCAGCTTCCCGCCCGTGAGACGGAGCTTGCGCTCCGCCACATTGGCTCCTCCACGCTCGTGCCATTGATCGTGGACGGCGAGCCCATGCGCCGCGTGCTGGTGCGCGAGGTCCAGCGGCACCCTACCAGCGAGGAAGTGCTGCACCTCGACCTGTTCGCCGTGGCGATGGATACGACGATGCGCGCCGCGGTGCCGCTGCACTTCGTCGGCGAAGCTCCCGCGGTCACGCAATTCGACGGGACGCTGGTCCACAGCCTGGATTCCGTCGAAGTCGAAGCCCTGCCGATGGATTTGCCGAGCCGGCTGGACGTCGATCTGAGCCTGTTGGAGTCGTTGCACAGCTCCATCCACGCCAGTGACCTGCACATTCCGGCCAACGTGACCTTGATCACGCCTCCCGATGCCCTGCTCGTCACGGTATCGCCGCCGCGGCTGGCGGCCGAAGAGCTGGCGGAGGCTGAGGCCGCGCCCGCTGCCGCGGCGGAAGCGCCGCCGGAGGCGGCCGAGCCTGCCGCGGAGGCGGCCGAGGCGGAGTCCGAGAGTTAGCCCCCCTCTCTCTGCCGAGTGAAGTGCAGGGCCGACGGGAATGTCCGTCGGCCCTGCCGTGCCTCGTGCCTGAGGCTGTCCGCTAACAGCCGACCCCGAATTGGCCGGCTAGACCCTGGCCCCGACCGACGTAGAACGGGTCCCAGAACCCGGTGAACGACCCGATCGGCTGCCCGCCGCTCTGCGGGTAGGAAGACGTCGGGTAGCTCGGTGCGAACGGGTAGCCGGCATAGTAAGGGAATCCTGCCGGCACGGGTGATCCGATCGGGCCCGGAACGGCCGCGTAGGCGTTGATCGGCGGCCAGTACCCGGGCGCCACCCCGGCGGCCGGGGTGCCTACGGCCGGGTAGTACGTGTAGGGCACGTAGCCGAAGCCGCCGCCCCACATCGGATACGGTGTGCTGAACCACGGATAGCCCCAACCGAA
>Ga0070741_10020145_pt1 | contig 10565 bp, 11 predicted proteins | sample Coa_R1_4_FD_66440 | JGI IMG/M metagenome (GOLD analysis project Ga0070741, IMG submission 66440) | Surface soil microbial communities from Centralia Pennsylvania, which are recovering from an underground coalmine fire - Coalmine... | ecosystem: Environmental > Terrestrial > Soil > Unclassified ... | reverse complement strand
TACACCGGTGAGCCCCGGTATCTTGCACCATATAATTTTGCGGTCGCGCAGCTTAGCCCACACATTGATAAGCTGGCGGAACTTACAGCAGACAATCCGTTGCAGCAGCCACGTATCCCCCAGTTGCGTACTCTGGTGCAGGAAAAGCTTGACGAGCTGCAAAAAGCAATCACGCTCGACCAGGAAGGCAAACGCCAGGAGACCCGCGTAGAAGTGCTTACCGATAAGGGCCAGCGGATCATGGATGATTTCCGCGCGCTTACCAACCAAATGCGCCGCGATGAAAATGCGCTTGGCCAGACGCGACTTGGGGCCGTGCATCAGAGTACTCGCTCACTGATTGCTACTTTGTATTTCACCACGGCGCTTGGCATGATTGGACTGGTGCTGCTGGCGTTTTACATCCTGCGGGAGATGGCGCAGCGTGAAAAACATGGCAGAGAGATTCGCCAGCGCGAAGAGTGGTTCCGCGTGACCCTTGCCAGCATCGGTGATGCGGTGATCGCCACAGACCAGCAGGGCAAAGTCATCTTCATCAATCCCATTGGCGAAGATCTTCTGGGCATCAGGCTGGCGACTGCGCAAGGCCAACTGATCGATAAAATTTTCCCCATTTTCAATGAACAGACGCATAAGCCGGTTGAAAATCCAGTGGCCAAGGTGCTGCAGCTGGGCCACATGATGGGCCTGGCCAACCACACTGTGTTGCAGCGTGCTGACGGAAAAACAATTCCGATCGAAGACAGCGCTGCACCTATCTATGACGACCAGAAGAAGCTGCGCGGCGTGGTGATGGTCTTCCGCGACGTTACCGCAGAAAAGCAGGCCCAGGATGTGATGCGCAAAGCGGAAAAACTGGCTGCTGCGGGCCGCCTGGCTGCTACCGTGGCGCATGAGATCAATAATCCGCTGGAAGCCGTGGGCAACTTGATTTACATCGTGAGGAACTCAGCCGGGCTGCCGCAGGAAGTGCAGGGATATTTGATGATGGCGGAAACGGAGCTGGAACGTGTTTCCCACATCACACGGCAAACGCTCGGCTTTTATCGCGACTCTTCTGAGCCTGAGCCAGTGCAGGTTCGCTCTGTGATTGAGTCCGTGCTCCGTCTATATGACAACAAGATGAAGAGCAAAGGCATTACCGTGGAACTGGACCAGACGGAGTGCCCGCCGATTCTGGGGCTACAAGGCGAGTTGAAGCAATTGATTGCCAACCTGATTTCAAACGCCGCAGATGCCGTTGGCCAGCGCGGCCGAATCAGGATCTCGGTTAAGCCGTCTGCCCGTGCAAAATGCAAAGGTGTGGAGGTCCGCGTTGCGGATAGTGGTCCTGGTGTAGCCGCGGAGAACCGCGTCCGCATCTTTGAGCCATTCTTTACTACTAAGAAGGATGTAGGCACAGGCCTTGGACTCTGGGTGAGCAAGGAAATTACTGAACGCCACGGCGGCACTCTTCAACTGAGCAAAGAGCAGGAGCCTTCCCTGGGCGGCGCAGTCTTTACCGTGTTTCTGCCTTTTGAAGCTGTGGTGGCTGAAGCCGTGAGCGGCGTGGCGTGACGCTTCATTAGCTTCAGTGATGAAAAGGAATTTTTGATGTTCGATTCTGATCTTGATGAAGCGTCCTCCCCCGCAAAACTTCCCGCCGTGCCTTTTTGTTCTCAGCCGCCGCTGTGGGTGGAGGACTATACTTATGGATTATGGGCATTTTTTCAAAGAAGACTGATACCGCTGAAGCTGATCAACAACATTCGCAGCAACAACCTGGCGGCCAGCCGAAGGAAGTTAACATTGTGGAATTTAGTGATGCTGGCGAGCGCGAAGACACGGTCCATGTCCCCAAGGTGGTAAAGAGTGACGGTGAATGGCGGCAGCAGCTTTCACCCGCGGCCTACAACATTACCCGGCATGATGGCACAGAGATGGCCTTTACCGGCGAATACTGGGACAACCATGAAGCGGGTATTTATCGCTGTGCCTGCTGCGGCACGGCGCTCTTCAGTTCAGACACCAAGTTTGAATCCGGCACAGGCTGGCCCAGCTTCTGGCAGCCGATCGCCAAAGAAAACGTAGAAGAACTGGACGACACCACCTTCGGCATGCGCCGAACTGCGGTAGCTTGCACGCGCTGCGATGGGCATCTGGGGCACGTGTTTAATGATGGGCCGCGGCCCACAGGCCTGCGTTATTGCATGAACTCCGCGTCATTGAAGTTTGTGAAAAAGGCGTAGCAATGTTGCGAAGAATATCATGTTCAGCTTTCCTGCTGTTGCTCTTAAGCACGCTCTCCTGCCATGCTGCTAGCGCAGTTAAGCTGCCCGATCCAACGACTGACGCTCCGCTCAATAAAAACCAGGGTGCGCAAACTGTGGTCCTGGGCGGCGGATGTTTCTGGGGCATACAAGCGGTTTTTGAACACGTAAAGGGCGTGAGCAAAGTTACCGCCGGATATTCAGGCGGCTCTGCGCAGACGGCGCAATATGAAACCGTGAGCACCGGTACTACCGGACATGCTGAGTCAGTTCGCATTGTGTACGATCCGGGCCAGATTTCGTATGGCCAGTTGCTGAAAGTCTTTTTCTCCGTTGCGCACGATCCTACTGAGCTGAACCGGCAAGGCCCTGATGACGGGACACAATATCGCTCAGTCATCTTTTATGCAAATGATGATCAGCGCCGTATTGCACAGGCATACATTGACCAGCTAAATCATGCCAAAGCGTTTACCCAGCCGATTGTGACGCAGTTAGTGGCATTCAAGGCTTTTTATCCCGCAGAGTCCTATCATCAGGACTACGCGGAGCACCATCCGAACGAGCCGTATATCGCCATTAATGATCTGCCCAAGCTTGAGCACCTGAAGCAGATGTTACCGGAATTGTATATAGCAAAGTAAGTGGCGAGGCTGTATATCAGCCGCTGTGGCATCAGCCTTGACGTTGGCGGGGTGATGTAGTCTTAGCCTGGCATCGTTGAACTTCAGCGTAACTCAAGCGGGGAAACGATAAAAACCCGCGCCATCACCCGACTCCACATTAGATGCGCTTGCACTTGGACAGAGATTCCCACTGAAGCTGAATTTAAATCTTTCAGTGCAGTTGCAGGCTATTTAGTATTTTTTGGTAAGTAGGCTGCAGTTGGTTAAAGTCGCGTTCAGGAGAGACAAAGACCATATACATCAGACCTCCCTGCGGCCGCGGTACCGTTACCAGCATGTCGCGTTCGGGCAGCGGCTTGCCATCCTGCTGCAATGGAGAGTTGCCCGCAAGCTCAACGGATCGTCCCTGAACGCCGTTCACCTCAACCTGCTTTACATCGCCCGCAATGCGCATGCCCGGATTGTCCTGTTGCAGGTTCTGAGCAAGTGTTTTTGTGGCTTCATCCAGCGGGGCGCTGCTGGCGTTGGCGCCAAGAATCACGCCATAAGAAATGCCGGTCTGGTTGGATCCAGATTCGGGCGCGATGATCGTGGTGTTCTGGTCCCCGTTGGTCTTCCAATTGTCAGGGTAATAGATGGTGAAGTTAGGTTGCTGCAATTGGGTGAACTTGCTGCTCGGCTTGACCTGTTTGAATGAAACGTCTGTCGCGCTTGCACCGGCTTGCTGGTTGCCGGTCTCATTGGATGATGGAGACTGGCTCGAAGACGATGAAACGTTGGCTGGAGGCATAGCGCCGTTCTTCTGGTTTTGTTGTGCCCATTCGCCGGATTTTGCTCCGTTCGCGATCTCCTGTGCGGAATAAGCCTTCACCTTACCGGCTTCCTGTTTCACGCTGGCGAATGAACTACTATTGCCAACATAATTCTTTGGCGGCCAGCCCTGTACCTCTTGCTGAACCGCCGCCTCGCGATTACCTGGATTCGGGTGGTCGCTCAGGAGCTGTGGGCCGCCGCTGCCATATTTCTCTTCCAGCTTCTGGAAAAAATCAGCCATCGCTTTGGGGTTGTAGCCCGCGCGATACATGATGATTGCGCCCACGGCATCCGCCTGGGCTTCATCCTGGCGTGAATACTTCATCAGCATAGTGCCCGCGCCCAACTGGATGCCCATGCGGCCAAGATTACCCAATCCGCTCTGCGGCAGCACGGCCCCCGCTATACCAGCGATAATCTGCGCGACGTTCGCCTTCGGCACCTGCTTGGCTGAGTGCTGCATGTATACGTGTGACATTTCGTGCGCCAGGACGCCGGCGAGTTGCGATTCGTTGTCCGCGGCTGTGATAGTGGCAAGGTTCACAAAAATAGGGCCGCCCGGCAGCGCGAAGGCGTTGATGTCCGCTGATGGAATTACGTGAAATTGATACGGCCAGGACCGGTCAGACGGAATCACCGCCTCAAGCTTTTTGCCCAGTTGCTGAATGTAGCGCGTTTCCGGGCTTGAATCCGGTAGCACCGGCATTTGCTTGTACACTTCACCCGCGGCCTGTAACCCCACTTGTTCTTGCTGTTGCTTGTTCATGCCCGGCGAGCCGGGATCAGGCAATTGCGGAGCGCTACCCGCGCCCAGCATGAACGGCTGCGTCAGCAGCAGCGCCAACACAAGCGCCAATGCGCGAATGGAAAATTTTTGTACTTGCATACGAACCCCTCACATGTGAATTAATGATGGGACTCCCGCGCCTTAGTCGATAGCAGTTAGATGCTATGCAGGAAATGGAAGATGTTCAACTGCTGCTCTGGGCTGACTCCCGCGATCTCTGAGGGATCCTTAGTTTCTCACGCATAAACCCCAACCGGTTTTCCGATTTTGGGCCTTGTTCTTACCTGGCAAGCATCTTCTCGTCATTGTTTCTGAAACATCAGCACAGACCAGCTTGGCAGGTTGATCCAAAGCCGCCCGTCGTTTACCTGGAGTTCAGAGTCGAAGTTCCCGACGGTGAAGATCCCGCCATAATCCGGCGACTGTGAGTTGAAGATCTCCTTCCACCGGCCGGATTCGCCATCCATGTTGATGCCGTAGCCGTTTGAATTCCACTGAAAATCTCCGGCGTTCACCACAACCAGAACCAGATCACCATCAAAAGTGTAGCGTTTAAAGGCCACCACCTGGTTGGTGAAGTCGAGGTGTACCACGTTGCCAGCGGGCGAACGCAGTGCGGGGTGCGACCAGCGAAGGTTGTTCACATCACGCACCATCTGCTGCATAGGCGAGCCGAGCGAATCGCCGATCTGGAACCAATCGATTCTGCGGTCGCCGTTATTGACGTTGGGGTCCCAATAGCCATCGAGATGCCCTTCTGTTCCCATGAACAACATGGGCGTGCCCGGCAGGGCAGCGTTCAGTGCCCATGCCAGGCGGGCTTTAGCGCGGGCAAATCCGTTGCCGCGTCCGCCAAAGCGCTGCGTGATGAACATTCCGCCATTGCCCATTCCGCCATAAACCTGATCGTGTGAGCCGGTGAGATATGTGACCTGATGCCAGGGATTCGGTTCAGAGAGGCTGCCGATGCGTCCCAGCAGCCGGTTCACAACATTGTCACCGTTCAGCAATGCAAAGGTCTCGTCCGGACCGGAGAGGTCCCAGGTCGCGCAAAATCCCAGCACGCCATACGGGTCAAGGGCGCCTGCAGCGCTCTCCTGGTCGCCCGGGTTGTACTCGGCGATCAGGTATTTGTCAGGGAACTCCAGGCGCAATTGCTGCACGATCTGCTGGATTGCGTCCGGCTGTATGAACTGCACGGCATCAAAGCGCAAGCCGTCAACGCGATAATCGCGCAAGTACATGCGGGCATTATCGAGGAAGAAATCTTTGATCTCCTGCCGCCACATGGCAAAGCCGGAGCCAAAGCGCGTGTTATGGCCATTTTCAAAATAGATTCCGCCATTGCCGGCGGTATTTCCGTCATATCGCCAGTAGCGATTGTCGATTATGGCCGCGTGGTTATAAACCACGTCGAGAATCACAGCCAGTCCGCGGGCGTGAGCGGCGTCAATCAGCTGCAGCAGCTCGGAGACCGCGCGGTCCGGGCTGGTTGCATAGCGATCTTCAGAAGCAAACATGTCAGACGGGCCGTAGCCTTCACCAGCGCCGCCCACATCGGCAAAGGCATCGCTGATGGGAAGCGGGCAGATCGCGTTAAAGCCGAGCCCGCGAATGTAGTCGAGTTTGGTGACCAGGTCGATGAATGTTGCCGTATTGTTGCTCACAGTAGTCCCGTCATTCCGGCCGGCAAACGATCCCACGTGCAACTGATAGAGAATGAAATCCTGAAAAGCCGGGGTGCGGAAAGGCTGGCGCGCGGCAGGAAACGGCGCTACTACATATCCTGCTGAATTTCCGCTGGAGCTCTCCACCTGGAGCGCGCGCGCATCTGCCCGCTCCCAGACCTGGAAATTGTCATTGTCCGGCCCGCCCCGATTGGTGATCAGGTATTTGTACATCTGGCCTGCGGTGACGGGAATCTGATCGGCAGACCAGTTGCCGGAGCTGCCTTCTGAAGCCAGGCCCAGCGGAGCGGCATTCCACTGCGTGAACTCGCCCATGACCTGCACCCGCCGGGCAAACGGCGCCCAGACGCGAAACCGGCAGGTTCCATCAGGACGGAGCAGACTGCCCATACCATCGTTATCAGGAGCAGGCGCACGCATAAGGACCTCTTAAAATAATAGTGATCCTTGGACTGCTAACATTTCAAGTTAATCGGTGATTCTGTATTATTTGAAAAATCTGCCAGCGATCGTTATGCACCCAATGTCCGGCCTTCTCAAACTTTTAGAAGATGCGATGTGCTAGAATGTGTTCATGGCGAACACACTTAGTTCAACCCTTAGTATCCGCTTGAAACCAGAGATCAAGAAGCGACTCGCCAAGCTGGCCAAGGCCTCCGGCCGAAGCTCGAATTTCCTTATTTCTGATGCAGTAGAGTCTTACGTTGCAGATCAGGAACAAATGCTGGCGGAACTTCGCCATGCAGACCAGCAGGTAAAATCCGGGCACTATATCCGGCATGAAGATATGAAGGCATGGCTGCTCTCTTGGGGCACAGACCACGAACTGCCACTTCCAAAATGTGTTTGCGGTGCAAAGCATGATGATGAGTCGTGCCGGTAGAGATCGTTTGGTCGCCTCTCGCGCTAACACGGCTGCAGGAAATTCGTACCTATATTACACAGGACAAACCGCAGGCAGCGGAACGTATAGCCATTCGGATCGTTGCCGTAGTTGAAGCTCTAAGAAACCATCCTCGCCTGGGTCGTGCCGGCGCAGAGCCAGGAATTCGTGAGTTGGTCATCGGCGGAACTCCATATATTGTTATTTACCGCGTGCGTGGCCAGCGAATTACAATCAACACCATTTGGCATGGAGCGCAGCGAAAAGAGTTGTGATAAGAAGGCAAGCAGACTGCAATGATTTTCGTGCCTGTGATTATTGTGGAGTACAGGCTCCTTTGTCTGCGGGTTAAAATTTTTGCTCGCGCGCGACTGCTTAAAAGAGATTCATCTCACCCCGCCAAAAACTCCGTTGTCTCCCTCAAGAATAACTCCAACTGATCGTGATGCACCCAATGTCCGGCCTTCTCCACTTTAATCAGCTTGCAATTGCGGATCGCCTTTACGCGCGGATCGTCCTCCGGCACCGGAGCAAAGCTTTCCAGTCCCCAGAAAAGAAGCGTGGGCGAGGTGATCTGTCCAAAGACCTGAGCGCTTTCCTCTACGTTGAAGATGAGTGGAGCAAAGGCACGCACGTAGTTATCGAACTTCCAGACCAGTGATCCATCGGAGTCCCAGTTAGTGCCGTGAAGCGTCAGGTGCTGCGCGACCTCATCGGAAAGCCTGGGGTTTGCTTCTTTCATTCGCGCCACCGCGGCCTGCAGGTTGGGATAGCTTTTGGGCATACGCTTTTCAATGCCGCGTACCGCTTCAATCCAATTCCGCAACCGCGTGGAGGCTGGCCCATATACGCGATGTGTTGGCTGAAAGCCGATGCCTTCAATGGAAACCGCTTTGGCTACTCGCTCAGGGTATGTACCGGCGTAATGCAAAACAATGACGCCGCCCAGCGAGTGTCCGACGAGGCGGACAGGAAATTCATTGATGATGTCGAGCAGCGCGGAAAGATCGAGCACGTGCTCCGCAATGCTGTACATGGCGCCCGGCGCCCAGGCGCTGTTGCCGTGGCCGCGGAGATCGAGCGCGTAAACGTGATAGTGCTTGCACAGCGATCGTGCCACCCAGTCCCAGTTGCGCGCGTGGTCAAGCCCGCCATGAACAAGCACCAGCGCGGGCTTGCCATCCTGTCCGTAATCCCAAAACTGCAGCTTCAGCCGGTCAGAATAAAAGAAATGCGAAATTGGTTCCATGTTTTTTAGTTCAAACGACTGCAAGGATTGTTTGAGTTAACCATCGCAGACATTTTAACGTGCAGCTCGCGTTTTTCTTGCCGGGCGGGTAACAATTGAGCGGCTTGTGGATTGCTGCTATTGTGAGAGCATAGGACTGAAAGGTGGAATCATGGCAAAAGGCTTCCCGGCTATTATGTGCTTTGCCGGCTCGATTGTATTTTTTGCACTGTTTATCAAGCTGCGGACATCTGCGACGGCAGAAAAACTGCCAGCATCATCTGCCGGCATTGCAGCGGGAGAGAGTTCGAAAAGAGCCGGCACAATAGTGTGGCTTTATTTTGTCTTGGGTTTCATTTTGCTGGCCGCAGCTATCATTTTCGAGTTGATCGGATTAAGAGCCTAGAGTCAGGCCGCCGCTTGCCTTGACACCACCATCGCTCGATCTTTAGACTCCCATTCCTCGCCGCCTTGCAGTTACATAAGCCTTATGGCTGCAAAAAGCGGGAGCTTCTGCCGTATCTTTAAAATCAAATTCCTTAATACTGGAGTGTTGGTTCATGGATTTCTTTAGCAAAGTTCTCTTGAGCAAAATTCACGAACATGCGAGAACCCAAGGAGCGAATCACGATGCCATCACGATTGGTCAAAAAATTATCTGCTCTGGTGTTGGTTTTGTGCGTTATGGGAATGGAGGCACAACAGATGTCTACGCCTAACTATGGAATGCCTGTAAGCCTTGAAAATGCCAAGAAAGCCGCAGCGGCAGCGCTGGCGGAAGCCGTAAAAAATCATTGGAACATGGCCGTAGCGGTGGTTGATCCTAACGGCACACTTGTTTATTACGAGAAAATGGACAACACACAGAATGCGAGCGCCAACGTGGCGATCGACAAAGCTCGCTCGGCGGCGCTATACAAACGCCCAACTAAGGCTTTGCAGGATGCCCTGGCCAGCGGTGGGGCAGGATTACGCGTGATGAGCCTGCGGGATGCTATCCCGGTGGAAGGCGGCGTGCCGCTTGTTTCCGAAGGCAAGATTATTGGCGCAATTGGCGTCTCTGGCGCCAACAGTGACCAGGATGGCCAGTGCGCCACGGCTGGCGCAGCCACTCTGAAATAAATTTCATCTCTGATTTTGGGTCAATTGACTTCCAAACAACTGGCGCGTTGAGACATACGGATTCTGGAATTCAGCTACTTTCCGTGGTAGGGGTAAATTCGCTCTCAGAAACCCTCAAGCTCAGCGCGCAGATTCTTTTCTTACAATTCCTTAACACTTAAATTGTAGAAAATTCATCGCAATTTCGCATTCCAATTGTGAATGGCGCAACCTGTGCTGCTGAATTCACATCACAGCCAATACCCCTGGTTGTGAGAGCGCCCATGCGTCGGTCAAAAAATCTTCTTATTCTGGTTCAAGTCTCCTTAGCCTCAATCCTTATCTGCCTCTGTGGTTGCGTTGGAGTACTCGGCGGCGGCAGCAGCAGTTCCGGGCCGTCGCAGGCCGCAATCGCTTTTGGCGCGCAGCCTGAGTCCATTGTTCAGGGCCAGGCGGCCACTCTTTCATGGAACGTGACGAACGCCGCATCCTTTTCCATTTCACCGTCAGTATCTTCCGGCGCGCTACCAATGGTTGGTTCGGCCTCAGTCTCGCCCTCGCAGACCACCACGTACACTGCTACGGCAACTGATTCAAAAGGCCGGCAAGTAACGAATACTGTTACCGTCACTGTGATTCCGGCCGGCTCTGCGCCAACGATTACTCTCGGCTTTGCTCCGGCTGTTGTGGGCTCCGGTCAGACGACCACTTTGACCTGGAACTCGACCAATGCGCTCTCTGTCTCCATTACCCCCTCTGTTTTAACAGAAGACCAGACATCGCTAGCACTTTCCGGCTCAGTCACCCTTACGCCCACTGCCACCACAACTTATACCGCGACGGCCACAGGCCCGGGTGGCGTTACGGCAACGGCAACAGCGACCGTCAATCTGCTGACCGTTGGGCTGACAGCAACGCCGCCAAAGATCGGCCCAGGACAAACTGCCACGCTCAACTGGACCAGCGCGAACGCGACCTCGCTTAGCATTGATCAGGGCGTAGGCACGGTGAATCCGCCAAACGGGAGCATTTCCGTCAGTCCTATTGCGACGACCACCTACACCATTACTGCCACAAATGGCACGGCAACATCCACAGCGCAGGCTACAGTGAACGCGCCTTTAGGCGTTACCCTGACGGCTAATCCGGTGAACATTGCTCCCGGAGGCTCGTCCACGCTTACGTGGGCT
>Ga0070741_10020144_pt1 | contig 10565 bp, 8 predicted proteins | sample Coa_R1_4_FD_66440 | JGI IMG/M metagenome (GOLD analysis project Ga0070741, IMG submission 66440) | Surface soil microbial communities from Centralia Pennsylvania, which are recovering from an underground coalmine fire - Coalmine... | ecosystem: Environmental > Terrestrial > Soil > Unclassified ... | reverse complement strand
ACAGGGTCCTTCGACTGCGCGGCAAGTTCGCTTCGCGAATTTGCCACTTCGCTCAGGATGACAAGGATTTCGTGCGCAAACAATCTACGCAACGTAGAGGCGGACGCATTCGTCCGCCCGCCACGCGCAGCGAGGCGTGACGCAGCAAGGGCACTTCCATTGACGCCGCGGTAAGCCTGCGGTGCACTAACGTCCCCGCGCCCGGAACACAGGGTCCTTCGACTGCGCGGCAAGTTCGCTTCGCGAATTTGCCACTTCGCTCAGGATGACAAGGATTTCGTGCGCAAACGCGCATGCCAAACCGACCGGTCGTTCCCCAGAAACCATTCGCCTTGCTCCAACCGCTTCCACTTCCCTATCATCGAACCAGTATTGGGGACCGCATGGACAAGAAGCCGCAAGTCGCCGAAGATCCACTCGCAGAAGTCTTCGCAAACCGCCAACCCTCCGATGCGGAGAAGAAGTGGGCCGAGAAAACTCTGGCGCCCACTCTGGAAAAAGCTCCCGAGCGCCCCATCGGCGCGCCCACGGGCATTAATCGCGATCAGCACGGCCATGCTCGTTTCACCACTATCTCCGGCGTTCCCATCAACCGCCTGTACACGCAGGCGGATCTTCCGGCAGATTGGAGCGAGGACGACTATCTGGGCTACCCCGGCCAGCCGCCTTTCACCCGCGGCATTCACGCCACGGGATATCGCGGCAAGCTTTTCACCATGCGGCAGTTCTCCGGCTTCGCTTCGCCGGAAGAAACGAACCGGCGCTACAAATATCTTCTCGAACATGGCGGCAGCGGGCTCTCCGTGGCTTTCGACTTGCCCACGCTCATGGGGTACGACTCCGACCATCCCGCAAGCGAAGGCGAAGTGGGCAAGTGCGGAGTCTCCATCGATTCGCTCGAAGACATGGAGATTCTGTTCGATGGCATCGACCTGGAAAAAACCACCGTATCGATGACCATCAATTCACCGGCCGCGGTGCTCTGGGCCATGTACCTGGTGGTCGCGGAAAAGCAAGGGGCAGACTGGAAGAAAATCTCCGGCACGATTCAAAACGATATCCTGAAGGAATACATCGCGCAGAAGGAGTACATCTATCCTCCCGCGCCCTCGATGCGGCTGGTGGTCGACACCTTCGAGTTCGGGTCGAAGTACACGCCAAGATTCAACACCATCTCAATCAGCGGTTATCACATCCGCGAAGCGGGATCGACCGCCCTGCAGGAACTGGCTTTCACGCTCTACGATGGCGTCGAGTATGTGGAATGGGCTCGCCACCGCGGCCTGGACATCGACGAATTCGGCCCTCGCCTGAGCTTTTTCTTCAACGCGCACAATGATTTTTTCGAGGAAATCGCCAAGTACCGCGCCGCCCGCAAGATCTGGTATCGCCTGACGAAGGACCGCTTCGGCGCGAAAAACCCGCGCACCTGGCTGATGCGTTTCCACACCCAGACCGCGGGAGTGTCATTACCCGCGCAGCAACCCATGAACAACATTGCGCGGGTCGCGCTGCAGGCGCTCGCCGCCGTGCTCGGCGGAACCCAGTCGTTGCACACTGATTCCTACGACGAGGCGCTCGCACTTCCCACCGAAGAAGCCGCGCGCATCGCCTTGCGCACCCAGCAGATCATCGCCTACGAGTCGGGAGTCACGCAGACGGTCGACCCTCTCGGCGGATCCTATTACCTGGAAAATCTGACGCTTCAGATGGAAAACGGCGCGTTCGACTACTTCGCCAAACTCGATGGTATGGGCGGAATGGTGAAAGCGATCGAGCGGGGTTATCCGCAAAAGGAAATAGCCGAGTCTTCGTACCAGTACCAGCGTGCCGTGGAAGCCAGGGAAAAGATTATCATCGGAGTCAATGAATTCGCCATCGACGAGGAACCGCCCCACATTCTTTACATTGACGAAACGGTTGCCCGCCAACAGTCGGCCAAGCTGAAAACGCTACGGGCAAGGCGCTCCAACGAGAATGTCCAACGAGCCCTGGAGGCGCTGAAGAAAGCCGCAGCCCAGGAACCGAAAGCGGCGTCCAACGGCAACGCATCGTCCGCCAATACCATGCCGCACATCATCGAGGCCGTGCGGGCATATGCCACGGTCGGTGAAATTTGCGAAGCTCTGCGCCAGGTGTACGGTACCTATACCGAGGTAAGCATCACGTAATTGAAAGCCCCGCCAGTCGGTTCAAAGGGGTGCCCCACCCTTCTCGCGCTCTTCGCGAGAGAGTGGGGATGTTGACTTCCACGGAAGGCTCCCGTCCTGAGATAGTGCAGCAAGCTTCTTCCATGAAAATGGCAATGCACGACCTCTCCGCCCCTGGTTCTGTATATCTCTTGACTTAGTGGCGCCCGGACTCGCGCAGAACATTCCCAAGTCAATTCCTGAAAGACAGCGCCGCAGGTTCCCGGCCCTCGTGGAAGAATTGCCACGCTCCCCGTTCCCGCGGATCCGGACTGACTTTTTTCTGCCAACTGCAATTTGAATTAGAAGCAACCAACGTCGGCATGACGTTGGTAATGCCGAGATACCTTCGCTGGCTGGAGTGCCGGCCCGCCGTGCCGACGTTTTCAGCAATGGCATCGCTGTCTCATCGGCAGGGTTGTTCATTCGCAGCGCTTCTCGTCCTCTTTCCCGCCATGCTTTTCGCCCGAACTCCCCAGGATGGTCCCCAGATCACCTACCGCACGGGAAGTTCGGAAGTGCGGATTGCGCTGTTTGCGACCGATCAGAAGGGCCGTCCGGTCGACACTCTGGTCCAGGATGATTTTGCGGTAGTGGACAGCGGGCTGGTGATCCGGCAGTTTCGCAGCCTGGCGCGCTCCAATGAGACCGCGCTCGACGTGGTTGCGCTGGTCGATACCAGCGAATCGGTGGCGCCGCGTTTCCGCGCCAACATGCAGCATCTGCTTCAACTCGTGGCCGCGGAATCCACCACTCCCCCGGATGCCCTCTCGGTGGTCCAGTTTGCCGGGATGCAGCCTACGCTTGTGTGCAGCGGCGATTGCCGCTCGCCCGCCTCCGAGCAGAAACTCCGCGTGATCAAGGCGCAGGGAGCGACTCCCTTGTTTGACGCCCTGGTCTACACCGCCCGCTTGGTCTCGCAACGCCGCAGCTCTGGAGCGCGCCAGGTGATCATTCTTTTTTCCGACGGTAATGACACGATCAGCCGCGCTTCGGCCCCAGAGGCCTTCCAGGCACTGCTTTCCAGCGGCGCTGTGCTTTACACCGTCAATGTCGACTCCTCGGGGGCCGCTTCCAGCGGATCTCTCCTGCTGCAACAAATGTCCGATGCCACAGGAGGAAGGTCATTTTCCGCCCGCGACGGCATCGCTGATGTGCTGCAGGCAATCCTGGCAGATTTGCGCGCTGCCTACGTAGTCACCTATTCCCTGCCCAGCCGCCAGGCGGGATTCCACTCGCTCCGTATCCTCCCCAAACACAACCTGAACCTGCGATTCCACTGCCGACGAGGTTATTACTATGAAGAAGATCACTGACATCCCAGGCTTGCGGTTCGTCTGCTTGCTGGCGGTAGCCGTTCTGCTGGTTCCCGCCGCCCATGCCGGCCTTTATCAACACGGAACCGTGGTCCGCATGCGCATGGGCGGTTGCCTGCCGGAGCAGCACACCTTCATGATGGCGATGAGCGGCGCCGGCGCCCAGAACGCGCCCGAGGTCTGCCCCGAGTACACCCTGGTTTCAGACAAAGTTGTCTACATCATCGTGGGCCGGTCATCCAATCAACTGGTACCGCTGGCCGATGAAATCGACTTCCGTTTGCAGAATGCACAACTGGCCGTGCGCGTCGATGACGCCAAGCGGGAAAGCAAGTTTGCCATCAAGGAGATGATCCTGCGCTCCGAGTGGGACCTGCTTCAAAAGCACATTGCCGAGCAGTTGAGTAACCCCACTCGTGGCGTCGAAGATGGCATGGTGTGGCGAAGCTCACGGTAAGCCTGCAACCCGTCGTCGCGATTGAAACTATCGCCGCGGCTTGCCCACGCGATCGGCGGTCGCGAACATTTTCGCCACGGTGTCCATGTCCTTCGCCTGCACTTTTCCGGCCGGAATACGGCGGTTGGTGAGCTCTTCGAGCTTCAACAGGAGATCGACCAGCGCCATCGAGTCGATGAGTCCGGAAGACACTAAAGGCGTGTTCTCGTCGATGCTCATCCCCGGTTTGCGGATGAGTTGAGCAATGTAGTCGATCATTTTGTTCTCTTCTGGAGTCATGGATCTTCTAACCCGTTGGGCGGATCAATGGGTCCGCTGCCGCGTGTTCTTGCCAATCTTCCGCTTGCAGTTCCGGGTGCTCGCGCATCAATTTCTCCCGGGTGGCTGAACGAGCCGCCTTGCCGGCAGTGCTCTTCACGATCCATCTTGGCGGCTTGAGGAATATCGCCCGCACCGCCACGCCGAGAGCTGCGACGATGCTGGCCCGAATCTTCCGCTCCAGGTCCGCCGCATCGGAGAGCCAGTCCTCGCCTTCTACCTCCGCCACCACCACGATGTCCTGCGTTCCCAGGTCCGGATTGTAAACGCCCATCGCGATCACCCGGCCATCATGAATCGCAGGATGTGCGCTCACGATCTCCTCGATATCCTGCGGATAAATATTCTCTCCGCCAACGATCAGCAGATCTTTCTTGCGGCCTGTTACGTACAGTTCACCATCCAGCACAAATCCGAGGTCGCCGGTGCGGAACCAACCGTCCACAAAGGACTGGGCCGTGAGGTCGGGACGGTTGTAATAGCCGTCAAAAAGGCAGTCTCCCCGGATCACGATCTCTCCTACTGAATCAGGGTTCGCAATCTCGCCCGAGTCGGACAGAATGCGCAACTGCTGGTTGGGCAGCAACCTGCCGGACGACGTGCAGGGCAATGCGTCGGGCAAGTTCGCCGCGACCGGAACGACCCGGCGCGCAGCGCGAAATTGCTGCCCATCGAGCCAGATAGTTCCTGGTCCGTTTCGGCCCGCTTCCGTTTGCGTAACGGCGAAAACATTCTCCGCCATGGCGTAAGACGACTGCAGCACGCCATCCGAGATGCGGAACGCAGTTTGGAATTCCTGAATGCTGCTGGCCCGCACCGGTTCTGAACAATTGATCAAGAGGCGAAGCGACGACAAATCATAATCCGCCCATCGCATTCGCGGCGTCCGGCGAGGCACGAACTGAAAGGCGAAATTCGGCATCCAGCCCAGCGTGCATTTGGTCTGGCTGATGACCTGCAGCAGCGATTCCGGCTGCATCACCCAGTTCACCGGCGACTGCATGACTACCGGGAGATGGCAGACCATCGGCAGGATGAAACAGGCAATCAACCCCATGTCGTGATACAGCGGAAGCCAGCTGTAGATGCGGTCCTGCCCGGGATTGATGCGCAGGGCTTGCGCGAGGTGCCCGATCTGCCGCAACACCGCCGCGTGCGTCAGGGCCACTCCCTTCTGCAGGCCAGTGGTTCCGGCGGAATGCTGGATGAAGGCCACGCTGCCCGGGTCGATATTGGCGGATTCTCGTCTCTGATCCGGATCTTGAGCAGGGTTCGAAGGCGAGGCCTTGATCACCTTCGTTGCCGGACCCAGCGCCACACAGGCCAGCATCTCTTCCGGGAACTCCTGGTCGATGACTACAGCCTTCGCCTGCAGGTTGGCCGTCACTCCTGCTAAGCCCGAGCGGTATTTCGCAGGTTCAACTTTGAAGTTGGGATAGGCAAGAAAGGCGGGAACCGCGCCCAGCATCATGCCCCCCGCAAATGTAGTCATGGCCGCGATGCTCTGCGGCATGAGGATCACCAGGCGATCCCCCGAGTTCACCCCCTCTTCATGCAGCGCCATCGCCTGGGCGCGGGCGCGGCGCCGGAACTCGCCGAAGGTCACCGTTTCCCGCTCGTCATCGTCCATCCAGAAGGTCACGAAGGGCAAATCTGCCGGAGCCGCATCCAGCGCCACGACGAGATTGGGGAATTTCTGCACCGGCCATTCTAATCCCTGGGTTCCTCTCCGGCTTCTGGGCGGAACGTTCTTGTATCCGCGCCGCCCGCGCAATTATTCTTGTCGGTCACGCTGGGAGGATCGTTGTTACAAAGCGCCGCCTATCTGGTCATCTTCCTCATCTGCGTAGTCGTGCTCGCCAAAGTTGCCGCGCGAAGCGTGCGCCAGGCGGTCCTCCTGGCTGCGAGCTGGGGGCTTTATCTTACTTGGGCCCCATGGTTCGCTGCCGTTCTCGTCTTTTCGGTCGTAACGAATTTCGCGCTCGGGGAGTGGCTCCGGCGCAGCCCCACCGCAGCGCGGCTATGGGTGGGAGTCGTCTTCAATCTGCTGCTGCTCGCCGCGTTCAAGTACGTGCCTGAAATCTCACCCCGCGTTCCCGTCGCGTCTCTACAGGCGTTTTCGCGACTGGCACTCCCGCTGGGCATCTCCTTCTGGACCTTTCAGGCTCTGAGCTACTTGTTTGATCTCTATCGCGGTGAGGAACTCGATCCGTCCTTCTCTGAATTCGCCCTGTACATGGCCTTCTTTCCCTTGACCATTTCCGGCCCGGTGTGCCGCCTGCCCGACATGCTGCCGCAGTTCCGCAAAGAACAGATCACTTCCTGGAGCGGGATTGGGGAAGGCTTTCGCCGCATCGCCATCGGGGCATTGATGATGCAGCTTGCGAAACTCCTGGGCCAGGGCATCTTGGCGGGCGACGGCGTCGCGAGTGGATTCGACCGCGCGACGCGCTGGAGTGGGCCGGACGTCTGGTGTCTCGCCGCCGCTTACGGACTCCAGCTTTTCCTCGATTTTGCCGGCTATTCCCACATCGCGATCGGTGCGGCTCGCGCTTTAGGCATCGCGGTACCCGAGAATTTTCAGCGGCCGTTCGCCTCCACCAGTCCCTCCCTCTTCTGGACGCGCTGGCACATGTCCCTCTCGTTCTGGATCCGCGACTACGTCTTTCTGCCCCTTGCCACCCTGCGCCGCGAGATCGCGTGGCGCAATGCTGCCCTGATTGTTTCCATGATCCTGTTCGGACTATGGCACAGGGCCAGCCTGCTGTTTCTGATCTGGGGTTGCTACCACGGTGTGCTGCTGGTCTTGCATCGCCAGGTTCAGCAGGCGGAGCGCAAATTCAACTGGGAACCGCCCTCGGGACCCTGGATCGTGATTTCCTGGACCGCCACGATGGCCTTCATCACCCTTGGCTGGATCTTCTTTCGGGCAAATTCACTGTCGCAGGCGGGCCGGATGCTTTCCGCGCTGGCTTCTCCCACAACCTATGCATCACATTTCCTGACCTGGAGCCTCTACCTCCTGGTCGGGCTGCTGGCAGCAGCATATGCGGCTGCTCTCTGGATCGCTGCCCTGCTGTCCCAGCCCTCCACAGGCCCCGGGAGCGATTCGAAGAACCTGGGGCTGTTGGCCCGCTGGCAGTGGTTCTGGATTCCCCCGCTGTACGCGCTGGCAATGCTGTTTCTGCTGATGATCACTCTAGGCCAAAACGGCGGAGCGGCCCAGTTGATGTATCGCGGCTTTTGATCCTGCCGCTCTGTTTAACGAATCTGGGTTCCGTCCGGCATGAAGACGGGAAAGCCGTCCCAGGGCTGCGCCATTGCCAGCTGTTCCGCGGCGGCGGCGCGGTTGTAAGCAAACAGGAACATGCCGTAGCGATAGCGCAGCATGTGGTCGTCCGGCGCACGGGTAATCGCCCATTGATACTGCAGAGCAGTTTCTTCCGGCGTCTCACTCCAATTCCGAGCCTCCATGCTAAGCCGCAACAACTGGTCGGCATGATTGAGTTGATTGGTGAAGGGGGCCTTCTGGCTGCGGCGCAGCATCTCCTGCGCAATGCGGGAGCGGTCGTGGGCCGTCAGGGCAAGCAGCCGTTCACACTCGGTTTCCGAGGGCGCGTCCGCCGCAATCTGCCCGCCGGCCGCCAGCTTTCCTGCCACCTGCTGGTATATGCTCCGGGCCAACAGGTAGCTTCCCAGCGGGGTCATGTGCACGTGCTCGTAAACCAGCGCGCTGCCGATGATTCCGTCGGCACTCGCGCCTGCAAAAAGGGACTCGGTATCAATGAAGCCCACTCCGGAAGCCGCCGGCACGAAGCGATTGATGTCGTTGATCCGGCTGTCAGCGCGGAAACGCAGCGTATCCAGATCGCGGGCCCGCTGAAAATGTTCTTTCGCCGACTTGGCGTCACCGAGACCCTTTAACACGCGCCCGATCCGGAACTCCAGTTCCGCATATTCGTTGTCGATCCTGGCCGCGGAAACGTATTGCTCCAAAGCCTCGCGGAACGATCCAGCGGCCTCGAGTTCATTGCCCCGCTCCACCAGCGACGACCATTCCTTCAACTGCTGATCGCCCAGGCCCTCGCGGTGCAAGGAGGCGAATGGCGCGCAGTCCTCAAGGTTCGTGGCCGCGGTGGCGACGATCACCTGCGCGCCTGCAGCCTTCCCCACGGCAACGGTGTCGCGCAGATTTCGTTCGTAGTTCGAATAGACATGCTCCATGAGCGGCGAGTTGGCCCGCACCTGCTTCTCCAGGAACATCTCCATCCCCTGCCAGTTTCTCTTCTGCGTGCCCAGTTTGCTTGCCAGCTGCCCGATCCGGGTGGAGCGCAGGAAAATGCTGCTGCGGATCACCGGAATGCTCATTCCCGAGGATGTCAGCACCGTGCTCGGACCGTACGGGCCGACCACTTCGTTATTTCCGGAATAAATGATGAACAGATCGGGATACTGCCCGGCCAGAGCCCGCGCAATGGGCAGCACGACATGCGAGTTGATGGCCACGCTGCCGGTATTCACCACCTCGAATTTCGTGGCGGGGAATCGCTGGCGCAGCATCACTTCCAGATAGCGGCTGAATCCGTAAGCCGGATCGGGATCGCCCATGGCCGCGGATTCGCCGAGCACAAAGATGCGGTAGGTTCCCGGCGCTTTTTGCGTCGGAATCGAATACAGCCGCGGCGTCTGCACCGATCCCGCGGGGAAAAACGGCGCGGCAAAGAACAGGTTGTAACAGGACGCCGGCTGTCCCTGCACCGTGCAAGGTGTCAGCAGGGACGTGGAATACCCCACGCCTGCCCATCGCAGGCAGGCTTCCAGAATGCCCAGCAGGAGCAGCGGAAAGATCACTGCGCTCGCCAGGATCAGAGGCCAGCGCGGCCGTGAGGTTTGAGAGTGCATGTGGAATCTTCTTAAATCAAACACGTGGCGCCGGACGCATTCGTCCGGCCGCGGCGCTCCTTTCCCTTCGCGGCGCGGACCAATGGGTCCGCCCCTACGCGTGCCCGTTCATCCCGCTCAGTTCGCGGAGCCTTTTCCGCTCTTCGCGCCGTTCTGCATGCTCAAATGCTGTTCCGCTTGCGCGATCAGATTCTGCACCTTGTCCCGCTGCGGGTACTGCGGATTGGTCTCCAGCAATCGCTTCCAGGCGGCGATCGCGCCACTCATGTCCTGTTTGTCCTGCCACTTCACCATGCCGGTGTTAAACAACGCATTGGCATGTTTGCCGTCTAGCTTGAGCACGGCGTCATATTCCTGCAATGCCCGGTCCGACTGGCCCATGAAATGGTAAGCCGTTGCCATGTCGGTGCGTACATCCGTCGCCTTCGGGTTAATCTTGAGACATTGCTCGTAATACTTCACCGACTCGGGAAACTGTTGCGCATCGTAATAGACGTTCCCGATCTTGTAGAGCAAGTCCGCATTGTTGGGATCGCTCTTCAACTGGGCGAGCAGGGGCCCGGCTTCAGCCTCGGCCGCCAGCCGCAGCTGCTCCGCTGTGGGAGCCGCCGCCGCGCCTGCGGTTGCGGCCGGAGCCCCGGCTGGTGCGCGTACTGCGCTGGGTTGCGGCGACGCGGAGCCGCGCGCCAGATATCCCACCGCAACGCCGACCAGCAGGCATATCACTGAGAGAATGTAAGCCTGCGTGCTGGTCCATTTACCGCTACCTGGGGTTTGGTCTTCAGTCATGAGGAATCTCCACGTGTGAAAGTCGTTTTTAAGCCTGTTGTACGCATTGTGAGCGAGATCACAGAATGCCGGTGTGATTCAAATCACAGGTTTTTGTGCGGTCTGGCACAAGCCGGCGGGACAAGTTGGTTACACCCCATCCTCACCCGATGATGCTTTCGATCGCGCGTGGGTGAAATCACGCTGCCTCCCCGGATCTGCGAGTTACGGCGCAACAACCGCACGGCCGCGTCCCGGGACCTCCTGTAATCGATTGAAAAAACAAGGACCTCCTCACTGCGGAGCGCCGTTATTTTGGCCCTCGACCTGCATCTTTGTCGCTCGAAGCCAGAGGAGATCTATGGAATCGACGGACCGCCAGACCAAGTTTTGGAGCAACGCCCAAACCTACACTTGGCGGTAATTTGCCTGATCCTCGGAGTAGTGGTCGGATACCTGGTGCATGCGCCGGCAGTCGCCGGTTCGGGCGTCCCGACGGCCACGGTGGCGTCGGCGCCCAGCGCGCCTCCGGCCATGCCGAGCGCCCAGGACTTGAAACGCATGGCCGACAAGCAGGTCGCTCCACTCCTCGAGCAGTTGCGGAAACAGCCCGGG
>Ga0070741_10020143_pt1 | contig 10565 bp, 9 predicted proteins | sample Coa_R1_4_FD_66440 | JGI IMG/M metagenome (GOLD analysis project Ga0070741, IMG submission 66440) | Surface soil microbial communities from Centralia Pennsylvania, which are recovering from an underground coalmine fire - Coalmine... | ecosystem: Environmental > Terrestrial > Soil > Unclassified ... | reverse complement strand
CTATTGACAGATGCATCCTGGTACGCTATACTTGACTTCACGGAAAAAGTTTTCTGTCATGCTGTAGCGCCTGTAAAGGTGTACTGCAATACGGAGAGGTCGCATAGTGGCCTAGTGCGCCTGTTTGCTAAATAGGTGTCGGTGAAAGCCGACCGTGGGTTCGACTCCCACCCTCTCCGCCCGTCTTAAATTTCATAATCCTCGGCCCAATGGAACCGAGGATCTTTTATTTCCTCATAAGGAACAGTATACGTCTTCTTGTGGTTACCACGTACCAATCCCGCACTCTTGAACCGCAATGTCATATCAGTGCTTTTGGGCGCTTCACTCACCGAGATCATGTAGACCTTCCCATTATCCGGCAAGTACACAGCGAAATACTCAGCTTTTCCTATATACGTCCTCTTGCGGGTGCTATGCTTCCCCGGCGAGGTAGACACTGTGTTGAATGCAAAACAACTCCCACCTTTTTCTAGCCGCCCTGTTTTGCACTGAACACGTACGAGGTGACACTCTTGATGTACAAAGAACCCGAAATTATTGTGTTCCTCGGTTACGTAATAGGCCAGATCGTAGCCCAGGTGATCGGCCCAGGGCAATAACACCTCAAAGCCTAGCTGGACAAGCCGGTTCAAAATAGCGGTATGGCTCATCAAACCTCTTTGCGACGTGCCACTCATAGTACCCCCTCCTCATTCAGGTTTGTGATGTTTGTTATTATGGTTTATTCTCTGCGTTATTCTGCAAACTAATGCGTCTCTTGCAACTTTTACATGCTTGACAATTCTTTTTTGTTCTGTTATCATCATGGTACGTCTGTAGGGGTATGGCATATCGGCTGTGCAACGCTCTCCAAAAGCGTCGAGGGGGGTTCGACTCCTCCTACCCCTGTCAAAAACCCTCCTTGAACATCTGATGTTCGGGAGGTTTTTTTGCCTTCATCCACTGTGGTAAGTAACCCCTACTTTTTTCGCTCGACCCGGCGACGACGACGGCTTTCCAGGAAGGCGTCCAGATCGCGCTTATAAATGCGATAGCCCTGGCCCATATCGATAGCTTCCAGCTCACCTCTTTGAATGTGTTCCCGCACCGTCTTCGGCGTGATCTTTAGCCTCTCAGCTACCTCTCCGGTTGTATATAACATGTCATCGCTGTCACTCATGCTTTACTCCTTCAGTTTACTAACAGGCGAATTATAGCATAGAAGGAAGTTTTACATCAATACGTATTTATTACGATTGATTCAGGTCAATAACTCATATATGCTAGCAGCATAAGGTTATTTTAGACTCAATTCTTAATAGCAAGTGGGGGAGAGATGAAAAAGGTTTGTCCTGGATGTGGGCAGGAGCGAGACGCGGAGAAGGATTTTTCCTGGAAATATCGGGCAAAAGGGATATGCCAGAGCTGGTGCAAACTTTGTTTAGCCGCAGCTAATCATAAACATTATCAAAACAACAGACAAATTTATCTTGATCGCGCTTTTGTCCGTAGCGCGCGTGGCTGCTGAGAACAGACAAAAACTCTACAGTTATTTGTCGGAACATTGTTGTGTTGACTGTGGCAATACTGACATATGCTGTCTGGAATTTGATCATGTCTGGGGCAAGAAAGTTGCCGATATTGCAAGATTGCCTGGTAAAGGCGTCGATTGGCCCGTTATAGAAGCTGAGGTCGCAAAGTGCGAAGTTCGTTTGCGCTAATTGTCATCGCATTAAGACGAGCGAGCGGGGGAACTGGTGGCCTTTGAACAAAGTTGAATGGCAGAGGTTCAAGAGATTATCTTTTTGTCTGATACGATGTTCCAGGAGCATTAAAGAGGTTCTTTCACACGTTCAGCATGAAAGAGCCTCTTTGCTATTATCAGGAAGCCGGGGCTATGGAAAGCTCTATTGTGCGATTTTCGCGGCGGCCATCGTGCGGCGGTAGCGCCCGGCGACCATCTCGCCCATGCCGATGGCGGTCAGGCCGATCAGCAGGTGGATGACCTGGATGATCCAGTGTAATGAGCCAGGGATGAGCTGGGTCTGGGTCAGACCGACGATGACAACGAGCAAGCCCAGAACGATAGCGCCTATGCCCAGCCCCAGACCATTTTTCACGGTGACCATCACGCCACCCAGGATCAAGAGGGTCAGTGTAACTATGATGCCCAGGAGCATATGTATGGGAACCAGGACTCCCCTGGTAGGACTGGTCCAGAAAATGAGGCCCAGAATCAACGCAATTAGTGCGGCGATACGCAATACATTGACGGTGATACGTACTAGCATGTCGTGTGTTCTCCTTAAAACTGTTGCTGAAATAATACACTTTTCGTATTTTACCATACCGGGCCGCGTCATAAACGCGGTCCGGTGGTAGAGGATGCTTCAACCGTTGCAGCATTTTCCTGCTTTTCCATCTCCTTTTCAGGCCCGACTGGATGGTGGTCGAGTGCCATTACTGGAACAGCCAGCATTGCTGCCAGCAGAACCAGTATGCCTCCGGCGATAAAAGGCGTGGCGGGTACGCCAATGGCGTAGGCGCTGCCCGCCGCAACGGGTCCGACGATCCGTCCAAGACCAGCTACGCCCTGCGCGAGCCCGAGCGTTTCGCCCTGAGCTTCAGCCGGGCTGGCGAACGAAAGCAGCGTGGATACTAATGGCGTGACCGCACCATCACCCACGCTCAAAATGCCCAGCGCGATTAAAAGCATTGCCAGTTGCGCGCTAAATGCAAGCAAGATGAGTCCGGCTGCCAGCATTACCAGACCGACAAGCATGATTGCTTGCTCTTGCCAGCGTTTTACCAGTTGCCCAACCAGGCCACCCTGCATGATCACGATGATAAAGCCGACATAGGTGAAAACATAGCCGTTTTGCGCGGCTCCCCAGCCGAACGTATGCTGAGTGAACAGAGGAAAGATCGCCTCCATTGCAGTGAATGCGATAGTAAAGATCAGGTTAATTGCGATCAGGCGCGTGACGACAGGGGAACGCCACACACCGGTTATACCGGCCAGCAATCCTCTCCTGGCGGGTTCCGCTTGTGCCTTCTTCTCCTCGCGATTGAGCGTTTCTGGCAAAAAGAGGAGAACCAGGAGCGCGTTGAGCAACGCTACGCCGGTTGCCGCCCAGAAGGGGAGAGCAGGACCCAGCGGCGCCAGCACCCCGCCCAGCGCCGGCCCGATCACAAATCCTAAGCCAATTGATGCCCCGATCAGCCCCATACCCCTGGCCCGATCCTGGGGTGATGTCACGTCGGAAACAACCGCCTGGGCCGATCCAATATTCGAAGCTCCCAATCCGCCAATGAAGCGGGCAAGCAAGAGGATGGGGAAGGACCACGCGATGGCAGAGAATGCCAGTGAAGCCCCCCCAATCAGCAGCGACGTGAAGATGACAGGCTTGCGCCCGTACCGATCCGAGAGCCTTCCCAGCAGCGGCGTAAAAATGAACTGGGCCAGCGCGTACACCGTGAGAATCAGTCCAATTCCCACTGCATTAGCGCCCAGACGCTGGGCCCAGAATGGCAGTAACGGGAGGATGAGACCAAAGCCGGTGAAATCGATCAGAATGGTCAGGGCCATCAAGAATAATGGCGCTTTTCTCTTTTTGTTCATAAATGGTATGCTCCCTAAATGCAAGTTAAGTCAAATTTGACTTGAATGCAAAAAAAAACAGCGAAGCGCCGTTTATTTGCCGCAGGAAGTTTATGTCCGCTGTGCAGGTGAAATATCGAGATGGTTAATAGTGCGCTCTAGCCATGCGATTTCTGCATCGATCAGGGTGAGTTTATGGTCATTGACGAGCATATGCGCCTCATCAAGAACGTTATGACTCTCCATCTGTTGCAAGACGACCGTGCGATAGTTTTTGACCAGGTCCTGGCGTTCCTTCAGGAGAGCAGTAGCTTCGTTTCTGCTCAGGCGATGGAGAAAGTAAAGGCAGGCGTCTAAATCGCTTAAACCGGGTGTGTATTGACTCAGCATAGCGCGTAAAAGCGTGTAGAAGTAATGGCGCCCGGCTTCGGTAATATAGTAAACGTCGCGCTCACGCAGTGCCAGATCTTCATGAGCGGCTCCCGGGCCTGGCGCTTCCACCTGTTCGCGCCGTATCTCCAGATAGCCATCCGCAGCCAGCCGTTCAAGCTGGTAATAGATCGTCGGCTTTTTGATGATTTCCGCGAACAGATCGTGATGGTTCTCAATGACCTCGCGGATCTGTTGCCCGTACATCGGTTTTTCCAGCAGTAGACCGAGCAGCATGATATGTTTATACACAGACCTTGCTCGTCTCCTTCTCGTAACATAATAAGTCAAATTTGACTTATTACTATTTTATCAGGCTATGTCAAGACCAGACGAGGGAGCCTGCCCCCTATGGGGTTAGGACGGTTCAGTGCTGCCTGTTTTTGTAATTAATAAACAGAAAACGTGATAAGACGGTAAAAAATATCTATTTTACAGGGAGATGTGGACGATACATTTATCTGTACAAATGTGAGACTTATATGTATACACGATGTTTCAAAAAACGCTTGCGTTAGTTATAAATGATCCAGGCTTGTTGTCTTGTTTGAAAGGAGCAAACTATGGATGAACGTGGTAGTGAGGTCGCGAGGTTGCGCGAGCAGATAACGGCGGAGATAGAAGCGATGCACCGTGGATTTAAGAGTTTTGCGGTGGGCGTCGCCCGTCACGAGTTTATTCGTGCGCGTATGGAGCGGATTGGCGGGCACCAGGACCTGTTAGCAGAGCATCTTGGCCCTGAGGATGCCGCGACCTTCGTCTGTGAGCTTTACATAACGGCCACAAATCCTACAACCAAAAATGATCGGCATTAAAGAAGCGTTCTATGATTTTTTCCTGGATAGAACGCTTTTTTGTGTTGTCATTGGCTGATAGCCTCTTTCGATGATGAAAGAGGAAGCTATCAGTGTGCCATGAAATTCTGCCAGAAGAGATGCATTTTTTCGCGCAGTGGAGCGTGTTCCGGTTTGCGTAAATATGGATCGTGATCCCATAATTTTCCGGCGATAGTGCGTGTGTGCTCAATGAGAGCCACATCGTTGAGATCGGCAATGCGTAATTCTGGCATACCGCTCTGACGAACCCCGATAAAATCGCCCGGGCCGCGCAGTCGCAGGTCGGCTTCTGCCAGGCGGAAGCCGTCGAACGTTTCCTGGAAGACGCCCAGGCGTTCCTGAGCTTGCAGGCTGGCATCCGCGCTGAGGACGTAGCAATAGGACTGGTAGCTGCCGCGCCCAACGCGTCCTCTAAACTGGTGAAGCTGTGAGAGGCCGAAGCGGTCAGCATCTTCAATGACGATAACGGTGGCGTTTGGCACATCAATGCCCACCTCAATCACGGAAGTTGCGACGAGAATATCAAGCTCGTGGTCGCGGAAGCGGCGCATCGTGAGGTCTTTTTCAGCCGGCTTCATCGCGCCGTGCAGCAGGCCCAGGCGCAGGTGAGGGAACACTTCACGCTGCAAACGTTCGTATTCGGTGGTGGCCGCTTTAACCGTCAGCAGTTCCGATTCTTCGACGAGCGGGCAGATAATAAAAGCCTGCCTGCCTTCTGCGACCTGCTGGGCTATAAGCGTATTGGCTTCGTTGCGTCGCGCTCCCGTGCGCCAGCGGGTGATAATCTGCTGCCGACCCGGAGGGAGCTGATCGATGATTGACACGTCCAGATCTCCGTAGAGCGTCAATGCCAGCGTTCTTGGGATGGGGGTTGCGGTCATCACCAGCATATGCGGATGATAGCCCTTCTGGCGCAGGGCGTCGCGCTGCTCCACGCCAAAGCGATGCTGCTCATCGACGATCACCAGCCCCAATTTGCGGAAGCTCACATCTTCCTGGATAAGGGCATGCGTCCCGATGGCTACCGCCGCCTGACCATTCTCTAAGGCGTTGCGACCCATTGTGCGTTCACGCTGTCGCAGGCTGCCCGTGAGCAAGACCGTTTGAATGCCAAAGGGGGCCAGCATGGCGCTGATACTGCGGGCGTGCTGCTCGGCCAGCAGTTCGGTGGGGGCCATGATCGCTCCCTGGTAACCATTGAAGGCCGTCATTAGCAGAGCTGCAGCGGCTACCGCTGTCTTACCGGCTCCAACATCGCCCTGCAACAGGCGGCACATGGGGCTATTCTTGCCCAGATCGGCAAAAATTTCCCCGATGACGCGCCGTTGAGCGGCGGTAAAAGAAAAGGGCAGCGTTGCTTCAAATGGCTTGTCTGTGGCTATGACCGACCAGAGCGTTGAGCTATCCAGGCTTGCTGCTTGCTCGGTTACCTCTACCGCGCTTTGTGTCTGGGGCGCGTCAATCAAGATTCGGCGGTAGTCGATATGAAAGGCGTTGCCCTGTGGCGCTTCCCGCTGCCAGCGTGTGCGGCGTTCTTGCATGCCGAGCTGGATCAGGAATAGCTCGTCAAAGGCGAGGCGGCGACGGGCAGCGAGCCGCATCTCTTCACTTTCGGGATAGTGAATTTGCTTGATAGCTTCCGGCAGCGGCAGAAGCGGGCCCTCCGCTATCACTGAGCGGGGAAGGTGTTCGGGAACCATTGCTGCATAACGGTCAACGGCCCACTTAGTGAAGCGGCGCAGGGCTTTTTCGTGCAATCCTTCGGTCAAGGGGTAGATCGGCACCAGGCGCCCAGTGTTCAGAAGGTCGCCCTGTTCGGCGAGTTCGTGGCTGCGCACGGCGAACTCGACCTTATTGCCGAAACGCTGCTTAACGCCCGTAACGACCAGTTGCGAGTCCTTTTTGAGCTGCTTTTGCAGATATGGCTGATTAAACCAGGAGACGTAAAGTTTGCCGGTTGCATCGGAGATGGTCGCGATAGTGCGCGTTCGTCCTCCGCTGATATGCTTTGTCGTCACCTCCCAGATCAGCCCCATTGTTGTCGTTACTTCGTTAAAGGGAATATTTTCGATCTTTGTGAGCTGGCTATAGTCGCGGTGGTCGCGAGGGAAGTAGAAGAGCAGATCGCGCACGGTACGTATCCCCAGGTGGTGTAGCTTCGCTGCAACGCTCGTTCCCACTCCCGGTATGGCGGTAATATCGGCGCTTAATAACGTTAGCGCCGTATGTCCCTGAGACATGCCTGCCTCTAAGTGAATGCGGTTGGATGCCTGCTCTGAGGCGTGCTGTTCTGTGCGGGACGCTCCGTTAAGAGATGCCGCATTGCTGGCGGATGGAGTTGTGGGTGCTGGCTTAGTTGACGTTGGGGGAGAAGCAGGGAGAGGCGCCGGCTTAGTAGGCGCTGTTGCTTGCTTCTTGCTCTGAGGGCTGGCTGGCGCTGGCTCTGGTGGCGTGGCCCTGGCGCTGCTCTCTTTCCCATCCAGATCATTGAGAATAGCCAGCGCCGCTCGTATATTTGCTGCCCGCTCGATAGGATTTTGCTTGCGATAGCCTTCCAGGTATTCAACAAAATGATAAATAGGCCTGACATCCATCCCCGCGTTTTGGCAGATGGCGCTGACCTCTTCGGCCCAACGCGTTACAAAAACTTCCAGGCCGCCGGGTTTGATGGCCTGATCCTGATGATGTAATCGCTGCTCGTGTTGTAACACTTTACGCGCTCGCTCAACATACATCGCGAGCCCTGTTTGATCTCTATTTGACATAAAATAAAACAAACTATTTTTACTAACGACCGGTTGCCCACTGTTTATAGATGGGCAATGCGAACGAAATTTGTCAGAGTATTTATGATCTGTTTTTGTATCAGCCAATGTTCATAATAGAAGGAATTTGGAACAGATGTCAAGGGGCTGAAGGCGTATGTGTGCTCAGGATGTTTTGGGCAAGCTCTAACTGCCTATCTCGATCAGGACGGCCTCTTCTGTCAGGGTAAAGCGGTGAGATCGCCCTACCCCATATTGTACTACGCTGACTTGTCGGCCTCCAGAGTGGGAGCTGTGAAATGGATCTCCAGCGCCTTATTCACGAGCCGGGCCACTTGCGGTTCCTGGCTTGCCAGCACCGAGGGGAGGGTGATATCGCGCTTGAAATTACCGATCTCAATAATCATCTCATCGCCCTTTTTGGTCATCTGCACCTTGTCCATTTCAACATGAGGCAGGGGGAGACGCAGGATATAGCTGTTCTCTTTGCGTATTACCTCTTGAATGGGGCCACGATAGAAGATCTGGGAGGGGTCCTGTGCGCCGAAGATGGTCTCTGCAAGCTCGCCCAACTGGGGAATGCCTGCGATTTCGTGCGCGTGGTAGGGAGCTTCCCAGATTGGTAAGGGCGCGAAGGTTTGATGGATCTGGCGGCGCAGCTTTTCCTGGGAATGGTAGAGTTCTTGCAGGAAGGTGTCCTGGTAATCGGCGGGCTGGATGACGCGATTGCAGATGACGCCATCAATTGGATAGCCGAACAGTGCGAGGTAGGTTTCGGCTCGTAGCGCCTCTTTAATCACCATGCGTTCTGGATTAACGACGGGCCGGTAAGAGCTGATATCGGGGTTGCTCAGCACCGCGCGCAGCGTTTTGACGCGCTCGCTCAGCTTCTGGACCGATTCTATGATCTCGGTAGAGGGGAGAAAAGCCTTGAGCAACGGTCGTGCCAGGTTAAGGGTAGTGCTCTGGAGGGCCGTCAGGCGGCTGGCGTACCATTGGAACGTATCAGGCATGCTCAGCAGACGGACCGTCTCTCCGGTGGGAGCGGCGTCGATCACGACCACATCGAAATTGCCTTCGCGGGCGTTGCGGTAGATGTTAATCAGGCTCACGATCTCATCCATGCCGGGAATGAGCGCCAGTTCCTCTGACATTACGGTATCGATGCCCTGCTTGCGCAGCGTTTTACTCATCGACTCCTGCAATTTGCCCCATCCCCGTCGCATCTCATCAAGAGCGTTCACCTCTTGCGCCCAGAGGTTGGGCATCAGTTCCTTTGGTTCGGAGGTGAGCGTGGCGTTAAGGCAGTCGGCAAGACTATGGGCCAGGTCGGTGCTGACCACCAGAGTGCGTTTCCCCTGCGTGGCCGTACGAATAGCTGTGGCGGCTGATATCGTTGTTTTCCCAACGCCGCCTTTTCCAAGATAGAGAATGATGCGCATGGATATCCTTACTCTCCGCAGACGCTATGATGAACAATCAACACTCTTGCCAGCATATACGTAAATGGAGCCGTTCAGGTTAGAAGTGTGGGCGTTTCCGATGGCTTTTCATGGCATGTGGGGAAAGAAGAAGGGCATCCCTTACCGATCTGTTCTTCGTTCTGATGTGGTGTTATTGATCAGACGAAGATGGTGGGCTCAAGAGATGCCCTGCAAGCGGCTACAGGCTCATTACAGCTCAATTTTATGATGCATTACGAGATATTTGAGAAATTCCAGATGGCGCACAACTTCCATACGATCACTGCCACCATTCTGATACCATTGACGGAGCCAGAGGAGAGAAATAACCTCATCCTGCGAGAATCCGTTCTGTTCGAGGGCCTCTGTTTCCGTGATGGTTTGCTCAACATTGGTAATCTTTTCTAAAGGCTGTGTATTCATGATTGTTTCCTTCCACCTGTGCCTGACTGGTCTGCCACCACTGCTGTTTCCGCTTGCTTTCGATCATTGCTACGATAAAAGATTTGCTACTAGAGTGAACGGTAGATACAGCACTTTTTCAAACGTCATTTGGCTACTTGCTTACCTACCCTCGCTCTATCCTCCCATCCTCCTCTACATCCTTTTTCTTTCTATACGAAGTATAACCGGAAAAGCCAACAATGGCAGTCTATTGGACAATATTACAGGTGTGAAATATATCACCTTGCATCCTGGAAAGTCCTTTATGAACCCTACCAGCCCTGGAGACGGCTATTCATAATGAACTATCTGCCCTATATACGTTTGAGACCCCTCAATGGTTCCAGTTATAAAGCCCTATTTTGGGGAAAATACCAACCTGCCTATAGATTACACGAAAGAGCCGTGGCGGATTTTCGTATGGTTGAGTAGTTTGCTATTCTTCTACTCTATAGGAAAATAGACGTTGCGAGGTTACAGTGATATGTCATGCGATGCATCCGAGGCGAGGGAAGAGGGGCAAGGTGGAGTGATTTGTTCTTGCCCCTCTCCTTTATGAATTAGGCATTTACGCGTTACGCACGACGATGTTGACCAGGCGACCGGGGATATAGATTACCTTCTGCACTGTCATATCGCCGATAAATGCCAGCACTTTAGGATTTGCCAGCGCCAGCGCGCGTACTTCCTGTTCGCTGATGTCGGCAGGGACTTCAACGCGTTCGCGAATCTTGCCGTTGACCTGTATCACCAGGGTGAAGGTTTGATCCTGCGTCATGGCCTCATCGTAGGCGGGCCAGGAAGTCAGATGGATGCTGCCTTTGTGCCCGGTCAGGTGCCACAGCTCTTCGGTGATGTGCGGAGCCATCGGCGCCAGCAGTTGCATCATGGTTACCAGCGTCTGGCGATAAGCTGCGCTCTGCGCCACCGGCGCGTTTTGCTGTTTGATCATCGTGTTGTTGCACTCCATCAGGGCGGCCAGCGCCGTGTTAAAGTGGAACGCGCTCAGATCCTCGGTGACACGCTTGATGGTTTTGTGGCGCAG
>Ga0070741_10020142_pt1 | contig 10565 bp, 9 predicted proteins | sample Coa_R1_4_FD_66440 | JGI IMG/M metagenome (GOLD analysis project Ga0070741, IMG submission 66440) | Surface soil microbial communities from Centralia Pennsylvania, which are recovering from an underground coalmine fire - Coalmine... | ecosystem: Environmental > Terrestrial > Soil > Unclassified ... | reverse complement strand
AGCGAAGCCGCTCTACGAGACCGCGCTCGTCGATGCTCCGAGCCCGGAGTTGCATCTGGGATACGGCTACCTCCTCGAATGCCACGCACGCCGTGAGCTCCGGCAGGCGGCCGAGCAGTACCGGCGCGCGATCGAGCTCGACCCCGGCCTCGACAAGGCGCGCTACCAGCTCATCCAGGCGCTCGGCGCGCTTTCCGACGCCGACGAGCTCGTCGCGCTCTACGAGCAGCGCGTTGCGGCCGCGCCCGGGGACCCGCGCGAGTATCGCTTCCTCGCGCGCGCCTGCTTCGCCGCCGGACTGCACGAGCGCGCCGCGGCAGTGGTTTCCGCCGGGCTCGAGCTCGCTCCCGGCGATCGAGCCCTGCTCGCGACGCGGGGCGAGCTCCGAGCCGCCACCGGGGATCCCGAGGGCGCGCTTGCCGACTGGCGCCGCGCGCTCGAGCTCGACAGCAGCGAGATCGCGCCCCTCTACAGCACCGCGTTTCTGCTCGAGCGCGAAAGCCGCCTCGACGAGGCGATCGAGACCTGGCGCTCGATCGTCGCCTGGAACGAGGAGCGCGGCCATCAGCTCGCAGCCGAGTACCCGGCCTCCGAGCTCGAGCGGCTCCGTCGAAGGACCCGCGCGAACGGGTGAGAACCAGAGGCGCCGAGCGGACTCGAACCGCTGTACACGGCTTTGCAGGCCGCTGCCTAGCCACTCGGCCACGGCGCCTCGGCCGCGACATCGTATCCCGCGGTTAGCCCGGCTCCCCGCCGGCAATACGACGAGCATGCCCCGCACCGAGACGGGCTCCGCCGCGGAGTACCTCCCCGAGCGGCTCACGCTCGCCGCGCTGCGGGAGGCGGCCGCCGAGTGCAAGGCCTGTCCACTCTGGAAGACGGGCACGCAGACGGTCTTCGGCGAGGGTGCACAGGATGCGGAGGTCGTGTTCGTCGGCGAGCAGCCGGGTGACCAGGAGGACAGGCAAGGCCGTCCGTTCGTCGGGCCCGCGGGGCGGGTGCTCGACGAAGGGCTCGAGCTCGCCGGGATCGACCGCTCGAAAACGTACGTTACGAACGCGGTCAAGCACTTCAAGTGGCAGGCGCGCGGGAAGCGCCGGATCCACCAGAAGCCGAACTGGTCGGAGATCGCAGCGTGCCGCCCCTGGCTGGACGCGGAGCTCGAGGCCGTAAAGCCGCGCGTCCTCGTCTGCCTCGGCTCGACGGCCGCGCAGGCCCTTCTCGGCCGCGACTTCCGCGTCACACGCGAGCGCGGCAAGATCCTCGACTCGGATCTCGCCGAGCACGTGCTCGCGACGGTTCACCCCAGCTCGATCCTGCGCCAGCAGGAAGACGACGCTCGGAGCGCCGAGATGGAGGCGTTCGTCCGCGACCTGAAGGCCGTCGCGAAGGTTCTCCCCCCTGCGGCGTTGATCCCGGCCGCCTGAGCCCCGTCGCGGACTCGCCGGCACAAAGGAGCTGTCGCCTGGACCGCGAACGCTAGGCCGGGGCTGGTGCGCTTGCTTGCCTCTCCCTCGCACCAGCCCCGCCCTCTCGGTAAAGAACTCCGGGCGCTCGTGCGTCGTACAGTTGATGAGCGTGCGGAGAGCAGCGGCCGGACTGGACGCGATCGAAGCGGTCTATCGCGCGCGGTTCGACGAGTTCGTCCGCGTGGCGCGGGCGATCACCGGCGACGCGGAGGCTGCGCGCGACGCCGTCCAGGAGGCGTTCGCTGCGGCGGTCCGCAACCGGCGGAGCTACCGCGGCGACGGCCCGCTCGGCGCGTGGCTCTGGCGTGCGGTCGTCAACAAGGCGCGCGACGCCGCCCGGGCGAGCCGGCCGCCGGAAGGCGAGCCGGAGGCAAACGGCCACGGCGAGGACGCCGACCACGACGTCCGCGCGCTGCTCGCGCTCCTGCCGGAGCGACAGCGGATCGCGATCTTCCTGCGCTACTACGTCGATCTCGACTACGCGTCGATCGCGGAGATCCTGGAGATCTCCGAGGGCACGGTCGCCGCGACGCTCCACGCCGCCCGCACGACGCTCCGGCGCCGCCTCGAGGAGGTACTCCAGTGACCGATTTCGATCCCGTCTTCGCCGCCAGCCTCGACCGGCTCGCGCCGGAGGAACCTGCCGCTCCCGATTGGGGCGACGTCCTCGCTCGGTCCGGTCGCGGCGGGCGCAGGCGTGCCGCGTGGGCGGCCGTGGCCGCCGCTGCGGCGGCCGCGCTCGGCGTCGGGGTCGCGACGGCCGCCGGTGTCGAGACTCCGCTGCGAGGGCTGCTCGGGCTCGACAAGAGGCCTGTCCTGACCGCGACGGCAAAGCTCCTTCCGGTCGCCGGCTCGGGCTCGGGCACGTTCTCGGCGAGACCGGGCCCGATCCTCGTGCCCATCGGCCAGAAGCGTCCGCTGGGCTTTCCGCTGCGCATCTCGTACGTCATGACCTTCCGGGGCCTCAGCGGCCCCGCGACGGAGGCGCGGCTTCGCGTTGCGCCGCCCATCAGGCGTCCCGGGATCGGCTTCGTCGTCCGCCTCTGCGGGCCGTGCCGCTCGCCCGCCCACGGCTGGGCGACCCATCGCGACCTCGTGATGGCGCTCCTGACCGGCCGCGTCACCGTCGAGATCGCGACGGCCAAGCACCCGGACGGCGAGCTGCGGGGGCAGGCGATGCTCCACCGCTGACTTCGGCGACAACTCCTCGGAGGCCGAATCGCTCGTGCAGGAGGGCGACAAGCCGCACTCCGGCGCTCCGTCGGCTCGCGCGGCAGCGGCGGGAGCCGAGGGTGGTAGGAGACTGAAGGCGTAAGCTGGGGCCGTGGGCGATGCCCTGATCGTGGAGGCGGTCCGCTCGCCGATCGGCAGGCGGAACGGCACGCTCGCATCGCTGCGGGCCGACGAGCTCGCGGCGCAGGTGCTGAACGGCCTCGTCGAGCGCGCCGGCGTCGAGTCCGGCGCGGTCGAGGACGTGCAGATGGGCTGCGTCACGCAGATCGGCGAGCAGGCGCTGAACGTCGCGCGGATCGCGACGCTCGTCGCGGGCTGGCCGGAGACGGTGTGCGGATCGACGATCGATCGCCAGTGCGGCTCGTCGATGCAGGCGGCGTTCAACGCGGCGGCCGCGATCCAGGCCGGGCATCTCGACCTCGTCGTCGCGGCCGGCGTCGAGTCGATGTCGCGCGTGCCGATGGGCTCGAATCTCGGCGTGGACGGCTTCGAAGGGTTCTCGCCGAGGCTGTACGAGCTGTGGGAGATCGTCCCGCAGGGGACCTCTGCCGAGGTCATCGCCGACGAATGGGGCTTGTCGCGCGAGGAGCTCGACGAGTACGCGTACGAGTCGCACCGCCGCGCGATCGAGGCGATCGACGAAGGACGGTTCGAGCGCGAGATCGTGCCGATCGAAGTCTCGAACCCACACACGGGGGTGCTCTTCGCCGTCGACGAGACTCCGCGCCGCGACACCTCGCTCGACAAGCTCGCGGGCCTCAAACCGGCCTTCAAGAACGACGGGAAGGTCACCGCCGGCAGCTCGAGCCAGATCTGCGACGGTGCGGCGGCGATGCTCCTCGCGAGCGAGGAGCGCGCCTCCGAGCTCGGCCTCGAGCCGCGCGGCCGCTTCGTCTCCTTCGGCCTCGCCGGCGTCGATCCCTACCGGATGCTGCACGGCAACCCGATCGCGATGGGCCGGGCGCTCGCCAGGTCGGGGCTGACCTACGACGACATGGCCGTGATCGAGGTGAACGAGGCGTTCGCGTCAGTCGTGCTCCAGACGCTCGCCGACACCGGCCTGCGCGAGCGCTGGCAGGCAGGCGACGTGAACCCGAACGGCGGCGGCGTCTCGCTCGGCCATCCGCTCGGTGCGACCGGCGCTCGAATCACCGCCACCCTCCTTGCAGAGCTCGACCGCCGCGGCGGCCGCTACGGCCTCGCCTCGATGTGCATCGGCCAGGGCCAGGCGATCGCGGCCGTCGTCGAGCGCCTGGGCTAACGGCCGCCCAAAAGAGAAGGCCCCTCGCGGGGCCCTCTCGTCACGTGACCGTGAAGTTTCCGAACATCGACGACTCGTGCGGCTTGCAGTAGTACTTGTACTTCCCCTTCGCGAGCGTGAACGAGTAGACGTTCGTGCCCATGAACGGGACGGTCGTCAGGTCCTTCTCGAACTTGCCGCCCGACTCCTGCTCGAGCACGAAGTTGTGAATCGACGCCTTGTCCTCGACGACGAGGAGGTACTTCCCGGCCTTGAGCGCCGTGACCTTCTTGCCGTTGCTCATGAGGGTGATCGTGAAGCCGGGGCCGACCGTGCCGACGAGCGTCGTATAGCCGGCCCCGACCGTTCCGACGAGCTTCGGCGGCGGCGTTGCGGCCGCTGAAGCGAACGCTGTCACGGCGAGGCCGACGGCGAGGACCCCCAGGGCGAGGCGAACGCGTGACATGCTGGCTCCTTTCGTGGCGGGGAATCGAACCGCCGAAGATACGGGCGATCGCTTGGTCGCGGTTTGCCCGAACCGTCCGATCTCTCACCCCGACCGGCTCGCACTCGTTGCGTACTGTCCCCAGTCGGTGCGGGTCACGCTGCTCCACACGAACGACGTCCACGGGCGGATCGAGGGCCTCGCGCGCGTCGCGACGCTCGTCGAGCGTGTCCGGAACGACACGTCTCACCGGGTCATCTACGTCGACGCGGGCGACGTGGAAGAGTCGACGACGCGCCTCTCGAACCTGACGAAGGGCGTCGCGATGCACCGGCTGCTCTCGGCCGCAGGCTGCGAGGCGGCGGTGGTCGGAAACGCCGCCTGGCTTCGCTACGGGCCCAAGGTGATCGCCGACGAGGCGCGCGCGGCCGGCTATCCGCTGCTGCTCGCAAACCTCGCGCCGGTCGAGGGCGTGCAGGAGACGGCGCTGATCGACGGCGTCGGCTTCGTCGGCGTCACCGACCCGTTCCGCGGTCTCCTCGACGGCTTCGAGTACGGGCTGCGCGCGACCGACGAGGTGGAGGCCGTTCGCCGCGGTGCCCGCGACCTCCGCGCTCGGGGTGCAGAGCTCGTCGTGTGCCTGTCGCATCTCGGCTACCGGGTGTTCGACGAGCGACGCGAGCCGGTCGTGACCGACCCGGACCTGGCCGAGCTGGTCCGAGGAGAGGTCGACGTGATCGTCGGCGGGCACTCCCACGACCTGCTGCCCGAGGGCGAGCGTGTCGGCTCCGTGACGATCGCGCAGGCGGGCAGCTTCGCCGAGCACCTCGGGCGGATCGACGTCGTCGACGGCGAGATCCACGTCTCGCTGATCGAGGTGACCGACGACGTGCCACAGCACCCGCGGGTGCTGGCGGCAGTCTCCGAGGCGGAATCCGAGCTCGACGCCTCTCTCGACCAGGTGATCGCGGAGCTCGACGCACCGCTCGACGCGCAGTGGATCGCCGAGATGCTGCGCGCGCGGATGGGCGCCCAGATCGGCCTCGTCACATCCGCCAACGCCCTCGACCGGCCGCTTCCCCCGGGGCCGCTGCGGCGCCGCGACCTCTGGGAGGCGTGCCACTCGACAGCGAACCCCGGAGTCGTCGAGCTCACGGGCGCGCAGCTCGCGCAGATCCTCCAGCGCGGCGCCGACCCCGAGTTCCAGAAGACGACGAGCGGACCGTTGCGGGGAAGGCCGCGCGGCGCGCTCTGCGTCTCGCCGGCCGGAACGACCGTGGACGTCCGCCGGACGTACGTCGTCGCCGCGACCGACTTCGAGCTCGAACGCTACGGCGACATGGTCGAAGCGGACTGGCAGCTCGGCGTCCGCTACGACTTCCCGACCATCGTGCGCGAGGCGATCGAAGAGCGGCTTGCCGCGGACAGCTAAGCCGGACGCCGTCGCTGCTCTGGTCAAACTTGCGGGATCGAGACTCCGCGTGCAGTCGTGCTCGTCGAAGGCGTCAGCGACAAGGTCGCGCTGGAGACGCTCGCTCGGCGGCGTGGTCGGGATCTCGCGGCCGAGGGCGTATCCGTCTTGTCCGTCGGGGGCGCGCAGGCGATCGGCCGGTTCCTGAGGCTGTACGGCCCGCGCGGGTCGAACGTCGGGCTGGCTGGTCTCTGCGACGCGGGAGAGGAAGGCGACCTGCGGCGTGCTCTCGAACGGGCCGGCCTCGGTCTCGACCTGGGGCGCGCCGAGATGGAACGGCTCGGCTTCTACGTGTGCGAGGCGGATCTGGAAGACGAGCTGGTCCGTTGCCTCGGCGCCCCGGTCGTGGAGGCGGTCCTCGCCGCGCACGGGAAGCTGGGATCGTTTCGCACCTATCAGAAGCAGCCCGCGCATCGCGCACGGACTCCCGAGGAGCAGCTCCGCGGCTTCCTGAACAACTGGAAGATCCGGCTCGCGGCGCCGCTGGTCGAGGCGCTCGACCTCGGCCGCGTACCTCGCCCGCTCGACGGCGTGCTCGCGCACGTCTAGTAGTAGGTGCTGGCCGGCCGAGCGGGCCGGGACTCTCCTTCGATCAGCAAACCTGCAGCGCCATTTCCGCCAGCATCAGTCGGCACAGGCTGTTCCCTCATACTCGACCGTCGGTCGTCGCGTGTCCATGCCTCACTGGACCCGGTTCTGCTTGCGGCGGCTGAGATCAGGAAGGGCGAATCCTCGCTTGGCGCTGTCAAGTGTCATCACTGGACATGGCCCAGTCTGAAAGACTCGGGCGTCGTGCTCCCGGCCTCGTGCGTCGGTGAGTAACGCGATCGAGCGGCGGCGAAACACGCTGGCATCCGCGAGCCCACCTTCCGGCACACCGGCATCTCGCTGATGATCCCGGGCGGCCGCCAGTCAAGGTGGTTGCCCAGCAGGTGGGCCAGGCGGGCCTCACATGACGACCTGCGCGTCAGACCCAAACGCCGATTTCGCCAGTTTCGACGCGTGGATGGCAACCCCGAAGAGCACCAAAGCCCGGTTTGTGGCGAGGCTTTTAGCGAAGCGGATGATGGGACTCGAACCCACGACCTTCTGCATGGCAAGCAGACGCTCTAGCCAACTGAGCTACATCCGCCGGTCGCGTGCCAGGGTATCAACAGAGCGAGGGGGCCGCTCGGGCCCCCTCGCGCCTTGTGGCTGTGTCGTTTCGCCTAGCTCGGCTCGGCCGTGACGGTCACGTCGTCCACCCACCAGCCCTGGTGCACCGGGTCCGAAACGGACGCGTCCGACTGGAAGTGGAAGCGGAGCTTGATCGTCTTCCCTGCGGCGGAGTCGGGCAGCGGGATCGCCGACTGCGAGTACAGCGGCTCGGTGCCCTCGTAGCGATTGCCGACGCTCGTGTACGTCGCGCCTCCGTCCGTCGAGAGCTGCACCTGGCCGAAGTCGCAGGGGCAGCCGGAGCCGCCGTTCGTGTCGCTCTCGGAGTCGTGCTTCTCCCAGAAGGCGAGGCGGATCGTGTTCGCTCCGGCCGGAACGGCGATCGGCGGGCTGTCGAGGTTCGTGCCGCAGTTGTCGCCGTAGGGATGCGTCGTCCACGAGTTCGACCCGCTGTGTGCGTTGTCAGAACTCGCGTCCTTCTTCCACGTGCAGTCGGTCGCCGCGGTCGTCGTCCACCCCTTGTCGGACTCGAAGTCGTCCGTGAAGAGCGTCACCTGCGTCGACGACTGCGTCGGGAGCGGCAGCGCCCACGCACCCCGCGAGCGGGTGAACAGCGCGAGCGTCGTCGCGCCGCGGTCGATCGACATGTCCCAGATCATCACGTTCGGCAGGCCGTTCCTGAAGTGGCGCCAGGCCGGCGTCGACGCCGTGATGTCGTCCGTGTAGAACAGGCCGTGGTCCGTCCCCACGAAGACCTGCTTCGGCAGGTTCGGGTTGACCGCCACCGAGTTGACGGGGATGTTCGGCAGGTTCCCGGTCTTGTCGGCCCACGTGAACGAGTTGCAGAACGTCGTGCACGTGACCTGGAACACGTGCCCCGGATGACTCGGCGTGTTCTGGTTGAAGCCGCCCATGGTCGCGTAGCCGACGAGCGGGTTCTGCGGGCTGATCGCGACGTCCTGGACCGGCCGGTTCGGAAGCACCGCGTTGCCGCCGGTCACGTCGACCCAGGTGGCGCTGTCCGCCGTCCCGGTGCCGAGGCCGAAGCCGTACTGGACGTTGCCGTCGTTCGTGCCGACGATCGCGTTGCCGTTCGTCGTCGGCGCGTACGCGAGCTGGTTGATGAACGAGCGGTCGGCGAGCGTGCCCTTCGTCAGGTCGGGGCTGTTCGGATACCAGCTGTCGGCGCCGTCGATCGACTCCCAGACGCGGTAGGTGCCGGCGATCATGTGATCGCACGTCGGCGTCGGGCAGGCGAACTTGTCGATCTCGTACGGGAAGATGAACGACCGGCGATCAGCTGACCAGCCGCCCGCGGCCGACTGATACGGCCCGGCGGGCCCCGTCGTCGAGCGCTGCAGGGCGCCGTTCTGGCTCTCCATGAACACGCGCTGGCCCTGCTTGGGCTCGATGCGGGCGAAGAAGCCGTCGCCGCCGATCCGCTGCGACCACTGGCAGCCGGCCGGCGGGCAGCTCGAGCTCGCGCCGAACTGGTAGAAGGACGAGCCGTTGTCCTGGGCCCCGCCGACGATGAACGCGCCCGACGAGTTCGCGAAGTTGGCGCTGATGTCGCCGCCGTAGAACTCGATCGTGTTCATCGTCAGGTTGACGTCCTTGAACGTCGGCGGGTTGACGATCCCCGTCTGCGTGCCGACGGGCACGTTCGCCGCGTCGTTGGAGACGTAGATCCCGCCGTCGTTTCCGGCCAGGAGGTTCGTCGACGAGCCGGGCTGGTACGCGAGCATGTGGTTGTCGACATGGACCGGCGCGCTGATCGGGTTGAGGCCGGTGTAGTAGCCGCAGCTGATGTCGGTCAGCGTGTGGCCGCCGTCCGCGGACTTCCAGATGTCGATCGCATCGAAGAACAGCGAGTCCGGATCGTTCGGATCGACCGCGAGGCCCATGTCGTACCACATCTGCGGCGTGTCCTCGCCGCACGGCCCGGCGGAGATCGTTCCCTCGGGGAAGCTCAGCGTCATGTGGTCGGCGACCTGGTTCCACGTCGCGCCGCCGTCCGCCGTCCGCCAGAGGCCGAGGAAGCAGCCGCGGGCGACCGTCTCGCCGAGGAGCTGGAGGACGCCGCAGCCGTCCTGCGGGTCGACGGCCTGCACCTCGGCGTAGAGCACGTTCGGGTCGCTCGGTGCGATCGCCATCTCGATCCGGCCGAGCTTGTTCGCGCCGGCGGCGCAGAGCGTCGTGTTGTCGTTCAGCGGCGGGTCGCAGGCGACGCCGCTCGCCGTGCCGGCGGGCCAGCCGGCCGTGAGCGCCGTCCAGCTGCCGACCGTCGGGCAACCGCTCCCCGGGATCGAGTCCAGCTTGTAGACGCCGTTGGCGCCGTTCTTGCCGAGGTTCTGCTGGACGGTCGTGGCGAAGCCGCGCGCACCGACTGCCGCGTACACGGAGGTGGTCGCCCCGTCGTCGCGCAGGATCAGGTCGGTGACGTCTTGACGCTGGCTCGTGAAGTGGTTCGTGAGGCAGGGGCCGGTCCAGTGAGCCCCCGCGTCGTGGGAGAAGAACAGACCGGTCTTCGTTCCGACGACGACGTTGCCGCTGTCGTTCGGGTCGACGCGGACCTTCGTGACCGCCTGGTACTGCGGATATGCGCCGCCCTTGCGCGCCGGGTACTGCGGACCGAAAGTCCCCTTGCGCTTCCAGGACGCACCTGCGTCGGTGCTCTTGAGCACGCCCGCGCTCCCGAAGGCATAGGAGCCGAAGCTGATGTCGCCGGTCGCCGCGTACACGACCAGGTGGTTGTTCGGGTCGACGGTGACGTCGTCGACCGCCGTCGTGGGCACGGTCTTGCTGTCCGTCGTGACGGTCCAGGTCGTCGCCGGACTGCAGCAGTTCGTCGTCTTCCAGATCCCGCCGCCGTCCTGCGCGATGAACGCGGTGCTCGTGTCGACTGGATCGAACGCGATCGCGCTGACACGGCCGGAGACGAGCCCGAACGTGAAGCACGGGGCCTGGCAGCCGGTGCTCTCCTGCGGCTGCGGTCCGAGCGGCCGCGCGGCCGAAAGCTTGGCCTGCGGCTGCTGGCCGGCCCGTCCGGCGGCCCGGTAGTGGCCCGCGGGAATACCGCTCGGAACCTGTTGGACCTGGTTCTCCGAAGCGAGCGCCCACCGCTGGTCGAAGCGGCCCGTGGGATAGGTCAGCCGGCTCTGCCAGTACTGCTCGACCGCGGTCCTCGGCATCTCGCCGGCCCCGTCCGGGTCGCCGGGGGAGTACAGCGCCGCCGCGAGCGCGGCGCGGGTGGGCGCCGGCGCCCTGTCGCTTCCCCGTCCGACGACCGCGAACGCGCCTATGGCGACGCCGAGGACCGCAGCCGGGACTACGACCCTCATGTACCGACGAAATCCCCTTCTCATCGCCTCTCCCTCCTTCGTTCTCAACATTCGAGTTACCAGCCAAGACCGTCGGCGAGGCCAAAACTTGCATTTGCGCCAGCTACTGCACCGACTACTCGGCGTCGAGCGCCTCGTTCACGAGCCGGTCGGCGAGTTCGTTGTGCTCTCGACGCACGGCCGTGTAGGTCACGCGGCCGATGCGCCGGGC
>Ga0070741_10020141_pt1 | contig 10566 bp, 7 predicted proteins | sample Coa_R1_4_FD_66440 | JGI IMG/M metagenome (GOLD analysis project Ga0070741, IMG submission 66440) | Surface soil microbial communities from Centralia Pennsylvania, which are recovering from an underground coalmine fire - Coalmine... | ecosystem: Environmental > Terrestrial > Soil > Unclassified ... | reverse complement strand
GAGGTCGGAAATCGAGCGGACCGCGGTGCGGGTCTTTTGATGGCCCGCAAAGTCGGTCATGTCCTGCACGACATTTTGGAAGCGATTGAACGCGTCGAAGAGATCACGCGCAATACGTCCTTGAACGAATTCGAGCAAAGCTGGAAGCTGCGCTGGCTCGTCCAACGCGCGATCGAGATTATTTCCGAGGCGAGCCGCGCAGTCCCGGACGAGCTTGCGAACACGCGGCCGGAAATTGCTTGGCGAAAGGTGCGCGGCATTGGCAACGTGCTACGACATGACTACGAAGGATTGTCCGATCGATTGATCTGGAACGTCGTCGTCGATGAGCTGCCGAGGCTGAAGGCGGCGATTCAAGCCATCGCCGAGACACACCGCGACTGAAGCGTAGCCGTAGCCCGGATGGAGCGAAGCGTAACCCGGGGCGAGCTGCCGTTTGGCTCGGCTGACCCGGATTGCGCTTCGCTCCATCCGGGCTACCTGCTCGCCCCGTTTGCGGGATGAGGGTGAAGGGCCGTAGCCCGGGTGGAGCGCAGCGAAACCCGGGGCGACCTGTCGTCTGCCACACGTCACCCGGATTGCGCTTCGCTCCATCCGGGCTACTTGCTACTTGCTGGAGTTCGGGCAGGTGGAGAAGCTGTAGCGTTTAGCCGGGGCAGGGCCGTAGCCCGGGTGGAGCGCAGCGAAACCCGGGGCGACCTGTCGTCTGCCGCACGTTACCCGGATTGCGCTTCGCTCCATCCGGGCTACTTGCTTTTGATCCGACGAATTTCATTGCAGCAAGAGTAATCAAGAGTTGATTTCGGAAGGGCCAGAGTTCCGGAATAGCGGCTTGTCTAATCTTTGGTTTTCCGGCCATCTGGCCGCTGCCCAATGAAGCTACGTCGATAGTCAGTACTTCGTGACGTATTGAAAAAAGCTTCGCGACATTTGTCGCGGCTCTGATCTCGCCCGCGGCCGGAATCTGCCCGTAGTTGATTGTTAAGCAGACGTCTGGCTTCCACATTTTTGCGAGGCACGTAGATTCGATACCTCCAGACAGCAAAAGAGTCTTCATTTCAGACCTGCCCAAATTGAATTGTAGAGCGCTGAGCAAAAATCTTCACTGCAGATACATTCACTACCAATAAGCATAGTTAGATGGTGGCTTTGAATTCCTTCCCCATATGCGACCACCGGAATTTTTCGCGAACGAGCAAAACCTATCTCGAATATTGTGCCTGGATCCAAATCGGAAATGAGCGCGAGTACAACGTCGCTTTTTCTCAAACCTCTTAAATCCTCGCGAGCGATTACTTCAGGGGAGTCTTCGGTCCCAACGTCATGAAGTGGTGAAAAGACATTCGCTCCCAAGGAAAGCAGCGACCGTCGAGCCTCCTCGACCATGATTCGCTGACCTAATGAAAAGAAAGGGCCAGCCAAATAAATAGTCGGACGTTTTCTATTTTTCAGCGGCAACGAGTCTATTTCATTGAAGTAAGCGACTTGGTCCAGGCTCCTCGTGTTGCAATAGATCGATGCACAACGTGAAGCCCTCTCCGCCGCCGCTTGTGGCGATTGCTCATCAAGCCCCCAAAACTTTGAGAAGGCTGCAGAGAACACATCCCCGGAGCCAATTTTGAATACACTGGATGATGGGAAAACCGGAATTTCGTCTCTGTTTTTTCCCTCAAAAACAGTAGCCCCATAAGCGCCACGCTTCACGACTACAACCTTGACGCCCTTGTTCGAAAGAATCTTTGTGGCGCCTAGCGCGACATTTGTTTCTCCAGAAAAATCTGCAAGCTCTTTTTCATTTAGTACTAGAGCGATTTCCTTCGCTTGATCGATGAAGTCGAGGGGCTTCGCAGCATCCGTCTCGGATTGAGGGTCGAAAACAATCCGTTTGGCGGATACGCGAGGAAGTCCTTCGAGCATTCCATAAACTAAGGCAACATCAGAACGAATTGTCTTTTTGTGGCGCACAGAATGTACGGGGAACGGTTTGAGATACGGTTCAGAAAGGGGGTGCGTATAAATAAATTCGTACAGTGAATCAGATTCTGCGGCGTCGATTTCAACCCCAAAGGGAGACAGTGTCGCTTCAACGGTGCGCCGCGCCGCTTTTGGGGTACACGTTGTGAGAACTACATCTTTTGCGCCGAGGCGCGTGAGAGTTGCAGCTCCCCGGCCGCCAGAACCAAAAACCTGGTCCCACTCCGGATGGTAGCAATATTCAGAGTAGGTTCCGCCAACGACAATCATTTACGGACGATCTGAACTTGAACACTTGTTTTTGAATGGCTAAGCACCTTCGCGATATATTTGTTTCCTTCATCGATGCAGTCGATAAGGGTTTGAACTTGGGAATATGAAATTGACCCCACAACGTCCTTTGTTTTTGGCAAAAGGGCGACGACAGCCTTTCCAGCTAGGACGACATCTAAATTCATATTGTTAGAAACTTTTGCAGCGTTTGCGGGCTGCACCGCAGAGAGCGGTAGCGATATTCGAATGTCGCAGGGGTCGTCGCTTCCCGGTCGCTTTCCTCGCTTGACTGGATTTGTTGGGACGAAGCCACCACCACCTCGTCCCCCTCCACCTCCGCCACCGCCACCGCTTCCACCACCTCCGCCACCGGACATTGATGACCCTCCAAAATACAACTCATTATTGACTTCGTCTCTTGAGAGCGCAAGGTAGCGAATGCCCCATATTATTTCATTTGATCAAGCGTTGGCCGAAACAGCTGAAATTCGCCGCCATCTGCTCTTGGGAAATGGCTTTAGCATCGCCTTGTTTCCCGACAGGTTTCGTTATGGAGCGCTATTGGACGAAGCCGATTTCTCTAAATTGCCAGAGGCAAGGAAGGCATTTGATTTGCTTGGCACTAGTAATTTCGAGGTTGTTGTCGAAGCATTGAAAAGAGCGGCGGACCTTTTGCCTCTCTATTCGAGCGACAAAGATGCCGTGAAGAAAATGGCGGCTCACGCAGAGAGTCTAAAGGAAGCGCTTGTTCGCGCCATTGCGGGACGCCACCCAGAGCGTCCTTCTGAAATCTCCGAGGCGCAATACAAGGCTTGTCGTCGTTTCCTCGCAAATTTCGTTGGGGAATCGCGTGTAATTAAGGTTGGCAGTAAGCCAAAAGACCTGCGCGCGAACATCTACACGGTTAGCTATGATCTCTTACTGTATTGGACTTTGCTACACGACCAAATTGTGAATTGGAATGCTGATGATCCGATAAATTCTGTTGTTGAAGTGGCAGAAGAGTTGAAGCACGACGACGGATTTCGGGCGCCGGATGGCGATCCCGAGGCGCCATACGTAACGTGGGATGCAGAAGGCCTCGCCTCAGATGGTCAGAACATTCATTTCTTGCACGGTGCGCTGCACCTCTTTGACTACGGCGCAGAGCTGCAAAAATGTTGTTGGGAGCGTGCTGGAGGCATTGCACTTATCGATCAAATTAGAGAGGCGCTCGGAGCCAGCAAGTTCCCGCTGTTTGTTTCCGAAGGAGACAGCGCCGGTAAACTTGAGCGTATAAGGCATAGCGGCTACCTCCAGCGCTCGTTAAAAAGCTTTGCACGTATTTGCGGACCAAAAGGCGCAACCCTTTTTATTTTTGGTCATTCATTGGGGGCGAATGATGCGCATGTAATTAGAAAGATCGAAAAGGGAAAAATAGGGAGACTATACGTTAGCTTTCATGGCGACCCGGCCAGCGACACCAATGGTGCGCTCTTCGCGAAAGTTGAAGCGACGGCTAACACACGGGATCAAAGTAGCCCGCTCGAAGTGACTTTTTTTGACGCAAATACTGCACATGTGTGGGGTTAAAAAATTCACGCCCTCCCACAAAGCTATCCACCACGCGCTTTTCGCCGCCTTGCTGCGGACCCAAGAATGATTTGCCCCGCTGGACTTACCCCCCACAACCCACTAGATGTGCCCGCGGCCGATGAGGCCATCATAAGACGTGGAAGGTGAGGCGGCTGCCAACCGTCAAAATCCGCACCACGGACCTGAAACAAGACGGGCTGGCTCGGCCGGCCCTTTTGCAGGAGTAAACATGGCAAAAAAAGTCACTGGATTCCTCAAATTGCAGGTGCCCGCCGGCGCTGCCAATCCGTCGCCCCCGATCGGGCCGGCGCTGGGTCAGCGCGGGCTCAACATCATGGAGTTCTGCAAGGCGTTCAACGCCCAGACCCAGAAGATGGAGAAGGGCGTGCCCATCCCGGTCATCATCACGACCTATCAGGACCGCTCCTTCACCTTCGAGATGAAGACGCCGCCGGTGTCGTATTTCCTGAAGAAGGCGGCCAAGCTCGACAGCGGCTCCAAGACCCCCGGGCGCGATCCGGTCGGCAAGGTCACCAAGGCGCAGGTGCGCGAAATCGCCGAGCAGAAGATGAAAGACCTGAACGCCAACGATATCGAGGCGGCGATGAAGATGATCGAGGGCTCCGCCCGCTCGATGGGCCTCACGGTGGAGTAACGGTCATGCCGATTGGAAAACGCACGAAAAAGGCCCGCGAGGGCATCGATCCGGCCAAGGCTTACCCCATCGCGGAAGCCGTCAAGCTGGTCAAGGAACGCGCCAAGGCCAAGTTCGACGAGACCATCGAGATCGCGATGAATCTCGGCGTCGATCCCAAGCACGCCGACCAGATGGTGCGCGGCGTGGTCAACCTGCCGAACGGCTCCGGCCGCACCGTGCGCGTCGGCGTGTTCGCGCGCGGCGCCAAGGCCGATGAGGCGAAAGCCGCCGGCGCCGATGTCGTGGGCGCCGAGGACCTGGTCGAGAAGGTCAGCAAAGGCGAGATCGACTTCGACCGCTGCATCGCCACCCCCGACATGATGCCGCTGGTCGGGCGGCTCGGTAAGGTGCTTGGGCCCCGCGGCATCATGCCGAACCCCAAGGTTGGCACCGTCTCCATGGACGTCACCAATGCGGTCAAGGCCGCCAAAGGCGGTGCCGTCGAGTTCCGCGTCGAGAAGGCCGGCATCGTCCAGGCCGGCGTCGGCAAGGCCTCGTTCTCCGAGGATAAGCTGGTGGAGAACATCAAGGCCTTTGCGGACGCGGTGCAGAAGGCCAAGCCCCCCGGGGCCAAGGGCCACTACATCAACCGGGTCGCGGTGTCCTCGACCATGGGTCCGGGCGTCAAGATCGACATCCCCAGCCTGTTCGGCGGCGGCACCGCGCACTGACGGGATTCCGGCGGCACGGCGCACTGACCGGATTCTAAAGACCCCTCCATTGTCATTCCGGACGCCGCGCAGCGGCGATCCGGAATCCAGAAACACGAAGAAAATCCGCGTGGCTGGATTCCGGGTTCGCGCTTTCAGCGCGCTCCGGAATGACAGAGAGCGCGCCGCGATGTCCTGCCTGTTCCCTCCCCCCTTGTGGGGGAGGGTTAGGGAGGGGGGCGCTGTGGGAGCGAGGCTGCATGTCCACGACCCCCAACCCGTCCCCACAAGGGGGAGAAGGGTGTCCCGTCCCGTGGGAAAACCGCGAAATGGGTGCAAGTTTGGGCTTGGCAAACGCCCGTTGAGCGTCTAAATGGTGCCTATCGGGCGTGCCGGCCCACTTGTCGGCGCGCCTTTGCGCGTCTCTACGAAATTGCGGTGATCGGAACGAATTCCTTTTGGACATCCCGGCGGGACATCTAAGAGGAAAGAGAGCCGGCATTTCGTTTTGCGGGACACGCGCAAGGCCGGACCGGCAACGGGACGGCCGACCTGTCCAAGACTGCCGGCGCCGAGGCGAGAGCCGAGGCTTAATCCCGGTCCACCTGCGTCAGCAGGTCGGACAGCGCAAGCGGGGCCAGCATAGACGGGGATGAGAGCCTGAGTTTGCGTATCGCAAGGTGCGCCAAGTTTGGTTCGAACCTCGGAAAGACCGTGGCGGCCTTAAAGCCGTGTCACGGGGGCAGGGTTAGAGAGCGTCGTCCTGCCCGGTCTGCTTCGCGTTGAGGCGTGGTCGGCGGACGGCTGGTAGCAACCCGGCGGTTCGCAAATCGCGAAGCGGGCCGTCAAAACCAGAAAGAGCTTGAGAGTGGATCGAGCGGCAAAAGCGGAGTCGATCACCGAACTCGCCGGGGTCTTCAAGACCTCGAACGTCGTGGTGGTGGCTCACTATTCCGGCCTCACGGTCGCCCAAATGCAGACCCTGCGCAAGCAGATGCGGCAGGCGGGCGCCAGCGTGAAGGTCGCGAAGAACCGTCTCGCCAAAATCGCACTCAAGGACACCGACGCCGCGGTCATCGCGCCCCTGCTGAAGGGGCCGACCGTGCTCGCCTATTCGGGCGATCCGGTCGCGGCGCCGAAAGTGGCCATCGATTTCGCCAAGGCGAACGAGCAGTTCGTCATTCTCGGCGGCTCGATGGGCAAAACCGCTCTGGATCCGAACGGCGTCAAGGCGCTCGCCTCGCTGCCGTCGCTGGATGAACTGCGCGCCAAGATCGTCGGCCTGATCCAGGCTCCGGCGACCAAGCTCGCCCAGCTCGCCAATGCGCCCGCCGCGAAAGTGGCGCGCGTGGTCCAGGCCTATGCCTCCAAGGGTGCCGCGGCCTGACGGCTCTTCAACACACGCAAAACTCTGGTTCGAACCGATAGGAACTGACACATGGCTGACTTGCAGAAGATCGTCGACGAGTTGTCGAGCCTGACCGTCCTCGAGGCGGCGGACCTCGCCAAGATGCTGGAAGAGAAGTGGGGGGTGTCCGCGGCTGCCGCTGTGGCCGTTGCGGCCGGTCCGGCCGGGGCTGCCGGCGCCGCCCCCGCCGAAGAAAAAACCGAGTTCACCGTGGTCCTCGCCAGTGCCGGCGAGAAGAAGATCGAGGTGATCAAGGAGGTCCGTGCGCTCACCGGCCTCGGCCTGAAAGAGGCCAAGGACCTGGTCGAGGGTGCGCCCAAGCCGGTCAAGGAAGGCGTCAACAAAGAGGAAGCCGACAAGATCAAGGCGACCCTCGAAAAGGTCGGCGCCAAGGTTGAGTTCAAGTAAGCAAGGCTTATCTGAACGAAATCCCCGGTCGGCGGCGTAAGGCCCGGGATTTGCAGAAGATGACGATCCCCGGGCCACGGGCCCGGGGGATGACAGGTGGAGAGTGCGGCGGCCGGTTCGCTCCCAAGCCCGGCCCTCGCGGAAGGCGGATCGTGAACGGGCAAGGTCTGGTCACGGTGAAGTTCAAGGCGTGCGGCGGTTCGGGCAGGCCCCGAATCACATAGAAACGGACAGCCCCGACGCCTGTCCGGATGGTCGCGATTGGATGCGGCCGTCCGGAGAGGCGCCCGCGCTGCCCGCCAAAAACGAATCGAGAGAGACGTAAAACGATGGCGCAGACGTTTACCGGTCGCAAGCGCGTAAGGAAGTTTTTCGGATCAATCAAAGAAGTGGTGGAGATGCCGAACCTCATCGAGGTTCAGAAGGCGTCTTACGACCAATTCTTGCTGGTCAAGGAGCCGGAGGGCGGCCGTCCCGACGAGGGCTTGCAGGCCGTCTTCAAGTCGGTGTTTCCGATCAGCGACTTCTCCAATTCCTCGCAGCTTGAATTCGTCAAATACGAATTCGAGCCGCCGAAATACGACGTCGACGAGTGCCGCCAGCGCGGCATGACCTATGCCGCCCCGCTCAAGGTGACGCTGCGGCTGATCGTGTTCGATATCGACGAGGAAACGCAGGCCCGCTCCGTCAAGGACATCAAGGAGCAGGACGTCTACATGGGCGACATTCCGCTCATGACCAACAACGGCACGTTCATCGTCAACGGTACCGAACGCGTCATCGTCTCGCAGATGCACCGCTCGCCCGGCGTGTTCTTCGACCACGACAAGGGCAAGACGCACTCCTCGGGCAAGCTCTTGTTTGCCGCCCGCATCATTCCCTATCGCGGCTCCTGGCTCGATATCGAGTTCGACGCCAAGGACATCGTCTATGCGCGCATCGACCGCCGCCGCAAGATTCCGGTGACGTCGCTGCTTTACGCGCTCGGCCTGGACGGCGAGCAGATCCTTGCCACCTTCTACAAGCACGTCAGTTACAAGCGCACCAAGGACGGCTGGCGCGTGCCCTTCGATGCCAACCGCATGAAGGGCTACAAGGCGATCAACGATCTGGTCGACGCCGACACCGGCAAGGTGGTGGTGGAGGCCGGCAAGAAGCTCACCGTGCGCCAGGCGCGGCAGCTGCATGAGAAGGGCCTCAAGGCCCTGCGCATGGCCGACGAGGAACTGATCGGCCACTACATCGCCGAGGACCTCGTCAACGGCCGCACCGGCGAGATTTACGTCGAAGCGGGCGAGGAGATCACCGAGAAGAACCTCAAGGTTCTCATCGAAGCAGGTTACAAAGAACTGCCTTTGCTCGACATCGACCATGTCAATGTCGGCGCCTATATCCGCAACACGCTCGCCGTCGACAAGAACATGACGCGCGAGGATGCGCTGTTCGACATCTACCGCGTCATGCGTCCCGGCGAGCCGCCGACCGTGGAAACGGCGGAGGCGATGTTCCGCTCGCTGTTCTTTGACAGCGAGCGCTACGACCTGTCGGCGGTCGGCCGCGTCAAGATGAACATGCGGCTCGACCTCGAGGTGCCGGATACCACGCGCGTGCTGCGCAAGGACGACATCATCGCCGTCATCCGCACGCTGGTCGACTTGCGCGACGGCAAGGGCGAGATCGACGACATCGACCACCTCGGCAATCGCCGGGTGCGCTCGGTCGGCGAGCTGATGGAAAACCAGTACCGCATCGGCCTGCTGCGCATGGAGCGCGCGATCAAGGAACGTATGTCCTCGGTCGACATCGACACGGTGATGCCGCAGGACCTGATCAACGCCAAGCCCGCCGCCGCGGCGGTGCGCGAATTTTTCGGCTCCTCGCAGCTGTCGCAGTTCATGGATCAGACCAATCCGCTGTCTGAGATCACGCACAAACGGCGCCTCTCGGCGCTGGGCCCCGGCGGCTTGACGCGCGAGCGCGCCGGCTTCGAGGTGCGCGACGTGCACCCGACGCACTACGGCCGCATCTGCCCGATCGAGACGCCGGAAGGCCCGAACATTGGCCTGATCAATTCGCTCGCGACCTATGCGCGCGTCAACAAATACGGTTTCGTTGAGACCCCGTATCGCCGCGTCAAGGAAGGCCGCGTTACCGACGAAGTGAACTACCTCTCGGCGATGGAGGAAAGCCGCTACGCTGTGGCGCAGGCCAACGCCGCTATCGATGCCAAAGGCCGCTTCATCGAGGATCTCATCGTCTGCCGGCAGGCGGGCGACGTGCATCTCGTGCCGCGCGACAAGGTCGACTACATGGACGTGTCGCCGAAGCAGCTCGTGTCGGTGGCCGCCGCGCTCATCCCGTTCCTGGAGAATGACGACGCCAACCGCGCGCTGATGGGCTCGAACATGCAGCGCCAGGCGGTGCCGCTCGTTCGCGCCGAGGCGCCGTTCGTCGGCACCGGCATGGAAGGCGTGGTCGCCCGCGATTCGGGCGCTTCGATCGCGGCCCGCCGCACCGGCATTGTCGATCAGGTGGACGCCACCCGTATCGTCATCCGCGCCACCGGCGAGACCGATCCGACCAAGCCGGGCGTCGATATTTACCGGCTGATGAAGTACCAGCGCTCGAACCAGAACACCTGCATCAATCAGCGTCCGCTGGTGAAGGTGGGCGACACCGTCGAGAAGGGCGACATCATCGCCGACGGTCCCTCGACCGATCTCGGCGAGCTCGCGCTCGGCCGCAACGTGCTGGTCGCCTTCATGCCGTGGAACGGCTACAACTTCGAGGACTCGATCCTGCTCTCAGAGCGGATCGTGAAAGATGACGTGTTCACGTCCATCCACATCGAGGAATTCGAGGTGATGGCGCGCGACACCAAGCTTGGCCCCGAGGAAATCACCCGCGACATCCCCAACGTCTCGGAAGAGGCGCTGAAGAACCTCGACGAAGCCGGCATCGTCTATATCGGCGCCGAGGTGCATGCCGGCGACATCCTGGTCGGCAAGATCACGCCCAAGGGCGAAAGCCCGATGACGCCGGAAGAAAAGCTCCTGCGCGCCATCTTCGGCGAGAAGGCCTCCGACGTGCGTGACACCTCGTTGCGCGTGCCGCCGGGTGTGCAGGGCACCGTCGTCGAAGTTCGCGTGTTCAACCGTCACGGCGTCGAAAAGGACGAGCGCGCGCTCGCCATCGAGCGAGAAGAAATCGAGCGTCTCGCCAAGGACCGCGACGACGAGCAGGCGATCCTCGACCGCAACGTCTACGGGCGTCTCGCCGAGTTGCTCGAGGGCCGTCAGGGCATCGCCGGCCCGAAGGGCTTCAAGAAGGACTCCAAGATCACCAAGGCGGTGCTGGACGAGTATCCGCGCTCGCAGTGGTGGCAGTTCGCCTCGCCCAACGACAAGTTGATGGCTGAGATCGAGGCCATCCGCAAACAGTACGACGAGTCGAAGAAGCTGCTCGAGCAGCGCTTCCTCGACAAGGTCGAGAAGCTGCAGCGCGGCGACGAGTTGCCGCCCGGCGTGATGAAGATGGTCAAGGTCTTCGTCGCGGTGAAGCGCAAGATCCAGCCCGGCGAC